>Ga0126371_10000728_pt1 | contig 27517 bp, 22 predicted proteins | sample PanSoiMetaPlot_4_FD_110145 | JGI IMG/M metagenome (GOLD analysis project Ga0126371, IMG submission 110145) | Tropical forest soil microbial communities from Panama - MetaG Plot_4 | ecosystem: Environmental > Terrestrial > Soil > Tropical forest > Bulk soil | place: Panama | collected 2016-02-17 | reverse complement strand
TTCAAAAAATCGACGGCATCGGCATTGAGAAATATCCTGAATTCGCGGCGGGAGTTTCTGAGGTGCTCGGCGTTCTCCGCCGGCGCGGCACTTTGGGGCAGTTATGGCGTGCCTGGCTCTGCGCTTTTTCCGGCCGTCGACGCTCCTGCCGACTATACCGTACACATCAAAGCCGCGCCCATTGAGATTGCGCCCAAGCGTTTTATTTCGACGGTGACCTACAACGGCCAGTTTCCCCCGCCGCTGCTGCGTTTCAAGCAAGGTCAACCGGCGACGGTCGAGATTTTCAACCACACGGATACGCCGGAGCAGTTGCACTGGCACGGGCTGCATGTTTCGGCCGACGTCGACGGCGCTGCCGAAGAGCGCACGCCGTTCATTCCGGCGCATGGAATGCGGCGCGTTTCGTTTGTGCCTGAGCCTTCGGGCCTGCGGTTTTATCACACACACAATCGCGCAGGGGCTGATCTTGGCGGCGGGCAATATTCGGGGCAAGTGGGTGCGGTTTACGTTGAACCCAAGGACGATGCCGGGCGCTACGAGCGCGAAATATTTCTGACGCTAAAGGAATTCGAACCCCGCTTCGGCCGGGGTGGAGACATGGCGCAGGATTTTTTGTCGCCGAGGGGCGTGGTGAAATCACTGCAAGAAACAGGCGAAACAGCAATGAAGACTTCGCTGGCAAAAGGTATTCCGCATGGGTTTGAGGTCGGGTATGCGGCATTCACGATCAACGGGCGCATGCTAGGCCATGGCGAGCCGATACGGGTGAAGACAGGCGAGCGCGTGCTGTTCCACGTTTTGAACGGCAGTGCGACAGAGATTCGCAGCCTGGCGTTGCCTGGGCATGAGTTTGAAGTTGCGGCGCTCGACGGGAATGCGGTCGAAAACCCGACCAAAGTGCCGGTGTTGTGGCTGGGGACGGCGGAACGAATTTCCGCGATCGTCGAAATGAAACATCCCGGCGTGTGGATTCTGGGCGATTTGGCCGATGACGACCGGCGGCACGGGATGGGAATCGTGGTGGAGTATGCCGGGCACGCAGGGAAGCCCGTCTGGATAGCGCCGCCGGCGTTTCGCTGGGACTATACGCGGTTCGCCTTGCCGCACATCAGTGCGCCCGAACCCGAGGAAACGATCGAGATGACCTTTGCCAAAGACAACGCAGCCGAGGAAGGATTCAATCGGTGGACGATCAACGGTACGGCATTCCCGATGAGTGGTGGCGTTCAGCCCGCTCAGTTTCATTTGCGTCAGGGACGGCTTTACCGTATTCGTATGCGAAACGCGAGCGACGACATTCATCCAATTCATCTGCACCGCCACAGCTTTCAGTTGACGCGCGTCGGAGGCAAGCTTACGGCCGGAGTGTGGAAGGATGGGGTAATGCTCGGCGGATACCAGGAGATGGAGATCCAATTCGTTGCCGACAATCCGGGTCTGACGCTATTTCATTGCCACCAGCAGCTGCACATGGATTTCGGGTTTATGGCGTTGTTTGACTACCTGTGATGCGCGCTCTGGCCCCGAGGTCGCGCGCCAGACGTCGAGGACCGGGCATATACCCCAAAGCTGGCTAGCCGTACATTTTGTGGTGCGGGGCGCATCGAAGGGGTATCCTGCACAGCAAAGATTTGAGGACTATGTCTTTACGCTCCACATACACACCAACTGCGGTCCATGGGGGCTCCGGCGAACGGAGTTCTGCACGACAGGGGTCGGCCGGACCGGGCGGTTCGGGCGAGGCGCGCGAGAAAAAGGCCAAGAAAAAGATCGATTGGAGTTCCCTGCCGGAGATTTGGGCGCTGATCCAGCCGCGGCGAGGAATCCTGGCGCTGGGGTTTTTGTTGATGGCTGTCAACCGCATTTGCGGACTGGTGCTGCCAGCTTCAACCAAGTTTCTTGTCGACGATGTAATTACCCATCGGCAGCGACAGTTGCTGTTGCCGATTGTAGGAGCAGTGGTGGGGGCGACGATCATTCAGGGGCTTTCGTCGTTCGCCTTGACGCAGCTTCTGTCGAAATCGGCACAGCGTCTGATCGCAGACTTGCGCAAACAGGTGCAGGCTCATATCGGCCGGCTTTCGGTGAGTTATTACGACGCGAACAAGACCGGGGCTCTGGTATCGCGGATCATGAGCGACGTCGAGGGCGTGCGCAACCTGATTGGCACGGGGCTGGTTGAGTTTGTCGGCGGGCTAATGACCGCGGTCCTGGCGCTGGTCATTCTGCTTCGCATCAACGCGACGATGACGCTGGTGGCGTTCGGCGTACTGATTGTGTTCGCGGCGTTTCTGAACAAGGCCTTTTCGACGATCCGGCCGATCTTTCGCGCGCGGCCAAAGATCAACGCGGAAGTCACCGGCCGGCTGACCGAGTCGCTGGGCGGCGTACGCGTAGTGAAGGGATACCATGCGGAGGAGCACGAGGAGAGTGTGTTCGCAAGGGGCGTGCAGCGGCTACTGGACAACGTGCTGCAAACCCTGACGGCGACTTCCATCATGAGTCTGTCGGGCGCGATGTTGATGGGTATGGTCAGCGCGGTCGTGATGTACATGAGCGCTCGGAAGATCCTAGTCGATCAGATGACCATCGGCATGTTTTTCTCGTACTCGATGTTTCTGGCGATGTTGATCGCGCCGGTCTTTCAGATTGTAGCCATCGGGACGCAGTTGACAGAAGCGATTACGGGGCTGGAACGGACGCGCGAGATTCTGAACGAGACCAAGGAAGATCAGGACCCACGCCGGACCGAGACCCTGGAGCGCATCACAGGACGCGTCGAGTTTCAGGATGTGCATTTTGCCTATGAAGCGAACAAGGAAGTCTTGCACGGCGTGAGTTTTGTCTCGGAGCCTGGGTCTGTGACGGCGCTAGTGGGGCCGTCTGGGTCGGGTAAATCCACGATTATCGGACTTGTTTCGGCGTTTTATACGCCAACGCAGGGGCGAATTCTGGTCGATGGCATAGACCTCGCGACGGTAAAGCTGAATTCCTACCGCACCCAGCTGGGCGTCGTGCTTCAGGAGACATTTTTGTTTGACGGGTCCATCCGGGAGAATGTGGCCTATGCGCGCCCCGGGGCCACCGAAGCGCAGATTTTGGACGCCTGCCGAATTGCCCGGGTGGAGGAATTTGCCGAAACATTTGCGAAGAAGTACGACACCGTGGTGGGCGAGCGCGGAGTGAGGCTTTCGGGGGGGCAGAAACAACGAGTTTCGATTGCACGAGCCATTCTGGCCGATCCGCGAATTTTGATTCTCGATGAGGCAACCTCGAGTTTAGATTCGGAGTCGGAAGCACTGATCCAGGAGGGATTGCGGTTCCTGATGCGTGGGCGGACGACGTTCGTGATTGCGCACCGGCTTTCCACGATTCGACGGGCAGAGCAGATCCTGGTGGTGCAGGATGGGACGATTCTGGAGCGCGGGACTCACGAGTCGCTGTATGCGTCGCAAGGTCGGTATTACGAGCTGTATACGAAACAGCACGCCGTGGAGACGAATTTGTTCTTGGCTCCGGGCGAGGGAGACAAGATCGAGCAGGAACCAGAGGATTCAGGAACCGGAAACGGAAGCAGAGGTGCCTTGCCGGAGGCATTGCAGGCAATGAGGAATCGGGGGGTCTAACAGGAAGAATCCGTGCAGAGGCCGAGGATCGGGACTCTGAGCCACACGGTGACTGGTCGACAATGACAGACTCGGCCCTTCGAAATCCAAGGATGAAAGTTCGCGTTAAAGCGAAGGGCGGCGAAGGACCGCCTTTTTAGCCTGGGCCACAGCTTGTGTGGGCAGCAGGGTGGCCATTTTTCGGATCATGGCCAGCACCAAGCGCTTATCGCCTTCGGAAAGCGTGGTGCTGTATTTCTTTATTTCAGCGAGGAAGCGGATTTCGTCCTGGCTCAATTCGCCGAGCATTTTCTGGGTTTCTTTGTCGCGTGGGGTCTCGGTGCCCGGGAAGAAGTCGGCCAGGGAGATTTCCATGGCTTCGGCAATCTTCGCAAGGGTCTCAAGGGACGGCACGGTGTGGCCGTTCTCCACTCGGGACAGGTAGCAACGGAGCAGGCCGGTGCGGCGCTCAATGTCGCCCTGAGACAGGCCACGCTGGCTGCGGTAGGTTTTTATGACTTCGCCAATGTTCACTTGCGGTTTCTCTTTAGGCACGGTTTCCCCCAATCGCAAGGTTAGCTTAGTGGCTAACAGTAGAACCGGCAAGGGGGAAATGGGGGTCGTTGGTGGCGTAACGATAACGGGCCTCGAGGTATTTGAAAAGGCGGAGGTTGGAGATGGGATTCGCTCAGGTGAGATGGAGTTTGCGAACGGTCAGGTGGTCGATGCGGGGCGCGCGGGGAGCAAATCCGATGCCAAGGCCAGCGGGGACCTTGATGGTGCCTTGCGAATTGACAATAACTTCGGGATTGATAATGTCCTGTTCCCAGTAGCGGGCGCTAGCGGAGACGTCGCCGGGCAAAGAAAAATTGGGTTGCGTGGACATGGCGATGTTGTGCGCGCGGCCGATGCCGGATTCGAGCATGCCTCCACACCACACCGGAATGGAATTTTTCACACAGAGATCGTGAATGCGTTTGGCCTGCAGGTGACCACCGACGCGGCCGAGCTTGATGTTAATAATTTTGCAGGCGCCCAGGGAGATGGCGGCTTCGGCCTGTTCGTAAGTGTGTATGCACTCGTCGAGACAGATGGGTGTTTGGAGTTGCTTTTGCGCGGTGACATGAGAGTACAGGTCGTCCCAGCCGAGCGGCTGCTCGATCATCATGAGGTAGAAGGCATCGAGCTGCTGGAGTAACTCGAGATCGCCGAGCCGGTAGGCGGAATTGGCGTCCACCGACAGCTTGATGCGTGGGTAGAGGTTGCGTATGTGCTGGACAAAGGAGATGTCTTTTCCCGGCTTAATCTTTAGTTTGATGCGCTGGTAGCCGGCATCCAGTTCTTTTTTGACGGCAGCGGCTAGTTCTTCGACGTTGTCTTTGATGCCGATCGAGACGCCACACGGAATTTCTTCGCGAGTGCCTCCCAGTAGTTGCCAGAGAGGAATTTTCTTGAACTTGGCTTCCGCGTCCCACGCAGCGGTTTCCAGCGTGGCCTTGGCCATGGTGTGCCCACGAACGTGTTCGAGCAGGGGCCAAAAATCAGCAGCGGAGCCGACGCTCTTCCCTTTCAGCATGGGCCAAAGATATTTGGTGATGACATGCCAGGCAGTATCAGTGTCTTCAGGGGAGTAAAAGGGATTTTCACCGGCGGTGCATTCGCCCCAGCCGATCGAGCCATCCAGATCGAGTTCAGCGAGGAGAATGCGGCGCTCGGTGACGCGATCCATGGAAGTTTCGAAAGGAGCGAGAAGCTTCAGGTGGATTTCGCGAAGTGTGAGATTGCGGATTTGCATGCAGCGATGATCCTCTAATCGAACCGGTAATACAGGCGGATTTAAGAATTTAACACAGAGGGCACCTTTGAAGAACATCGGGGGCAAAAAGAAAAAAGATCTCCATTTGAAAGCGGCCCTGTGCGCCACCCAGACGTTGCTTCAAAAATCGCTCCAGGGTTGCAAGAGGTAGTCGGCGCCCTCCGGTCCGAAGTGGATGGCCGTGCTTGCATAGTTTTTCGAGAACCAATGTTGAAACTCGGCGCGAACCTTGGCCTGAGCGGCGGCCGTGTTTTCTACAGTGAGTTGCGGGACGTATATGGTGGCGGGCGCGGTGGAAGGGTCAGGTGCCATGCCATTGATTGCGGTAATGACGCGCTTGGAGTCGAGGTGCCACTCCGCAAGAAGGCGGTCAGTCGGCAGACCCCGATGGAGCGGGCTGGTGGTGACGCCATAGAAATTGGGGATGTAGGTGCGGACGATGGCGCCGAGGCGATTGAGATTGAAATGCGCGTTGCGGGTTTCCAGCGGGTCGAAGGTCCATTCGATGAGGCGGATGTCGCGGGAGAGCGCCTCTTCGCGCTGGAAAAGCTTGAGGGCCCGGCCGACCTTGCGATCGCGGTATTTCGGAAGAACGCCGGTCATGTGGGAGTGCAGATAGGGCGTTTTGTTGCGGACCCCGGCAACGGCCATGGTGAAGCCGATCATGGCGTCGCCATCGAAGGCGCCGAGGACCTGGCCTCCGGTTTGGCTGGCAACGACGAAGGTGACGTAGGGCTCGGTTTCGAGGTCGGACTCGCCCCAAACGGCTTTTTGGAGCTCGACGCAGCGGTGGAAGTCGTCAAGCGTGCCGCATTTCCGAATTTGGACTTGGGAGGTCACGGGCAATCGTGATTGGCCGAAAACGGGCCAGTAAGGAGCAACGCGGAAAAACGAGCGCAAAGAGCACGGAGGATGAGCACAAACGGCGCGGAAATACGCCCCACATTCATCGAGCTTGCACCTTTTTGTGCGACGGCGTTGTGGAGGCGTAAGCCTCGGATTGTTTGGATTGTTCCCAGAGAGATTCGAGTTGTTCGCGGGGAATTTCTGGCAGCGTGGTCCCCTTTTCACGCGCGATGCGTTCCATTTCGCGGAAGCGGCGGGCAAATTTAGTGTTCGCCTTTTTCATGGCGATTTCCGGGTCGGTTTTGAGGAAGCGGGCGAGATTCACTGCGACAAACAGGATATCGCCGAGTTCGCCTTCGATGCGTTCGGGCGATTCTTTTTTGTGCAGGACTTCCCGGAGTTCGTTGGTTTCTTCGTGGAGTTTATCGAAGATACCTTCGACACGGTCCCAATCGAAGCCGACGCGGGACGCTTTGCTCGTGAGTTGGAGGCCTTCGAGAAGCGCAGGGAGGGTGTGGGGCACACCGTCGATATAGGAATCGGATGAAGATTGGGCAGCGGTGGGGCGGCCCAGCCCGGCCTCTGCAGGCGGCTTCCCTTTTCTGGCTGCGCGCTCCTGCTTTTTTAGAATCTCCCAGTTGCGGAGAACGTCGGCGGAGGTTTTGGCGCGGACGCTGCCGAAGACGTGCGGGTGCCGGCGGACCATTTTGTCGTGAATCTCGCGGATGACGTCGTTGATGGTGAAGCGGCGCTCTTCGGCCGCGATTTGTGCGTGGAAGAGGACCTGGAGCAGGAGGTCCCCGAGCTCTTCGGCGAATTTGGCGTCGTCGCCGGAGTCTAGGGCGTCGAGGACCTCATAAGCTTCTTCGATGAGGTAGGTGCGGAGGGTGGCATGAGTCTGTTCACGATCCCACGGGCAGCCGCCCGGCGAGCGGAGTCTGGCCATGACTGCAACGAGTCTGGCGAAGGCCGGACCAGGGTTTCGGGCAGCGGATTTTGTCGGTTTGCGGGCGGACTTGCGGCGAGCGAAGAGTTTTTTGCGCGGCATGCGAGATTTTCCTAGAGAAATAATCTACGGGCAGCGCGGGGTGGAGTCAAACGGTGCGCAACGCGCAAGAAAGGAATTGGCGCAGACGGCACAGGGCAGGAACAGAAAGGAAAAATCATATCCGTGAAACCTCAAGGGGCGTCGGTCGGAAGGAAGCTGGCTTAGCGTGCGCTTCAAAACTCCCGGTTTAGGTAGCGCCGGGTGGTGAGGGGCGCAAGCCGAGCGTGAGGAAGGCCTCGTGGACATGCCTGCGGCGTTGACAGCGCAGCGCGAGGCGGCGCAAGCGATCGAGCCAGGGCACCCGCAACAGAAATGGAAAACGTAGTGGCCCGCGATCGGCCATGCTGGAAATGTTTACCGCCGACGCTTTGTGCCGACGCGCTTGGCGGCCACCTTGCCCGCCGAGGGGGCGCTTTGCTTCGCCATCTGCGCCTGCCCCGCCTTGGTCATCAAGCGCGATTGTTCGTACATCTCGATCCACTTCTCGGCCGAAATCGCCGAGATCAGCTTGCCAATCGCTTCGAGCGGCAAATCGTCCGGGGACTCGAAATGAACGCAACACTTCCCCATGTCGAGCTTCTTCCCCGCCGCTTTGAACGCCGCCTTCAGCTGCTCGAGCTGACTCGCACTCCAAAACGCGCCCATCAGGTAGAGCGAGCAGTAGTTCTTCTGCGACGAAAGCGCGACGTAGCAGATCGGCTGTTTGTTGTAAGTGTCTGGATATCGAGACAGGGGGATCGTCCAGCCGATCGTGCCCCAGACAAGGCACTCATCGTAGCCGCGCGGAATGTGCTTGTTCACCAGTGCGCGCACCGCCGCGATCGTCTTCGCACGATCGGCGGGGAGTGAGGCGATGTATTGCGCTGGCGTCTTGACGTTCGATGGTGGTTTCATGGATTCGTCTTCCCGAACGAAGTGTGTCACCGGCCGTTTGAAGACCAGCCAGCGGCAGGGGCTGTGAGTATCGCGTAAGTCCTGGCCGTGCGCAAGCACGGGTCTTTTGTCCGTTCTTAAAGTCATCACCAGAACAGACGGCGGTGGGTGCGTTCTCGGCGTTCATGGCGAATGCGGCGTGGAGCACGGACGACGGTGGTGGCGCGACAATCTGCACAGAGGTGGCCTTCTGTCGCTTTTGATCATAAGAAGCATTAGAAGACCAGCGCTACTTGGAGAGTTGGCTACATTTCGAGAACAGAAGGGAGGGAGAGCGAGCGGAAAATTTGCTATGCTCGCTGTACGTTTAAGATCTTCAGGTTGAGCACGAACCAGGTTCCGGATTGTCCATGATCGGGACAAAGCTGTCTCACTACCGAATTGAAGAACAGGTCGGGGCGGGCGGCATGGGCGTGGTGTATCGCGCGCATGACCAGCAACTCGAGCGCGATGTCGCCTTGAAGGTTCTGGCGACTGGGACGCTGGCGGACGAGGATTCCCGGCGACGCTTTCGCAAAGAGGCGCTGGCACTGGCCAAACTGAATCACCCCAACATCGCCATCGTGCACGAGTTTGGTAACCAGAACGACGTGGACTTTCTGGTGACGGAATTTATCCCAGGAATCACACTGGATCACCAACTGGCGCAGGAGAGGCCTTCGCTGAAGGAGATTCTCGACTGGGGCAGCCAGATGGCGGCGGCACTGAGAGCGGCACACGAGCAGGGCGTGATTCACCGCGACCTGAAGCCGGGCAATTTACGGCTGACGCCCGACGGACGGCTGAAGATTCTGGATTTTGGGCTGGCGCAGCTGATTCCCCAGGGGGGAGACGCCGCGGCGACGTTGAGCCAGTCGCAGATGTTTGTTGGAACCGTGCCTTATATGGCGCCGGAGCAATTGCGCGGCGAAGGGGCCGACGAGCGGAGCGACCTCTGGGCGGCAGGCGCGGTGCTCTATGAAATGGCGGCGGGACGAAGGCCTTTCCCAGAGACACAGACCGCCGCCCTCATGTATGCGATCGTGAATCGCGAACCGGAGCCGCCGAGCAATTTCAACAAGAAGATTCCACCGGGGCTCGACAACATCATTTTGAAGGCACTGGCCAAGGATCCGGGTCACCGCTACCAGAGCGCGCGGGAACTGGGCGTGGACCTGGACAGGATTACGGCGGGCGTGACACCGCTGGCAAAGCCACGGGGGAATCGAGCGAAGCGCTGGCTAGCCGCGGGGGGAATGATTTTGCTGCTCGCGGGGGTAAGCGGGACCTGGTATTGGCGGAAACACGGCGTGCCCACCGTGAAGGTGGAACTGAACGGGACCCGGCAGAAGGCGCGGCGATCGGTGGCCGTGATCGGCTTCAAGAACTTAGCGGGCAAACCAGACATCGCCTGGCTGGGAACCGCGCTTTCCGAGATGTTGACGACAGAACTGGCAGCGGGAGAAGAGTTGCGCACGGCGCCCGGAGAAAGCGTGGCGCGGATGAAATTATCTCTGGCGCCGCCGGAGACTGATAGCTACAGCAAGGAGACGCTCGCGAAGATTCGGCAGACCCTGGGAACCGACGAAATTGTGCTGGGGTCGTATGTGCCGGTGGGCAACGACGAGATTCGTGTGGATTTGCGACTGCAGGACACGGTGGCCGGAGAGACGCTGGGTTCGGTGTCGGAAAAGGGTTCGATTGACGAACTGGACGCGCTGGTGAACCGTGCAGGCGCGAAAGTGCGGGCGAAGCTGGGCGTGGCGGACGTGACAACGGCGGAAGCGGGGACGGTTCGTGCTTCGCTGCCGAAGAACCGGGAAGCGGCCAGGTATTACTCCGAAGGACTGGAAAAGCTGCGCGTGTTCGATTACCTGGGCGCGCAAAATTCTCTTGAGAAGGCAATTGCCGCCGAATCGGGATTCGCATTGTCGCACCAGGCAATGGCGGAAGTGTGGAGCGGATTAGGATACGACGCGAAAGCGGCGCAAGCGGCAAAAAGGGCGTTTGAGTTGTCCGATGGACTATCTCGCGAAGAGCGGTTGCTCGTGGAGGCGCACTACCGCGAAACGACACACGAATGGGATAAGGCTGCCGAGATCTATAAATCACTATTCCATTTCTTTCCGGACAATCTCGATTACGGGCTGCTGTCTGCCGATGCGTTCGCCTTGCAGGGAAAGCAAGCAGATGCGCTGGCGACACTGGATGGATTGCGGAAGTTCCCTTCCCCGCAGGGACAGGACCCGCGCATTGATCTGGCGGAGGCAAGCACCCGCAAGGCGTCGGGTGACTTTCGGGGGATGCTGGCAGCGGCCGGGACGGCGGCAAGGAAGGGACAGGACTTGGGAGCACTGCTCGTGGTGGCCAGGGCGCGGACGTTTGAGTGTATGGCGTTGCGGAATCTGGGCGAGGCGAAAAAATCGTTGGAGCCGTGCGCGGCGGCCCGGCAAATTTATGCGACTGCCGGCGATCGGAGCGGTGAGGCGTTGGTGCTCAACAACCTGGGAAATATCTATTACGACCTGGGGCAACTGCCGGAGGCGAAGAAGAATTATGAAGCCGCGCTCAAGACATTCACGGACACGGGAAACCTGAGTGGTGCGGCAGGTGCAATGGACAACATCGCCACAGTGGTTGCGGACCAGGGAGATCGCGAGGGATCGAAAAAACTAACCAGCAAGGCGCTGGCGACGTACCGTCAGGCCGGCGACCGCCAGGGCGAAGGCAACGCGCTGAACAATCTGGCGGCCGAGTATGTGACCGAGGGAAAGTACGCCGAGGCAACGAAGACTTTCGAGCAATCTTTGGATATTTGGCGCGAATTGAAAGACGCGACGGGTATTGCGACAACTTCGAACAATCTGGGCGAGATGCTCCTCGATCAGGGGAGGCTCGAGGAGGCCAAGGCGAAGTATGCGGAGGCGCTGAAGACGTTTGAAGATTCGGGACAAAAGGCAAAGACCGCATACCCCATGTTTGGACTGGCACAGGTTCTATTTGCGGAAGGCGATCTGGCGGGAGCGAAGAAACGCTACGAAGACGTTTTGACAGTAACTCAGGCGACCGACGACAAGCATCAGACAGCGTATGCGCTGTTTGGGTTGGGGCAGGTGCTGGCGACCATGGGAAATTCGCCAGGTGCGAAGCAGAAGTATGACGAGTCCCTAGCCATGCGGAAACAGATCGGGGAGACCGGCACGGCTGCGGAGTGCCAGCTCGGGCTGGCAGGAGTGGCCCTCGAGGATGGCCGTCTGGACGAAGCAACGACGTTAGCTTCGGCAGCGCTGGATCAGTTTGTGAAGGAGAAACTGCTAGAGGACGAGATTGACGCACGGACGGTGTTGGCAGAGATCGCTTTGAAGAGCGGGAATGTGCCGGAAGCGCGGAAACAAATTGATACGGCCGGAAAATTGTCGGTGAAGAGTTCGTTCCCCGGCGGGCGGTATTCGCAGATGACCACGGCGGCTCGAGTAAAGGCGGTGTCCGGCGCAGCGGCCGAGGCCATGCGGAGTTTGGAGGCGACAATTGCGACGGCGACGAAAGAAGGGCGGCTGGGGGAAGCGCTAGAGGCGCGATTGGCTTTGGGTGAGATGGAACTGAAGTATGGGAAGGCGGCGGAAGGCAGAGCGCGGTTGGAGGCCGTCGAGAAAGAGGCAAACGAAAAGGGGTTTGGGAGGGCTGCCTCGAATGCGGGAAAAGCGAAATCGGACAATGGAAAATAGGCAACCGGAACGGGCTCGCTTCCCTCACTCGACTGCAACACCCCTGGCAGGGCCAGCGCTACGGGAAATGGAAGAATGGAAGACACCCGAGGATGAGCGGCGAGGGAAAAACGGAACCAAGCCGAGAGGGCCGGACGAAGATGGACGGTGACTTTAGGTCGACGATTTTGCGGCAGAAGCGAGACACGGGCCACGCAACGCCAAAAGGATCAGAGGCCCTGCGAAACCAAAGTGGACAAAGGAGATAGGGGAAGGTTCCCGAAGCCACCGAATGGCTCCCTGGGCACGGTCCTCACGCCCTGCCGCTACCGAAGGGCTTCCCGTCCCGTGATAGACTGGGTGGGACGGATTAGAAAAGGGGAAAAAAACCCGTGAGCGACCAAAAGCAGGACGAAGGGTTCAAGGTCATTGACCGGCGCCCGTTCACCGCGGAAGGCGAAATCCGCAAGGAAGTGGTGGAAGAGCAGGAACGGGAGGCGCGGCGCGAAGAGGTGAAAGAAAAGGCGGTTCAGGCAGCTGCGGAGAAATCGGCCGCGGCGGCACCTTCTGATGCGCCGAAGCGGCTGCCTGCATTTGAGAATCTGGTACGGATGATCGGGAGCAACGCTGCGATGGTGTTGGGGGCGTACGCGGATCCGCGGACGGGCGAACCAGTGATTGATCCCGAGGCGGCCCGTGAGTTGATTGACATGCTGGATGCGTTGCACACCAAGACCAAAGGCAATTTGGCACCGGAAGAGGATTCCATGATTCTAGATTTGCTGGGAAAGTTGAAGATGACCTATCTAGAGATCAATAAGGCGATGGCAACGCAGATGGCGCAGGTACAGGGAGCGATGAAGGGGAAGAAGTAGAAAGTGGAAAATTGAAAAATGGAAATTGAACGGCGTGAGCTTCGGTTCACGCCGTTCCTCTTTTTAGGAAGAGCAGCAACCAGTAAGAGAGAGGGAGAAACAGTCCGGGCTTTTGGATCGCAAGAAACTTCCCAACAGTGCCCAGGCCACAGCGATCGAAGAAAGGTGGATACAATGGGGAGTGATGCATAGCGGAGGCGAAAGACTAAGGATAACCGTGTTGGGATCGGGGACGTCGATGGGCGTGCCGACGCTGGGGTGTCATTGCGCGGTCTGCCGTTCGTCCAATCCGCGCGACAAGAGGCTGCGCCCATCGCTGTTGCTCTCGCGCGGCGACCAAAACGTGGTCATTGATACGACGCCGGACTTTCGGACGCAGGCGCTGCGCGCGGGAATCGACCGACTGGAAGCAGTGCTTCTGACGCATGGTCACGCGGACCACATCATGGGATTTGACGATGTGCGGCCTTACAACTTCAAGCAGGGAAAGCCCATTGCGGTATATGGGAACGAGGAGACGTTTCAAGTCGTTCGGCGGGTGTTTTCCTATGCCTTCAGCGACAAACCGTCGTTGAGCAGCGTGCCGAGCGTGCATTTGCGTGTGGTCAAAGGGCCGTTTGAGGTGATGGGTGTCAAGTTTGTGCCAGTGCCGCTGATTCATGGAGAGATGGATGTGCTGGGCTTCCGGTTTGGCGGGGCGGCGTATTTGACGGATTTCAGCCGGTTACCGGAAGCCAGCGTGCCGCTGCTTGAAGGACTGGACGATCTGATTCTGGATGCGTTGCGCGACGTGCCGCACCCGATGCACATGACGGTGGAGCAATCGCTGGCTTTGATTGACCGCTTAAAGCCGCAGCGCGCCTGGTTCACGCATATTGCGCACGATTTGGGTCACGCGGCGACCGAGGAGCGGTTACGGACGGCGGGTTACGGGCACGTGCGACTTGCCTACGATGGGTTGGCGCTCGACGCAACCCTGGCGAGCGGCGAGTGGCGAATGCCGAGCAAGGCGAAGAGCCCGGTCCACACGTCGACAACAAAACTGTCGGCGTTTTCTTCGGGAGCAGAATGGGCCAAAGAATACGGCGAGACCAAACGTGGCAGTGTGGTTGCAGTTGGTAATTTCGACGGAGTGCACTTGGGCCACCAGAGGCTGCTCGCGTATTGCATTGGGCTGGCACAGGAAAGCGGGGCGATAGCTACCGCGTTGACGTTTGAACCCCCACCGTTGAAGGTGCTGCGCCCGGAGGTGGCGCCACCGCGCATCTCGACGAACCGCCAGCGAATGGAATGGTTCGCCACGCTGGGCGTGGAAGCCGCGGTGGTGCTGCCGTTCACCATGGAACTCGCGCAGATGACGCCGGAAGATTTTGTGGATGAGATTCTAGTGCGGCAATTGCGGGTGCGCGCGGTTGTGGTCGGGGATAACTTCCGGTTCGGGCACAAGCACGCAGGCGACGTGAAATTCTTGCGAGAGCTGGGAATGCACAACGGGTTCGACGTCATTGTCCACGCACCGGTGATGTTTAAGGGCGAGATTGTTTCGAGCACGCGGATCCGGAAATGCGTGACCGAAGGCGACCTGGCACACGCAGCACGATTGCTGGGGCGACCGTTTGCGTTGAAGGGTGAAGTGCTGCCAGGGACAGGGATGGGGCGGAAGTTTACGTTTCCGACGCTGAATCTGCGGCCGGAGCAGGAGTTACTGCCAGCCAAAGGGGTCTACATTACGCGAACGGTGCTGGAAGGAGAGACGAGCAGTCACCGCAGCGTGACGAATGTGGGCGTGCGGCCGACTTTCAATGGAACTGGCCTCACCGTAGAGACGCACCTACTCGACTATTCGGGGAACTTTTCACCAAAGCGAATTGAAGTGCGGTTCTGGAAGAGGCTGCGGGAGGAAAAGAAGTTCTCGGGGCCGGGGGAGTTGAAGGCGCAGATTGCGAAGGATATTGCAAAGGCAAATGCATTCTTTGCGCGGTTGCGGAGGAGAAAGCAAAACGAACAGAAGAGCGAGGTTTGACCCGGAAACCACGCAGAAACGTCGCAAAGGATCCCTAAATGGAGCGCGAGAACCGGATGGAGTCGACGGTGTTGTAAAGGAGGACGCTGCGGCCGGGGACGCCGCGTTCGAGGCGGCGCAGGGTGTAGCGGAATGGGCGAGTACCCTTTTCTACAGAGAATTTCTCCAGGCGGTAGTAGACATCATCCACACGGACAGTTTTGGGCGGTTCCCAATCGGATTTGCGGCGGCTGGCGTAAATTTCCAGAAATTGTTCGGAGAGTCGGTTGGAGTAGTTGAGCGCGTCGGGGAGCACCTCGAGGCGGGAGACGCGGAGGTGTTCCTGGACGGCGGAGAAATACGAGCGAGTGTTTTCGCGGAACTGCTGGCCGGGTTGGATTTCCCGGCGGTTTGCGAACCAGTGCATGAGACGATCCAGGAGGCCCAGCGGTAGCATCCCAAAAACGTTGCCGGTAAAGGCCGCAGCACAGGCACGCACGCTGCTTTCGAAAAGAACATAGACCAGGAGCCAAGTGAGCGGGTGCAGCGCAAAGACCATCAGGGCAGCGCCGGAAACCTGACTCGTCGTGACTCTGGCGTGGATTTTCCCTGAAGCAACGGAGTCGATGACCGAATCGGAAATGCGGGACATTTCGTACATATACCAGTAGCCGATGCCGATGAGTGCGGCAGCGAATTCCAGCATGCCGCTAAGGAGGCCCGCAGTTTGCCAATGAACTTGATCGAAAAGTGAAAACGCACGGCGCCAACGTTGCGGAAGAAGGGCGACCAGCGGGCCAAGGACGAAAGTGAAGAAAAATGCGCGCATGGAGAAGAGACTTAGAACAGTGTAGCCACGCAAAAGAGCCTGTAGAACGAACAGAGGCGGTGGGTGCGCAATCAGGAACTACTTGGAGCGCTTGTCTTAGGTGGCGGGAATGCGATGGAGTCGTTCGACTCGGAATGGTGGGTGGGCGGGTCAGCGTCGAGACGCGGGGCCGAAGGAGTCTTGGGGCAAGGTGGCACAAGCTTGCCCTGGCATAGGATTACTTTTTGGAGGCGGCCAAGCAGTCGTTGCAGATGCCGCCGACTTCGGTGCGGGAGACGGTGACCTGCATTTCAAAGTCGCGGGCGATTTGTTCCTTCAATTGCTCGTAGAGACGGGATTCGAATTCACGGACCTTGCCACAGCGAAGACACGCGACATGGATATGATCGCGGGGCCCATGGGTTTCGTAGTAGTGGCGATCGCCCCGCAGGTGCAGAAGGTCGAGTTCATCGATGAGGCCTTCTTTCTTGAGCAGGTCGATAGTGCGGTAGACGGTGACGAGATGAACGTCGGAATCGATTTTCTGGGCGCGGGCGAGGATCTGGTCGACATCGAGGTGCTGCTCGGCGTTGTCCATGACTTCGAGAATCACGCGGCGCTGGCGCGTCAAGCGAATTCCCTTCTCGCGCAGTGCTTGCTGGAGGTTGCCGGTGGTTTCCGCGGTGTTGATGCGCTCACCGGAAGAGACGCGATGAGAAGGGGTGGAAGACATGAGCGAGTCCCAAAACCGATTTTATCACGAAAGACTATGGCCAGTGGCTGGCGCGCGACCAGTAGTCTGGCGGGCGGAGAAACGGGGCAGATCGGGCAAGAACAAAGAAGTTGCAAAGCGCCCCGAGTCCTGCCTGCAAGCTGCGCGGACCTGCCGCCCCGATGACCCAACAGAGAGAAACCGCTCGTGGCGTCGGCTCAGGAGGCTCCTAGGAGTGGGAGGGAAGCAAGCGAACCACATCGTTGTACATGACGTAGACAAAGAGCACGAGGAGGAAGACCAGGCCCACCTGAATGAAGCGCTCCTTGAAAGTTAGGCTAAAGTCGCGGCGACGGATTCCTTCGAGCGAGAGAAGTAGGATGTGGCCTCCGTCGAGGATCGGGATGGGAAGAAGGTTGAGGATGCCGAGGTTGACGCTGATGAGGGCCATGAGCGAGATGACCGCCACCGGCCCCTGGGCGACCGCCTGTCCTGCGACATGCGAGATACCCACGACGCTCTGGAGTTGCTTCACAGAGACGCGGCCGCTGAACAGCTTGCCGACGATGCCAACGGTGTCGGCGATGTAGTCGCGTGTCTTGCTGAGGGAAGCTTTGAAACCCGTCACGAAGCCGACGCGGTCATAGGCAGTCTCAAAGTAAGGCGTCACGCCAATCTGGTAGTTCGTTTCCGCGGAATCGGCAATTCCTTGCTTCGGAGTGACGGCCAGGTTGACATCCTGTCCCTTGCGGCCGACTACAAGTTGCAGCGGCTTGCCGCGAGAATTACGGACGACATCTACAAACTGGTCCCAGTAATCGACTTTTTGTCCATCAATGGAACGGACAACGTCACCATCTTGCAGGCCAGCGTGGCTGGCCGGTGTGCCTGACCCGACTTCGCTAATGACGGGGCGGATAGGCAGATAACCGAACGAGTGAGCGCGAGGGTCCTCGCTCGAGACGATTTGCACATAGCGAGTGACTCCGCCGCTTTCAACTTCCGCGCGGAAAGCAGTGCCCGGCGCAGCATGCGCCATGATGCGGCCGGTGTCTTCCCAGGTAGGATTCTTGACGCCATCAAGGGACACCAGCTTGTCGCCGGCTTGCAGACCGTTCGGTAAAGCAACCTGCGGCGCAGAGAATTCATCGACCACGACCGGCTTGCGCTCGAATGCCGCATACGGAACGCCCACAATCAAATAGAAGAACCCCAGCAAGAGAACGGGAAAAATGAGATTGATGGCGGGACCAGCAAAGGAGATGAGGGCGCGCTGCCAGCGCTTCTTGGACATGAGCTCGTCGGGGGCGCCTGTAGGCGCCTGATCGCCGGAATCCACTTCGGTGATGTCCTGGCCGGCCATGCGGACATAGCCGCCAAGCGGCACGGCGCTGAGGCGCCAATCGGTCGCGCCGCGCTTGACGCCGAACAGACGGGGGCCAAAGCCGATGGAGAAGACGTCCACACGAACACCGAAGATGCGAGCCATGATGAAATGACCCCATTCGTGAACGAGAATGATGACGCCGAGGACGAGGACAATGCCGATTGCGGTGTTCATGCGAGAAGCGTTTCCCTTTCGTAACTATTTATTCTCGCATAAAGCGATGGGTTATGCATGGGATGAGGGACCCTGCGGCATAAGAGTTAGATGCCAGCGGGGCCGGAAAGGTAAGTTTCCCCCATCAGGCCGCGCGGTTGCAGCAGGCGACGCGTAGGGCCACGAGCGATAACGCCAACGCGCCGAAGGCGTGCCAGGGAAAGTGTGCGGCGTATCGCTCGTGTCCTGACCCCTGGCACTCTGTCGCGCAAACTGCGCGAACTTCCGGGCCGGAATGGGCGGCAATGCTCAGCTGGATCGGTCTGAATGGGTGGCGAAGTTGGTGTATGATTTGGTGTCCCGGGAAGCATGGGAACCTCCAACACAATGACAAACGAAGAACGAAAGGCGGCCCTCGAGGCGATCATCTACGCGGCGGATGATCCGGCCACCATCGAGCAACTGGCGACAACGCTCGGAGAAGAGAAGCTGGCAGTGCAGACGGCGCTGGACGAGCTGCTGGCAAGCTATGCCGCTGAGGAGCGTGGGATCGAGATCCGGGCGGTGGCCGGCGGATACAAGATGTACACAAAGCCTCAACACCACGACGTGGTGCGGAGGTTCATCAAATCGCTGAGGCCGCCACTGCGGCTTTCGATGCCTGCACTGGAAACGTTGGCGGTGATCGCTTACAAACAGCCGGTGACGGCGCCAGAGATTTCAGATATCCGCGGAGTGAATGCGGCGGGTGTGATTTCGACCCTGCTGGACAAGAAATTGATTACGACCGCGGGGCGCAAGGAAGTGATGGGCCGGCCGATCCTTTACAAGACATCGAAAGAGTTCTTGATGCGGTTTGGCTTGAGCGACCTGGATGAGCTGCCGAGCTTGAAGGAGTTTGAGGCGCTGGCTCGCGAGGCGCTGGGAACCGACGAGGGGATTGCGTCGGGGGATGTGACCGAACAGCAGGTTGCGGAGTTGCATCCGGAAGTGGATGGGGCCGCACTGGCCGCAGAGGAACATGCGCATACGACTACGGCCGAAGCGATCGAGCATGTAAAAACGGAGTTGAGCGAGGCCGAGGAGTTTCGGGAGCACGAGGCACTGGCTACAGCCGAGGGGATGCCAAGCGGCCAGCTGGATGAAGACCCGCCCCCACCAGCCGCCAGAGAAACGGCCGCAGGAGAATAGCTCTCGTCGTTTTTTCCAGGGCGTTTCCGGACTAAGAATAGAATCCCAAGAATGCGGTGAAGTTATGACTTGGGCCTCGATCCACTGGCCCGGTGCACCAAGTCGCTCCCAGAGAGAATCGGGGCGAGCGCGCTCCGATCAGGATGACCGATAGCAGAAAGGCGAGGCCAAGCCGCTACCTATGCAAGAGCGACTGCAGAAGATCATTGCGCGGGCGGGAATTGCTTCGCGGAGGCATGCGGAGGAGCTGATCCTTAGCGGCCAGGTATTGGTGAACGGAAAAATTGTTACGGAATTGGGGACGAAGGCTAACCCGGAAACGGACAAGATTGAAGCGGCGGGGCGCTTGGTGCGGCCAGAAAAGCAGCGGAAAGTTTATCTCGTGCTGCACAAGCCCGCCGAGGTGGTGTCTTCGCTGGCCGATCCCGAGGGAAGGAAGACGTTGCGAAATTTGCTGAGGGGATTTCCGGAAAGAGTTTATCCGGTGGGGAATTTGGAGTATGCGGCGACCGGATTGGTGTTTCTCACAAATGATGGCGACCTGGCGGCGCGGATGTTGAAGCAGTGGGATGGGATTGAACAGACCTACCACGTGAAAATCAAAGGAATGCTGACGCGGGAGGATTTGGAGAAGTACGGGAAAGAGATTGGCCTGAAGATGCAGACGTTGCGGCAGCCGGACGCGAGCCGGGGTCATGTCGCGAATTATTGGTATGAAGTGCGAATGCGTGGCGCGAAGCTGGAGAGGCTGAGGAATTTGATGTTCCGCGAGCGTCATCCAGTAGAGAAGGTGATGCGCGTGCAATTGGGAACGCTGACGGTCGAAGGAGTGCCACGGGGGCGGTACCGGTTGGCGGAGGAAAAGGAGATGGCAGGGTTGCTGGCGGCGCGGAAGAAGAAAGCGTCGAGTGTCGACTAATCAGGGGTGGGTGGTAGGAAAGGAAGAAGAAAAGCACCGTTCGCGGAGAAGAAGGCAAGGAGACATGGATTTTGGGTTGAAGGATCACCAAAGCTTGATACGGGATACGGTGCGGGCATTTATGGAGGCGGAGGTGCGCCCGAACGTAAAGGAGTGGGAACGGGCGGAGCACTTCCCTGCCGAGGCGATCCGGAAGCTGGCCGAAATGGGTTGCTGCGGGATGTTGATGCCGGAAGAGTGGGGTGGGCCCGGCCTGGATACGATTTCCTATGTCCTGATGATCGAAGAAGTGGCGCGCGTCCACGCCGCGATGTCCACTGCACTAGCGGTAACGAATTCGGCGGTACAGATTCCCCTGCTGACATTTGGGAGTGAAGACCAGAAGAACCATTACCTGAAGGCGCTGGCGGCCGGAGAGATATTGGGGGCATTTTGCTTGACCGAGCCGGCGGCGGGATCGGATGCGGCGGGGATTCAGGCGACGGCCACGCGGGTTGGGGACAACTACAAGATGAATGGGACGAAGACCTGGGTTACAAATGGGTCGGCAGCCGGCGTGTACCTGGTGTTCGCCAAGACTGATCCGGCTGCGAGCGGCAAGGGGATCAGCGCGTTTTTGGTGGAACCCGGATTTCCCGGATGCAAGGTCGGGCGGCACGAGGACAAGATGGGGCAGAGGTCGTCGCCGTCGGTGGAGATCACGTTGAACGATTGTGTGGTGCCGGTATCGGCGCGGGTCGGTAAAGAAGGGCAGGGATTGAAGATCGCCTTGAGCGCGCTCGATGGCGGACGAATCGGCATTGCGGCGCAAGCGGTAGGATTGGCGCAGGGGGCGTTGGAGGAGTCGCTAAAATTCGCGAAGGCAAGGAAGGCGTTTGGAAAAGCGATTGGGGAGTTTCAGGCGATCCAGTGGATGCTAGCGGACATGCATACCGAGATTGAAGCGGCACGGGGATTGGTGTACCAGGCGGCGTATCTGAAGGACGCCGGCGGGAAGATGGGCTCGGCGGCGTCACGGGCAAAGTTATACGCCAGCGAAATGGCGAACCGCGTCGTGTACAAGGCGCTGCAGATTCACGGCAGCCAGGGGTACTCGCGGGAGTCGGAGGTGGAACGGATGTACCGGGACGCCCGGGTGATTTCCATTTATGAAGGCACGAGTGAAGTGCAGAGGATGATTATTGCGAGGGAACTGCTGGGACACTAGATCGAGAACAGAAAACAGGACGCCGAAAAGCGAACGAAAGACAGGCCAAGCGCAAGCTTGGCCTTATTTTTCGACGGAGAAGTTTTTGAGTTGGGCTACTTCGCGAATGGTGAGGTGGCGGAATTGGCCTGGCGGGACGTCGAGTTTCAGGGGCCCGAGCTGGATGCGTTTGATTTTTTCGACCAGGAAGCCGACCGATTGGAACATGCGGCGGATTTGGCGGTTGCGGCCTTCGATGAGGGCAACTTCGTACCACGGGTTGGCGGCGTCTTCCTGGAGGCGGATTTTGGCGGGCGAGGTTTTCACCCGGCGGTTGTCGTCGAGGGTGATGTAGACGCCGGAGCGGAGGCGCTCAACGGTGGCTTCGTCTGGACGGCCGTTGATCTTGACGAGATAGGTTTTGGGGACGTGCGAGGCGGCCTTGGTGAGTTGCTGGACCAGAGCGCCGTCGTTGGTGAGCAGAAGAAGACCTTCAGAAGAGTAGTCAAGGCGGCCGACAGGATAGACGCGAGCATTGAGATTGCCGAGCAGGTCGAGCACTGTGGGGCGGCCTTCGGGGTCGCTCGTGGTGGTGACGTAGCCTTTAGGTTTGTTAAGCATGAGGTAGATGGGGCGTTCGGCGGCTTTGATGCGAGCGCCATCGACAAGGACGGTGTCGGTAGAAAGGTCGGCTTTGGTACCGAGCTCGGTGACCACTTTGCCGTTGACCGAGACGCGCCCGGCGAGGATGAGTTCCTCGGATTTGCGGCGGGAGGCGACGCCGGCCGAGGCGAGGAGTTTTTGAAGGCGCTCGGGCATGGACGGGTCAGTAGTTACCAGCAACCCGAAAGAGGATAACAGAGAGCCCTAGGCCGGGGGCAGAAGTCTGGTTGCAGCGAAGGGATTTACGGTCAAGCGCTCCGACGAGCGTGGTTGGAACGGCTAGGTAGCTGCGGTCGTCGGGGACCATCCGGGGAAAAGCAAAGAAAGTTTGATGACCGAACGGGTCGGACTCCAGACTCCGTCTTTCTAGTGCCTTCCTGAGCGCAACGAAGTCTCTACGCGTAAAAAGCGTATGTCGAGCACCAGCGCCACGGGGATCTCAGATTCGATACAGGTTTCCAACCTACAGTTTGAAGAGTTCGCGAAGGCGTTTGGTTTGTTGGCGGGAAACGGGGATCTCGGAGGACTTTTTGTCATTCATCTTGAGCATAAAGCTGGATTTGAACCAGGGCACGACTTCCTTGATGTGGTGGATGTTAACCAGATAGGAGCGGTGCGGGCGCCAGAAAGAGTCGGAATCGAGAGCAGCGTGAAGCTCCTCGAGGGTGCGGTAGTTCGAGGAACCTTCGAGTTCCCTGGCGGTAACCGAGATAAGACCGCCCTCGATGGAAGCAAAGATGAGATCTTCGGCGTCCACAAGGAGCATTCGCTGTTGAGACCGGACCATGATTTTGGTGGGCGTAGTGGAGGCGGCCTTGGGAGCTGCCAGTTGCGAGACGAGCTGTTCGAGGCGTTCAGCGGGGCTTGTGTGGGCTTCGATTTCTTTTTTGGCTTTTTGGATGGCCTTGGAGATCCGGGCCTTATCGAACGGCTTTAGTACGTAATCTACCGCATTCACATCGAACGCTTGCACGGCGTAATGGTCGAAGGCAGTGGCAAAGACAACGTGGGGCACTTTGAGTTTACGCTCGACGAGTTTTTGCAGGACGCCGAAGCCGTCGAGTCCGGGCATTTGAACATCGAGGAAGACGAGATCGGGGGTGTGTTCCTTGATGAGACTGACGGCTTCGAGCCCGTTTTTGCCATGGCCGATGACCGAAATCTCGGGGAAGGCCTTGAGCAGGAAGGCGAGTTCCTCGCGGGCGGGCTTCTCGTCGTCGACGATGATGGTATTGATGGCCATGGTGGCGAAGGGAAAGTATAGCGCGGGTGCTGAAGCAGAGGCGAGTGGGCGACAGTGATTGGCGGTGCGTGACTGTTGACCGGTGGACCAGGGCAATGAACGGATAAAACTTAACGGTTGCTGACGCCGGAGCTACCCGAGAGGGCACGCGAGAAGGGAGTCTTTGGTAGGGTATGATGGCGCGAACAAAGCCGGTGCTCCAAAGAGTCTGACGGCAAAGCCAGCCACTCCATGGAGTGAAGCTGCGGCTGGGAAAGGACGGAAATGGCTAGGGGGAAGGCGAAGATACTCGGCAGCGAGATGATTTATGAGGGGCGGTTGTTTGGAGTTCGGCGGGATGAGGTGTTCGAACCGAGCGGGGTGCGAGCCACGCGAGAGGTGGTCACCCACGCGGGCTCGGTCGTGGTGCTACCGGTACTAAGGGATGGGCGAATTGTGATGGTCCGGCAGTACCGCCACGCGACCCGGCAATTTTTGTGGGAGTTGGTGGCTGGCAGGAAAGAACCGGGGGAGACTCCTCAGAAGGGCGCAGCGCGGGAACTGCTAGAGGAGACAGGATACCGGGCAAACCGATTCAAAGTGTTTCTGGAGTTCTTCCCTACCCCGGGGTTTTTGGAGGAAAAGATGTGGCTGTTGTTGGCGGAGGAGCTGGCAGAAGGCAAAGCGCAGCCGGAAGAGGACGAGAAGATCGAGGTGAAGGCATATCGACTGAACGAGCTGAAAACGATGATAAAGAAGGGCGAATTAAAGGACGCAAAATCGATTGCGGGGATTCTCTACTACCTTACTTTTTTGCGGTAGTGTTCGGAATTGAAACGATTGAAACTTACATAAATATGCACAGGCACGTAAGAAAAGCGTTAGCGCGGCCTTGACTGCAGGTGCCATTTTGATAGACTCCGCGCAATTCGTGCTCTTGGCGGCGTTCTGTAGTAGTCCGCCCCCAGAGTCACCGTCCTAAGGAGACACGAAGTGCGAGGAACAGTGAAATGGTTTAACAATTCGAAAGGATACGGATTCATAGGCCGTGAAGACGGTCCCGATGTATTCGTACACTACTCAGCGATAACCGGAGACGGTTACCGGACGTTGCAAGAGGGTGACCCGGTCGAATTTGAAATCGTGCAAGGACCCAAAGGACCACAGGCCGCAGAAGTCAAAAAGAGCGCTTGAGAGAATTTGGATCTGAGACAGGCCGGCGGGGGCAGCAGCTCCCGCCGGTTTTTCCTTTTTTGGGAGGCAGGAAAATGCTCCGTATCGAGGGCACGCGGAAGGACACGCGTGTTCCGCTGTGGCCCTCTTTGCTAGAGGATTGGAGTCCCGAGAGGCTCGCGGCCTGGCCCGGCTTGTGTGGCGCTGCCAGCGTTAGCCGACGCAAGGGAACGGCGGGTTCGGTGACTGCAATCGTCCGAGGAGAGGCTTATAATCTGGGCGGGTTTTTGAGGACGGACTAGCAATGGACAACAAACAAATTGCCAGGATTCTGCGGGAGACTGCCTCCCTGCTGCAGATTGACGGAGCGATTATTGGGCGCTACCGGAGTTATGAGAAGGCGGCAGAGCTGATCGACAGCTTGCCGGAGTCGGTAAGGCAACTGGTCACGACGCCGGAGAAATTGACAGAGTTGCCGGGCATCGGCGACCGGATGGTGGAGCACCTCGAAGAGATCGTCAATACCGGCGACTACTCGCTCCGGAAAAAGCTCCTGAAAAAATACCCGGAGTCAATTTTGAAGGTGCTGGAACTGCAATCCCTCGGCCCGAAGAAGGTAGCGTTCTTGTGGAGCGAGTTCAGAGCCGGCAGCGTGGCGGACATAGAGAAGCTGGCGAAAGACGGAAAGCTGAAGGACTTGCCGGGTTTCGGCGAGAAAAGCGAGCAGAATATTCTCAAGGCGGTGGAGGTGTTCAAGAAATCCACCGGGAGATTCTTGATAAGTCGCGGGGAGCAAGCGGCGGAAGCACTTGCGGCGTATATCGAGAGATACGGGAAGCTGGTGGAGAGCGTGACCCCGGCGGGGTCGTTGCGACGAGGGAAAGAGACCATTGGGGACTTGGACTTGTTGGTCACGCTGAGCGAGGAGAAGAAAGCGAAAACTGGCGCTGCACGGCAGCGGGAAGTGGATGAGCTGGCGGAATATATTTTGAAGTTTTCCGGAATTGACCAGACGCTCGCGCATGGCGGGAACAAGGTGAGCTTCACGTTAGAAGATGGATTACAGGTGGATGTGCGACTGCTCGAGAAGGAAAATTTTGGAGCGGCGCTGCTCTATTTCACGGGGTCGAAGGAGCACAACGTGGCGCTGCGCGGACGCGCGAATGAGATGGGCTGGACTCTGAATGAGTACCAGCTGGCGACCATCAAGGGCGAAAAGCACGTGGCGAGCCGCACCGAGGAGGAGATTTACGCGAAGTTGAAGCTGGACTTAGTGCCACCGGAATTGCGTGAGAACACCGGGGAGATTGCGGCAGCAGAGAAGCACAAACTGCCGAAGTTGATTGAACGGCGCGACATCAAAGGCGACCTGCAGATGCACACGACGGCAAGCGATGGGAAAAACTCAATCGAGGAGATGGCCGAGGCCGCACGAAAGCTGGGGCATGAATATATCGCGATCACGGACCATTCCAAAGCGGTGACCGTGGCGAACGGGTTGGACGAGAAGCGGATGGCGGCACAGATCAAGAAGTTGCGTGCGGCCGATGAGAAGGGGTTGGGGATCCGGGTGCTCGTGGGATCGGAAGTGGACATATTGAAGGATGGGTCACTCGACTATTCGGACGAGATTCTGGAACAGATCGATGTAATCGTCTGCTCGATCCATTCGTATTTCAATCTGGACCGCTCTGCCATGACCGAGCGGATGTTGGCGGCAATTGAGAATCCGTATACGCAAATCATTGGGCATCCGACGGGACGATTGCTGCTGAAACGAGAGGGTTTTGACTACGACATGGAGAAGGTGCTGGCGGCCTGCGCGAAACATGGTGTGGCGATGGAGTGCAATTCGTATCCGGACCGGCTGGATTTGAAGGACGTGCACTTGCGGATGTGCAAGGAACGCGGCGTCAAGGTCGTCATTTCGACCGATGCACACGTGGCCACGAATTTGGCGTTCATCGAGTACGGGGTGACCATGGCGCGCCGCGGATGGCTGGAGAAGACCGATGTGATCAACACGCTGCCGCGCGACGCATTTTTGGGGGCCTTGCGCGGGAAACCAGGACCGAAGAAGAAGGCGGGCAAAGCGGTGACTGGCTGATCGTTACTCGTTATGGATCTAGGAGTGTCCGGTGATCCGCAGAAGGTAGCGAAACAAAACGGGAGGAACATTTTGGGCCCGGGATACGTTTCTGGTTACAGGACGATAGACCAAGAGACGAACCTGGAGGATGGTGAGGCGAATGAGAAGAGCGACTACGGCATGGGTCGGGACGGCTCTGACAGGGATCGCATTGATGGGATTGGGCTTAGCGACACCTGGAACGGTACAGGCAGAGGAGGTTACCAAAACCTTCACGGTCACAGGGCACGCTCGAGTGCGCGTGCAGACGGACGATGGTTCGGTGCGGGTATCTACCGGAGACATCAAGCAGGTCGAGATTCGCGTGGTCTACACCGGATACAAGCTCGACCGGGATTTGAGGGTCAGCACCTCGCAGAACGGTGACGCCGTGGAGGTGACGGCGAAGACAAACGGCGGAAGTTGGTTCAACTTCGGCGTGCGGCACACGAGCTTGCGCGTCGAGGTGCACATGCCTAAGGACGCAGACTTGGACGTGAACACGGGCGATGGATCGGTCGAAGCGGACTCGATCAATGGGAATCTGGACGTGCGAACGGGAGACGGCCACATCACGGTGCAAGGCGCGAAGGGCAGCATCCGACTGCACACTGGGGATGGACACATTGAAGGACGCGAACTGGACGGACGTGCGGATATTACGACCGGCGACGGGCACGTGAACGTCGAAGGGCGTTTTGACGCGCTGAACATCAAGACGGGCGACGGCAGCGTGACAGCGCGAGCGAGTAAGGGATCAACCGTGAGCGCGCCGTGGAATATCCATACCGGAGACGGGAACGTCGACCTGGAGCTGCCGGGCGAGTTGCAGGCGAACCTAGACGCGAGCACCCACGACGGACGGATTAGCCTGGGAATTCCGGTGCTGGTGGAGGGGACCTTCAGTTCGACGAAGATTTTCGGAAAGATGAACGGCGGCGGACAACCGATTGTGGTGCGCACGGGGGATGGGTCGATTCATTTGAATAAGGTGTGAGCACTCTTAGGTCGCCGTGAGCAATCACTAGCCGTAGTTCAACCCCTAACAGACAACCCCGAGCACTCAGTGGCACTGCGAGCCCGCTATGGTCCGTTCTTCTGTTTGTAGCACTTGCCCGGATTCTTTCGGTTCACAATCCCCGACTCGCAAAAGCGCTCCACAAG
>Ga0126371_10000727_pt1 | contig 27524 bp, 22 predicted proteins | sample PanSoiMetaPlot_4_FD_110145 | JGI IMG/M metagenome (GOLD analysis project Ga0126371, IMG submission 110145) | Tropical forest soil microbial communities from Panama - MetaG Plot_4 | ecosystem: Environmental > Terrestrial > Soil > Tropical forest > Bulk soil | place: Panama | collected 2016-02-17 | reverse complement strand
AGGCAGCGGCGCACCGGTGTCGCGAGCGGCGCGGTCTTCGATTTCGGACATGATGCGATCGGCCTCATGGTGACGGCCATGGAGGGCCAGCCAGCGAGGACTCTCGGGCAATCCGCGGCGCAGCCACCAGGAGGCAAGGGCGCCGGCAGCGCCGATCAGGGTCACCCAGCGCCAGCCAGCAAAGCCGAGCGGGTGGCGCGGTACCAACAGCCAACCGAACAAAGCCACGAACGGCACGGCGGAGAATTGAACGACCTGGCAAAACGCGAAGGCCTTGCCGCGCGCTTTGGGGGGGACCAGTTCGGGAAGGAAGGTATCGATGGTGACCTGCTCCAAGCCAACGCCGATGCTGGCAAGGAAACGCTAGATATCGACGCCCGCGGCCGTATGCTGAAACGACATGATGGCGGAGGCCGCTGAGTACCAGAGCAGGGCCGAGATGAAGATGGCGCGGCGGCCGAAGCGGTCGGCGATGGAACCGAATGCGATCGAGCCAAAGAACATGCCGGCGAAGGCCGAGAACACGAAGAACCCGACGCCGTTGATGGCGAACAAGCTGGCGGTGGTATTGGCAAAGATGCCGGCGGAAACCAAGCCGGGAGCGACGTACGGGCTCAGGAAGAGGTCGTAAAATTCAAAGGCCCCGCCCAGAGAAATCAGGAAGACCAGCCGCCACAGCGAGCGGGAAAACGGAAGGCGATCCAGCCTCGCCGCGACCAGGCCTGCAAAATCGGTCGCGGCGCCGGGCTGGGTAAAGGCCATGCTTCTACTAGAAGCTGAATTTCAGCGCCATCTGGAGAATGCGTGGATCCTGCGAGCTGGTGATCTGGCCGAAGGTCGGCGTGCCGAAAGTCAAGTTGAGGCCCGAGGCGCCTGCGGCCAGACTGGGGAGTGAGATTCCCGGATGCATGGCGTTGGTCACGTTGAATGCCTCGGCGCGAAACTCGATCCTGCCCTTCTCGCGGATGCTGAACTCGCGGGAAACCGCCGTATCGTAGTTCCAGAATCGGGGGCCGGGAATAGTGTTGCGGCCGAGCGGGCTGAACGTGCCTGGTTGCGGAGCGGTAAAAGCTGCGGGATTGATCCAACAACTGGGAGACGGTCCCGGGTTGGCGCACAAAGGATCGGACAAGACCTGAACCGGCCGCTGAATAACTGGGTTCTGGTTGGTCAATGACGCATCGCTGGAGAGAATGGGCGTCGCCCAATAGGCGGAGCGGGCGGTGAAGATCTCGGCGAATTTCCATCCCGACGCGAGCATGCTCAGGCGACGGTTAGAGAATTTCTGCACTTCGTAAACTACAGTCGTGTTGAACAGGTGGCGCCGGTCGGAGGAGAAGGTGCCGCCGATTTCGTTGGACTGGCAATTACTGCGGTCGTACCGGCGATTGTTGGCGATCGCCAGGCCTTGTCCGGCATTGCCCGTGCTGTCACCGATCGACAGGTCGCTGATGCAGTGCGACCAGGTATAGTTGGCGTTCATGTTCAAACCTTTGCTCAACCGCTTGGTGACCGCGAGGGATAGACCATTGTAGTTGCCGGTTCCGCCGGAATCCAGACGCTCCATATATCCGAAGTACTGGGCGCCAGGGTATCCGTTGAGGGTGAACAAGTGCCGCGCGGCGTAGCTCGCGCCGTTGGCCTGCGAGCAGGCGCCAGCCGCAGTGAGACCGTACTGACCGGCCTGGCAGGTTCCGGGGATATACACGGACGGGTTCTCCTGGTAGGAGTCCCAAAGGTGCGAGCTTTCGCTGCCGATGTAGCTGACGCTCATCAGCCAGTCGTTGCCGAACTGGTGCTGGACCACGAGGTTCCACTGCTTGACCGAAGTGGTTTTCAGGTCGTTGGTCGGATAGATGAAGGTTCCGTTTGGGACAAATGGAGCATTCTTATTTACTGTGTAGGGGAATATGTTTCCGCCGACATTGGTGGCATAGGGGTTGCTCAATTGGCCCGCCCACATAGAGGTGCCGCCGAATGGAGGGGCGTCAGCGGAGTTCACCATCATCTCGCCGGCGACAAAGTCGTAGGAAATGCCGAACGAAGCGCGGACCACCGTTTTCCCATCGCCTTTGGGATCCCACGCGAGGGCGAGCCGCGGGGCAAACGTATTCCAATGGTCGGGCATGCCTTTCTTCCCGTTAAACCCGGGGTCGCCCGGGAACGTCAGGCCAGGAGGCGCATTGACGAACTGGGTCGTCTTCACGTTGTTGATCATGTTGGCGAAGCTGAAGTTATAGACATAGCCCCGGATCTCGGACGGCGCCAGGAACGGTTCCCAGCGCAAACCGGTATTTAGCGTGAAGTGCGGGCTGATCTTCCAGGTGTCCTGCACGTAGGCGTTGACAAACCATTTCTCCAGGTCGAGTGTGTTGGGTAACGAAAGCGAATTGGTAAAGAAGCTGCCGAGCATGAAGCTCGGCAGATTGGAGAAAGTCCAGTTCGTCTGCGCGTAGACGTTACCGTTAAAGAGCATTTTGGAGACTTCGCCGCCTCCGCCGAAATTGATCTGATGGTTGCCCTTGACCCAGCTGATGTCATCGTTTAACTGGAGCGGCGTGGAATGGGCGTGCGCTTCGCCTCCGGTGCCGGGGCCGATAGTAAAGGCGCCCGTTACGGTAAATCCGCTCTGGTGGGGAGTGTAGCCGCAATAGACAAGTGCCGCTCCCAAATCGCAAGCGTCCACGTAGTCGGCGGCAAAGCGGTGAATGCCGATGCGATCTACTGTGGCTCGGAACTGATTCACCAGGGAGGAAGAGACGAGGTACGTGTCGCCGAAAGCCCACGATTGATCGGCGTCGTCCAATCCGCCCTGCGTGGTGGTGAGAATGTTGTTTGGCGTGAAATTATGCGAAGGCGGGCGGAAAAAGTGAGTCCGGAAATAACGGCCAAACAGCGTATTCTTGGAGCTGACCTGATAATCGCCGCGAGCGGTGTACTGACCCTCGTTGATCTGAGTGAGTAGCCCGAAGGAGGTGTTGCCGCACGGAGTGTTGGACACCGGAAGCAGCTTCGCCAGTTTCAACGCGGCCGGATCGTACAGCGTAGGGTTGATTTGATTGTTGACAAATTGGCTCTTGACGGCAGGCGAGAGAGGAGCCAGGTCCTGGGGACAGGCGCTCCAGTCGCCGGCGATCATCGCGGGGGTCGGAACGAACACGGCGGAGGGGTTCGCGGCCGGATCCTGGCGGGTGATCGTGTCCTGATAACCGAAGAAGAAGAACAGCTTGTTCTTGACCACCGGGCCGCCGATGGTGCCGCCGAACTGATTGCGCTTGAGCGTATCGCGAGTAGGCTGAAAGAAATTGCGCGCGTTCATATCGCCGTTGCGGAGAAACTCGAAGGCATCGCCGTGGAAACTGTTGGTGCCTGATTTGGTGATTCCGCTGATCGTGCCGCCGGCATGGATACCGTTGGCGGCAGTCATGGTGCTGGTTTCAATCTTGAATTCCTGAAGGGCGTCCGGCATGGGCATGGGGATGTTGGCCAAGTCCCACGGGTTGTTGTAGACGCTGCCATCCAAGTAGAAAGCCACGCCGAAAGCCTGTCCGCCGGCGATTACGTACTGCACGGTGCCGGGGTAACCGCCGTTGCCGGCGACGCCCTGAGGAATGACGCCCGGGGTGTATTGGATCAGGTCAGTGGCCTGGCGGCCGTTGAGGGGCAGCTCGAGAATCCGCTGGTTCTCCATCACAGTGCCGACGCTGGTGGCTGTCGATTCCACGAGGGCGGCGTTGGCTTCCACTTGCACCTGCTCGTTCACGTTGCCGACCTTGAGCGTAACCGCGATGGTCGGATTGGTCGCGACCTGCAGGACGATTCCCGTTTGCGTATAGGTGGCAAAGCCCTGTTTGGTCACCTCCATGCGATACGGGCCAATCGGGAGATCGGGTATGACATAGTTGCCGTCGGTATCGGTTACGACGGAACGCGTCAGATCGGTAGCTGTATTGATGATCTTGACCGTAGTCTCGGGAATCGCGGCCCCGGTGGAATCGGTGACGGTTCCCTGAATCTGGGAAAGCTGGACTTGAGCGAAAAGGCTGGCGGCAACGAGAGCCAGCGCGATCAGAAACGTCTTCATGGCGCGCACCCCTAACGTATTCACAAGCAGACCCCTTCCACGTGAAAACTCGCGGTTGGGGGGATTATATCAGATGCGCGGCGCGAAGTCGGGGGAGCGTTCGGCGCTATTCTTTGGCGCCGCGGGCGCTGGGACCGCCGTCTTCAGCGGCGCCGGCGAAGACTTTGCGGCCGTCAGGCAGCTTAACGGAGCGGGAGTTGCAGGTGTTGGTGGCGTCTTTGGCGCGGAAGCCTTCGATGGCAATTTCGTCGCCGGGCTTCAAGGTCGACTTGCTCCAACCCTGGCGAGTCAGACCGTTGGGGGCTCCGCCTTCGCACTGCCAATGCTGCACGGTACCGCTGGCATCCTTGACGTCGATATAGAGCCAGACGTGCGGGTTCAACCATTCGACTTTGGTAACAGTGCCTTTGAGGGCGACGGGCTGCTTGTCGTCAAACTCAGCGGCGAAGGAATGATGCGCGAACAACGGGGCGGCTAGGCCTAGCAGCAGACCGGCACAAAGTAAAGAGTACGTGGGTTTCATGGTGGCGCCTCCCAGGAATGTTTCCGGAACGATTCTGACACAAAAGAAGGAGCGACTGCAAGGCGGGCCGGGGATTGCACGGCAGGGCCCGCGGAGCCGGAATGGCCCTCTGGGAAGGATATACACTTTAGAGAGCCATGCTTGCCAAGATCAGCGTTTGCGGACTTGTGGTTTGGGCCAGCGGGATGTGGGGGCAGGCGACGCCACCGCCGCCGGTGAAGCTGCCGCCGAGTCTGCCGCCCGGGCTCTACGCCGTGATCCATACGTCGATGGGGGACATCACGGCGGAGTTGTTCGAGAAAGAAACACCGAACACGGTGCGGAATTTTATCGGGCTGGCGCGGGGCACACGGCCGTGGCTGGATCCGAAGACGAAGCAGGGGGTCTCGCGGCCGCTTTACGACAACATCACGTTTCACCGGGTGATTCCGAATTTCATGATTCAGACCGGCGACCCGACGGGAACCGGGGCGCATAACTGCGGTTTCGTGCTGAAGGACGAGATCGTGCGCAGCCTCCGGTTCGACCGCCCGGGCCGCCTGGCGATGGCGAACATTGGCCAGCCGAATACGGGGGCGTGCCAGTTCTTCATCACGGAAAAGCCGTTTCCTGACGGCAATGGGATGTACACGATCTTCGGGCAGGTGGTGGGCGGAATGGAGCTGATCGGACAAATCGCGCGGGTGAAGCGCGATGGGAGGGACAAGCCGAAGGAGCCGGTGATGCTCAACCATGTAGACATCGTGCGGCTGGTGGAGAAACCGGTGGAGGGGCACACCGACAGCGGGTTCGGCGTGTACGTCAATTCTCAAGGCGACATTCTGGCGAGCTCGGATGCAGTGCAGGGGTGCAACGAGGTGCATCTGACCGACGGCCGCAAGCTGGAGGTGAAGGCGACCGACCGGCAGAATGGGCTGGCCGTGCTGAATTCCGGAAGCAAAGTGGACGCCTACCTGACGTTCCGCAAAGGGGAGGACGTATCAGCGCAGGAGCCGGTATGGACCTTGGGGACGTCGCCGAGTTTCGTGAGCGCGCAGGCGGATAGCCACGGCGACAACCGGTTTCTGCAGGTAGCGGGGGCGCCAGGCGCGAGCCGGGGAACGCCGGTGCTGGATACCGGCGGGACGATCGCGGGGCTGCTCACGGACAAGACCGAGAACGCAGGCTCGTTTCTGGCGATCAAGGCGTCGGTGGCCCTGGGCTTTCTGGATTCCGCGAACGTGGCCTATACAGCACAACCGCTTGGCGGAGCAGCAGACCGCAACGCGGCCATCGACAACGCGCGGCGGTACACGGTTCTGATTCTGTGCTGGAAGTGAACGGGCGCCGAGCGAGCGCAATCCCTGAGATTGGATGACGGTAAAGAACGAAGGCGAGCTCGCACGATGAAGCTGTCGATCTTGATGCCGGTGTACAACGAGCGCACGGTGGTGGAGCGGTGCATCTCGCAGGTGCTGACGGCGCCGCTACCGGAGAATATGGACCGGGAGCTCATCATTGTCGACGATCAATCGACTGACGGCACGTACGCGATTCTGGAGCGGCTGGCCTCGGCGTTTCCACAAATCCGGCTGTACCGGCATGAGGTGAACCAGGGCAAGGGCTCGGCTGTGCGCACAGCGATCGAGAAAGCGTCGGGGGATTTTTCGCTCATTCAGGACGCAGACCTGGAATACGATCCCGTGGAGTACCCGCAATTGCTGCGGCCGCTGCTGGACGGGCACGCGGACGCCGTGTTCGGATCGCGCTACATGGCGGGTGTGCAGACGCGGGTGCTGCTGTTCTGGCACTCGATGACCAACAAATTCCTGACGCTGGTTTCGAACATGTTCTGCAACCTGAACCTGACAGATATGGAGACCGGGTACAAAGTGTTCCGCACGGATCTGCTGAAGAGCATACCGATCCGGTCGAACCGGTTCGGCTTCGAACCGGAGATCGTCATGAAGAGCGCGAAGCGCAATTTCCGGATCTATGAGGTGCCGATCAGCTATCACGGCCGCACTTATGAAGAAGGCAAGAAGATCAACTGGAAAGACGGGTTGAAGGCGCTGGCGGTGATTCTGAAATTTTGGGTGATCGACGATTTGTACGACGCGCCGTACGGGCGTGGTGTTTTGAACAACCTGACGGGCACGCCGCAATATTTGAGCTGGCTGGCACGGACGATCCGGCCGCACGTGGGCGACGCGGTGTTGGAAATGGAAGCGGGGATCGGCAACATGACGGGCCGGCTGATGGGCAAGCGGCTGGTGTATGTGGCCGGCGAGAAAAATCCGCTGTATCTGCACGCGCTGCACAACCGTTTTCTGCGGACGCCGAATGTGACGGTACAGCGGATCGATCCGGAGGCGGCGCGAGATCTGGAGGGGTTGGAGAACTGCTTCGATACGGTGCTGTGCCTAAACGTGCTCGAGTACGTGGAAGGCACGAGTGAAGTGCTGGAGCGTCTGCGCGCGACGCTGAAGCCAGGCGGCAGACTGGTGGTGCTGGTGCCGCACAACCGGTGGTTGTACGGGTCGCTCGACCGAAGCTTGGGGCATAAGCAAAGATTCAGCGAGCGGGACGCGCGCGAGTTGCTGGCGGCGCGGGGATTCACGGTGGAGACGGCGCGCAACTTCAATAAAGCCGGAACGCCACCGTGGTGGGCGTACAGCAAAATCGCGGGCTCGCGCAAAATCGGTAAGCTGGTGCTGAAGGTCTTCGACAAGACGGTCTGGATATGGAGCCGGATCGACGGGCTGATCCCGTGGCCGGGGCTGTCCTTGATCGTGGTGGCGCGCAAGAACAGCGGTGCGTCGAAGGCCGTGGCGGAATGCGAGCTGAACCAAACTTCCTCGAACTGATCGGCCGCTTCGCCGGCAAACGGATGCTGGCGATCGGCGACCTGATGTTGGACGAATTTATTTGGGGGCGCGTCTCGCGCATTTCGCCGGAAGCGCCGGTACCGGTGGTGAACGTCACCGGGGAATCCTACTATCCGGGTGGGGCGGCCAATGTAGCGCGCAACCTACGCGAGTTCACGAAAGAAACATTTGTGATGGGGCTCGTGGGGCGGGACGCGCGCGGGAAAACGCTGCTGGAGTTGCTCGATGGGGCGGGGATTCACACCGAGGGCGTAATCGCGGACGATGCGGTGTCGACGACCGTGAAGACCCGGGTGATCGCGCGCAACCAGCAGGTGGTGCGAGTGGATCGCGAGCGCAAGATGGTGCTGCGACCGGAACAGCTTTCGAAGGCAGTCGCGTATCTGGAACATGCCGTCGCGGAGATGGACGGAATCGTAGTGGCGGATTACGGGAAAGGGTTTCTGACGCAGGCGCTGGCGGACGAAATTTGCCGGCTGGCGCGGAAACACGGAAAGACGCTGACGGTGGACCCGCATCCGCATACCTCGTTAGTGTGGCGAGGTGCGACGGCGATCAAGCCGAACCGGATCGAAGCGTTCAGCGCGGTGGGACTGGCGCCGTCCGAACCGGTGGAGCCGGTGTGCCGCGACGAGGCGTTGCTGGAGGCGGCACGGCGACTGTCCCAATTGTGGGAGACGCAGAACCTGCTGGTGACTCTAGGCGAGCACGGGATGCTGCTGTTCGACGGGCAGGCGGAACCACAGCATCTGGCCGCGCGGGCTCACGAGGTGTTCGACGTTTCCGGGGCGGGCGACACGGCGATCGCGGTGTTTACCCTCGGGTTGACGGCGGAAGCCTCCGCGGCCGCGGCAGCGGAACTGGCGAACCGGGCGAGCGGCATCGTGGTGGGCAAGGTGGGAACCGCCACGGTGACGCCGGCGGAGTTGATGGGGGCTTTCCAAGACTTGTGAGCGGGGGCTGGTCCATGGGGACCCGCGCGGGCAGGGGGGCCACCCCACTTGACCTTTTCTATAATTCTATTATCATGGAAGTGTGGAAAGAGGGAAGGCGAAGCAGGCCGAGCAGACGAGGCGGTACGCCGAGATGTTTGGGGCGATGGGGGCGGAGCCGCGGCTGCGCATCATGCGGCTGCTGCTGGCGGCACATCCAGAAGGAATGATCGTCGGCGATATCAGCGAAGAACTGGGGATTCCCAGCTCGACGCTGTCGCATCATCTCGACAAGCTCAGGAACGAAGGTCTGGTCAAGGTGCGGCGGGACGGCACGTTTCTCTGGTACACGGCCGATTGCGAAAGCCTGCAAGAACTGCTGGGATTTCTTTACGCGGAGTGCTGCACGCGCAACCGGGCAATCGAACCGGAGAAAGTCGTGTGCTGCAAGTAGGAGTAGCCAATGGCGAGCGATGTTAAGGAAGTAGTGAAAGAAAAATACGGCGAGGCGGCGCTGCGGGCGCGGACTGCCTCGAAAGGTTCCTGTTGCGGAACATCGAGCCGGTGCAGCGTGGATGGCGATCCGGTTACGTCGAACCTTTACGATGAGTCCGAAAAGAGCGTGATACCCGAGCAGGCGGTACGCGCCTCGCTCGGCTGCGGCAACCCGACAGCCCTGGCGGAGCTGCAGGAAGGCGAGACGGTTCTGGATCTGGGCTCGGGCGGGGGCATCGACGTGTTGCTCTCGGCGCGGCGCGTCGGGCCGAGAGGCAAGGTCTACGGGCTCGATATGACCGACGAGATGCTGGCGCTGGCGCGCGAGAACCAGGAGAAATCCGGTGTGCGGAACGTCGAGTTTCTGAAGGGAGAGATCGAGGCGATTCCGCTGCCGGGTAATGCCGTGGATGTCATCATTTCCAATTGTGTCATCAATCTTTCCGCGGACAAGGACCGGGTGTTGCGCGAGGCGTTCCGCGTGCTGAAACCCGGCGGACGCTTTGCGGTGTCCGATGTCGTGGTGCGGGGCGCGGTGCCGGACGAGGTGCGACGGAGCATGCTGCTGTGGGTCGGGTGTATCGCAGGAGCGCTTGAGGACACGGAGTACGCGGCGAAACTGGCGGCGGCTGGGTTCGAGGGAATCGAGATCGAGCCGACGCGGGTTTACAATATCGAAGACGCGCGGGCCTTCTTGACGAGCGCGGGAATCGATTTGGATGCGATCGCACCGCAGGTGGCCGGGAAGTTTATGAGCGCATTTGTCAGGGCGCGGAAACCGCGGAGGTGAAAAACACCCGCGAGCAGGTCGCCGGCGTTACAAAACTCTTCGCTCGTCGCCTTCGCGGCGGGTGACGCGCTCGCGGTCCAGATACTCCAGCAGCGGAATGGCGTACTTGCGGGAGACGCCGGTCCATTCTTTGAAAGCGGTGACGTTGAAGCGCGCGGATCGGCGCGACGCCATCATCTGGCGGAGGCTGTCGATGGCGGTGCGATGAAACACCAGTTCCTCGCTAACGCGGATGAGCTGGCGCTCGCGGAGGAGGATTTGCAGCAGCGAACGGGCGCGGGCAGGTTCGACTCCCGATTTCGCGAGCACTTCGGGAACCGCAGGAGTCGCGAGGCCGGCGCTTTGGAAGGCGCGCTCGATGGCGGCGCGGGCGGCGCTTTCGTCTTCCTGCAGTACGACTTTGTGGCTGCGGGTTCGGACGGTCTCGCCCTCGACAACCAGGTCCTTGGCGGCGGCCAATAACGCATCGAGAAGAAAGAGCGGCAGAGCCGCGAACTCGCGGCCGCGGAGGTCCTGCTTGGGAATTCCGGGAAGCAGGGGATGGGTTCGGTGAAAATCCCGCACGGCGGCGGTAAGCCTGTCGCGGGATTGCTGAAGCCAAGACGGACTAACGTACCACTGGGAGATTTCGACGAGGCCAGCGCGGGTGGCCGCAGTGGCAATCTCGGCGTCGCGCAGGCCGGTACGGGCGATGAGATCCGCGAGACCGAAGCCGGAGGGAGCTTCTTTTACGAGCAAAGCGAGACGGGCCGCGGTGTCGGCTTGATCCAGCGCCGCGAGGCGAGCGGACATGTCATCGGTGGCTCGATAGCGGCGCTCGCCGTTGTCGACCACCGCCCCTCCCCCAATGGTTATGACCGGAGAGAACATGCGAATGATAAACCGGTCTCCGGGCCAGAGCAGCGCCGGCTCGCGGAGGACCAACTGGGCGTAACCGGTCTGGCCGGGCCGGAGCACGGAGGTGCCCGAAGGCAGGCGCACTTCAGCTTCGATTTCGGCGGTGCCGGAATGAAAGTGTACGGGCGCGCGGTGTTTAAGTGGTTTTGCGGAGGCCAGCAGAGTGAGGCGGCAATCGACGCGCTGGACCGCGCGAAAACGGCCCGGCTCAGAGAGAACATCGCCGCGCTTCAGCTCCGATGGTTCGATGTCGGTGAGGTTGATAGCAGTGCGCTGACCAGCTTGGGCGCGGTCGGACGACGAGCCGTGGACTTCCACGCCCCGAACACGAAGGCGGCGGCCGTCGGGGTACAATTCGACTTCCTGCTCCCTGGCGACCGAGCCGGAGACCAGGGTGCCGGTAACCACGGTGCCAAAACCTTTTACGGAGAATACGCGGTCGACGGGCAGGCGGAAATGTCCGGAGGAGTTTTTTTCTGGCACCTCAGCGGCGACGAGTGCCAGCTCGCGGCGGAGATCATCGAGGCCGGCGCGGGTCACGGAGCTGACGGGTACGATCGCCGCGCGTTCCAGAAACGAGCCCTTGACCAATTCTTCGGCCTCCAGGCGGGCGAGTTCGAGAATATCGGGCTCGGCGATGTCGGCCTTGGTGAGCGCAATGATACCGCGGGGAATGCCGAGCAGACGGCAAATGTCGAAGTGCTCGCGCGTTTGCGGCTTGATGGACTCATCGGCGGCGATGACGAACAGGACAAGGTCAATGCCGCCGACGCCGGCCAGCATGTTCTTGACAAAACGCTCATGGCCAGGGACATCGATGAAACCCAGGCGCAGGGCGGGCGTCAATTGCAGGTGAGCGAACCCGAGGTCGATGGTGATGCCGCGACGTTTCTCCTCCGCGAGCCGGTCGGCGTCGATGCCGGTCAAGGCTTTAACCAAGGCGGTCTTGCCGTGGTCGATGTGGCCGGCGGTACCGACGATGATGTTCTTCATCGCTCTGGTTCCTATCGTACTACCCGGGCAAACGCCGACCTTTCGCGCAGGAGTCACGCTGGTGAGAGTGGATGTAGCGGCGGCGAGCCCCAACGGGCGGACGATTTCGGATTTGACCCGCCAGGATTTTGAAGTCCTGGATAATGGCGCGCCGGAACCGGTCGCGTACTTCGATCACGAATCCGAGCCGCTGGATCTGCTGTTGCTTTTGGACGTGAGCGGGAGCATGCACCGGTCGCTGATGGAGTTGGCGGGGACGGCGCGCGCGGCGCTGCGGCCGCTGGGCCGGATGGACCGGGTAGCTGTCATGCTGTTCGCGCGGGAGTCGGCCGTCCGGCAGCTCTTTACGAGGGACTTCGGGCTGGTCGAGTCAGAAATCGCGAACGCGGTAAAGACTCAAGACCTGGGAAGTGGGACGGCGATCAATGCGGGAGTCCTGGCGGCGGCCGAGTACCTGGCGCGGCAGCCGGCGAACGCGCGGCGGGCGGTGCTGATCGTCACTGACAACCTGAGCTTGAATTACCGCGTCCCGGATGAGCAGGTGATCCGGGCGTTGTACACGGCGGATGCAACGCTGGACGGAATTCTGATGGGGAAACAGCGCCGGCCGGATGCGCCGCGGCCGGGCTCCTATGTGAATCCGGATTTCACGCCGGCGGACATATTTAAGCTGGCGGAACAGACTGGAGGGGAAGCGGTGGAGGCCAAGCAGGCCGCGGAGTCATTTCAGCTGATGATTGAACGAATCCGTTCGCGCTATCGGTTGCAATACCCCGCGCCGGACTCGGCGGCGGGTGCGTTTCATAGGGTGCAGGTGCGGCTGACCGACGAGGCGCGCCGGCGGTATCCGCGGGCAGTACTGCGGGCGCGGGCGGGGTATTACGCTGGGCCGTGAGGGCCGAGAGACGGTGTTGGCAAGACCACTGGCGCCTCGCGATACAGTGAGAGGGTGCTGGCGCTGGTGCTGCTGGGCCTGGTGGCGGGATCGGTGGTGTATTGCGTCCTCACAGTGATCGCGGCTGAGAATTATTGCGCGGCGCGGCCCGCTGAGCCATACGAGCGGCCCCCGATGAGCGTTCTGAAGCCGCTGGCCGGTGTCGACCTGGACCTGGAGGAGAACCTACGGAGCTTTTTTGAACAGAAGTATCCCCGGTTCGAACTGCTGTTCGCGGTACGCAGCGCGGAGGATCCGGCGATCCCGGTGTTGGAGCGGCTGCGCGAGCAGTTCAAAGGCATACCTTCACAACTCATAGTTACCGGCGAGCCGCCGTATCCCAATGCCAAAGTGTTCAGCCTGGAGCGTATGGTTGCGGCGGCGCGGTATGACGTGTTGGTCATGGCCGATAGCGACGTGCGCGCGGCGCCGGATCTGCTGGCGACATTCGCAGCCGAATTTCAAGATCCCAAAACGGGGCTCTTGACGTGCCCGTACCGGGCGGTGCCGGGACCCAGTTTTTGGTCGAAGCTAGAGGCGATCGGGCTTAACACGGAGTTTCTGGGCGGCGTGCTGGTGGCCCGGCTCCTGGATGGAATGCGTTTTGCTCTTGGACCAACGATCGCGGCGCGGCGGCAAGTGCTGACGGATATCGGCGGCTTCCGCGTCCTGAAGGATTATCTGGCGGAAGATTTTGTGATGGGGAAGCTGGCGGCGGAACTGGGGTGGGGAGTCATTCTGTCTTCGTGCGTGATCGAGCATCACATTGGCAGCCAGGCGTTCGGGGCGAACTTGAGGCACCGGTTGCGCTGGAACCGGAGCACGCGGCGCTCACGGCCGCTGGGATACATCGGGCAGATATTCACGAATCCGCTGCCGCTAGCGGCGCTGTTTTGCCTCGCCGCGCCGACGTGGTGGCCGGTGTTTCTAGTGACGGCGTCGTTCCGGATGCTGGCGGCGCGGGCGACGGCGCGCCGCGTTTTGCAGGACCAGCTCACGCGAAGGCAGTGGTGGCTGGTTCCGGTTCAGGATGCGGCGAGTTTCGTCTTTTGGCTCGCGGCGTTTTTCGGGAATACCATCTTGTGGCGTGGACGAAAGTACCGGCTGCAGCGGGATGGGCGATTCCAGCTGGATTCCTAGCAGAACCGTTCTAGGGGATTTGCCGTGATTTTTGGCTCGGTGTCGCTGATACGATAGACCATCAACCCGCTGCTATGCTTCGTACACGCTATTTTCCTGGCATCGTCTTAATCGGCATGTTTCCCTGCATCTTGCTGGGAGCGGAGAATCGCATCACGCGTCCGGTGGATTCAAGCAAAGTCATGGTTCTGAGAGGGCATGTCCCGCAGCATGCTCTGCCGCTATATGAACTGGGTCCGGCGGCGGGCTCGACGGCGCTTGAATACGTCACGCTGCGATTGAAGCCGGCGGATGGCCTGGAACAATTTTTGGAGGAACAGCGGAATCCGAAATCGCCGAATTACCATCGCTGGCTCACTCCGGAGCAGTTTGGCGAACGCTTTGGATTGAGCGCGCCGGATATCGGCAAGCTGGTTTCCTGGCTGCAATCGGAAGGGCTGCAGGTTCACGATGTGGCCCGCGGCCGGCACTGGATCACGTTCAGCGGAACGGCCGAGCAGATGAACCGCGCATTTCACACCGAGATTCACCGTTACCGCGTAAACGGCGCGCTGCACTTGGCGAACGCGACGGATCCTTCGATTCCAGCGGCATTTGAGGATGTGGTCGGCGGGATTGACGGCCTCAGCGATTTCGAGCCTCAGCCGCTGGTTCGCATTGCGGAACCAACAGGAGCAAGCCCACAGTACACGAGTGGTGCTTCACATTATCTGGCGCCCGACGATTTCGCCACGATTTACAACCTGACTCCGCTCTACAACATGGGAATCGATGGCACAGGCCAGACGATCGCGGTGGTGGGAGCATCCTCAGTGAATCTGGCGGATGTTCGCCAGTTTCGACAAAGGTTCAATCTACCGCCCAATGATCCGCAAATCGTGCCGGTTGGTCCTGACCCGGGAATCACCAGCGCAGTGGTTGAATCGAACCTCGACATCCAGTGGGCAGGCGCCGTAGCGCGGCAGGCGACCATCGTGTATGTCTATGCGGGCAGCGTCCGCACGGCCACGCAGTACGCGATCGATCATAATCTAGCGCCCGTCATCACGTACAGCTTCGGAAGCTGCGAGGCGTTCAATTCCGTCGGCTATCGGGCCGTCGCACAGCAGGCGAACGCGCAAGGGATCACGTGGCTGGCAGCTTCCGGCGACGCCGGGGCGGCGACTTGCGATTTCATATCCGCACCGATTTTGCAGGCATCCAAGGGACCGAGCACCAGTTTTCCGGCGAGCCTGCCCGAAATCACGGGCGTGGGCGGCACTCAGTTTAACGATGGCAACGGCGGGAGCTATTGGGCCGCGAGCAATACCGCCACCGGAGCGTCCGCAGTGTCCTATGTCCCGGAGAGCGCGTGGAACACATCTGCGACGCGGAACGATTTGTCAGCCAGCGGCGGCGGCCCCAGCGCACTCTTCAGCAAGCCGTCCTGGCAGAACGGTCCCGGCGTGCCGAACGATGGCGCTCGCGATGTGCCGGACGTGGCTCTCGCGGCATCGCCGCAACATTACGGATACCTTGTGTACAATAGCGGCTCGCTAATCCCGGTAGGCGGCACGTCGGCAGGCAGCCCTTCGTTTGCGGGAGTGGTGGCCTTGCTCAATCATTATCTTGTGTCGACGGGAGTGCTCGCGCAGCCAGGCTTGGGCAACATCAATCCGATCCTGTACAGGCTGGCGCAAAGCACAACGGATGTTTTCCATGACATCACTTCGGGTGACAACCTGGTACCGTGCGAGCAAAGCAGCCCGGCCTGCACCGTCAATGGGATGGGTTATGAAGCAGGGCCGGGGTACGATTTGGCCACCGGTCTCGGCACCATTGATGCCTATCATCTGGTGACAGAATGGAAGAGAGGCACGGCGACGGCCACTACTCTGACCGCGGCGCCGAATGTGGTCTCTTTGAGTGATACCGTCACGCTGGCTGCCACGGTAACTGGAGGCAGCGGCACGCCCACGGGAATCGTCACATTTCTGACCGCCGGCATTGGCCTGGGAACAGCTGCGTTGAACGCTGCTGGGAGCGCCACGCTGAACCTTCCAGCAACCAACGTGGCCGCCGGGAACCTGACGCTCACGGCGCTCTATGAAGGCGACAGCGTATTCGATGGCTCGTCGGGTACGACAACGATTACGCTCGCCGCGCCGGCTTCGGGATCGCTGGTCGTGCCGTTTGTAACACCCAACCCGGTACCGCAGGCCGGACCCTTCTGGCCGTACACAGTGGGTCTGTCCGAAAGGGCGGGCGTGGCCACAACGCTCATGAATTTTGTGGTGGACGGAGTCCGCCAGAACCTGGCCGCTTGGACCAGCACCAACATTCCTGCGAATGGAACGGTATCGGCTGGTTTGATGGGCGTTGGACTGAATGCTCCGATCAATCGCATCTTTGCCTTTTCGGGGCAGGACCCCGGTGGCCAATCTTGGACGCAGCAGATTACGGTGCCGTTCCTGGCGAGTCCCGGACCGGTGCTGGCGCCGGCAATCAGCCTGGCGAGCAACCCGTCGACGATCAAACAGAATCCGCAGGCAGACCCGTCTTGCCAATGGTCGCAACAGGTAACGGTTCAGGAGACCGGGGGATTTCTCGTGCAGCTCATCTCTTTACGGGCCGGGCCCAATGATTTCAGCGCGCTGATCCAGCAGATATTCGGGACGACGCGGCTGGCGCCGTACGGTGTTTTGCAGGGTACCTTGTGCTGGGATAGCACAACGCAGGTGGGCACAAAGCAGATTCAAGTCACAGGTCTCAGCGAAATCGGCACGAACGTCACCGCCACGCTTTCGGCCCTGCTGGCGGCGCCGCCGGCGACGCGGCCGAACATATTGATCGCGCCCGCGGCCCTGGAATTTGCCGCCAAGCCCAGCGGCGTGTCCGATCCGGCCACGATCAACGTCGGTTTTCTGGGGGCAACCGCGACCTGGACCGCGAGCATGCTACCCGCAAACCGGACGACGAGTTGGCTGAAGATCTCGGGATCTGCGCCGGGGCCGTTGACTCTGATGGCATCGAGCGCGGGGCTGGCCAACGGCGTGTATCGGGCGATGGTGACGATTGACGCGCCGGACGCAACTCCATCGTTTGTCAACGTACCGATCACCCTAGTGGTAGGTGGCGCAGCGAACATGACCATCGCCGGGATAAGGAACAATGCATCTGGGACCGTGGCATTCGCACCCGGAATGCAGGTGGCCGTATACGGTTCCGGGCTGTCGCCTTCGACGGCGCAGACCACCCGGATTCCCCTGCCGTTCAGCTTGGGGGGCGTTTCAGCGACCGTGAACGGAGTCAGCGCGCCGGTGTACTTCGTTTCACCCGGGCAGGTCGATATACAGATTCCGTACGAGACGGGATCGGGGACGGCGGTGCTGGCGGTGAACAACAACGGGCAGGTCGCATCGTTCTCGTTCCCCGTGTCAGTGGCCGCGCCGGGGATTTACAACTTCTTTATCGACAACAATACAGGCACATCAGCTTCGGGACGGGCAGGCGATGTGATGACAATGTTCGCCAGCGGAGTTGGCGACATGACGCCTTCCCTGGCGACGGGGGCGGGGCCATCGTCTCTGACGCCGATCAGAAATCTGCCGAAGCCAAGATTGCCGGTGACGGTGACCGTGGGAGGGGAACCTGCCGACGTGGCGTTCGCGGGGAACGCGAGCGGCCTGGTGGGCGCGATTCAAATCAACTTCACGGTGCCCGCAGATCTACCGCCAGGACCGCAGCCTGTGGTGCTCAGCATCGGCAGCGCGGCCAGCGATCCGGTAAATCTGATGCTTACGCAGTAGGCCGCGTCGGCGGTTGCGCACTGTACGAAACCAGACAGTCTCCCGACCGCCGAACCCGAGAAGATCAGTGTCCTGCCCGCCGATGGACCATAAAGTGCGTAGAAGCAGCGTAATGCGGCATCGCGGCGCACTGATCGTCTGTTTGCTCGCAATCGCGTCAAGTAAGCCGGTACAGGCGTACTCGGTGCTAACTCATGAAGCGATTATCGATACGGCCTGGGACAGGGACATCAAGCCCCTTCTGGTGAGCAGGTTTCCACAGGCAACCGAAGTAGAGCTAAGGGGAGCGCACGGCAGCGCCTACGCCGGATGTATCGTCCAGGACATGGGGTACTACCCATTCGGGAACAAGTTCTTCAGCGACCTCGTGCACTACCTGCGCAGCGGGGATTTCGTAATGAATCTGGTCAACGAAGCGCAGACGCTCGACGAGTACGCGTTTGCGCTGGGAGCCCTGGCGCACTATGCCGCCGATTCGCAAGGCCACGGCGTGGCTGTGAATCATGCGGTGCCAATCGAATACCCGAAGCTGGCGCGGAAATTCGGGCGGGACGTGACATACGAAGACGATCCCTCGGCGCATCTCAAGGTGGAGTTCAGTTTTGACGTGCTGCAGGTGGCGCGCGGGGATTACGCGCCGCAGGCGTATCACGACTTCATCGGATTCGACGTACAGAAAGAAGTGCTGAAGCGTGCATTTCGCGACACATATTCGCTGGCGTTGACCGATATTTTCAAGGACTTGGACACGGGATTAGGCAGCTACCGGCACATCGTAAGCGGCACGATTCCCCACATGACGCGCGTGGCGTGGCGTCTTAAAAAAGACGATCTGATGAAGCGGCGTCCCGGAGTGACCCGTCGCGCATTTATTTACAATCTCTCGCGAGCAAGCTACCGGAAAGAGTGGGACGACCGATACCAACGCCCAGGTCCCGGTTCGGCAGTGTTGGCGTTCGTGATCCGCATTCTGCCAAAGATTGGCCCTTTGAAGGCGCTTTCATTCAAGGCACCGAGCGGGCAAACGGAGCGGCTTTTCGAGGACAGTTTCGATAAGACGCTGGCTGAATACCGGCGGCTGTTGCGGGACGCAGGAGAACGGAAGCTGGCACTTGAGAATATTGATCTGGATACAGGCAAGCCGACGCGGCCGGCGGAATACATGTTGGCAGATAGAGCATACGCCAAGCTGGCAACCGACTTGGCGGCGAAACCACCGGAGATGGTAGATCCGAAACTGCGGGAGAACATTCTGACTTATTACCGCGACCTCGATCTGCCATTCGCCACCAAGAGAAAGCCGAAGGATTGGCGGAGAACCGTGATGGCGCTCCAAAAGCTGAAGGATGAGGCAGCGGTGGCGGAGAATCAAAGCAAAGCGGCGGCAGAAGCTCACTGACCGGCGGCCTTCGGCAGCAGTGGAAGGCTCCGGTATTCAACCCTTGGCACGGGAGGCCTGCCTCACTGCCAGCTACAATGGTGCCGATGAATCGGCTTGAGGAAGTGCGGCGGCGCCACGCGGCGGCCGAACAGGGCGGCGGCCCGGAACGCCAGGCCCGCCAGCACAGAGAAGGCAAACTCTCGGCGCGAGAACGCATCGAACTGCTGCTCGACGAAGGCTCGTTCGAAGAACTCGACAAGCTGGTGACGCACCGGTGCCGGGATTTTGGCATGGATGCGCAAGTGATTCCGGGCGACGGCTTCATCACGGGGCACGGGCGCGTCGACGGGCGGCTCGTCTATGTCTTTGCGCAAGACTTCACCGTATTTGGCGGGTCGCTATCAGGCGCGAACGCTCAGAAGATCTGCAAGATCATGGACCTGGCGATGAAGACAGGCGCGCCTATGGTGGGCTTGAACGATTCCGGCGGCGCGCGCATTCAGGAAGGTGTGCTGTCGCTGGCGGGATACGCTGATATTTTCTTGCGGAACACTCTTTCGAGCGGAGTGATTCCACAAATCTCCGCTATCATGGGGCCGTGCGCGGGCGGCGCGGTGTATTCGCCGGCCATCACCGATTTCATTTTCATGGTGGATCACACCAGTTACATGTTTGTGACGGGGCCTGATGTCATCAAGACGGTGACTCACGAAGACGTCACGAAGGAAAAGCTCGGCGGATCGATTACGCACAACTCGGTCAGCGGGGTCGGGCACTTTATTGCGGCCGATGATGCCGAGTGCCTGCGCATGATTCGCGAACTGCTGTCGTACCTGCCGCAGAACAATCGCGAAGATCCGCCCCGCCGGGCGACGAAGGATCCGGCGGACCGCCGGGACGCGGCCCTGGATACGCTGATCCCGGCCGAATCCAACCAGCCGTACGATATGAAGGACGTGATCCGGCGTGTGGTCGACGACGGAGTATTTTTCGAAGTCCACGAGCACTGGGCGAAGAATCTGGTGATCGGTTTTGCGCGGATGGACGGGCGTTCGGTGGGAGTTGTGGCCAACCAGCCAGCGTTTCTGGCGGGCTGCCTGGACATCAACTCGTCCGACAAAGGGGCGCGGTTCGTGCGCTTCTGCGATGCGTTCAACATTCCGCTGCTGACGTTCGAAGATGTGCCTGGGTTCCTGCCCGGCACCGAGCAGGAATTTGGGGGAATCATCCGCCATGGCGCCAAGCTGCTGTTTGCGTTCGCGGAGGCCACTGTTCCGAAGATCACGATCATCACCCGAAAAGCGTATGGCGGCGCGTATTGCGTGATGGGGTCGAAACATATCCGCACCGACGTCAACCTGGCTTGGCCGTCGGCGGAGATAGCGGTGATGGGCGCGGAAGGAGCGGTGAATATCTTATACCGTGACGTGCCCGCCCCGCAGCGTGTCGAAAAAGTGGCCGAGTTTCAAGAGCGGTTCGCAAACCCGTTCATCGCCGCCGAACACGGGTTCGTAGACGATGTGATCGAGCCGCGCGAGACGCGGCCGAGCGTCATCCGAGCGCTGCGCATGCTCGAGACGAAGGTGGATACGATGCCGCGCAAGAAGCATGGGAACATACCTCTATGAAGGCCCTCGCCATCGTCTTCCTGCTGGCTGGCTGCGGCGCCGCGCAGGAGCGCTATCCGGTCGACTGGGGAAAAGCCAATTCGGAGATCCTAGAATACTTCACGACTCTGCTGAAAATCGATACCAGTAATCCTCCGGGGAATGAGACACGGGCGGCCGAAGCGATTCAGAAGGTGCTGGCCGGCGAAGGCATTCCGGTGAAATTTTTCGCGCTGGAGCCGGGGCGGGCGAACCTGGTGGCGCGGATCAAGGGGAGCGGCGCGAAGCGGCCGATCTTGCTGTTGGGCCATACCGACGTGGTGGGGGTGCAGCGGGACCGGTGGAGCGTGGACCCGTTCGCCGCGGTGCGCAAAGGCGGGCTGATATACGGGCGCGGCTCCAACGATGACAAGCCGCACGTCGTGGCTGGGATGATGGTGATGTTGCTGCTCAACCGGCTGCACGTGAAACTGGATCGGGACGTGATCTTCCTGGCCGAGGCAGGCGAGGAAGGGACGCCCGGCTTCGGTATCGACTTCATGGTGAAGCAGCACTGGCCGGAAATCGAAGCTGAGTACGCGCTGGCAGAAGGCGGAGCGGCGGTCGAAGAAGGCGGCAAGGTGCACGATGTGCTGATCAGCGTCACGGAAAAAGTGCCTCGCGGAATCCGGCTGGTGGCGCGGGGGCCGTCTGGGCACGGGTCGCGGCCGCTGCCTCAGAACGCCGTGACGCACCTGGCGGCGGCGGTGGCCAAGGTGGGAGCGTGGCAGACGCCCATGCGGCTGAGCGCGGCGACGCGCGAGTATTTCGAGAAACTAGCGGTCATCAGCCCGGCGCCGGATGCGGCGCGATACCGTGCGATTCTGAATCCGTCGCGCGCGGCGGCCGTGGACCGGTATTTTCGCGACCATGAGCCCGGGCACTATTCGATTCTGCGGACATCAGTGGTTCCCACCATGCTCAAGGCCGGATTTCGTTCGAACGTGATTCCGTCCGAAGGGGAGGCGTATCTGGATGTGCGGGCGCTGCCCGACGAGGACATGACACAGTTCATCGCTGAATTGAAAAAAGTGATCAATGATCCAACCATTGAAGTGATCCCGGCGCAGATGGAGCGGCCGACGGCGCCCCCGTCGCGCACGGATAACGAAATGTTTCGCGCACTGGAAGAAGTGACGCGGCGGATGTTCGCCGCCCCGGCCCTTCCGAGCATGCTTACCGGCGCGACGGACACGGCGCAACTACGGGCCCGCGGCGTGCAATCTTACGGAACGGGGCCGATCGGCCCGGCTTCCGAAGGGCCGTTAGGAGGCGCCCATTCCGATGACGAGAATATCTCGATTCGCGGGCTCGAAAAACTGGTTGAATTCACGTGGAACGTTGTGATCGAGGTGGCAGCCCAATAGATGAATTACGAGTTCAGCGCAATTCGGGAAAGCGAAATTCCGCGAGCGGCGGTTCCCCTGCTGCAGCACGCCATCGATACCTACGCCTCGGAGATCAACAAGGTCTACGCGACATGGGCGCAATTCGCCGAGAACGAAATGGAGTACCGCCCGCACACCAAATCGGCAACGGTACGCGACATCATGAAGCACGAGTTGCTTTCGCAGCGGCGCTTCTTCGCGGAGTTCCTGAGCGCTCCTGAGCCGCCGTCCAACGAAGTCCTCCCGGCCTCCGGGTACGGCGCGCGGTTGGTCGAAATGGCCCGGCCGCGGCTGGAATATCTGGCCCGGCAGCCGGAAGCATGGTGGCTGGAGCCGTCGCGTTTCTTTGATGTCGAACGGCAGCGGATCTGGGTCTTCTGGCGGCGCATCCTCCATACTGCCCACCACCGTACACAATTAACAGTCTATCTGCGTGTGCTCGATAAAACAGTGCCGGCTATTTACGGTCCGACGGCGGACGTCTCCTGGCAGGGGGCGGATCCTACCTTGCCGCCCAGGCCTGGCGCTGATAAGAGCCCGGCACCGCGCGGAATGCAATCGCCAGGCGGTTCATCGTAACCGCGAGCGTCAGGTTGATCAACTCGGTCTCGCTAAAGTGGCGGCGGCCGCGCTCGTAGATTTCATCGGGCACCTGGTCGCGAGGGACGAGTGTGACAAGCTCGCTCCATTCGAGCGTGGCTCGCTCGCGGTCCGTGTAATACATAGCCTCGCACAGGCGCTCAAGGCATGGAGGCGCTGCTCAGTTTCGCCTTCGGCTCGAGCGTCTTTGCTGTGCATATCGAGACAATATCCGCATCCATTGATTTGCGAAAGCGCATGCGCACCAGTTCCAGAAGTTTCGCTTCCAGCCCACTCTTTCGAATGTATTGTTCCAGACCATACAGCGCGTGCAAAGCATCTTTGGGAACACTCTTAGTAAGATCAATTCTCGCTTCCATATTTCTCCTGGTTCCTTCTCTACATCCCGTGATGAGGGACTGGCGGCGTGTGCTGCCTATTGAGCGGAGAGGTGGCACGATTTGCTACGATATTAGTCTAAGCCACGGTTCTTGCCGCCCTGTCTGCTTGCAAGTCGGGCATCCGGGCGCTTGATATGACACCGACATTGCCTCTGGCGTTCCTGGCGATACCAGCCACGACTCGCATGATGCGTGGGCTGTTTGACGACACCTTCGCCGGGATCCACCAATTCAGCTGGTTCGATTGGGCGATCTTGGTCCCCTATTTCACTGTGCTCGTGATTCTGTCGGTGTACGGGATTCACCGTTATGACGTGATCCGCACGTATTTCAAGCACCGGCACAAGGCGACGGGCGAGCCGCCGCGGCGCTTCAAGCAACTGCCTCCGGTAACGGTCCAGCTTCCTTTGTATAACGAGCGTTACGTCGTCGAGCGGCTGATCGATGAGGTGGTCAAGATCGAGTACCCGAAGGAGTTGTTGCAGATCCAGGTGCTCGATGATTCGACCGACGACACCGGGCCTTTCGCCGAAGCGCTGGTGGAGCGGTACGCGGCGCTCGGGTATCCGATCGAATACCACCACCGGACGAACCGCCATGGGTTTAAGGCGGGAGCGCTTCAGGAAGGGATGAAGACCGCTACCGGTGAGTTCATCGCGGTGTTTGACGCGGACTTTTGCCCCCCGGCAGAGTTTCTGCACCGGACCATTCATCATTTTGCCGATCCGAAAATCGGGGTGGTGCAGACCCGGTGGAGCTACATCAATCGCGATTACAACTTCCTGACTGAAATCGAAGCGATGCTCCTGGACGGGCATTTCATTCTGGAGCACGGGGCGCGGTCGCGTGCTGGCTACTTTTTCAACTTTAACGGCACGGCCGGAATTTTGCGGAAGTCGATGATCGACGATGCCGGTGGATGGCAGCACGACACGCTCACCGAAGACTCGGATTTGAGCTATCGCGCGCAGCTGAAAGGATGGCGGTTCGTCTACCTGCCCGGTCTGGATTGCCCGTCGGAGCTACCGGTGGAGATGCATTCGTTCCAGGTGCAGCAATCCCGCTGGGCCAAAGGGTTGACGCAGGTGGCGAAGAAGCTTCTGCCGGCGCTGCTCCGTGCCGACATTCCGAAGCGGGTAAAAGCGGAGGCATTTTTGCACCTGACGCCGAATATTTCCTATCCGCTGATGATTGTCGTTTCGGCCCTCATGCTGCCGGTGATGATCGTGCGGTTTTACATGGGTGTCTGGCAGATGGTGACGATCGATTTGCCGCTCATCATCGCTTCTTTCTGGTCGATTTCGCTGTTTTACGTGGTGGCGCAGCGGGAACTGTACCCGAAGAACTGGAAGCGGTCGATCCTGATGCTGCCTATGCTGATCGCGGTAGGAGTTGGGCTGACCATTATCAACACGCGGGCGGTGCTCGAGGCGCTGTTCGGCGTGCAGACAGCGTTCGCGCGGACCGCCAAATACAACGTTGGCGACCGGCAGGTCAACCTGGAAATCAAGAAATACCGGCGGCGCAGCGGGTGGCTGCCGTACGCGGAAGTTCTGGTGGGCTGCTATTTCGTGGGCATGGTGCTGTTCGCCATCGAGACCGAGAATTACCTGGCGATTCCGTTCCTGCTGCTGTTTGTGTTCGGGTACTGGTGGGCAGGATTCATCACGATTTACCAGGAGCATCAGGGGCGGCTGGCCTGGCTCCGGCAGCGGAAGTTGGAACTCAGCCGGATCTCTTAGACGATCTTTTCGATCTGCCCGTCGCGCATGTGTAGCGTGCGGTGTCCGTACGCGGCCGCTTCCGGGTTGTGCGTGATCATCAGAATTGTCTGACCCAGACGCGCGTTCAGATCGCGGATCAGGCTCAGCACGGCTTTGGAATTTTCCGTGTCGAGGTTGCCCGTCGGCTCGTCGGCCAGCAGGATGGCGGGATGGTTCACGATCGCGCGCGCGATCGCCACACGCTGCTGCTCGCCGCCGGAGAGCGCGCTCGGCTTGTGATCCAAACGCTCCGCGATGCCGAGCAATTTGAGGGCTTCCTCGAATTGCGCATCTGGCTTCTGCTCCTTACCGGCAAGATAGCGGGCTACCGCGATGTTGTCGCGAGCCGTCAAATTGGGAAGCAAATTGAATTTCTGAAAGACGAAAGCGACCGTTTGCTTTCGCAGACGCGTGCGATCCGCCTCGGACATCTCTCCAAGTTCCCGGTCGGAGACGCGAACGCGCCCGGAGGTCGGCGGCGTCAGGCCGCCGATGATGTGAAACAAAGTTGACTTGCCGGAACCAGACGGACCGACGATGGAGACAAACTCGCCGGTCTGCACGTCGAGGTCGATACCGCGGAGCGCCAGCACCTCGACTTCGCCCACGTGGTAGACCTTGCGCAAGCCGCGGATTTCGATGATCGTGCGCCCGTTATTCATAGGCAAGAGCCTCGATGGGGTCATGGCGCGCGGCGTTCAGGCCCGGGTACAAAGCGCCGAAGCCGGCGCCTACCAGGGTGATGGCGCCGGCGATAGGCCACCAGGCGGGCACAATCACCATTTGAATCGACGCCGGGACGAGCGTCCGGATCAGCCACCAACTGCCGAAACTCAGGCCGATCCCTATGATGGTGCCGCCAACGCCCAACAGAAGGCCCTCCGCCAGGATGATTCGCACGATGAAGCCGTTGCTGGCCCCGAGCGATTTCAGAATTCCGATTTCCCGCGTGCGCTGCAGCACCGCCATGTACATGGAGAGGCAGACCACGAAGAAGCCGATCACCACTCCCAGTCCTACGATGACCGTGATGAACTCGTTGAGGCCGGCAAAGTTGCTCGCCGTGTAAAGGGAGGTCAACTCCGACATGGGGTAGATCGGATAGTCGGGGAGCTTCATTTTCAGGTCGGCCACCACGGCGTCGGTGTACTTCGCGTCATCGAGCTTGAGAAAGATCTGGCTCACCTTGCCTGGGCTCGACGTCAGGTCCTGCAGAATGCGAATCGGCAGAATTATTCGTGATAATTTTCCGCCCGTGAAAACCCCGCTGACATGCCACGGCTTCTTGAACAACACGACCGTACTGCCGACTCGCAGTTTCTTCTGCGCTGCATAGTATTGATCGATGATGATGTCGTTGGCGGCGCGCGGCGGGCCGCCCGCCACGTACTGCAGGCCGCCGCTCATCTGGCTGAATTTGTCGAGATCGACGCCGGTGACGACAATGGTGATCCCTTCCACCACTTGAACCACCGACCCGATAGCGAGCTTGATGTGCAACTCGTTCTTTTGCAGATACTCCACCAAGCCTTCGGAAATGGGCGCGCCGCTGAGTGTAGTGGCAAAGGAGGTGCCGGGCGGTTTGATCCAGATGTCGGCCCCAATGCCGCGGGCGCGCTGCTCGGAATCCTCCAGCATCCCGTGAGTCAGCCCGACCAGAGTCAGGATCAGGGTCACCGGTACCGCAATCAGCAGAGTGCTCAACAGCGTGCGCACCGGCCGGTGTTTCACATTCTCAAGAACGAGTTTGGCTGTCACCTATCTGTTTCCGGAAGCTTCTTTTGCTGGCGTGGGGCTGGCCGCCTCTCCAACTCTCTGCAACTGCGTTCCTTCGGGTTGATTCAACACAAATTTATCATCTGACACACCCTTGTTGATGTCCATCTTTAGGATATCGAGCACGACGGCATATTCGTCGCGCGGGCGGTTGATTTCGATGTGCTTGGGAAAGAGCACGTTGTCGTACATGCGCCAATCGGTGTAGCGCGCGTCCGTCAGGATATTGCCGGTTGGGTCGAGCGTGATCTGGCGGGCGAGCCGCAGGTCCACGCGGCTGAACCAGATGGTCCGTTCGAGAATCAATTCGCCGGCGCCACCTTCTCGCACCACGTGCAGGATGTAGAAGGCGTTGTCTTCATCCGTATAATTCTCCAGAATCACTTTCGACGTGCGCGCCACCGGCTGAACCAGAAGAGCCTCGAGGAAATGCTGCGGGCGCAGGTTTTCCAGCTTATTCGGCGCGGGCCGCACGAGGGTGTTGCTTCCCACCAGGAACCGATTCTTCGCGGGAACATAGAGCTTGAAATCGGTCCCGTTGGAAACCATGTCGAAGGCGGTATTGCGGACGACGGGATACAGACCCACGATGCGAATGTCGGCCGGCTCCCGGAACAGCATATATCCGCGCACGTCTTTGTACTCGGTGATCCGGCTTTTTTCCACGCTGCCGAGGGCAGGGGTCATATCGAGCGTGGCGGTGAAATCATGAATGGCGGCGAATTGTTCGGCCACACGCTGCACCAGGTCGGGCGCCTGGGCGGTCAGCAACAGCGGCTGCGCGGTTTTGGCGCCCGCGCGGTTGATAATCCGCCGCTTGACCAAACAAGAGGACAACCCCAATGACGTCAGGCAGAGCGCGCACACAGCGAGACCGACGCGGTGTTGAGGCATTATTCCATTGTAGGCAGCGGCAAAACCGAGGTGTCAATGGTCAATGGTTGGGGCAGGATCGCCATGTTATAGTGAACGTATATTCGGGCGGGCCTGTGGCGCAGTTGGGAGCGCGCTTCCATGGCATGGAAGAGGTCGTGAGTTCGAATCTCACCAGGTCCACCAAACCTCCCAACAACTTACGCAACTTCAGCCTCCGACTCGTTCCGCACAATTCCCGCACAATTCTTGGGCAGCCATCTGCGCTGCATGT
>Ga0126371_10000724_pt1 | contig 27563 bp, 28 predicted proteins | sample PanSoiMetaPlot_4_FD_110145 | JGI IMG/M metagenome (GOLD analysis project Ga0126371, IMG submission 110145) | Tropical forest soil microbial communities from Panama - MetaG Plot_4 | ecosystem: Environmental > Terrestrial > Soil > Tropical forest > Bulk soil | place: Panama | collected 2016-02-17 | reverse complement strand
TTGGACGGGCCAGGCGTCCGTCGCTCTATAATCCAAAACCACCCGCAATCAAGATCCCAGGTTAGCGTCCAAAAGGCGGACGCGAACCTGGGGCACCATCAAGAGTTCGCGCACAAGAGTGTGCACGCCACACGAACTACGGGATGATCTGGCAGGCGGAGGACGGACGCCCGAAGATCACGTAGTGCGGATCGGGTGTCGAACCGGTTGAAGGCGGTGGGTTGCTGTTGATGCCGTATCCGAAAGCGTCGAAGAGGTTGCCGGGATTGGCTTCGGTTGGTGGCTCCTGGCGGATGGTTACGTAGTCGCCAAAGCGTGTCGAGCCGACGTTGCTCTCGGTGGTGATGTAGGCGACGAAGTCTCCCCAGAATCCGACAAGGTGGTTCTCGTAGTTCCCATCGCCGCCACCTTCCAAAGAAAACCCGATTTCACCGCTGCAGAGATTCGTCGCGAGCGCCGGATAGGCGAAGGTATACGCGGGGTTCCAGATCTGCACCTGCTGGGCGACATTCAAGTGCGGTGGTTCGTTCTCGTCGATATTGAGCGTGACCATCTCTACGTGCGGACGAGGGAAATTGTTGTCGGTGCCGGCGCTCCACGCGAACCAGACTTGCTCGAAGCTGCGTGTGAGGCCGAGCACGGCGTTCGACGGGAATCCGCCGCCCGGGTTTTGCGTGGTGGGATTGAACAGGAAGTTGATCCAGTTCTGATTGTCAGGTGTGTTCGATGTGAGCGGTGAATTGTTCGCCCAGGTCGAGATGCCGACGTCTTGCCACCAGTAGGTGTTCGAGCCTTCCTTCAGAGAGAAGATCCGCATCTGGTTGTTGCTGTTTTGGCCTGCCCAGAAGATTTCGTCGCCCGTGTCCTGGCTGAGGTGGCCACCCCATGCGCTGCCACTGTCGCTGGGATTGGTGAAGTCGATCTCGATCGTACCGCCGGCTTGAAGTCCGGCGAGCGAGGTGCGGGCGACGAGCCGGCCTTCGCCCGAGACGTCGGTGCTCATGTAGAGATTGTTGTCTCCGAGGGCGAGGTCGGGATAGTCGTGGCTGTGGCCACTCTCGCCGAACACGTCCGGCGTGAGATTCCAGTAGGTCCACGCCGTGCCTTTGCTGGAGATGATGTCGGCGGGGCTGGCGACTGCGAGACGTTCTCCGTTGCCTTGCAGCAGCCAGATGAAACGATCGATGCTGGGCGCGTATTGCACGACCTGGTCGCAGCAGAAGCCGACTGCGTCGGTGTTCGGGAAGATGGTGGTCGGATCGAGTTGGTGGAAGGTGTTCCCGCCGTCAGTGGAGTAGGCGGCGAACCAGTTGGAGGTGACAAAGACAACGCCGCCACCGCTGGCGCCGCTCGGCTCGGCCGTGCCGCTCTGGCCGATTCCCCAATCGTTGTTGAGGAGGAAGTTGATAGCGGGTGGATCGCCGATGGGAGCGTTCTGCGGTGCCGTCACGCTCTTGGTCGGTGTGACGGGAACGAATGTTCCGGTGGGTACAGTCCAGCCGGGAGGATTGACATCGCCGTCAAAGGCCGGCGCCTGGTGCGGAAACGGCGCGCCGGTGACGGTGCCGGAGATCACGGTGGTGGTGCTGACAGTGCGCGATCCCGGAGCCGCGGGCGGGACGGAAAGGCTGGCCTTCACTGTGAAGCATTGTTTCTGGTGATCGAATTCGAATGTTCCGCTGACGATCAGCGGGTAAGGGGTGGCTGCGAGGAATGGGCCGCCAGAGAAATCGGCGTCGATGATCACGGAATCGCCGGGGCCGAGTGGGCCGAGCGGCAGCGGCAGTGGTGACGGGAATGTCAGCGCTCCGCCGGGGACGGTGATGGCCGTGATGATCAGATTCTTGTGCGTGGAGTGGCCGGTATTGGCGAGCGCAAAGGCGGAGAGAAGTGTCGAGGCGTTCTGCAACGTGACGCCGGGCGCCTGAATCGCAAGTCCGTTTGCGGATGCGTGGAGACAGCCACAGGCGTCGTCATCGTCGTCGTGGTCTTTGCGATGGCGATCGTCGGAGTCGTGATGATCACGATCATGATCGTCGTTGCGGCCGTCATCGCGGTCATGGTCCCGGCATTCTTTCTTCTTGTGATTGCCCTTATGATCGCCGCCGTCGTCGCCGTGTTTCTTGTTGTCTTGATCGATCGGCATGGTGCTGCGGGCGTGCGCAGAGTAGATAGGAATGACAGCCAAGCAGAATGTGGCCAGAAGGAGGGTGAGCGTCTGCCGTGTGAACCGCATGAGAAATCTCCTTTTTTGATTGGTGGCCCGGGGCCCAAGGAAGACAGAGTGTGCGTGCGGGGGAGACGCAATACTGCCTTTCATAGTAGTGACGAATTTTCGTCAACCATTTCAAAATTTGTTCGGAGTGTTGCCCGGGAAGGTTCTGTTTACTTTCGAGGAACGAGATCGAGCGTGATCAACAGAGGGGTAATTGAGGAGATTTTGTCAGAGCACTTTTTGTTTTTTTTTCGGAAGGAAATTCCACAGATCGTCGCGGGGAGCGAGGTGTAAACTAGAGATATCCGCTTCACAAATGCCTCACGGTTCGAGGCCGTAATGATTTCCAAGTGCGCGAATCCCGCTTGCACCGTCCGCTTTCTTTATCTTCACTCCGGAAAACTGTTTCGCTTCGAGAAGGAGCCCAAGGAAGATTCGCAGCCTCAAATGGGGATTGATCCGAGTATAAGAAAACACTCGCATGGGGTTGATTTTTACTGGCTGTGTGAGACGTGCGCAGCGAAGATGACGCTGACGTATCGGAAGGGATACGGAGTTGTCACGCTGCCATTCGCGTCGATGAAGGCTGCCTCATAGGCTGGCGACGGCGGAGGGAGATCCCGGCTCATACTTGCCGGTGAAGGAGTACCAGCGGATTTTCAGCATCTCGCCGAACATGCGAATTCCGTCGCGCAACGGATTCAGGCGCGTTCCTTCGCGGTGCGCCCACTTCACCGGGACTTCCTCAACTCTCAATCCGAATTTGCGCGCGAGATAGAGAATCTCGGGATCGAATCCCCAGCGTTCGATGTGCTGCAGCGGAAAAATTGTGTGCGCAGCGCGGCTCGTGAAGGCCTTGAAGCCGCATTGCGTGTCGCGATAGTGCAAGCCGAGGATCAGGCGTAGCGCAAGATTGAAGACGCGGCCGTAGATCTGACGGTAGAGTGGCTGGCGCTGCGTCTGAAGCTCGGTGCGCAGCCAGCGGGATCCTATGGCCACGTCAGCGCCCGCAGCGATGGCGGCGAAGAGTTTGTCGGCTTCCTCGATGGGCGACGAAAGATCCGCATCGCTGAATAGAACAATATTGCCCGTCGCGTGCAGCATTCCGTTGCGGACGCTGAAGCCTTTGCCGCGATTGCCGGGATTTTGAATCAAGCGGACGGCATGATTCTGTTCGGAAAAACACTGCACGATCGCCGCGGTGTCGTCGGTGGAACCGTCGTTGACGATAAGGACTTCGGCGTCCCAGCCGTGAGCCTGCATGTGCGCGAGGATCTTCTCGATGGTCGTGCGCAGGCGCGCGCTCTCGTTATAGGCCGGAATTACGATGCTGTAGGTCGTCGCCAAAATTCGGTCCCGTCTCTCTATAAGAACCCGATGAGGGCCGGTAAGTTGTCTGCGCGCACGCGTTCGCATGAGCGAATTGCGTGCAAACAAGCCTTTGTGGGCGCAGGGTAGAGTACTACGCGACGTTACGCTTGGCCAGCAAGGAGAAGAATTCGGCGACCAATTCTTCATCCCACAGCCCATTGTGTGCCTCGACGCGCATCGTCAGAGCAGCCTGCTCGTGCGAAAGGGCCGGCTTGTATGGGCGCGCCGTACGCAGCGCGTCGTATACATCGACCACCTGCAGGATGCGCGGCAGTAAAGGGATCTGCTCCTTGTGCAGGCCGTCAGGGTAGCCGGAACCATCGGAGTGCTCGTGATGGAAGCGGATGATGGGCAGCACGAGCCGTAGCGACTTTAGCGGCTTGCAGATGTTCTCGCCGGTGACGGGGTGCAGCTTCATGACTTTCCACTCGTCGGCGGTAAGGTTGGCGCCCTTCTTCAGAATCTCGTCGGGCACAGCGATCTTGCCGAGGTCATGAAGGTACCCGCCCCGCCGGAGCGCAACGATCGAATCTTCATCCAAGCCTAGATGGCGCCCTAAGGACGCGGCGCGCTGAGCAAGCCGCTCGCAATGGCCCTCGGTGTACGGATCGCGAGCCTCGACGCTGAGTCCCAGCGTGCAGAGGACGGATTCGGCGGTCTCGAGTTCGTCGGTGAATTCCTTCAGCTTGAGCAGCGACTTCACGCGGGCAAATAATTCCGATGGGAAGATCGGCTTGTTGAGAAAGTCGTCGGCGCCTGCCTCGATCCCCTTTACCTTGTCTTCACGATCGCTCAAGCCGGTGATCAGAAGGAACGGGATCAGCCGCGTGGAGGGATCGTCTTTCAGTTGGTGACAGAGTTCGTAACCGGAACGGCCGGGCATGACAACGTCGGAGAGGATGAGGTCAGGAGCGTGGCGGCGCACTTCCGCTTCTGCCTGGTCGGCATCGCGCACGCTGACGACGTCGTAGCCGCGGCTCTTGAGCAGTTCGCTCATGAGATCGACCATGTCCGGATTGTCGTCGACCACCAGTATCCGTGGAGTTCGCCGGTGGATCAGGAGCTCGCCCATATCTTCAATAGACTGCGACTCCGAGAGAATAGTTGCACCAAGCGGCAGCGCCATACAGCCTCAACATCAACTGGTGGTTATTTTATCCAAGATTATGCTGAGCGGAAGGACCGATTTGCCTGAAAAAATCGTTTTGTTTGTTCTTTCGTTTTCCCACCACGGATAGATGAACATGAAGGGTGTGGCAAATGACCTTGTAGGCTGAAGCCTTGCGTAAATACGCTAAAAGCATGCGCATTCGAATGCAGGTTTTCGCCAATTTGTTGGTCTTTTGTACGATGAGCGCCGTCGCGGTCCCGAAACCCCATGTCATTACCTTTGGTAAATGGACACCGGCAAAGTGGGATGTTGGGTCTGCCGACGGGAAATCACTTGATCTGAAGATCCGCGCACTCTATGTAGATACGCGATTGAAGGAATTCACCACCGGCCCAGCGCACGAGGTCACCGACCGGTTATTCGTCGTGCGGCGAGTGTTCCGGCTGAATGACACCCTGCCCGACGAAACGGCCACAACACCGAAGTGGGTGTGGCAGCGCGGGGGCTGGCTGCTGGTGGATCGGTTGACCGGACACGTCACACAGGTCAACCTTCCGGATTTCGATCCATTCTACTCGACGCCAAGCTGGTATCGCGACTACGTCGCGTATTGCGGCGTGTCGGACGACGGGAAGAAACTGTTGGCGCAACTTGGACGTCGCAAGCCGATTTTGAAGAAGCCTCTGGGCGAGGCGGATGGCGATGAGATGCCGGATTCGGAGTGTCCAGCGCCCGCATGGCAGCGGCGTCCCATGCGCGTGACGTTTGAGCCGGACGAGAACCAGAAGCTGACGTTCTCGGTGAAGGGACATGCGGTGGATGTGGTGATCGAGGGGGATAAGGAGGATGGCGAGTGAGAGCTGATGGACGAGCTACGAGCAGGGCGGATGTGAGTTACAGGAAAACCAATTAACCACAGAGTACACGGGGAGGACAGGGCGTTGTGGTTGAAACGCCAATTTAGGCCTGATGAGCAGGTAATTTGTAAGGAGTCCTTCGACGCGTTCGGCATGCGCCTCACTTGCTCAGGATGACAGTTTTTGAAAATAAACGAGATTTATGGCTGCGGCGTCACTGGCTTCTTCGGCGCGGATTTGCTGAGTTCTTCGGCGCGGCGCGTGGCTGCGGCAGCTTCTCTGTTGTTGCCCATTACAGTGTAGACATCGCTTAGATCTTTCTGAATCTCCGGATTTTTCGAATCGAGTTGAGCCGCTTTCTGCAGCGCTGATAGCGCCTCACCCGCGTTGTTTAGCTTCATCTGCGCCAGACCGAGTTCGCGATAAGCTTCCACGTTCTTCGGGTTGATGATGATCGCCTTGTTATAGGCGTGGACTGCATCCTGCTCGCGGCCAATCCCGTCGAGGGAAGCACCTAACTCGACCCACGCATTGTCATTCGTTGGATTTTGACGAACGAGATCCTCGAAGACGCGCCGCGCATCTTCGTAACGCTTCTCCGCAGCGTAAGTGAGGCCAAGCATGTACTTTGCGGTAACGTTGCTCGGTTCGAGCTGTACCAGCCTCTGCCACGCGTTCTCGGTGCCCGCGTAGTCATTCTTGGTCACGTAGGCCTGAGCCAGCATGTGCAGAGCATCAGCGTTGTTCGGATCGTGAGCCAAATATTTTTTCAATTCGCTGATCGCCTGATCGGGTTTGCCGCTGCTCATCGCTCGTTCGGCTACGTCGAGCGCGGCGACGTAACCGTTCTTTTGCTTCACGAACATGCCAAACGCAATGAGGACAATAGTCACGCCGAGGAATGTTAAGACCTCGTGCTGTCTTCGTTTTTCTGCGGGCTCCATCAATTGCCGCCCGACGACCGCACCGATCCCCAGCCCCATAATCAGGCCCCCCATGTGCCCGGCGTTGTCGATACCCGGTATGGTGGCCCCTAAGTACAAGTTGATGCCGGCCGTCCAGAGAAGACTTTTGAGAAGGCCCTTGCGAGCTGCAGGAGGCATTGGCACTTTTCCCAAATAAAGCGCACCAATGAGCGCGCCAATCAGTCCGAAGATTGCTCCGGATGCACCGGCGCTGGGCACTTCGGGGTGAAGCAGCAAGCTCAGCAGGCTGCCTGCGATTCCCGAGGCCGTATACGCCAGGAAGTAAGCCAATCGTCCGAAGATGCGCTCGGAGAGGCGTCCTAGTTGCCACAGGGCCCACATGTTCACGGCAATGTGAATGAGTCCGATGTGAACGTAATTCGAGGTCAGGATGCGCCAGGGTTCGCGGCCGAGTGAAAGAGGACCGAAATCCGCGCCCCATTTGAGCAGCTGACTGGTGTCCGGCGACATGATGGGTACGCCGCAAAGCACCATCGCAACAAAGACGAGCACGTTAATTGCGAGAAGGGTCGTGGTGACGGGAGGACGATACGGAGCGCGCCGGACGATGGGAACGGCGGGCTGTGGCATTCCTGCAGGCGATAGTGCATTAAATGCGAGTTGCCTGCAATTGACGCAAAGATTGCTCGCCTCACCGAAGGTGAAGGCAGGAAGTTCCCGTCCGCAGCGTACGCAGGTTGCCATAGAAGTTCTTCAATCTCCGGTTGCTTCGACGGCGGGTAGTTCCTCGGCGAAGGTTTTGGCGGTCACCTTGGCGCTGGTCACGAGAATGACAGAGACCACCACAATCGCGCTGCCCATCAGGATGTAACGGTCCAGCTTTTCATGCAAGACAAGCCAACCGAGAAAGACCGCGACCACCGGGTTGACGTACGCGTAGGTAGAGACCTTCGAGCTGGGTGCGTTGCGCAGCAGCCAGATATACGAGGTATAGCCGATCCAGGATCCGCCGACCACGAGGTAGAGCACGGCGCCGATCCCCCGCGGCGTCCAGACGACGCGCGAGACGTCGCCGTTCAGCAGGGCGAAAGTCATGTTGGAGATTCCGGCGAAGATCACCTGCCATGCTGTCGAACTGAACGGGTCCAGATCCGAGGACTGCCACACCTTCGAAAGAATCGATCCAAGAGCCCAGACAAAGGATCCCCCGAGCAAACTGAGAGAAAACCAAAGCTCGCGGCGTCCCATGGCGCCGGTGGCCATAAGCTTCGGCCACAGCAAGACGAACATTCCTACCACGCCCAGGGCGAGGCCGGCGATACCGCGGCGAGAAATGCGGTGATGGCCCAGAAGCCACGAATCGAGCACGAGGAACCAGAGCGGCGTGACAGCGATGATCAGTGCCGACAATCCCGAAGGAACGACCTGTTCCGCGTAAGAGAGCGTCAGATTTCCGCCCATCAGCAACAAAGTGCCAACCACGGCCATATGCCAGAGCTGGCGAGGCGTGTAAATGACCTTGCGGCCGCGGATGGCGCAGTACGCCAGCATCAGAATCCCGGCGATGAGAAAACGCGTCGCGCACATCAGCGCAGGCGGGATGCGCTCGACCGCGATCGCGATGCCGAGGTAGGTCGACCCCCAGAATACGTACACAAGCCCAAAGGCAAGGGGAAGCAACCAGGGATGCTGTTTCTCGTCAGTCACGGGAGGTTGGAAAAAGCATACCAGAGGGTCATGTACGTCTTTTTGGGGTTACGAGACACCGTGTTTCCCGCTATAATCAACACGAAGTGATTTACTTTGATGAGCCTGCAGAACCCCAATTCGCATCTGCCCGTGTGCTGGCTGCACCAGTTGGTGTGCCCACGCCGTCACCTGGCGGTGCTCCCTTCGCAGGTTCGCCCCAGCCTTTTCGGTAGCGATTAGTTCCGATCCTCCCTGTGCAAATTTTCTTTGGGACGGAGTCCGCGCAATCGGGTGCTGATACTTGACGCAACCGACCGATCTCGAAGGCTGACCTGGCAATCGACCATGAACGCCGAATAATTTTTGGAGGATCCCATGACTACTAAAACCCTCGCCGTCGGTCCAAAGATCAAGACTGCCCTGCCCGGACCCAATGCCAAGCGCGCTCTCGCTGGCGATGACAAGTACATTTCGCCGTCGTATACGCGGTCCTATCCGCTGGTTGCAAAGACGGGACGCGGCGTCGCTGTCACCGATGTGGATGGCAACGAATTCTTTGATTTTTCGGCGGGCATCGCCGTGACCTCGACCGGCCATTGCCATCCCGATGTGGTGGCTGCCATCCAGAAGCAGGCGGGCGAACTGATTCACATGTCGGGCACCGATTTCTATTACGAAAATATGGTGGAACTGGCGGAGCGGCTGTCGAAGATCGCTCCCATGCCCGGCCCGCACAAGATCTATTACGGAAACTCCGGAACGGAGGCCGTCGAAGCCGCGCTGAAGCTGGCGCGCTATCACACCAAGCGGCAGAACGTGATCGCGTTCTTCGGTGCTTTCCACGGACGCACGATGGGTTCTTTGTCGTTGACGGCTTCGAAGCCGCAGCAGAAGCGCCGTTTCGCTCCGCTGGTTCCGGGTGTGACGCACGTGCGCTATCCCGATGTCTATCGCGGCTGCTCGGGTGGCGCAGAAGATGCCCAGGCATTCGCCCTCGGCTGCGCGCGCTACATCGAGGAGAAGCTCTTCAAGACGATTCTCCCACCCGAGGAGGTCGCAGCGATTTTCGTGGAGCCGATCCAGGGCGAGGGCGGGTACGTGGTAGCGCCGACGGCGTTCATGCAGGAGTTGCGCCGGATCTGCGACCGTCATGGAATCCTGCTGGTCGCGGACGAGGTGCAAAGCGGTGTGGGCCGCACCGGGAAGTGGTGGGCGATCGAGCACACGGGCGTTCAGCCGGACATCGTTTGCATGGCGAAGGGAATTGCTTCGGGCATGCCGCTTGGCGTCATGATGTCGCGAGCCGACATCATGGACTGGGTCCCCGGATCGCATGCGTCGACGTTCGGCGGGAATCCGGTGTGCGTTGCGGCCGCGCTGGCGACGCTCGACGTCATCGAGAAAGAAGCCTTGCTGGCGAACTCGTCCGAGGTCGGCAATCACATGATGAAGCGCATGGCGGACTGGCCCAGCAAGTATCGGTTGGTTGGCGACGTGCGCGGCCGAGGATTGATGATTGGCGTAGAGATCGTAAGGGATAAGGAAACGAAAGAGTATGCCAACGATCTTCGCGACAAGATTGTCGAGCTAGCGTTCGAGCGAGGAATACTGTTTCTCGGTTGTGGGCCAAGCACGGTGCGCATTTCGCCTCCGCTGGTGGTTACGCGCGAAGAAGCCGATGCCGCGATCGACGTGCTTGAGGAGTGCATCGAGACTGTTGGGAAGGGAGTGTAGCTTGCAACGATCGGGCGGGAGTCACGATTCGTAAGAGTCGAACTGACTTCTCGCCCTGCTTCTTGATTTATCGAGTTTTTCAACACACAGGAGCAATCCCATGTGGACCGGAACAGTGGAGTCGATCCACATCGCATCCGCGGCAAAGGGACCGATGCAGTCGGTTCCGGAGGTTGAGGCCATCCCCGGTGTCGGCCTGGATGGGGATCGCTACGCGCTGAAACAAGGCACGTTTTATAAGCCAGAGCCGGCTTTCGAGTTGACCCTCATCGAGGCCGAAGCGATCGAGGCGATCAAGCGCGAGTACGAGGTGACTATGCCGGCCGGCGATGCACGGCGAAATGTCGTGACGCGGGGTGTCGCCCTCAATCACCTTGTGGGCCGGGAGTTCACGATTGGCGGCGTGAAGATTCGCGGGATCCGGCTGTGCGAGCCCTGCGCACATCTGCAGGGACTGACGGAGTTGCCGGTGATCAAGGCGCTTCGGCATCGTGGCGGATTGAGGGCGGAGATTCTTACCGCGGGAACGATCCACGTTGGCGATGTTGTGACGGACGCAAACGAACAGCGCTAGAAACGGCACTAGAGTGACGAACACATTCCCAGAGACGACTGACGAGCCGGGCATCGAGACGCAAGGCGTCGAGCGAGTGGTCACACGCACGTTGTTGGGTAACCTTGTTTCCGGCCGGTCGATCGCGCGCGGGCCGTTCGGTAAGAGCGAGATGCCCGTGCGCGCGCTGATCGCGCTATGCGTCGCGTTGGGACTTTGGTCGTCGGCTTTCGCGGGAATTCGTGCTGGGTTGAGCGCGTACGGTCCGGCGCATCTGGCGTTGTTCCGCTACACGATCGCGTCGGTCGTGTTGGGCGTGTATGCGCGGTTCGCGCATTTCAGGCGACCTGCATTGCGTGATGTGCCCGGATTGGTGCTCGCGGGATCGTTGGGAATCACGTTCTACAACCTCGCGCTCAATTACGGTGAAACCCGTGTCACGGCCGGGTCGGCGAGCCTGCTGGTGTCGTCGACGCCGATCTGGGCGGCGCTGCTGGCGATGTTTCTCCTGCACGAACGCCTGACGTCCGCTGGATGGTTTGGTGTGATGCTGAGCTTCGCAGGCGTCGCGCTGATCGCGAGCGGAGAAGGCGACGGGATTCGGCTCGCGCCGCAGGCGCTGATCACCCTGGCGGCTGCACTGGCCTGGGGGATGTACATTGTCATCCAAAAGCACTTCCTGGGACGCTACAGCGCGTTGGAATTTACGGCGTACTCGGTCTGGTCGGGCACGTTGCTTATGTTCCCGTTTGGCGGCGGTCTTGTTCATGCGATTCGCATTGCGCCTCTGAAGGGCACGTTGGCGGTTGTCTATCTCGGGATTTTTCCCGCGGCGATTGCTTCGTTCGCATGGTCCTATGCACTATCGCATGGATCGGCAGGGAAAACGGCGTCGTACCTCTACTTCATTCCGGTGCTGGCGACGCTGATCGCGTGGGTGTGGCTGGGTGAAGTGCCACGCCTGATCAGCCTGGTGGGTGGCGCGATCGCGATCTGGGGAGTCGTTGTCGTCAATCTTTGGGGCAAGAGCCAGAACAGCGACTCGCTGATTCCCGTCGAGACCGAATCCTAAAGGATCCACTTTTCATGTGACCACTGACGCATAAGACGGGTGGCCGTCGTCACAACTTTCCCTTTTTCTTCAAGCTAGCCTAAATGCGGACACTGCACTCGAAGATCGAGTGACGAAGTCACTTCCATGCTCGCTCGCCTGACACAGTTCACGGTTCGTTTCCTGGATCGCCTCGCCGAGCGCGTGCTGACGGAAGACGATCGTCCGGAGCATCAGCGGACGGGTCGTCGTGGCGACGAAGAGGCGTACTTCTGGCTGCGCAAGCAGGGATACGTGGTTGTTGCACGGAATTACCGTTCTCCACGTCGGCGAGGGGAAATCGACCTGGTGGGATGGGACGAAGACGTGCTGTGTTTCATCGATTAAGACGAGAACGTCGCACGAGGTAAAGCCCGCCGAAGCAGCGGTAGATCACGAGAAACGAAAAGAACTTCGAGGGGTGGCGCGCGAGTATCTTCGCCGGGTGCCATCGAACCCGGCCCACCGGTTCGATGTTGTCAGCGTTTACCTTACGAGGTCCTCCGTTCCTAGCCAGATCGAGCTATTCAAAAATGCCTTTCCGGTGACGTAGAATAAGAAATTCATCCCGTATTGAAAGGATTTAGTACTTGCCGGAGCTGCGAAAAGATCCGATTGTCGGACGCTGGGTCATCATTTCGACCGATCGCGCGAAGCGCCCCACAGACTTCGTCCGTGAAGGTGTAAGAATCAAAGGCGGTTTTTGCCCTTTTTGTCCTGGGAACGAGAGCAAGACGCCACCCGAAATCCAGGCGTATCGCCCCAACCCGAATGGTGGCCCGCCTCCGGCGCGAGACACGGCAGGATGGACAGTCCGCGTCGTGCCCAATAAATTCCCGGCGCTGGGTATCGAGGGAAATCTGAACCGGCAGGCTGAAGGCATGTTCGACAAGATGAACGGGATCGGTGCACACGAGGTGATCATCGAAACGCCTGATCATGCGTCGACTCTCGCTACCATGCCCCCGAAGCGAATCGAGGACATGCTGTGGACCTTCCGCGACCGTATCCTCGACCTGAAAAAAGATCGCCGCTTCAAATACATCCTGATCTTCAAGAATCATGGCGAACCGGCGGGGGCGTCGCTGGAGCATGGTCACTGCCAGCTGATCGCACTTCCCATTCTGCCGATTTATGTTACGGAAGAGCTCGAGGGAGCGAAGCAGTACTACATCTATAAAGAGCGCTGCGTCTTCTGCGATGTGATTCGTCAGGAGAGCGAGGCAGGTACACGCGTGGTCGCAGAGAACGACGATTTCATCACGCTGGCGCCCTATGCGCCGCGCTTCCCATTCGAGACCTGGATTCTTCCCAAGCAGCATGAGTCGGCATTTGAAAATTCGTCATCGCACATGTTTGAGAATCTCGCGAAGGCGCTCAAGACCCTGCTGATGAAGGCGGATCGGGTCCTCGACAATCCTCCGTACAATCTGGTGATTCACAGTTCGCCGGTGCAGGACCCAACCAACGATCATTATCACTGGCACATTGAGTTCATGCCGAAGCTGACGAAGACGGCGGGATTCGAGTGGGGAACCGGGTTCTACATCAATCCGACACCGCCGGAGGAAGCAGCGCGTTTTCTGCGCGAGGCCAGCGTGGAGGAACCGGTACCCGCGGTCGTTGGCTAACCCAGAAATCTCGGCCTAAAAATTAGGGCACGCTTCCCGGAGAAGAAGCGTGCCCTTTACTGAGCTTGTGAGAGAGTGGTCTCGAAGCGCACACCCGGTATCCCAGGCGTCAATCCACCTCAAGCCAGGAAATGAGTGTATCCTCTGCCTGCCTCGAAATTTGTCACCAATTTGTAAAGGCTGAGTCCAAAACCCGGGGAAAAGGCAGAGTGGTATGGTTTTGGTAACCTTTCGGGGTGGAAACCAGCAATGAAAGCTTCGAGAGTCCTCCTTCAGCTGTTGCTTTTTTCTACGACGTGGGCCGCAGACCTACCGTCCCCGCTGATTTCCAACACTCCCGGACGAACAACGACAAGCCTGAATGGGGCCTGGCACATCATCGTTGATCCATATGAGACAGGCCTGCGGGCTCGTTATTACGAGAATGCCAAGCCGCAGGAGGCGGGCACGTCGCCGATCGAGTACGACTTCTCGGCATCGGAGACCTTGAACATACCCGGCGACTGGAACACGCAGAAAGAACGTCTCTTTTTCTACGAAGGCCCCGTTTGGTACCAACGAACGTTTCTTTACAAGCGCCGCCCGCACACTCGAACGTTTCTTTACTTCGGCGCAGCGAACTACTTCACGCGTGCGTATTTGAATGGCAAGCCGCTGGGCGAACACGAGGGTGGATTCTCGCCATTCAACTTTGAAGTGACAGACAAGTTGAAAGACGGGGAGAACTCCGTGGTGGTGGAGGTGAACAATGCGCGACGCGTGAACGGTGTGCCTGCCGCCAATACCGATTGGTGGAACTACGGAGGTATTACGCGCGACGTGCTTCTGGTCGACGAACCGGAGATCTACGTTCGAGACTACTGGATCCAACTCGCGAAGGGGAAGCAAGATGAGATCGCCGGATGGGTTCAACTAGACGGTGGATCTGAGGCGCAGAGCGTGTCGGTTGAGATTCCGGAAGCCGGTGTTCGTAAGACGTTCAACACGGACGCGAACGGCCGTGCGGAATTTCAGATTCCCGCCAAACTGAAGTTGTGGTCGCCTGAAAATCCCAAGCTCTACGACGTCGTGATTTCGGCCGGGAATGATACGGTTCACGACTCCATCGGCTTCCGAACTGTCGAGGTGAAGGGAGCCCAAATCCTGTTGAACGGCAAGCCTGTCTTCCTGCGTGGGATTTCCCTTCACGAAGAAGCCCCCAATCGCGGTGGACGCGCGTACAGCGAAAAGGACGCCCAGACTCTGTTCGGATGGGCGAAGGAACTTGGCTGCAACTTTGTCCGATTGACACACTACCCGCATAACGAGAACGAGATTCGGCTGGCGGATCGGCTAGGCCTGCTGGTGTGGTCGGAAATTCCGGTCTACTGGGACATCGCTTGGAAGGATCCGGCAACGCTGGCGAACGCCGAAGCGCAGTTGCGGGACATGATTGCGCGGGATCACAACCGTGCCGCGGTGATCTTGTGGTCGCTTTCCAACGAAACGCCGATCGATCCGGACCGATTGATATTTCTTCAGAAGCTGGCTGCCGATGCAAGGCAACTAGATTCGACGCGTTTAGTGACGTCAGCGTTGAACCACGTGACCGATGTGGGACCGGACAAAAGAGTTTTGGATGACTCGATTGGCGAAAGCCTCGATGTGATCGGGCTGAACGAATATCTCGGCTGGTATTTCGGCCATCCCGAGGACGCTGATCAATTCCAATGGCAGAGCAGGTACAACAAGCCCCTGATCATCAGCGAATTTGGCGCGGACGCACCTTATGGCAGGCACGGAGATGCAAACCAGCGCTGGACCGAGGAATATCAGGCGAACCTCTACGTGCATCAGCTGGGAATGATCCGAAAGATTCCAGGCCTGGCTGGGGTTTCGCCGTGGGTGCTGATGGATTTCCATTCGCCGCGACGCCCGCTGCCGGGTATTCAGGACTATTACAACCGCAAAGGTCTGGTTTCAAACACGGGCCAACACAAGCTGGCGTTCTCGGTGCTGCAGAAGTTTTATGCGGAGATGAAAGAGAAAGTGCAGGCTTCAGCTTCAACGCATTGATTGTGGAGGAAGTCTAGCCTTGCGTTTTATCCAGAAACTCTTCATGCCACGCCATCTGGATGGCTTCCAGCTTGGATTCGTTGGATTTTTGGGGATCGTCTTTAAACTCGGGGAGTTCGGTCACGTAGCGGTGTAGATCCGTGAAGCGCACGGTCAAGGGATCGACGTCGGGATGTTTTTCTGACAGAAGAATGCCGATGTCTTCGGCGTTTTCCCATGTAAGTTGGTTGGGCATGTTCGAATCCTTGAAGTGTTTCGTCTATCGACGCCAGCGCCTAAAGGCGCCATTTACTTCTTCCACTTGCGGCGCGCCTAAAGGCGCGCGCCCCGATACAAAGCTTAAGTGCGAATTTATTCAGAGCCACGAGTCCCCGAATCTCTCCAGAACCACGAGATCCGAATCTCTCCAGAACCACTAGCCCCCGAATCTCGAACAAAAATTCCTAAGCCTGTGAGGAGCTAGCAGCCAGAGGGTAGTGGTCACTGGATGAGCTATGAGCTGGTAGCCAGAAGCTACCGGCTGTTTTTTCTAGTGCTCTTCTGAAACGTAATTCCGGTTCCATGCGGGAATCTCGACGACGACCTTGCCGGGCTTGGTGATCACCGCTTGGCAACCGAGACGCGAGTTTAATTGCAGATCGGCAGCCATGTCGAGGCGGTCGGCCTCGTCGTCTTCCATCTCGGAGAGGTTCTCAGAGCCTTCTTTTACCCAGATGTGGCAGGTCGTGCAGGCGCAATTGCCGCCGCATGCGTGGTCGAGCCGAACGCCGTTGTTCAGCGCGACGTCGAGCAGAGATTGTTCCTTGCCGTGATCTTTGTAGGGCAGCTTGCCGTGCTCGAACTGAACGGTCTTTCCCTCGGGAAGGAACGTAACCTGGACGGTATTTTCTCCGGGCGCATCCATTGTTGCGGCGCCACTGCTTTTTGTCTTCTCGTCTGCCATTAGAAACTCCAAATTCGGTGTTCGGTCATCGGTATTCGGTTTTCGGAAACCGTGACGCCCTTGTGCTCACTTAGCAAACTCAACCATTGCTGGCCGAATACCGAAAACCGATCACCGCCTATTCAAAATCCGCCTTGGCCACCGGATGGGGGGCCGTCGGGCCTTCCCCCAGGTCTGCCTCATCCATCGTCTTGCCTTTCAGCGCGGTGGACACCGCGGAATCCATCATTAGTTCCGCCAAGCGCATCGTGCCGTGATTCAGTTCGTCGATCGCCTTGCGGATCGCCTGGTAATCCTCGCCCTTCTTAACTTCGTTGAGCGACTTCTCAAGTCTCGCGACGCGCTTCTGCTCATCTGAGGTCAACTGGCCCCATGCCGGACTACGTCGTCCCTTTTCCAGTGCCGTGGTGATCGTGTCGGCTTCGTTGCGCGCTTCAATGATCTGCCGCTGGCGGAAGTCTTCTTCCGCGTAATCAAACGATTCCAGAAGCATGCTTTCGACCTGGTCGTCAGTCAGGCCGTAGCTGGGCTGAACTTCGATCTCCGCTTCCTTGCCGCTGCGCTGCTCGCGTGCCGATACATGCAGAATGCCGTTCGCGTCGATGAGAAATTTCACTTCGATGCGCGGCATGCCTGCGGTCATGGGCGGAATCCCCTTCAGATCGAAGCGCGCCAGTGAGCGGCAGTCTTTGGCGAGTTCTCGCTCACCCTGCAGAACGTGGATGGCGACGTTCGCCTGCCCATCGACCTGTGTGGTGTAGAACTGCGTGGCTGAAGCCGGGATCGTCGAGTTGCGCAGAATGATCTTGTCGGTTACTCCGCCGGCGACTTCAATGCCGAGCGAGAGCGGCGTGACGTCAAGGAGCAACATTTCTTTCGTCGCTTCCGAGCCGCCGCCAAGAATGTTCGCTTGCACCGCCGCACCCAGCGCCACAACCTCGTCAGGATTGAGATCGGTGTGCGGTGTGCGTTTGAACAGATCCTGCACCAACGCGCGTACTTTCGGAATACGCGTCGAACCGCCGACGAGCACGACTTCATCGATCTCCTCGGGCTTGAGGCCCGCGTCTTTGAGGGCCTGCTTCGATGGCCCGATCGTGCGATCGAGAATCAGCTGTATCAATGCTTCGAATTGCTCGCGTGCAATCTCGCGCTGGTAGCGCTTGCCACCGGGAAGTACGATGTCGAGCTTGGTCGATGGCTGCGACGACAAAGCAATCTTGGCTTCGATCACGGCCTTTCGGATCGTCGCGACGGCCTCACCGCTCCGGCGAAGATCGAGTCCCATGTCACCACGGATGTCATCGAGGGCGATCGTGATCAGCAGGTTGTCGATATCGTCGCCGCCGAGGTGGGTATCGCCGTTGGTGGCGATTACTTCGAAGATGCCGTCGTGCAGCTTCAAGATCGAAATGTCGAAGGTGCCGCCGCCGAGGTCGTGGACGGCGACCAGGCCGTTCTTCTTCTTGTCGAGACCATAGGCGAGTGACGCGGCCGTCGGCTCGTTGACGAGGCGCAATACTTCCAGTCCTGCAATGCGGCCTGCATCTTTTGTGGCCTGACGCTGCGCGTCATTGAAATACGCCGGCACCGTTATCACGGCTTTGTTCACCGGCCCGCCGAAGTAGCGTTCTGCGTTGCGCTTTAGCTGGCGCAGAATGAATGCCGATATCTCCGGCGGAGTGTATGTCTTGTCCCCAAGCTTGATACGCAGCACTTCGCCCGCCTGCAGATCTTCCGCAAGACGGAACGGGAACAGCTTCAATTCTTCCTGAATATCTTCGACGCCGCGGCCCATGAGCCTCTTGATCGAGTAGACGGCTCGCTCGGGAGTTTCAATCAAATACTTGCGGGCGGCGCTGCCCACGATGATCTGGCCCTGTTCATCGAGGGCGACGACCGATGGCACGAGATTCAGTCCGTCCTCGCCGGGGATGACCACAGGCGTCTCCGCTTGCATGAACGCCACCAGGGAGTTGGTGGTGCCGAGATCGATTCCGACTATACGTTCGTTAGGCACTAACTAGCTTTCCGTTCTGCCGTCGCAACTGGCCGCGCCTCGGCAGCCTGGGTTGGAGGATAGAGCCGCGCCGGCTGCCACGCGTCAATGGCGGTGCCGCCGCTGATCATGCCCTGAATAAACGATTCGAAGAACATGTAGGGGTGAATCGAAGGCAGGGCGCTGGCCTCGTCAAGCCGCCGACGGAGTTCAGCTGGAATCGTGAACTCGATGGAGGTGAGATTGTCCTTGAGCTGAGCCAGTTTGCTGGCGCCGATGATGGTCGACGTGATGCCGGGCTGAGTTGCAACCCAGTTGAGGGCAACCAGCGCGGGCGAACGGCCCAGTTGTTTCGCAACCTCGAGCAGCACGTCGAGGACTTTCCAGTTTTGCGCGTTGAAGCGCATCAGCGTCGGATTGCCTGAGTCCTTTGTCTTCTCGAGACGACCATCACCGCTGCCATCCTCGCCCTGGCGCTTGTACTTGCCGGTGAGGAATCCGCTGGCTAGCGGGCTCCAGGGGCAAATGCCCAAGCCGAGTTCCTGGGCAACCGGGACGTGCTCGCGCTCGATGTTGCGCTCCACGAGGGAGTACTCGAGTTGCAACGCGATCGGTCGCTCCCTACCTGTGAGTTCGGCGAGCGTGTAAGCCCGCGCTACATACCAGGCCGGAGTATCAGAAAAGCCGTAGTAGCGGATCTTGCCTGCGCGTACCAGGTCGTTCAACGTCGCAACGACTTCCTCCACCGGCGTCAGCGTGTCCCACGCATGCAGCCAGTAAAGGTCGATATACTCGGTGCCCAGACGGCGCAGCGAGCCCTCCAGCGCCCGATACACGTTCTTGCGGCCATTGCCGCCGGTGTTCGGATTGCCGGGATCGGTGTTGAAAGTGAACTTGGTGGCCAGCACCACGCGGTCGCGCAGGGCACGGCCGGCGATGAACTTTCCTACTAGTTCTTCGCTCTTGCCGCCGGTGTAGGCGTCCGCGGTATCGACGAAGTTGCCGCCCGCTTCGATGTAGCCGTCGAAGACGGAACGCGAGACGCTCTCTTCCGAGCCCCAGCCCCACTCGGTGCCGAAGGTCATGGTTCCCAGGCATAGGGGGCTGACCCGTAATCCGGAACGTCCAAGTGTGATGTACTCATTCAATCGCATAAAACCACCTAACTTTCGAGAGCTTCGTTCACGTCGCGAACCAGATTCCTCAAATAATTCCGCCGGTTCAGCAGATCGATCATTTTGTCGCGAATTTTCAGACGGTCCGCCTCGCTTCCGGTATCGGCCGCGCCGTCCCATTCAGTCCATTCCGACTTGAGTGCCCCGAGCAGGGCCTCGTGTTTCTCTTCAAGCTCCAGCTTCTGACGGCCGATTTCTTCGATCAGGGCCGGATCGTCCTCGCCCAACTTTTTCTGCATGCGCAGTTCTTCCAGCTGCATGTTGAGGTCGAAAACTTCCTCAAGAAGGTCGGGCGGGACGACTTGCTTTTTCACCTGCCCGGTGGCGCGCGCCTCGTCGGATGCGGTCTTTGATTGCTCTTCGAGTTCCACGCCTTCAAGGCGCAGCAGATACTCAGTGCGCTTGATCGGATCTTTCAGTGTCCGGTAGGCGTCATTGAGCTGAGAGCTTTGTTCGAGACTCCATTCCTGCTCGCGGGTATCAGCGCGGGAGTAAAGATCAGGATGGAGCTTGCGGCTGAGCTGGTAAAACTCGCGCTCAAGATTCGGCACGTCGACATTGAGCTTGCGCGGAAGCCCGAAGAAGGTGAAGTAGTCGACCGGAACCGGCGGCTGTACCTTACCGCATGCACTGCAGAAGTGCTCGGCACGCATAGTGCCGCACGACCAGCAGGTCGAAGTTGCCTCGCCGGGCATGATCAAGGAAGACGTCGATTTGGCATGCGATTCCGTCATAAAAAAGTTCACCACGGACGCCGATCGTCGACGCAGCCCGTATCGGATTCGCCCGGGCCGGAAGACATGGTGGCGCCGTGGTGAAAGAACCTGGAGTTGCGACTCTACGCCGCCGTGTCACCCCTCGCGGGCCGAGAACCCGCAGTACGCATCAGGCTGAGAACGAACTTCCGCAGCCGCACGACTTGGTTGAGTTTGGATTCACAAACACGAATCCATGCTGCATGAGCGTTTCCTGATAGTCCAGAATCATGCCGTGCAGATAGATGAACGACTTCGGGTCGACGAACACGCGGACATCACCGAACTGAAAAATGCGATCGCGTTCGCGCGGCTGGGTATCGAACCGGATGTTGTAACTCAGTCCCGAACAGCCGCCGCCCTGTACGCCCAAACGCAGTCCGCCCGCTTCGGCAGAGATACCTTCCTTTACCATCGCACTGCGAATTTTCGCGATTGCTTTGTCGGTTACCTGAATGCCCTTAATGGGAGCAGCAGGCGCCGGCGGCGCAACCGTCTTTGTCGTTTCTTCTGCCATAGTGTCCATCAGCTTAGACCTGCGGCGTGTCCGGGTCTGTGATCACAGACCCAGGCCCAGAGCACTTCGCCCAGCTCCTTAGTGGCTGGCCTGAGCGGCCGGCGCGGGCGCTTCCGCTTCGACGCCGTTCTTCTTTTTCCAGTCGTGGATAGCCGCACGGATCGCGTCTTCCGCCAGCACAGAGCAGTGAATCTTCACCGGCGGCAGAGCCAGTTCCTTCACGATCTCGGTGTTCTTGATCTGCAGCGCCTCTTCGACCGTCTTGCCCTTTACCCACTCGGTCGCAAGCGAGGACGACGCAATCGCAGAGCCGCAGCCGAAGGTCTTGAACTTCGCGTCCTCGATCACCTGAGTAGCGGGGTTTACCTTGATCTGCAGCTTCATTACGTCGCCGCACTCCGGCGCGCCGACTAACCCGGTGCCGACTTCGGTCGAGTTCTTGTCGAGCGAACCGACATTGCGCGGATTGGAATAGTGGTCGAGAACTTTATCGCTGTATGCCATTTGTCTTACGCTCCTAAAAAAGTTTCAAAGTTGCAAGGTTTCAATGGTCCATCTGCGGAATCGCGTTTCGGGATCACTGCATTGATACCCGAAACTTTTGAAACCTGCTGTTGCTACTCTCCAGCCCACTTCACGTCTTTCAGATTGATGCCTTCTTTCGCCATTTCGTATAGCGGCGAAAGCTCGCGCAAGCGCTCCACAGTCTCGCAGACACGATCCGCAACGTAATCGACTTCAGCTTCGGTGTTGAAGCGCCCGATGCCGAAACGGATCGAGCTGTGCGCCAGATCGTCCCCGGTACCCAGAGCTTTCAACACGTAAGAAGGTTCGAGCGTCGCCGATGTACAGGCCGAGCCGCTTGAAACTGCGACATCGTTGATGCCCATCAGCAGTGACTCGCCTTCCACGTAGGCAAAGCTGATATTCAGGTTGCCCGGGAGGCGATGTTCCATGCTGCCGTTGATGTAGACCTCGTCCAGCCGGCCCATGATGCGATCCTTCAAACGATCGCGCAGAGCGCCAAGCTTCGCGCCTTCCTGCTCCATCTCTTCGCGCGCAAGCGCGCAGGCCTTGCCAAGGCCAACGATCCCCGGAACGTTCAGCGTCCCAGATCGCATGCCACGCTCGTGACCGCCGCCATCGATGATGGCCGAAATCTGAACGCGCGGGTTCTTGCGACGAACGTACAGAGCGCCGACACCCTTCGGGCCATAGATCTTGTGGGCCGTGATCGACGCCAGGTCGATGTTGTCTTTGTTCACGTCGATTGGGACCTTGCCGATGGCTTGCACTGCGTCTGTGTGGAACAGCACGCCGCGCTCGCGACAGATCTTGCCGATTTCCCGGATGGGCTGCAGAACGCCGATTTCGTTGTTTGCCGCCATGATGGTGACCAGGATCGTTTTGTCGTCGATGGCGCGCTTCAAATCTTCGAGATCGACCAAGCCGTCCTTTTGCACCGGCAGATACGTCACTCGATAGCCGTACTTTTCGAGCCGCTTGCAGGTGTCGAGGACGGCCTTGTGCTCGGTGACTGCCGTGATGATGTGATTGCCCTTCTCGCGGTACATCTCGGCCACACCCTTGATCGCGAGGTTGTCGCTCTCGGTCGCGCCGGAGGTAAAGATGATTTCTTTCGCAGTCGCGCCGACCAACTTGGCGATCTGCTCGCGTGCGTTCTCCACCGCTTCTTCCGCGGTCCAGCCGAACGGATGGTTGCGGCTGGCGGCGTTGCCGAATTTCTCCATGAAGTAAGGGAGCATCGCTTCGAGGACCCGGGGATCCATGGGGGTGGTCGCGTGGTTATCCATGTAGATGGGCAACTTCACGCCGTCTGGAGCAGGAGTACGCTGCTCCTGGGTAAGGGTCTTTACATCGGTGCTCATGGTTCAGTCTCTCCTACCGTTATTTCTCAAAGCCTGTACCTCTTAAATCCTGTACTTCTTAAATCCTGGGATGAGCCGACTCGATCAGCTCAAATTCACTAATTGGGCGAGCGCCTTTGCAGAGTCGCTTCCAGCCCCTTCGCTTGCCTCTGTCATTTCTGCAATCTTGATGCGTCGAAGAACTTCTTCGATGCTCTCATTCACCTTACGGAGCGGTTCGCGGATCGTGCAGCGCTGGGTCTGGTCGCATTCTCCACGGACGGTGATGCAAGCCGTGATGAACAACGGTCCATCGATCGCACGAATCACCTCGTAAGCCGAAATCTCCTTAGGATCGCGGGCGAGAGTGTATCCACCGTTGATCCCATGCTGCGAGTGCAGCAGGCCAGCCTTTGCCAGCCGCTGCAGAATCTTGGCGAGCGCTTCGGGCGGAATCCCGTAACACTCGGCGACGTCCTTAGCACTGCACGCGCCCTCATGAGCATGCTCGGCCAAGTGCTTCATGGCCATCAAACCGTAATCCGCCTTCTTGGTGAGCTTGAGCATGAGCCGAGGAATCCGACCAATTTGATCGGATTAAATTCCGACACTTTCGGTCGCCTTTTATTGTATGCCCCACCTTTGATTTGGCGCAACCCGAAGCAGCGAACGGGGACTGTGTGCGGGGAACGGTAAACGTAGTAAATCGAACGGCTTAAACTAAGGCGACAATTTTCGTCGGATTTCTGAGGGATGGCAATCGAAAGCCTTTGGTCTACGAGATTCCAAAGACAAAAGAGTTACTTCAGAGGGCTTGACATCCATTGGCCCCGGTCTAAAATACCCAAAATTTCCGGCATATCCGACCCCGCCTTGAACGGGCGCTTTGGGTCGCCCGCTCCGGATTATGAAGCCAACCGCCGTCGCAACCCCCCAGCAGAGAAGGATCAATGAACCAGTGTAAGCACCCGCGTGTGCAAATCGTCAGCCGCGACGAAGACACCGAATACGTCGAGTGTCTCGAGTGCGGTGAGGTGTTCGAGTCCAGTGAATTCAAGGACATGGCGATTGAAGAACGCGCCCAGCCCGACGACGTTTAATCCCGCGGATCGATAGAGTTGCGGCCCAGCCAGCTATGGCTGTGTCCCCTTGTCGGCATGACGGTGGTAATGCTACGAAGCCCGTCTTCGGTTGTCTTTGCGATTCACGCTTGCTAATGTCGCGCAGGGGGAAGTCTCGTGCGTGGGGCGTTGGCATGTGCGTCGTAGTGTTGGTTGTCGATGATTCCATGGTGATCCGGCATACCATTGGCCGCTACCTCGAGGACCGCGGCTTTGCCGTGGAGTGTGCCTCGAACGGCGTAGAGGCCCTAGGAATCCTCCCGCATGTTCGGCCGGGCCTCATCATTACCGATATGCAAATGCCTGCAATGGGCGGCAGCGAGTTGATTACCGCGATCAAGAGTAAGCCGGAAACGGCGAAGATTCCGATTGTGATCGTGACAGGACGTTCGAGTGGCTACGACTGCAAAGAAATTCGCGCCGAGTTTACGATTTTTAAAGACATCGACATTGAGGGGCAATTGGATAACGCCCTGGCTGCCGTGGCGCCACGCTGTTCAGCGAAGGGCCACGCTTCCGGCAACTAAGCGCCTCACCGTCCTCGCAACTGCATTCCTGCCTCGGCTGAAAAATCCATAGCCGCAAAGTCACCGGACAGCCACTTGGGATACGCCGCCGCCGCGATCATGGCCGCGTTATCCGTCGAAAGGGGACGCGACGGGAAATAAACAGGCAGGCCTTCTTGGGCTGCTTCGCGCTCAAACGTCTGGCGCAACTCGTTGTTCGCGGCAACCCCTCCTGTGACGAACACGGTGGCAACGTCATGAGCCCGGGCGGCAGCCAGCGTCTTACCGACCAGGTCATCCACCACGGCGCGCTGGAACGACGCGATCAGATTCAAGGTTTCGGAGTCGCACAGTGCCAAATAATCTTCCAGCTTTCGTTTCTCAATCGCCGCCAGAGCTTTTCGGCGACTTTCAACCGCAGTCTTCAGATTGTGGGTTTCGACGTAGCGCAGGACAGCGGTCTTGATCCCGCTGTACGAGAAGTCAAACCGCGGACGCGCATCTTCAGGTTTGCCGCGATCGTTGCGGTCACGATGCTTGATCTGGGCCGGACCAAACTTTACCGCCGACGGATCGCCGTGTGCGGATAGGCGATCGATGACCGGCCCCCCGGGGTACCCAAGTCCCAAAAGTTTGGCGACTTTGTCGAACGCCTCACCGGCCGCATCGTCACGGGTGTGACCGATGTTCTCGTACAACCAGCTCTGGCCCTTTTGCTCGGCCAGATAAAGATGCGTGTGCCCGCCGGAAACAACCAGCGCGAGCACCGGGAAATTTACTTCATGATGTCCCTTTTGCCGTTCTTCGAGCAGCACCGCGTGAATATGTCCCTCGAGATGATTCACGGCGATCAGAGGCTTCTCTAGAGCGAATGCGAGCGCTTTCGCATAGCTGATACCCACCAGCAAAGCGCCGGCGAGACCCGGACCTTGCGTGACGGCGAGCGCGTCGACCGATTCGTAAGTCTGTCCCGAGTCGGCAAGAGCCTTGCGCACGACAGGAACGATAGCGCGCAGGTGTTCGCGCGACGCGAGCTCCGGCACGACTCCACCGTAGGGCTGGTGGGTGGCAATCTGCGAGAAGACTACGTTCGAAAGAATTTTCTCCCCGGACCGAACGACGGCCGCTCCCGTCTCGTCGCACGAGCTCTCGATGCCGAGGATGTGCGTGTCTGGCATGATCGATATCTATATTATTTGAATTGAGTGTTACACGTGGCTATCACCAAACAACACGCCATCCACATCGTTCAGGTTCTGCGCGAGCGCGGATTCCAGGCCTATTTGTGTGGTGGTTGCGTACGAGATCTGCTCCTCGAGCGTGAGCCCGCGGACTACGACGTTACGACCGACGCAACTCCCGCCGAGGTCATGGGGATTTTTCCCGAGACGTATGCCGTGGGTGCCCAGTTTGGAGTCGTGCTGGTGCCGGTGCCAAGGGATGCTTCCCTAAGCGACGCTGCAACGCTCGCACAGACGGAAGACGAAGCTTCGCGATCGTTTTCTTCTGCGAAAGCGCATGTAGTCGAAGTCGCAACGTTCCGTTCCGACGTAAGCTACACCGATGGCCGGCATCCTGACGCGGTGCGCTTCAGCAAGGATCCACGTGAAGATGTGGAGCGGCGCGATTTTACGATCAACGGACTGCTGATGGATCCGATGACAGGCGAGGTCCTCGACTTCGTCGGCGGACGCACTGATCTCGAAGCGCATCTTGTGCGCGCGATCGGTGATCCAGAACGCCGCTTTGCGGAAGACAAGCTGCGTATGCTGCGGGCGGTTCGCTTCTCCGCACGCTTTGGCTACAAGATTGACGATGGGACCTTCGCCGCGATCCAAAAACTCGCTCCGCAAATTCACCAGGTCAGTCCGGAGCGCATTCGTGACGAACTCAGCAAGATGCTCACCGAAGGGCACGCGCGCGATGCGTTTCTCCTGCTCGATCAGTCCGGCTTATTGCGTGAAGTCCTGCCGGAAATTTCGGGGATGAAGGGTGTCGAACAACCGCCCCAATACCATCCAGAAGGCGACGTATTTGTTCACACGCTGTTGCTCCTCGAAAAGCTGCCGCATCCCAGTTCCGTGACGCTGGCATGGGGGGCGCTGTTGCACGACGTCGGCAAGCCGCCTACGTTCCGCGTTGCGCCCGATCGCATTCGTTTCGACGGCCATGTCGAGGTGGGCGTGAAGATGGGTGAGGCGATTTGCCGTCGTTTGCGCTTCTCGAATGACGAGACCGAACAGATACTCGCCCTTATCGACAACCACATGCGTTTCGCGCACGTGTTGCAGATGAAGGAATCGACCCTGAAAAAGTTTCTGCGCATGCCGCAGTTCGAGGAGCACCTTGACCTGCATCGCATGGATTGCCAGGCGAGCCACGGCATTTTGACCGCGTACGATTTCGCCAAAGAAAAGCTGGCTTCGATCCCGTCCGAAAAGATGCGGCCGGCGCCGCTTGTCAGCGGAGACGATCTGATTGCAGCTGGTTACGCTCCCGGGCCGCGTTTCAAGGAAATCCTGACGGCGGTCGAGGACGGACAGCTCGAAGGCCGTCTCAACTCGAAAGAAGACGCGATGGATTTTGTGTCGCGAGAATTTTCGCCGGCATAACTTCTATGTCGCAGTGGCCATGTGCTTCGAGTGATAAAATCAGAAATCTTTGCGGAGTCAGTTTCGATTCTATGCAATCCCAGCACAGCGACATGCAAGCCGCGAACGAAAGTTTGGAGAGAGTTATAGCGCGTTCCCTGCGCAAGGCGCCTGCCGGTGAGGGCCCATTGCTCGCATGGTCGCTGGCGTGTGGCAGCGCAGTCGCGGCGCGCACTCGGGCGATTGAATTTCGCGATGGCGTCGTGCAGGTGGAAGTGCCCGATACGGGTTGGCGTCGGGAATTACAGGCTCTGGCGCCCCGTTATGTTGCCCAGATCAATCGCTATGTCGCCGACAAGGTCCAACGAATCGAATTCGTGGTTGCGAACGGCGGCAGAGCGAGCCGCTGAACCAAAGCAGCATCCCGATAAGAGAAAACGCATGAGAGTGACGGACAAAGACGTCAGCTACGTCGCCGATCTCGCCAATCTTGAACTCAGCGAAGACGAGCGTTCGCGCATGGTGCGCGATCTGAACTCCATTCTCGACTACGTCGACCGGCTGAGCGAATTGAACACTGATAACGTCGAACCAATGGCGCAGGTTTCAGATCGTTACGGCGTCGATCAGGCGAAGCAGGGTACGGAACGATTCGCCTACGCCTCGCGCGAAGACATCCTGTATGGGCTGCGGAAGTCGCTGCCTCACGAAGAAACTCTGAGCAATGCGCCCGACCCCGACGAAAATTTCTTCCAGGTTCCGAAGGTGATCGAGCGCTAGCGCTTATGAATCTCTCCTCGCTCACAATCGACACCGCCCGCTCCGCCATTCAGGAACGCAAAACAACCTCCATGGC
>Ga0126371_10000723_pt1 | contig 27564 bp, 27 predicted proteins | sample PanSoiMetaPlot_4_FD_110145 | JGI IMG/M metagenome (GOLD analysis project Ga0126371, IMG submission 110145) | Tropical forest soil microbial communities from Panama - MetaG Plot_4 | ecosystem: Environmental > Terrestrial > Soil > Tropical forest > Bulk soil | place: Panama | collected 2016-02-17 | reverse complement strand
TGAATGTCAGGGCGACTGAATTCGTGGCGGGAATCCGCTCGTACGTCGGTTTCACCGTCGCATACATGTGGCCGTGCTCCGCCAGCAGTTGTTGGATCACCACTTCCGCACGCTTGATTTTCGTGGGATCGAAGCGGCTCTCCACCGTCAGATCGACTTTTCGATCCTTATATGCATCCAGAATGTCGGATTCCGACACGGACTTGTTTCCTTTGTAGTTGATACTGCGAATCGTAGGCCGTTCCTTCACATAAAAGACCAAAATCCTGCCGTTGGGCATGTCCGGACTGTTTTCCACTTCCAGACGAATGTCTTCGAAGAAGTCGGTATTCCACAGCGCGCGAAAATCCCGGCGCACGGCGTCCTCGTTGTAAGTATCGCCTTCACGCGAGAAAATCCTGCCAAGCAACGCTTCTTTTTGGATGCGGTACAGGCCAACAAATTCGATGCGCTCGATAACCGGCTGCGCTGCGCCCGTCTGCTGCTGGGGGTTAGTCGCAGCCGTCCCCTGCGCAATCACGGGAATCGCGCAGAACCCAGCCAGGAAAGCGCATACCACAACGGCGAGCGGCGTGGCGCGCAGGCAAGATTTCTTCTCTACGGCTTTGTCCGAAGTCAAAGCCGCGCTCCGCCATCCAATATCGTGTGCTCCCCCGTCGGACAGTCTCCGCCATCCGGCTTGCGCGTGTAGGATTCTTTAGTGGGCCACTGGGGTTGCTTCTACAACCGGTCGGAAGCCCAAGCCATCAGGCGCGAGATACACTTCCATGATGGCCGGGCGTTGAAGCCCGCCTTGAATCAGCGCCTCCGAGAGCGGATCCTCGACGTACTTCTGAAGAGCGCGGCGGAGCGGACGTGCTCCATAATTGCGGTCGGTGCAAGTCTTCTCCAAAATCCACTGCCGCGCCTCCGGCGTCATCTGAATCTGCACTTGGCGGTGCACGAGAGTATCGTTAATCTGGCTTACGAGCAAATCAATTATGCGCAGCAGATCCTCGTCGGTGAGCGCGTTGAACAAAATCACTTCATCCAAGCGGTTCAGGAATTCTGGATTGAACACTCGCTTCACTTCGTTCATCACCACGTCGTCCAGGCTCTTCGCTTGCGAGTCCGCCCCTTGCTGAAAGCCCATCGTCGCTTGCTTGTGCAGTGCGCGGGCGCCAATGTTTGACGTCATAATAATGATCGTATTGCGGAAATCGACCGTGTTTCCCAATCCGTCCGTCAGTTGCCCATCTTCAAAAACTTGCAGCAGAATGTTGTAGACGTCCGGATGCGCCTTCTCGATCTCGTCCAGCAGAATGATCGAATACGGAGTGCGCCGCACCCGTTCCGTCAACTGGCCGCCTTCCTCATATCCAACATATCCCGGAGGTGCGCCGATCAGCTTCGACACCGAATGCTTTTCCATGTACTCCGACATATCGAAGCGAATCAGCGACTTCTCGCTCCCAAACAAAAACTCCGCAAGTCGCCGCGCCACTTCCGTCTTGCCGACTCCCGTCGGCCCAAGAAATAGGAAGCAGCCCACCGGACGCCCCGGCGCTTTCAGCCCCGCACGGCTTCTTCGAATCGCCCGCGCCAGCGCAGTGATCGATTTGTCCTGACTGATCACCCGCTTGTGCAATTCCTCTTCGATGCGTAGCAGCTTTTGCTGCTCGTCTTCCTTAATCGCCGTTACCGCCACTCCCGTCCACCGCGCAACGACTTCCTCGATGTCCTCGCGCGTGACCGTTCCCGTGGAAGAATCGTCAATTTTCAATTTTTCCCGCAGGGCTCGGAGATTCTCTTTTTCTTTGCGCTCTTCTTCGGAATAAAAACGCGCCTTTTCAAACTCGTGATTCGCGATCGCCGTTTCCATCCGGTGCGTAATGAACTTCACCCGCTTCTGCGCCTCAGAAACTTCTTCCGGCAGCATCGCCTGGCGCAATTTCACGCGCGCGCCAGACTCATCGATCAAATCGATGGCTTTGTCCGGCAGGAAGCGGTCGGGAATGTAGCGATTCGACAGGTAAACCGCATACTGGATGGCTTCGTCCGTGTACGACACAGCATGGAATTTCTCGTAGCGATCCCGCACGCCTTGCAAAACACGGATCGCTTCATCTTCATTCGGCGCGGAAACTTTCACCGACTGGAACCGCCGTTCCAGCGAACGATCCTTTTCGACCGACTTCCGATATTCGCCCGGAGTCGTCGCGCCAATGCACTGAATCTCTCCGCGGCTCAGCGCCGGCTTCAGAATATTCGCTGCATCCAAGGATCCTTCCGCCGAACCAGCTCCAACCAACGTGTGCAGTTCGTCGATGAACACGATCGCGTTCTGGCTCTCCATCAATTCCTTCATGATGGTCTTCAGACGCTCTTCAAACTGCCCGCGGTATTTTGTGCCTGCTACGATCAGCGACAAATCCAGCGAAAGAATCCGCTTGTCCGCCAGAAATGGCGGCACATCTCCGTCCGCAATCCGTTGCGCGAGCCCTTCCACAATCGCCGTCTTCCCAACGCCAGGCTCGCCGATCAGCACTGGGTTGTTTTTCGTCCGCCGGCACAGAATCTGAATCGCGCGCTCCAGCTCGCGGTCGCGACCCACCAACGGATCCAGCTGTCCATCCATCGCGGCCTGCGTCAAATCGCGGCTGAATTCCGCCAGCAGCGAAGTCTCTTTCGGGCGATTCACCGGCACTTTTTCACCTGCGCTGCGCGTCAATTCTTCGCGTACGCCGGAAAGCCTTAGCCCGCGCTCCTGCAAAATCTCCGCGCCGAACGATTTCTCTTCGCGCAAAATTCCCAGCAGCAGGTGCTCCGTCCCAACATGTTTGTGGTTCAGCCGCTCGGCCTCTTCCGCGGCATAATTCAAAATCCGACGGCACTCCTGGCTCAGCGGAACTTCCACGGACGTCGAAATGCGCTCGCGCACTGTGATGCGCGTCTCGATTTCCTTGCGGATGGATTCGATCGAGCCATGCGTGCGCAGAAAGCGGTTCGCAAGCCCTTTGTCTTCGCGGAGCAGGCCGAGCAACAGATGCTCCGTTTCAATATAAGGACTCCCATACTGGCTGGCTTCGTATCGCGCGAAGAAAATTACGCGGCGAGCTTTCTCTGTATACCGTTCAAACACGGATCACCCGCGCCCTTCTGGAGCCGAAGACTCCCTTGTCGCGCCGCGCCCGGAAGCGCGATACGCGACCGTTGCATCATCCGACATCAACAGGCCATGCTCCAGCGCAACCACGCGGTCCGCGCGCTGCGCCAAAGAAAGATTGTGGGTTGCAAGGATCGAAGTCAGATGATGAGACCGGTGCAAGCGCTGCATGAGTTCGAAGATCGACTCCGTATTTCGCTCGTCTAAATCGCCGGTCGGTTCGTCAGCCAGGAGCAACTTCGGCCGATTCACCAGGGCCCGGGCAATCGCTACGCGCTGCTGCTCGCCGCCGGAAAGTTCCCCAGTTCTATGTTGCGCGCGATCAGAAAGCCCTACCTCGCTGAGCCACCCGCGCGCCGAACTGAACGCCTCTTCCGCTGCGTCCCCCCAAATCAACAGCGGCATTGCCACATTTTCCACGGCGGTAAAGTCCGCAAGAAGCTGATGCCTCTGCCAGACAAAACCCACCGTACGGCTGCGGAAGTCCACCATTTCATTTTCCGCAAGGTCCGCCAGAGAATTTCTGCCGAAGTATACTGCACCGCTTGTCGGCGTGTCTAGCGCAGCCAGCAAGTGCAGTAACGTGCTTTTTCCTGATCCCGATGGCCCGATCAGCGCAATCATTTCGCCCGGCGCAATCGTGAGACTCACACCCGCCAGCGCTACGACTTCGCTTCCCCCCGACCGAAAAACCTTTCGGAGCGATTCCCCGCGCACGAGCGGCTGTAAGCCGCTCGCCGCCGATATTGGCGGCGCTTGAGCCTCGACCGTTCCTGCCGTTGAGCTCGCCATTTGCGCGTCGCTTCCGCTTAACCTGATCCCTCTGCACTCCTCGTGCCGTTCCGCTTCGAAACTCGCTTACAATTTGGATTCTTTATCTGCCTGCAAAGTTCCAGTCAATTCCCGTGCCGAAGCCACACCTGGCTATCTCTTTCGATTCTACATGTTACGAAGAGCCCGTTTTTGCAACTGTCTCCGCAACCCAATTTATTGCACATTATGTACGCACGACTTCCCTATTGTAACATGCCGGGTTTTCTCACCTCTCCACCCCTGCGAAGCAACTGTGCGAGACCGGCACTGTGCGTTCGTAACAGAACTTTTTTCCTACACACCGGCACCCTGCTATGTCCCGCGAAAACCGCCCGTGCGCACGATAGAATTTATGAGTGTTCCCGAGAACGTAAAGTTGCCTTCTCCGCAAACATCTACTCCGCTCTGAGGATCTCCACCGGCCGCGTTCCCGAGGCAGCCCGCGCAGGATAGACCGTCGCCGCCGTACTGATCGCCAGCGCTGCCGCGGCGATCCACAAACCGTCCCACGGACTCGAATGGAACGGAACATACGGAACCGCGTAAATTTCAGGATTGAGCGGTATCAGCCGCCAGTGATTCGCCGTCCACGCAAACATGTAACCGACCACCAGCCCAATCGCCGTCCCCGCAATCCCTACCAAAAACCCCTGGAGCACAAAGATGTTGCGCACCTGCAAACGCCGCGCCCCGAGCGTCATCAGCACGGCAATGTCGTGCGCCTTGTCCGTCACGGTCATCGCCAGCACCACCAGAATATTCAGGCCTGCAACGAACGTGATCAGCCCGACGAAAATCGCCGTCACCAGCTTCTCCAGGCTCATCGCCCGGAACAGCGCCCGGTTTTCCTCCTCCCACGTCGTCGTGTGATAGCCGGGCCCAGTTTTCTGGTCAATCTCGGACGCGATTTGGCTCGTGTGATCCAAATCATTTACCCGAATCTCCAATACGTCCGCCACGTCCCCCACTCCATCCAGTTCCTGTGCCTCATGCAGCGTGACGAATGCCCAGTTCGCGTCGTAATCGTAGAATCCCGAATTGAATATCCCGTTGATGCGAAACCGCCGCGACCGCGGCAACATTCCGTAAGGCGTCAAGCTGCCCTGCGGGCTCGTCACCGTCACGTAATCGCCCACTTTCAAATCCCAGTCGTTCGCCAGCGTTTGCCCGATCAGAATTCCCGGAATGCCGAACGAATCCGCGCCGAAGTTATCGCTGCCTGAAACAATCTGTCGCAGCGCCGCATCCGCGCGCTCTTCCAGCGGAGGATTCACCCCCTTCAACACCAACCCCTGCGAGCGGCCGTGCGCGGTGAGCAAGACCGTAATGTAAAATGCCGGAGTGACCGACTGCACCCCAGGAGTCGGCGCCAGCCGTGACATCAGTTGCGTGTAATCGCGAATGCCTTCGTCGCCATTGTTTGACTTCAGGTTGATATGCGCGCTCACCACGAGTAACCGGCTGCGAATCGCCTGCCGAAATCCGGTATTCATCGCCAGCGCAATCACCAGCGTCGCTACGCCTGCCGCCACGCCCACAACCGACAGGACAGTCACCAGCCGCAGCACTGGCGGCCTGTGTTTCGACCGCAAATACCGCCGCGCGACCATCCATTCGAACTTCATGGATTTTCTTCGTGTGGCGCAGCCGCCGCGTCCGTTTCCGAATCTTTCTGCGGACGCAAGGTTGGAAAAAGAATCACTTCGCGAATCGACCTCGAATCCGTGAGCAACATAATCAGCCGATCAATTCCAACGCCCTCGCCCGCCGTTGGCGGCAAACCGTGCGCCAGCGCGCGCACGTAATCCCAATCGACTTCCTTCGGCACTTCCGCTCCGCCCGATTCCACCTGCGCGCGGAATCGGCTTTCCTGGTCCTCCGGATCATTCAACTCCGAAAATCCGTTCGCGAGTTCCATTCCTTCGATGAAAAGCTCAAACCGCTCCGCCACCGACGGATCATCCGCGCGACGCTTCGACAGCGGCGAAATATCCACAGGAAAATCGTAAATAAACGTCGGCTGAATCAAATGCTCTTCCGCTACCGCTTCAAATAGCGTGCCAATCGCCCAACCGACTGATTGCTGTTTTTGCTCCACGCCGTCCGCTATCTCAGAAAGTGTTGCCCTTAGAATGGCCAGTTTTTCTTGCTCGCCAGGATTTTCCCACGGTTGCTTCTCACGCTTGCGATCGTGTATCTCCTCTCTTGCTCCTTTGAGCAGATCGCACAAAGCATCTTTGGATTGTAGGTCGCTTATGGTTGGCTTTCGCCCAGCCGCGCCAGGCCAGTACTTCACAATCGCCTCGCGCATCGACAGCGCCTCAAAGCGCCCGAAGTCAATCTCGTGCTCCCCATACTTGATCTTCGTCCCGCCGCAAACCTCCATCGCAACGCCCCGGAACAATTCCTCCGTCAGCTTCATCAAATCGCGATAATCGCTATATGCCTCGTAAAACTCCAGCATCGTGAATTCTGGTGTGTGAATCGCGTCAATGCCCTCATTCCGAAAGTTCCGGTTAATTTCGTAGACGCGGTCCAGCCCTCCCACCACCAGCCTCTTCAGATAAAGTTCCGGCGCGATGCGCATATAAAAATCAACGTCGAACGTATTGTGCCGCGTGATGAACGGCCTCGCGGTCGCGCCCCCAAGGATCGGATGCATCATCGGCGTCTCAACTTCCAGATAATGCCGCTCATCAAAGAATTTCCGAATGTAACGAATCACCTGCGCTCGTCGCTGAAAAATCTGCCGCACGTGCTCGTTCGCGATCAAATCGAGATAGCGCCGCCTATAGCGCATTTCCACGTCGGCGAGCCCGTGCCACTTTTCCGGCAGCGGCAGCAGCGCCTTCGTCAGCAACGTGAGCTGCTCCACCCAAACCGTCAGTTCATTGGTCTTTGTGCGGAACAGGTGCCCGGTCACGCCAACGATGTCGCCCATATCAAGCAATTGAAAAAGCTCAAAAAAACGCGGCCCCACCGCGTCCAGCTTCACGTAAATTTGCAGCCGCTGCCCTTCGCCTTGAATATGCGCAAAACCCGCTTTGCCATGCAGCCGAATCGTCAGAATCCGGCCCGCAACCGTAACGCTCGGCGGCGATTCGTGCAGAGCTCCCGCCGTCCGGTCGCCAAACTTCGCCACAATTTCCGCCGGTGTCTGCTTCCACTCGAATTTATGAGGATAAGGATCGAAGCCCAGCGCCGCGATTCGTTCCAACTTCTTTTGGCGCTGGACAAGCTGGTCGCGCGGTTCGAATTCCAAACGGTGTTCCTTTCCTGAAGTCCTTCGGAGTATAACGAGCGTCTTCCAAAAGCGTCAAGAAACCCCAGAGCTTGCATCCTCTGATATAATGCGCCGCACACGGTGGGGGCCATGCTGTTCTGGGGAAAAGGACGCGACTCAGGAAAGTCTCGCGGTTCCGTTCGGGAAGATTGGTTCACCCAGCTTCCGGAAGAAAAGAACCGTATTTTCGATAACATCGTCCACGAGTGGGAATCCTCGTACGCAGTTTTCTCCATCTCCCTCGATGACGCGATGGCGCTGCGCGCAAAGGGCAAGCTCACGCGCGCCAAACAATGCGTGGACATTGCTGCCTCGGTCGTCACCGATCTCACTGAACCTCTCGCATCCTCTTGCCGCACTCTTGAAAAGTGGGGACGTCATCTCGCCGTCCCTCCAGCCGTCGTCGCCCTCAATCCATCGTTTTATCGCAGCGAGTCTGCTAGGCAGAATGCCCAGTGGAATCAACTGATGCACCGCGTTCTCTTTGGCAGCCGCTCGCGATTCCTCCACAAACTGCGCGTCCTCGAAATGAGTGTTACTACCCTCGGCAACGAGTTTCATAAAGAGGCCGAGGAGCTCGCTGCGGGCTTGCACATTCACCCCGATTCTTCTTGGCCCAGACTCGATGAACTCCACTACGATGTAAATACTTGCCTGCGCGAAACCGTCGTCGTGCTCAAGTCCTTCATGCTCGCTCTTCCACCCAAGAGCTTGTCCTTTTTCTATGACGAGTTAAATACGGCAGCTTCAACCGCCCGAGAAATTGTTCATCCCCTCGCTCCTCGCGTTCCCCGCTAGACGTGCAGCCCATTTCCGATGAAAATAGGCAATCCGCATCGGCTTCTTCCGGCGCGGTCGGGATTAGCTAGTGAAACCAGCATCTGGCTCGTTCCTGGAACATCTAAGTACAACTTCTGGATTAGGCGGCGCATCGGAACAGACAGGTACGCCGCGTTGGGTATCGTGGCCCGAACGAGGCGAGTCGAAAACGGTGAAGTGCCGGAAGCGGATGCGATCCGACTGGCGCAGCAGGGTGACGCGGCGGCGTTTGAAAGGCTTTACCAAATTCACCACCGCCGGGTCTATTCACTGTGTTTGCGCATGGTCGGAAATACCGCTGAAGCAGAGGATCTAACCCAAGAGGCCTTTCTTCAGCTGTTCAGGAAAATCAGCACCTTCCGCGGCGAATCCGCCTTTTCGACGTGGCTTCACAGGCTAGCAGTAAACGTAGTGCTGATGCGGTTGCGCAAGAAGACTGGTTCAGAAACCTCCCTTGAGGAAGTAACCGAACCGGATGAAGAAAGCGGCGGCCCACGGAAAGACTTTGGCGGACCTGATCTAGGATTGAGCGGCTCGATTGATCGCGTGAACCTCCAGCGCGCTGTTGACCAATTGCCCGCGGGCTATAAGGCGGTGTTTGTGCTGCACGATGTGCAGGGCTACGAACACAATGAGATCGCCGATATTATGGGCTGCTCCATCGGCAATTCGAAATCGCAACTGCATAAGGCCCGCATGCGATTGAGATATCTTCTTCACGAAACGGAAAGACAAAAGGCCCGCGATGAGCGTCAAGCTTTCAAGCAGGACGCTGCGGCCGAGGATTGAAAGTCATGGCACCGATGCGATGTGACGAATTCTGGCAAATCAGCGGCGATTGGATGGACGGTGAACGCAGTCCATCGGCCGCAGCGCATGTCTCGAACTGTTCGCGCTGTCGCGCTCTGGTCGCTGACCTGGAAATGATTCGCAAAGCCGGTGCGCTTTTGCCCGAGGAAGAACCTTCCGCCTGCGTTTGGACCGCAATCAAATCGCAATTGGAAAAGGAACGCCTGATTCGCACCCCGAGCTCCACGCCATCAATGTGGTGGGAACGCCTCGGGTCGTTCGGAGCCTTCCGTCCCGCGCTCGCAGGTGCATATCTGTCATTGGTAATCATCGGAGCCGCTATGCTCGGAACGCAGATGAGAACCGTCAATCTAGCCGATCAGCAAGCGCTGTGGCTCCAGCGTGCCCAAACTACCATCACTCCTTTAGAAGCCGATTTGACCGTCGCTGAGACAAAAGCTCTCCCTGCGCTTCAGACGCCAGGCAACGATGTGACCGCTACGCTGAATCATAATCTCGCCATCGTTGACAACATGATTTCCATGTGTGAAAAAAGCGTTCGCGAAGATCCTCAAAACGAGATGACGCGCGACTATCTGTACACGGCATATCAGCAAAAAGCAGATCTTCTGGCCACTATGGCAGAGAGTGCAGGACGGTGATGGAGTTTCCTATGATATCTTTTTCTTCTTCCAGGAAAATCTGGCGTGCCGCCGAAACTGGCGCGGCAATCTTGCTGCTCGGCTTTGGACTCCTGTTAGCATCTCCTTCGGCCTTCGCGCACCATTTGGAGAAGCAGTTCAATGTCGAGCCTCATCCCCTCATCACTCTCCACAATCCAAACGGTACGGTCGTCATATCGTCCTGGAGTAAGCCGACGGTCGCGGTCGTCGCTGACCACAACAGTGAAAAAGTGGAAGTCGATGCCGAGCAGGTCGGCAATCGCATCGACATTGTCACTCACATTGTCGCCGAAAATGTCTCCCCCGATGAGCTTCGCGCTAACTACGTCGTCACCGTGCCGGAAGACTCTGAACTTCAGGTTCACAGCGACTCCGGCAGCATCGCCATTTCCAAGATCCTCGGTGACACCAATGTGGAAACCGTCGCCGCCGGCATCGATGCCGAAGACGTTGGCGGCTATCTCGTCGTTCAAACCGTAGGTGGCGGATTTCAGTGCATGCGCTGTACCGGTCGCATCGAAGTCCACTCCATCAGCGGCGATCTGCGCCTCGTTGATGACCATAGCTCTAACATCTTCGCGCAGACTTCCACGGGCAGCATCCTTCTCGACGGTGACTTTCTGCCAAACGGCGTCTATCAACTGAAGAACTATAGCGGCCCAATCAATGTCCGCTTCTCAAATGCTGACTCTTTCGATGTGAACGCGACATCCCTCTACGGTAAGGTCGACAACGAGGCCAAACTCGTTCCTCCGTCCCATCCGAATCAGCGCCCTCCCCGCGGCTCTAAGAGCCTTTTCGGCAGCTTCAATCAGGGACGCGCCAAACTCGAACTCTCTTCGTTCAATGGTATAATCAACATCCACAAGCGTGACTGACGCACTGACCCCTGCTGGCAAAGGTGATTTTTCCTCCGGAACCGTTTCATCCGGCGCGCGTCTCAATCGCCGTCTTCTCGCTCTGACCGGATTCATGGGGTGTGGAAAGTCCACCGTCGCTCGCCTTCTCGCCCGCCAAATCGGCTGGATTCACACTGACTTGGATAAACGCATCGTGGCGCAAGCGGGCTTGACCATTCCAGAGATTTTCACCCAGCTCGGTGAACCTGCATTTCGCCAAATCGAACACGAAGAGCTCGAGCGCATCCTCGGCGAAGCTACTGAAACCGGCAAACCTACAATCGTCTCCCTTGGCGGTGGCACTGTCGCGCAATCCGCCAACACTGAACTGCTCCAAAAGTCAGGATGCGCCACCGTCTGGCTTCAATGCTCCGTGGAAGAGTTGATTCAGCGCTGCTCTCACATCACTGACCGTCCGCTTTTCAAGGATGAAACCAGCTTCCGTCAGCTTTACCAGGAGCGCCTGCCGTTCTACGAACTCGCTCGCTACCGCGTCGAAAGCTCCGTCGAACCTCTCCGCGTCGTCCAGTCCATCATCGCCCTCGGCATTCTTGATGGTGTCCCGCAATGACACGCTTCGCGACAGTGCTCGCAGCTTCCCTTTTACTGTGTCCTCTCTCCTCTGTCGGATCTCCCGGGCGGCCTTCATCCGTATCATCAACGCTCACAACGCCGCCCAATTCAGGCTCTATAGCCGCGCAAAAAGGCAAATTCCGCGACATGATCAATGGCAAAGAAGTTGGCTCCGAGGAATTCGACATCTCCTCCTCAGGAGGCGGATGGCTCGCACGCGGGAATGTCTCTGTACGCTCCGCCCAAGGCCCCGAAATGCGCATCACGTCCCAACTCCAGCTTCGCGCCGACGGCTCTCCCGTCCATTACGAATGGACCACCGCCTCCGGCTCAAAACGCGCTGGCGCCTCGGTCGATTTCGAAAACGGCACCGCCACCATCCACGTGCAGCAGAACGGCGGCAAGCCCTTTACTCAGCAATTCTTTTTCAAGGCGCCCGTCGTCGTTATTCTCGACGACAACCTCTACCACCAATACGCAATTCTCGCTGATCTCTATGACTGGTCAAAGAAAGGCGTGCAGACTTTCTCCGTGCTTATCCCGCAGGAGATGATGCCTGGCACGGTCACAGCGGAAGCTCTCGACCCCGACAATTCCACCAGCAAGAATCTCAATCGCCTTCGAGTCCGCAGCCAGGATTTGGAAATTGTTCTCTACCTCGACGGCAACCGTCTCGAACGCGTCTCTGTGCCATCCGCAAACGCCGAAATCGTCCGCCAATAAAAACTCGCGACAAACAAAAAGCCCAGGCATTTCGGCCCGGGCTTTTCTTCGAATCGCTCAAACTGCTTTGTGTTTTTGTCTTACAGGGCTGCGCTCCGCGTTCTTGTGGGTTCCGGTTGGGGAGTCTCGATCGTCACCGTCACCGATACGGGCGTTCCTTGACGCATCACCATCAACGAAACGCTCTTCTCTTCTCGCTTCTCTCGCAACTGCGCTCGCAACTCTGCGAGCGTCGTCACCGTCAGCCCGTCAACTCGCGTGATGACGTCTCCCGCCTTTAGCCCCGCTTTCGCCGCCGGAGTATCCTTGCTCACTGAACGAACCAGCACGCCGTCATCTCCCGGCACTTTGAAGTACGCGCCCAGTTGCCCGGTTACGTCTTCTGCCTCAATTCCCAGCGTTGGGGTCATTCCCATGAATATTTCCGGCATTTCCATTTTGAAATTATACGCCTGCGATGGCACACTCAGCACCAGCGGCTCCTCTGCCTCGCGCCATTCGCTCTGCAGGCTTTTCGTCCGGTTACCCACTTGAATGGTCATCTTTTGCTCGCGGCCCGCGCGTAGAACCGTAATCGGCACGCTCCGGCCGGGGGGCGTCTCACGCACCAACCGCCGGAACTGCACCGTCCCTTCGACATCGTGCCCGTCATATTGAACGATCACGTCATTGGTTTGCAGCCCAGCCTTCGCAGCTGGCCCGTCTGGCAGGATCTCTGTCACCTGCACCCCGCGCACCGGGTTCAAGTTAAGCTCTTTAGCCTTTTCCGCCGTGATCTCCGTCATCTCCAGGCCAAGCCATCCTGTGCCTTCATCGGCATCCAGAAGTACGCTTTGTCCAAAGAGCTGTTTTGCTTGTTGCGCCGAATTGCGCGCCTCTGTCGCAAGGTTCGCCAATTCCTCCGATTTCATCCCATTCTCGGTCATTTCCCTTGCCACCTCCGCTCCATACAAACTGGCCCGCGCCTGTACTTCCTTAAGACTCTCCTGGATCCGGCGTTGCATTTGCGCCATTTCCTTCTGGAACTGTGCCGAATCGAAAACCCTGATGTTGCAATCCCCATTTACCTGAGGCGTGCTTGGCGGCGTAGCTGGTACCTCCTGCGCCGTCACCCCCACCATCGTTAGTCCCATCGCCATTGCTCCCAAAGCTGTATACTTCAGATACGTAACAACGCGCATTTTTGTTCTCCCTATTGGACGGTTTTTCGCCCTTTTGGTTAGACCACTGGCCGTCCGTTTACCAGACGGATTGCCCCATTTACCGTGCTCATGAAAATCTCGCCACCTCCGCTGCCCAGGCGTCCACTAAATCGGCTCGAGGTGTACGCCCCCAGCGTCGCCAGCGGAAAGTCCGATTTGAAGTCCCCATTACGATTCACCACACGCACGTCTGCATTCACTCGCTCCGGAAGCGACAGCACAACCGAACCGTTTACCGTCGTCAGGCTCACCGGATCGCCATCCGGCAGCGACTTCATCTGCAAACGCACGTCGCCATTCGTGGTTTTCGCGCTGAACCGTCCGTCCGTATCCAGCACTTCGACGTTTCCATTCACCGAATCCAGAGATCCCGCACCGGCAACACCCCGCAAGTGCACATCTCCGTTAACCGTCTGCACTTCTGCCCAACGCAACCGGTACGGCACGCGGATCTGATACTCCACGGTTACCTGCACGCCGCTCCCTGTCGGATATCGCGTGTTCACCGCTACCTGGTCTCCGTCGTTCTGCACGTCAATGTGCACTGCGTTCAAATCGTCCCCTTCGTGCAGCGCCGTCTTCACCGCGTGAATCTCGACCATTTCCCGGTCCCATCCCTCGATCTGCACTCCGCCATTTACGTTCGCCAGCGCAAACACTCCGCCTGCATGCAGCGGATACATCCGATCGAAAACTTGCGTGGACGCTCGCGCCGGAAGCGCGCCGATCAAAAATCCCGCTAGAGCCGCCAGGCTCAGCCACAATCCAAACCACGCGTAGTCACGCCTCGCACTGGCATTTCTCCGCTTCATGCATCCTCCTTGCCCCAACGGAAAACGAACGAAACTACTTCTGGTCCGGCGGCTGTGGCGGCTGAGGAATCTGGATCTTCATTAGGTTCATCTCCAGTTGCCGCTGCATCTGCTCCAATCGCTGTCGCAATTGCTCCATCTGCTTCCGCTCGTGCTCCGAATCGTTCAGCATCAATCGAATATTCCCAGACACCGTTCGCAACACCAGCGTCGCGCCTCCGCCATTGAGCGCCCCTTCTGCGCGAACCACCTGGCTGCCCTCATCTGGCTCGCCATAACTCACCTTGAGCGGAAACGCTGGGTCCACAACCACGCGATGGTCTCCTCCAAGCTCTACTTGCGCGTCCACAGTCACCGCAAGTTCCTTGGGAATATAAACATCGATATCGCCCTCGCCCGCGGCCAGTCTGCACGCGCTTGTCAGCTTCGCGTCCGGCCCAAACCATGCCGTAATTCCGCCCGCGCCCGTCGTCGCTCGCACCGCGCTTTGCACTTGCATCAGGTAAACGCTCCCAGCGCCAGTTTCCAGTTCCGTCGGCCCCGAAGACTTCACTACGCGAATCCCTCCGCCCCCGGTCCGCGCTCGAATCAATCCTGACGCTTCTCCAACCTCAATTTCGCCGCCGCCCGTGCTCACCGCCAAACCCGCTCCCGCATGCTCCAGCGAAATATCTCCGCCGCCCGTATCTAGCCTTCCCGCCCCGGCAACCGATGCCACTCGGATATGCCCGCCACCCGTCCGCAAAATCGCTCCGCCGCCCACCGATCCCACTGTGATGTCTCCGCCACCCGTCTGCGCCGTCAAATCCCCGCCAATATTTTTCGCGAAGATGTGCCCGCCATCGGTGACCAATCGCGCCGTACCGTCAATCTGCCCCGCCGAAATATTCCCGCCCGCTGTCTGCGCAGACACGCGTCCCTGCACGTCCGCAATCTGCACGTTCCCGCCTTCGGTCTGCAGATCCACGTTGTAATTGTGCGGAATCGTCACTTCCAGCGTGACCCACAGATGATGTCCCCATCGCAGCCGTGGCGAACGCCCGATAAGTGTTACTCCGTCCGCATCGTTCCGCGCATCCAGTACAAATGCATTCAAAATCTGCTGTGCATTCGCATCGCTCGATTCCGTTTCCAAATGAACGCGATAGCTGACCTGCGAAGCGCTTCCCGTCAGTATGCGAATGTCCCCTTGATCCGTCGCCAGTCGCAGATGCCCGCCCGCACTCGCCGAAAACTGTCCCGTCTTATTGGCGGTTGCGCGATTCTGCCCTTCGCCTGCCCACACTGGAAGAGCCACCAAAAGCATCGCCACCATAAGCGAAGAACGAAGAACGCTGGTCCTCATTTGGATTCTGTCCCTCACGGTTGATTTGCCGGCGCCTGCTGTATCGCCGCCGCGCTCTGCAGCCGGATATATGTATTCGGGTCTTTCTGCATTGTTTCCCGCAAAACGCTCACCGCATTCGGGTCCGCCGACAAACCGCCTTGTTCGGAAATCGCTCGCAGCGCATTGATCGCTTCCACGCGCACGCCGATATTGGCGTCCTTCGTCAGCGCCGTCAGCATCGTCTGGATGCTTGCGTCATCCGGCTTTCCCGACGTCAACGCTTCGAGCGCCTTCAACCGCACTGCTGGATTGTGATCCGTCAGCACCGCCTGCGAGAAAGCCTTCTCCACATCCGGATCGCTCGCTCGCGCCTTCAGCAGTTCCACCGCGTTAATTCGCACGTCCGGTGCGAATCGGTGATTGTTGTGCAGCACGTACAGCAGGAAGCGTTTCACGTCACTGTCGTCCACTGTCCCCTGCACGGTAAGCGGCCTCTGCGTGTTCAGCTGAATTACGATTTGCGGCGGTTGGCTGCTGTCGCTGCTTGGCGTCCAATTGATTCCCGAAACATTTGCCGATTGCAGCGCTTGCGTATCCAGCCCCGTCGAACCGAGCATCCCCGCCTGACGAGTCGGTGACGCCACGTTTTGTACCTGCGAATGCCACGGCACTACGACTCCCACAGAAAACCCAAGCACCAGCAGCGCCACCACGCTTGCCGCCGGATACATCGCCAGCCAGTGCGCCGGAAACAACGCTTCGCTCCATCGCTTCCAAATGCTGCGATGGTCCATCTCATCCAAAGAATCCTCAAATCGGTTGCGGCAGCTTGCCAGCAAACCTGGCGTCGGCTCCATCTTTCCCTGCACCGCCACTTCGAGCAGCTTCCGCTCGGCATCGAGCGCCGTGAAGCATCGCTTGCACTCGTCCAGATGCTCTTCCAGAGCGTCTTTCTCGCGGCCTTCCAGTTCGTCCGCCGCGTAAAGGATGATGTGTGATTCGAACTCCGGACATGCGCCGGAGGATTTGTCAAATTCCTGCATATTCCGCTCCTTACTCCAAATCCTTCAAAGAGTCCGTGGCAGGTCAGTTTGAATTTTCTTGCAAACGGGGCCCCCAGGTCCCCGGTTAGGGGAGCCTGGGGGATCGGTGCACAAGGAGTCAAAATTCAAACTGACCACCTCTCAAAAGGTCTCACCTCATGCCGTCCAGACTGGCGCGCAACTTGCGCGTCGCGCGGAACAGCGAATTCTTCACCGTCTCTTCCGACGTTCCGAGCATGTCGCCAATCACTCGAAGCCTCAGCCCTTCATAGTGTTTCAGCTCAAAGACCATCCGCTCTCTTGGCGAAAGCCCGTCCAGCGCCGCATCGATGTGCTTTCCCAATTCCTGTCCCAGAAAATGCCGCTCCGGATTCGCCGCCGCTCGCTGCTCCACCTGCTGGTCGAAGAAATCCAGCGCGGCGCTCTCTCCATCCGGCGCCTGCGGCGCTTGTTCTTCGCGCCTCGTGTTTTTTCGCCGCAGATGATCCAGGCACACGTTTGTCGCCACACGATAAATCCACGTATAGAAGCTGCACTCGAATCGGAACCGCGAAAGGTTCCGGTAAACTCGAAGAAAAATTTCTTGATAAAGATCGCGTGCGTCTTCCGTTCCGCGCACCAGGTTGAGCGCGAGTCGCAGCACGTCCCGGTCGTACCGGCGCACCAATTCCTCAAAAGCCGGCCGGTTGCCCGCTTGTGCCTGCCGCACCAGGACTTGTTCGTCTGCTCTCTGCACCGCTCTCTGCGTCGCCGCCCGATCGAGCGTCGCGCTCATCCCCATCGCGTTCATGACCGGATGCGACCCGCTCGCCCCGCAGTTGTACGGCTCAATTGGCCGAAAATGAACGCGCCCGGGAGCCACAACTCGATGCCTTCCACCATCATACAGCCTTAGACGAAGCCCTCATCCGTTAGGTAAGCAGCCTTTTTTGTTCCATTTGATGTGCCTCCGTCACAAAAAGAATCGCAAAACCCTGCTTTTTCCTTGACATACGGGTTACTCTCTGATACACAGGGATGGCAGTCTGAAATGTTCAGTCTGCGCAAGCTTAGAGGAGAAGTCAGGGCCGCGGAAACGCGGCTTTTTCCATTTATGGGTGTCAAAAGGGCCACACTTGGCCCTTATGAAGGACACAGACTCAAATGCATCGTGAAGGCCATCGTGAAGCGAAGTTCGTCGAGGAAACCCGAAGCAACATCGGTCACCCATTCGGGCCGTCCTCTGCCTCCCACGACGGGATTTCTGATCGCCAGACCCCTGGATTATTAGAAATGAGCGTAAGTTGCTGTAAACAAAGGAAGGGAGTCATTTCTAATCGCCAGTCCTTTGCATTTTTCCTAAAGCGTTTTGTTCGTCTCCGTACCCCACTTCGCGCTCCTGCCTGTCGGCCTTTGCATCTGCCTTTTCTTGCTGACCACCATCCGCTGACTTGTCCTGAGCGAAGTCGAAGGGCCACCGACCGCTGCACTTTTCTAATCGGGACACCAAAGTTCAGTCAATTTCGCGTAACTTACACAAAACAAAGCACCGGACCCGTTTCTAATCGGGACAAATTTCAGCATCTTCTCGTCGGTATTTCTTCGTTTCTCGTTTCTCTCTTTTCCGTTTTTCGAGTCTCGCCTTTCGATTCTCGCCTTCACTCGCTCCTCCTGAGCGCTGTTGAAGGATCACTCGTCACTTGTCGCTGGTCTCTATGCCGCTGACCTCCAACTCGCCTGTCACCGCCCTCAAGGGCCTCGGCCCTCACCGTACCGCCCTGCTCGCCGAACGCGGAATTACCACCGTCGGCCACCTGCTCAATTACCTGCCCTTTCGCTACGAAGATCGCATCCATTTCACCAAAATTGCCGAACTCATCCCCGGCCAAGTCGCCACAATTCGAGCGGAAGCCGGAAGCGGAACCCTCGTTCGTTTTCGAGGCTACCGCAACGCCATCTTTCATCTCCGGGTGAAAGATGTCAGCGGCAAACTCGCCGTGCGGTTTTTCCACGGCGCGTATCTCAACGGAAAATTCAAGCCCGGCCAGCCGCTTGTCCTCCATGGAAAAATCGTTGCCGATCCAAATCGCCCCGCGCGAATCGAGATGACGAATCCCGAATACGAATTGCTTCAGCCCGGCGACGACGGCGCAGAGTCCGCGGAAGTCGGCCGCATCGTTCCGGTCTACGAAGCCATCGGCGACATCAGTTCGCGAATGCTACGCCGCATCATGTTCCGCATCGTTGAAGATTTTCAGGGAGAAATTTCCGATCCGCTCCCACAGGAACTTTTGCAGAAATTCGGATTTCCGCCGAAGCGTGAAGCTCTCCTGCATGTCCATTTCCCTGAAAAAAATGTCGACGTTGCGCTGCTCAATGAATTTCGCAGCTCTGCGCAAGTGCGCATGATTTTTGAGGAATTTTTTCTTTATCAGCTCGGCCTCGCGATACGCCGCCAGCGCGAACAGCAGCAAAAAGGAATTCCCATGCAGGTGCGCCAGGACAAAGTCCGCGACGCGCTGAAGCAAATCCTGCCCTTTAAGCCGACCGCCGCGCAAAAGCGCGTGCTCGCCGAAATCGCCGCCGACCTCGAGCGCGCCACGCCAATGAATCGCCTTCTCGAAGGCGACGTCGGCAGCGGAAAAACTATCGTCGCACTCGAAGCCGCTACCATCGTCATTGAAAACGGCTATCAGGTCGCGCTCATGGCCCCGACGGAAATTCTCGCCGTCCAGCATTACTTGTCCGCGCGAAGAATCTTTGCTGCCGCAAACTATTCCGTTGAATTACTAGTCAGCGGAATGAAGCCGCGCGAAAAAGAAGAAGCTCTCGCACGCATTGCATCTGGCGAAGCGAACTTCGTCACCGGAACTCACGCTCTAATCGAAGAAGCTGTGACTTTTGCAAGACTCGGTCTGGTCATCATTGACGAACAGCATCGCTTCGGTGTCTTGCAGCGCAAGCGCCTCGCAGAAAAAGGAACGGCTCCCCACGCCCTCGTGTTGACCGCAACGCCTATTCCGCGCACTCTCGCGCTCACTCTTTACGGCGACCTCGATCTGTCCGTCATCGACGAAATGCCTCCGGGACGCACTCCAGTAATCACGCAATGGCGCGCGGAAGAAAATCTTCCCGGCGTGTGGGAATCCGTTCGCCGCGAAATCGCGAGCGGACGGCAGGCTTACATCATTTATCCCGTAGTCGAAGAGTCGAAACAGGAATTGAAAGCGGCCACCGCCGAATACGAGCGCCTTTCGAAAAATGTTTTCCCGAAGCTGAAGCTCGGCCTCCTCCATGGACGAATGCGCAGCGAAGAAAAAGACGAAGTGATGGAGCAGTTTCGCGCGGGAACAATTCAGATTCTAGTCGCAACAACCGTCGTCGAAGTCGGAGTGGACGTCCGCAACGCAACTGTGATGGTCATCGAGCATGCTGACCGCTTCGGTCTTGCGCAGCTTCATCAGCTTCGCGGACGCATCGGACGAGGTGCGCACAAATCGCACTGCATTCTCGTTGCGCCGAAGAATCCGACCGACGAAGCCCGCGCGCGCCTGGAAACTCTGGTCGCAACATCCGATGGATTTCAAATCGCCGAGCAGGATTTGAAACTCAGAGGCCCCGGCGAATTTTTCGGCACCAAACAGCACGGCGACGTCGCATTTCACATGGCGCATCCGCTGCGTGACCACAAACTGCTGGATCTAGCGCGAGCGGAAGCGTTTGCCCTCGTCGAAGATGCTTCGCGTGGGCAACAACTCGAAAAACTGCGCGCCTTCCTCGGTCCCGAATGGCAAAGCAAATTCCGCTTGGCTTCGGTGGGCTGAAATGCGCGTCATCGCTGGAAAATTCAAGAGCCGCCGCCTTCGCACTCTTCGCGGAATGGCGCTCCGGCCCACCAGCGACCGGCTGCGCGAAACGCTCTTCGACATTCTCGGCGACTCGGTACAGGATTCCGTTTTCGTCGACCTCTTCGCCGGCACTGGCGCCATCGGCATCGAAGCCGTCAGCCGCGGAGCCAGCCAGGTAATATTTGTCGAAAAACACGCACCCGCTGTGAAGCTGATTCGCGAAAATCTCAAATCTCTGGGAATTGCAGGCGAAGTGGAAATTCTACCGATCGACGCGCTGCACGCCCTCGACAAACTCGCGTCCCAGCATGTGCGCACTCATTTTGTTTTCCTCGACCCGCCCTACGCCCAAGCCCAGGAGTATGAACGCGTCCTCGAATTCATCGGCTCTGCCGAAATGCTTTCTGCCGGCGGGCTTATCATCGCCGAGCATGCAAAAAAATTGGAGTTGCCGTTATTTGCCGAGGCGTTGGAACGAACGCGCGTCGTGGTACAGGGCGATTCGGCCTTGAGTTTTTATCGAGTTGCAAGAGCAGCGTGACGCGAAAGCCATTGGAACGGAAATGCTAGGTCGAAAGAATGCTGATGAGTTTCGCGATGTCGCATTCGGTGTTGTACAGATACGGCGCGATGCGCAGCGACCCTTCGCGCAAACTGACAATTACTTGGGCGCTGCGCAGCCGCTCGTAGAATTCCTTGGTGCGCTCCGGCTTGCGCGCCGCAACACAAATATAGGAGCCGCGATTTTCTGGCGCGCTCGGACTCGCGAGAACGCAGGCGTCGCGCGGAAGCCGTTCGACAAGCTGCGCAATCAGGCGCTTGTTATGTTCGGCGATTGCTTCGATGCCGACGCGCTCGACGAATTCGAGCGATGCTTGCATCGCCGCCAGATTCGTGAATGCCGCCGTTTCCGGCGCGTCCCACCGGCTCGCGCCCGGCACCGCCGTGATTTTTGTCATGTTCAGGGAATGGAAATTGCGCGCGCCTTCGAGCGCCTTCCAGTAAACCGGTCCTGCGCTCAACTTGTTCATCGAATTTTTGTTGGCCCAAAAAAAACCCGTGCCGTACGGGCTAAGCAACCATTTGTATCCCGAGCTGACCGCGAAGTCCGCATCGAGCGCGCGCAAATCGATGGGAATCGCGCAGGCGCACTGGCTCATATCGAGGAGCAACATGACGTTTGCTTTGCGGCACGCTTGCGCGAGGCGGTCCGCATCGATGAGCGAGCCATCGTCAAAACGCACCAGGCTCACCGACACGAGCCGCGTTTGCGGAGTGAATTTATCGATGTAATCGCTCGCGCGCAAAAAACGCTCGCGCGGCGTGATGATTTTCGCGCGCAAGCGGCCTGCATCAGCGAGCGGCATGAACGTGGAAAAGTGCGCGGGAAATTCTCCGCGCCCAATCAAAACTTCGTCGTCCGGTTTCCAGTCAATATTCGACGCAACGACAGACATTCCGCTGCTCGCGCCCGAAGTGATTGCAAATTCATCGGCGTCGCCTTTCATTAATCGCGCGAGCAAGCCGCGAATGCGATCCGGCAAGCCGAAATATTCGGTGTCCGGAATGCGATGCGGCAGTTTTTTCTGTTCGAGCGCGGCCTGCGCTGCGCGGACAGACTTCAGCGGAAGCGGCCCCTGACCCGCGGCATCAAGATAGGTGACGCCTTCGAAATCGCCGAATTCAGACCGATAGTCCAAAAGATAATCTCCTTAGAAATGCGCGCGCAGTTCGCGAAAACTGGAAATGAGAATCAATTTGCCTGAGCCGCTTTCAAGTTCTTCGTGTTCAAGAACCCACGTGGCGTGGTGCGGCACGAAGACGGCATTCAATCCTGCTTGCAACGCGGGATTGATGTCGCTGCGCGGGCTGTTGCCAACCATCCAGCCATTCGATTTCACGATTTTGAATTGCTGCACTACGCGGCCGTATGTGGCCGCGTTTTTCTCCGGCACGATTTCAATCGCGTCAAAATATCGCGCGAGGCCGGAGCGTTCCACTTTCGCGGCTTGCGCGGCAGCTTCGCCTTTGCTCAATAAAATCAGGCGATGGCGGCCGGTCAAATAGGACAGAGTCTCCGGCACGCCGTCGAGAACATGCGGCGGAGTGGCTTCGAGTTCGACGGCCATCTTTTCGATTTCCTGTACGACATCCTTGCGCGCCATTCCGCCTGCGAGTTTCAAATACGTGTCCTCGAGCGAACGGCGGAAGGAGCGAACGCCGTAGCCGTGCTGAAGGATGTTGCGGCGCTCGGTTTCATTCAGAATGTGGCGGCAGTATTCCGGCGTGTAGCTCAGATGCCCGAGGCAGCTGAGAAAGCGGCTGATGGTCTGCTCGAAGAAAATATTATTTTCCCAAAGCGTATCGTCAGCGTCGATCAGTATGGTTTGCCGGGCCATAATTCATTTCCGCGCCGTCTGTTTCACTAGGCGCATACGAACAGAAATAATTTCCGATAAATCACACCAGAATCAGGATGCTTTGCGCACGCCGGCGACCAGTTGTTCGAGAATTCCCTTCGCGAGATTCTGCGCCTGGCCAAATTGCGCGAGATACTCCTGAAAATCGCGATTGAGCTCGAGCGCTTTTGGCGGATCGAGTTTCGTGCGCAAAATCATGTCGCGCAAATGCACGGGATGAGGCAGAACGACATCGTCGCGCAACTCTTCCAAAGCCGTTTCCGGGTCGTAGTGATACATAAAGCCTCCGTACGGAAAGAAACATTGTAACTCGGACGCTCGAAATCAGGCAGCGGCAGGAAGGAACTCGTAACGATCGATAATGGCAGCGACGCCGCGCGCGTCTTCGCGGTCTTCGACGCGCAGAATGCGGGCAGCGCAGCGGATGCGGACTTCACCCGCGAGAGTAATTTGTTGCGGCAGAGTGAGAACAATTTCGACGGAACTTCCCTCTTCCGGCGGCGTGTCCATCACGAAGTAGAGACCGCGAAAGCTGACATCACGCGTGTGCGCAACTTTTTCTTCGATTTCTCCGTTGTGCGTGAAGCGCACGAGCACGGGGAGGGACATGGTAAAACGGCGGGCATTGCGACGGTCCGTGGTTTCGTGATCCATCGATCCTCCGAAGACGCCGCGAAATTCGCACTAAACCTAGCATTACGAGGGTCGGACGCGCAATTCTTTTGTATGTGAGATGGGCGACGCGGGCTTGGCACAGGGCTGGGCGTCCGTTAGACTGCAAAGCTTCGGGATTGCAATGGCAGAAGCGTTCCATCGGACGTTTTTTTTGAGTGGCCCTGCCGGACGGCTGGAGGCGATGCTGTGGACCGCTGCGAAAACGGCTGCGGAGCCGCGGCGTGTGGCAGTGGTATGCCATCCGCATCCGCTTTTCGGCGGGACGATGCACAACAAAGTTGTTTTTCAACTGGCGAAGAGTTTGCACCAAGAGGGCGTGCCGGTTCTGCGCTTCAATTTTCGCGGTGCAGGATTGAGCGAAGGCCGGCACGATAAAGGGCGTGGAGAAACCGGCGACGTGCAAGCAGCGCTCGATTATCTCGCTGCGGAATTCCCGGGAAAGCCGATCTTGCTGGCAGGTTTCAGCTTTGGAGCTTACGTTGGATTGCGCGCGGGATGCGCGGATGAGCGCGTGAACGAAGTTGTCGGCGCAGGACTCCCAGTAAACGATTCCGATTTGTCCTATTTGATCGAATGCACAAAGCCGAAATTAATTTTGCAGAGCGCGCATGACCAATTCGGCTCGCGTGAGCGCACAGAAGCACTTTACGAAAAGCTGCCGCAGCCGAAAAAACTCGTGTTCATTGAAGCTCCGGATCATTTTTTTGCAGGAAAGCTTCCGCAGATGGGCGGAGCGTTCGAGAAGTGGCTCAAGGAGCGCGACCACCAGACGTAAGGCCGCTGCATTCGCGCGAGTTTACTGCGGGCCAGTGAAAATGCGGCGGAACTGCTCCTGTGAAACAGGCGGAATTGCGGCGAGCTTCAGATTTGCCTTCACGTGATCCACGCGCTTCATTCCCACAAGCGCCGTAGAAATTCCCGGCGCGGAACGCACGAACTGCAACGCGCATTCAAGATCATTGCGCAGGCCAAGCACGCTGTGGATGGACTGCGAGACTTTTCCTACGAGGTGCGTCTGCAGCAGAGATGCGCTCGCGACCAAGCTGACGCCAAGTTCGCGCGCGGCCTGAATCATGGAAACAGTTTTGCCGCCGACGGTTTGGTTCGGGCGAATCAACGCTTCCGGCATGCCGATGTTGAATGGCAACTGCACGAAACGGAAATGATGTTCGCTGCCGCCAACCTGGCGTGCCAGACCGCAGACTGCTTCGAGCGATAGATAGGTTTGGGCACGCGAATCTTCTCGGAAGGCGTTCCATGTCGCGAGCCCGTAACAGCGAATTTTTCCTTCGGCGACCGCTGATTCGAGAACTTCGAACGCAGCGGCGATGCGACTTTGGAGCACTTCGTGTGACACTTCAGAGAGCTGCGTTTCGGGATTGTGCAGATAAAAAACGTCGATACAGGCAAGGCCCAGATTGCGGCGGCTTCGCTCGATTTGATCCTGAATGTAGCGCGGCGCGATGCAATGGCAGCCTGCCGCGATGTCTTCGACGGCAAAAATGCCTTTGGAAATAAATTCGCGATAGAAATAGGCGTTGGGATCAGCGGGCATTTCGGCATCGGGCGTAAGAAAACCGGCTTTCGTGGAAACAACGATTCCTTCGCGCGCCAAACCGGCGGTGGAAAGATTGTGTAGCGCCGCCGCCACAGAGCGTTCGCTGCGCTGCATTCGATAATTGATCGCCGAGTCGATGAAATTTACGCCGCCCCAGACGGCTGCAGTGATCGCGTCGCGATAATCGCGGTCGGTGGCGATGTCGGGTTCGCCGAGATAGGTTCCAATACCGATCGAGGAAATCATCAGGCCCTGGCGCTCGCGAAAATGCCCGGCGGCGCTAAGGTCGGAGAAGCGGGCCACGAAACGGCGAGTGCCGTCGAGGGTGGCGAAGCCGGGCGTAAGTGAGTTTTCAGAAGACATCATCACAGAGAGCGCATGAGCGAATGGACGGCGAGTATAGCAGAGGTTTTACAGAGACGACGAAGCGCGCGAAAATGAGGTAGCGGTTTGGTTTTCGCTTGCCCGTTATGCAGGAGTTTCTGCGATCGATTCACACAAGCCGACTTACCAGGAGTTATGAGCTATGGCTGGTTTAGGGCGGGCTCGTCGGCCCGGCACTCGGCTCGCCCCTACGCCCTTGCGTTGATAGGATGATTTGGGGTATGCCATGACAAACGTCAGTTCCGCCCCGACTTCCCGCCGCCGAATGATTGCTTATTGGGTGACCACGGCTCTCGTTGTATTTGAGCTTGTTTTGGGAGGCGTGTGGGATATCTTGCGATTGCCACAGGTCCGCGTGCTCATCGAGCATTTGGGCTACCCCTCTTATTTCCTCGTCATCCTCGGGATTTGGAAATTGCTTGGCGCCGCCGCCTTGGTTATTCCGAAGTTCCCTCGATTAAAAGAATGGGCCTACGCGGGTGTAACCTTCGATTTAACCGGTGCTGTTGCGTCGCAATTCATCTCGGGGTTGGTTACTGTCGGTACTACAGCCTACCCGATGTTTATGGTGGGTATTGCATTTGCATCTTGGGCGCTCCGTCCGCCATCTCGCCGTCTCGCGTAACCGGGGAACCTCGTGTCCCGCTCGCCACACTGGTCCTGATTAACGGGCTTGTCGCCATCAACTCCCAAATCGTCGGCCACTCGGAAACTGACCCACTGCAGAAAATGAATTTCCTATTCCACGGTGCGCGAAGTCATGCTGCCGGGAGGTTCGCCGCCGGCGAGCGCTTGCGCGAGGATGAGTTGGCGCGCCTCAACGCGGAGCTTCGGCAGTTGCCGCGCGAAGATGATGCCACCGATGACGGCACCTGCGCCGCCGAGCGCGACGGTCCATTGCGCGCCGATCCGACTACCCAGTTCGCCCGCGAGTAGCGAACCCAGCGGCGCCATGCCCATGAACATCATTGAGTAGACCGCCATCGTGCGGCCGCGGAGACGGTCCGGAACCATGGCCTGGATCAACGTGTTCGACGAAGCCATCTGCACCATCATGCAAAAGCCCACGGGCACGAGCATCGCGACGGAAACTAAATACCAGTGCGATAGCGAAAAAAGGATCAATGCGGCGCCGAAGCCGGTGCAGGAAAACGCGACCCATTTGCTCAGGCCTTTCAGCCCTGTGCGCGAAGCAAGAATCAGAGCGCCGGTCAGCGCGCCAACACCGGTAGCGCCCATCAGCACGCCGAGAGTGCGCGCATTTCCGTGAAGAATGCGCGCGGCGAAAACAGGCATGAGCACCGAATACGGCATGGCAACAAGGCTGACCAGCCCGAGCAAGAGCAGCAAAGCGAAAATCGGTTTGGTTTCACGAACGAAGCGAAAGCCTTCGGCGATGTGCTCGAGCATCGATGCGACCGCTTCCGGCGAGCGCCGGTTGATTTTCATCAAGAGAAGTCCGGCGATGACGGCGATATAGCTGACGGAATTTGCGAAGAAGCACCAGCCTTCACCGATACTGGCCACCAAAATTCCCGCGATCGCCGGGCCAATCACGCGTGCGCCGTTAAACATGGACGAATTGAGCGCGATAGCGTTCATCAAATCTTCGCGGCCGACCATTTCGACCAGAAACGCCTGGCGAGCGGGAATGTCGAAGGCGTTGACGACGCCCATGAGCGCGGCCAGCAGAACAACTTCCCATACCTTCACGCGGCCAGAAATCGTGAGCGCGGCGAGAATGCCGGCCAAGATCATCGAAGCTGTTTGCGTGGCCACCACTATGCTGCGGCGATTCAAGCGGTCGGCGACCATGCCGCCAATGGGCGCGAGAAGGAACACGGGAATTTGTCCGGCAAAAGCGACTGTGCCGAGAAGAAGCGAGGAGCCCGTCAGCCGGTAAACGAGCCACGCCTCGGCGATGGTGTCCATCCACGTACCGATGAGGGAGATGAGCTGCCCGCCGAAAAAGAGCTGGAAGTTGCGGTGCTGAAGCGCGCGGAACATAACCGACCAGCGCGAAGACGTAAGAGCGGCGGCTGTTGGCGGAGCTGCAGGGGGTTCGTCAGGCATCGTGTTGGGTCATGGAGTTTTCTGCTCAGCCAAAACGCGAGCGCAGGCGCGAAGAATTCTGCGGTAAGGCCAGTCCGCATCGCGAAAAAGGATTTCCCCTGTGCGCGGATTGGAGTAGAACCAGCGCGCCAGCAGGGACAGATGTTCCTCGCGCTGCGCAGCGACATTGAGCGATGGAGGATTGGAAGGGGTGGCAGATGCGTCGGCGCCTTGCGTCATCTTAGGTATTGTATCGCAGGGCTCGTCGCCAGCGGCGCACTCGTCGGGCTGAAGTTCCTGAAATTGCTGACGCAGAATTTCTTCGACGGATTGCGGCTGGCTCAGTTCGTCGAAGCACAGAAAAAACGGTTCGGCGAAAGTGCCATCAACCATAGTGAAAATCGCGACGGTTTTTTCACGCGCAGCACGCTGAAGGATCACAGCGTTTAATTTGTCCACTCGGCGGATGATTTCGGGCAGGCCGCGAAACACGCCGGAAACTTTCTCGACACGTTTGTGAAGCGCCGCGGCGCGTTC
>Ga0126371_10000722_pt1 | contig 27596 bp, 17 predicted proteins | sample PanSoiMetaPlot_4_FD_110145 | JGI IMG/M metagenome (GOLD analysis project Ga0126371, IMG submission 110145) | Tropical forest soil microbial communities from Panama - MetaG Plot_4 | ecosystem: Environmental > Terrestrial > Soil > Tropical forest > Bulk soil | place: Panama | collected 2016-02-17 | reverse complement strand
CTCCGGGTATCACTGGCGTGACGGAATCGGGCCTCGCGACAAGCGCGTAAGCATGTTGAATCTGGCATGGGGCATTCCTGAATACAACACCTTCGGCACTGACGAATTCCTGCACTTCTGCGAGCTGATCGGGGCTGATCCGCAGGTCGCGCTGAATCTGGGCAGCGGGACTCCGGAAGAAGCCGCCGACTGGGTGCGCTACATTGACGAGCACTGGCACAAGCACGGCGGACTCACCTGGGAGTTGGGCAACGAGCTTTGGGGCAGTTGGAACACCGGTTGGCCTACGCTTGATCAGCTTGCCGCGCGCACGCTGGCGTATAGCAAAGCGATTCGCGCGGTCGATCCGAATGCGGTCTTGATCGCTACCGGTGCTGATCCGGACAACTACACGAAGTGGAACGCGACGCAGTTAACCAATCCGGCGAACACCTTCAACTATCTCTCAACCCACTTCGTAGTCACGAACACGGATGTGCGTATGCCCCATGCCAGCACAGACTTCATCACGCAAGCGGCGTTTGCGCTGCCCATCGGGCTCGAAGCAAAGCTTAAGGAGATGCAGCAGCAGATCAACTCCATCCCGGCATTTGCCGACAAGGCGCACATCGCCTTTACCGAGTGGCTTTTTATTGGGAACCGTCCCGGAACGCCCAGCTTCAGAAACATGGGCGGCGCCATCGACACAGCGGGCTTCTTCAATATGCTGATGCGCAACAGCTCTATCGTGCCCATTTCCGACATGACCGGCATCATGGAGTTTGCTGGCATCTGGAAGGCACGCAGTCAGGTGTTTGCCGCGCCCGGCTACTACGCATTCAGGATGTATTCAACCTCGCATGCGACGCGCCCGGTGAAGGTCGAGACGCAGGCGGGAAGCTACTCAGTGCAACACGGCGTTGGCCGCATTCCGGACATTTCCAACGTGCCGTATCTCGACGTTGTGGCCGCCTTGAACGACAAAGGCGATACGCTGAATCTGTTCTGCGTCAACCGCAGCCTCGATACGGACATTCCGGCGGACATCAAAGTTGCTGGATTTACGGACGCTTCTACTGCCGAGATTTACACCCTGCGCAGCGCCAGCATAAGCGACGGAAACGACGAGGACGATCCCGAGCGTGTAGCTCCCGAGAAGACTGAAGGACGGGTTGACCACGGCGCTTTTGGGCACGTCTTTCCGCATGAAAGCGTGACCCGTATTGTGCTTCACCGAAAGTAGGGGAACGAGGAGTGAGCGCCCGGTTTAACTGTGATCGACAATGCAACATTTGGCAGGGATATCTTGATGCTGGGAGCAGGTAGAAGCACCGGCCTTTAGGCCGGTGAAATAGGAGCCCGGCGCGAAAGGGGCTTTAGCCCCGGGACCTGCTTACATAATGATGGAAGCGCTTCCGACAGAGGCAGCGCATTTTGGAGGGGACAGTGAAGCACATCCGAATTTTCCTGCTGGTTGTTCTTTGTTCATTACTGGTATCCGGCTCCGCACTGGCCCAGCGGTGGACTGAATCGAAGGCGAATGCATGGTACGCGCAGCAGCCCTGGTATATAGGCAGCAACTTCGTACCACAGGACGCGATTAACCAACTGGAGATGTGGCAGGCGGATACCTTCGACCCCCAGGAGATTGACAAGGAACTTGGGTGGGCGCAACACATCGGCATGAACACCATGCGTGTCTTTCTGCACGACCTGCTGTGGCAGCAGGATGCGGCAGGTTTTCAGAAGCGCATTGATACGTTCCTGACTATTGCCAGCAAGCACCACATCAAGCCGGTATTTGTGCTCTTCGATTCATGCTGGGACCCAAACCCGAAGCTCGGTCCGCAGCATCCGCCGATTCCCGGAGTGCACAATTCCGGATGGGTGCAAAGCCCAGGCAAAAAAGCCCTCGAAGACCCCTCGCAGTATCCGCGCTTGAAAACCTATGTGCAGGGAGTGATCGGCGCATTTGCCAATGACGACCGCATTCTGGCGTGGGATTTGTGGAACGAGCCCAGCAATGGTAACAACAACTCCTATGGAAAAGAAGACCCGAAGAACAAGGCGCATTATGTCCAGGACCTGCTGCCGCAGGTATTCGAGTGGGCACGGAGTGCGCATCCATCGCAGCCGCTGACCAGCGGCGTTTGGACGGGAGACTGGTCCTCGCTCGACAAGATGGACCCGATCACTCGCATCCAGATTGAGGAGTCGGACATCATCTCATTCCATAATTACGGCTGGCCTGAGGAATTCGAGCAGCGCATCCAGTGGCTGCTCCAGTTTCATCGGCCCATTATCTGCACGGAATACATGGCGCGCGGCGCAGGCAGCACCTTCGACACGATTCTGCCGATTGCTAAGAAATATCGTGTCGCCGCCATCAGCTGGGGATTCGTAGCCGGGAAAACACAGACATATCTGCCATGGGATTCCTGGCAAAGGCCATATGTGCTCATTCAGCCGACGGTGTGGTTCCACGATATCTTTCACCCGGATGGAACACCGTACCGCCAGCGCGAAGTAGAGTTGATCCATGATCTCGCAACGTCGCCCACCCCTGCGTGGAATGAGGGTAAATAGCGTATTGTGCTAGGGCCTGTTAACACTATTAGGACGGCAGCGAAAGGAGCGGATTTTTTCGAGTGCGAGAAGTGAGGAGCGACGAATACCGGGTGTATTTTAGCGACGAGGGAAAAAGCAATCGGCCCAGAAATTGAAAAACGGGCCGCCTTCTCCTTCCGGGTTGCGGTCAAATCCGGTCATACTTCGTTGTCGTCCTGACAGTGGTCCCACCACAATCTTCGGACTCCGTCTCGTCTGGTCGGATTTTGACTCGCAAGGCCGTCTGCCCTAATAGTGTTAACAGGCCCTGGATTGGCCGGGCACGCGAAAGAGCGGCAAGTGCTGCGCCAGACAAATTCGAACAAGGAGATGAAGTGCAAGATTTGAATCGCAGGAATTTTCTAAAGGTCGCGGGAGCGGCAACGGCTACAAGCTTTCTTGGAGCAGGAACGCATATGCTGGCGCAGGCCCAGAACGAACCCGCAAAGCCAGTCGCAGCCAATGACCATATTCAGATCGCCCTCATCGGCGCGGGCGGCCAGGGGCAATATGACACGAAGACCGCCGTGCAAGTCCCCGGCGTGAAGCTTGTGGCCGTGGCTGATTGCTATGACGGACGGCTCGCGCACAGCAAGGAGCTTTGGGGCGAGGATGTCTTCACTACCCGCGACTACGCGGAAGTTCTCGCGCGCAAGGACATTGACGCCGTCATCATCGGCACGCCTGACCACTGGCACAAGCAGGCATCCATCGACGCCATGAAGGCCGGCAAAGATGTCTATTGCGAAAAGCCAATGATCCATCTCTACAAAGATGGCCCGGAGATGATCGAAACCGCGCGCGCCACGAACCGCATCATTCAGATCGGCAGCCAGCGCGTCAGCTCGATGATTTATGCCAAGGCGAAGGAACTGCTTGCCGCTGGCGCAATCGGTCAACTCAATATGGTGACGGCGCGCTGGGATCGCAATTCGGCCATCGGCGCATGGGACTACACCGTGCCGCTCGATGCTTCTACGGAAACCTGCGACTGGCCGCGCTTTCTGGGCACGGCGCCGAAAATTCCCTTCAATGCCGAGCACTTCTTCCAGTGGCGCAAGTGGAAAGCCTATGGAAGCGGCGTAGCCGGCGATCTCTTCGTTCATCTATTTAGTGGAACGCACTTCATTACCGGATCGCATGGCCCAACGCGCGCCATGGCTACTGGCGGTCTGCGTTTCTGGAAAGATAGCCGCGACGCGCCCGACGTGATGCTCGGACTTTTTGACTATCGTGAAGGGTTCAACCTGAGTCTTCGCGTGAACTTTGTGGATGGCGGCGAAGAAAGCGAAGGGCTGCTCTTCACCGGATCGGAAGGCACGATAGAAATCGCCGGGCCAAGTCTCATCCTGAGCCGCGTGCCGCGCGAGAAGGAACCGGGTTACACCGTCAGCACCTTCACGGAAGCGATGCAGAAGCAGATCATCGCGGAATACTTGAAGAAGTATCCGCGCGAGCATCCCAGTGGAGAGCCGTCCGCGCGATATGAAAAATACGAAGCTCCCGAGGGATACAGCGACAGCTACGACCACTTCAAGAACTTCTTTGAAGCGGTACGCACCCGTAAACCTGTGGTGGAAGACGCAGTCTTTGGGTATCGCGCCGCCGGAGCTGCGTTACTGAGCAATCTAAGCATGGAACGTGGCGCCGTAGTCCACTGGGACCCCGACGCCATGAAGCTGCTCTAGTTTTTCCGCTCCAGAGTGAACGCGGCGGCCTGAAAGTCGCCGCGCAGCTCTACATCCACTCCATGCTCCATCCAATACGCGCCGCTTGCTTCCGCAGGCGTGTCCGGCGCCAGTCTGCTGTCCATTGCGTCAATGCGGTAAACCGCCTTCGCATCCAGTCCCCGCAGGTAAAGCCGCGGGAAAGGATATAGCTCCGTGCTGGAATGCAGAAAGGCAAAGACGACCGCCTGATGCCCATCGCGCGAGACTGATTCGGTAACCGACTGCTCACTATTGTTCTCCGGCGTAATGAGCCGATACAGCGACCCGCGTTGCACCGTCTCGCGGATGCCTTTGTATTGCGCGACCATCTTTTTCGCGGTGTCGAAGTCTTCCGGCGTCCACTTATTCAGGTTCGCGCCGATGCCAAGCGAGCCTTGCATCGACGACAGGAAACGATACTCAAGCGACAGCGTGCGATGGTTGACCCACGTAGGAGAATCCGTGACCCAGGCCATCATCACTCCCGGAGTGTAGGCATAGGTGAAGCCGTTCTGGATTAGCAGCCGGTCAAAAGCATCGGTGTTGTCTGAAGTCCAGACTTCGTCGGTCAGGCGCAACACACCCAGATCGACGCGTCCGCCTCCGCCTGAGCAGCTTTCTATCTCAATCTTCGGATGCTTCTCGCGAAGCTCGGCAAGGATGCTGTAGTAGTTGCGGATGAAATCGACATACACCTTCTTCTCGTCTTCAGGCGCGACGGCAGGCCAGCCCGGCTCTGACCAGTTGCGGTTGTAATCCCACTTGAGGAAGGCAATGTCATTCTCGTTCAGCAATTTGTCGAGAACGTTGAAGACGTATTCGCGAACGTCTGGGCGGGCAAGATTCAGCACCAGTTGATTGCGGGCCTCAGTGCGCGGGCGTCCAGAAAAATTCAATACCCAGTCCAGATGCTTGCGATAAAGATCGCTGTCCGGATTGACCATTTCCGGCTCTACCCATAACCCGAAGTCCATTCCCAATGAATGCACTTTGTCGATCAGCGGCTTCAGCCCGTGCGGAAACTTCTGCGGGTTCACGTACCAGTCGCCAAGCCCGGCATGATCGTCCTTGCGCTGGCCGAACCAGCCGTCATCCATCACAAAGCGCTCAACGCCAATGCTCGCGGCCTTTTCGGCAAGTGCCATCTGTCCAGCCTCGTCGACGTTAAACTCCGTCGCTTCCCATGAGTTGTAGAGCACAGGACGCAGTGCCGGATGCGGCGCGTGAGGCAAGATGGAATCAATTTCAAAGCGATGCAGCAGGCGCGACGCTCCGCCAATGCCTTCGCTTGAGTAGCCGCCATAAAAATACGGCGTCTGAAAGTGTTCGCCCTTTTGCAGGCGATAGCCGAAGTCGAAACTGTTCGGCCCGCCGCTGATGCGCACCTGCTGCAATGTGTCCTGCTCGACGGTGATTTCCCATGAGCCGCTCCAGCCCAGCGCGCCGAACCACACGCTGCCATGTTCGGAATCATTGCTGCCTTCGCGGTCAATGGCAAACCACGGATTATTCTGGTGCCCTGTGGTGCCGCGCCGGCTTTCGAGCACGGTCTTGCCGGGCTGCACCGGCTGCTGCTGCACATTCCATTCGGCCCCCCAACGGCCTGAGAGATAACGGAGGCGATAATCTGTGCCTCGCGGCAGGTTCCATGTCGCGGAGAAAGCCTGCTCGATAGTGAACTGCTCGTTTGTGCGGTTTTCAATTTCAGCCGAGCGGCGAATGATGCCCGTTTCTCCGTCCGCCTTGTATTGCAGCGTGACGTAGACTTCGAGCGAAATGTCCTTCATCAGGATGTCGAGCTCGTCGCCATTAATTTTGTGCGAGACGTATTTCAGCGCCAGGTCGCGATTACCATCAGGAAAGGTGATCTTCAGGTCAGGCTCGACGTAGAGACCGCCTCCCCATCCCACATATTCATGTGGAGTGGTAGTGACCGGCAGATCGAAAGATGAGTGTCCCGGCATCGCTTTCGCGGCGGCAAAATGGTCGCCATCAGCCAGGCGCGCGCCCCAATACAGCGATTGCACCTGCTGGTTCTCATTGATTCCCAGAACATACGTTGTCTTCGACGTATCGATACGAAAAACCTTCGTATTTTCGTCAAAACGAATCATCGCAGGATTGCTCTGCGCGTTGGCCGTGAAACCGGCAAATGGGAACAGAAAGAGGACGGCGAACGCGCACAAAATAAAAGCGCTTCGATTGTAAGCGTTTTCGTAGCTGCGGCAAGGCGAGACATGTTTCGGATTCATAGGTTTCACTTACTGCCGGATTGTATTTGAAATTGACCTGAAGCGGCGTGCGGTACGCTCTTGATATGAGCAATGAGCGCCAATTTTTCGACACGAGCGGCGACGAACGGGTTCGAGGCTTCCTGCATGAGCCTGCTGTCGCAAACGGCGACTGTCTTATCCTGACGCATGGCGCCGGAGCGGACTGCAAGGCTCTGCTGCTGGTTGCGCTCGCAGAATGCTTCTACTTATCCGGATGGACTGTCCTGCGTTGTGATTTGCCCTTCCGCCAGGAGCGGCCGCATGGTCCACCGCCGCGCGGAAGTGCGGAACGCGACCAGAACGGACTTAGAGCGGCAGTTGCGTCCATGCAACGGCAGACTCCAGGGTGCATCTTTCTTGGCGGCCATTCCTATGGAGGCAGGCAGGCCTCGATGCTGGCTGCAGCAAAGCCGGATCTGGTCGAGCGGCTTCTTCTGCTTTCCTATCCACTTCATCCGCCACAGCGCCCGGGAGAATTGCGCACCGCGCACTTTCCATCGCTGCAAACACCTGCTCTGTTCGTGCAGGGAACAAAGGATGGCTTTGGTTCGATTGCCGAAATAGAAGCCGCGCTGAAGTTGATTTCGGCACGAACAGAACTGTTGCCGGTGACCGGCGCAGGACATGAGCTTGCATTAAAGAAAAATCGCGCCGAGGTCGCGCAGACGATAGCAACCGCATTTCAACGATTCGTGGATTACAAGGCCGCTTAAGTCAAAGACGAGTGCAGGCCAAACGCCTACATTACAAGCGCAACCCGCTCCAGTTCGGCTTGGAGACAATCGACGGAACAGCCTATGCCTTCCAGACGCGGCAACACATCAGGCACCAGCGTTGAGTCGGCCCCATATCCGTGCGCAGTGAGAAATGCGATGACCAGTTCGGCAGCCTGTCTCGAATCAATTCCCGCTTGCATCAATTCCTGCCGCAGGCGCGAAAGCTCCGCCATCGAAAATTTCTCAACCATCTTCTTCTCCGCCATGGCGCATTCCTCGTCAAGTTAGACGCTCAGGATTCGCTAACAGCAATTTGAACACTGTACTAAACGATTTGTTATGCCGTCTTGGTTCCAGCGGTGGAAGTCTTTCGTAAGGTTGAATAGGTTACTAGCTTGTGAGGGCAGGTTCAGGCTCTTCGGCTGGCTCGTCAACACGCTGCTCCGGGAAGTATGCGTTGACAACATATTGTTCCAGCATTCGTTGCGTATTGAAGAAGGAGCCATTCAGCGCGATGGTGGAGCGCATAATGCGCCGCCATTGCTGCGGATGTTCGTAATAGAGCGGCAGCAGCACATGCTCGAGCTGATCGTATAATGAGTTCGCTTCGTTGGCCTCATCCTCGTGGTCTTCGATGGCCCAGCCGGTAACACCTTCAATCCAGCCTTCAATCCACCAGCCGTCAAGAATGCTCAGGCTGGGAACGCCGTTCAGGGCCGCCTTCATACCGCTCGTACCGGAAGCCTCATAAGGGCGCTTGGGCGTATTAAGCCATATATCAGCGCCGCCAGTCAGCAGCGCGCCGAGCGTCCATTCGTAGTTTTCAAGATAGACAATCCGCAACGTATCAGAATTGAGCTGCTTTGCGAGCTCGATAACGTGGCGAATCTTTTCCTTGCCTGGTTCATCCGCTGGATGCGCCTTGCCGCTGTAAATAATCTGCAGACCGCCGCGCTCATGCGCGCAGCGCACCAGCCGTTCCGGATCGGTAAAGAGGAGGTCGGCGCGTTTGTAGGTGGCTGCGCGACGCGCGAAACCAATAGTGAAGACATCGGGCTTAAGCTCGACTCCCGCACGCTGCGTGACAGCGTCGATGAGCAATTGCTTCGCTGCCGCGTGCGCGCCCGCTATTTCTTCTTCTGGAATGTCGATGGCATAACGCAGAGTCACATTGTCATGGCGCCAGCGCGGCATGTGATGGTCATAAAGGCCCTGGAAAGCCGCCGAAGTCCATGTAGCTGCGTGCACGCCATTGGTAATGGCGCTGATGTTGTACTCAGGAAACATCGAGCGCGACACTTTCCCGTGCTGCATGGCAACGCCGTTTACAAAACGCGAGAACCGCAACGCAACATATGTCATGTTCAGCAGGCCCTCATGAATACAGCCATGGTGTTCGAGGAAGGAAAAACGCTCAACACCAAGAATGCGGCTTGCCTCACTGAGGTCGAAGCGATCATGGCCCGCAGGCACGGGGGTATGCGTAGTAAAGACACAAAGCTCGCGGACCGCGGCCATATCCGCATCGCCGGCTGATGCAAGCGCTGCGCCATTCAACTGGTCTTCCATCAACGCAAGCGTCAGAAATGCCGCGTGCCCTTCATTCATGTGGTAAACGCTGGCCTTGTATTCCAACGCATCGAGAATGCGCACTCCGCCGATGCCAAGCACCATTTCCTGGCGGATCCGATAGTCATTCTTGCCGCCATAGAGACTGTCGGTAAGCTTACGGTCATCCGGCGCGTTCTGTTCCAGATCGGTGTCAAGAAAATAGATGGGGATTCTGTGTCCTGTCACGCCGATCAGGTCATAGCGCCAGGCGCGCAGCGCGACATCCCGGCCTTCAATCGTAATCGTGACGACAGGCTCTTCAGGCGTAAGCTTTTCTTCAATGTTCCAGGGTTGCGGCCCTTCAGTCTGTTTGCCTTCGGCATCCAGAAATTGCCTGAAATATCCCTGGCGGTGCGCGAGCGTAACTGCGGCCAGAGGCAACCCCATATCGGCAGCGGAGCGAAGCGTATCGCCGGCAAGCACACCCAGACCACCACTGTATGTGGGCATGTCCGGTGCAACCGCAATTTCCATGGAAAAATAAGCGATGCGCGAACTCTCATTAGGGCTGAGAGCAAAAAAACCGGTTGAAAGACTCATTCAATTCATCTCCCCGCGCATAACAGTCAACAGATCACGGCTGTCGACAAACGTTTGCGCGGATACTATCTCCAACGCCGCCTGATTTCCATCACGGCAAGCGCGCAAATCTGCTCTCAGATTTTACCAAGCGTTTTCACAGAAACGCGCGGATAAAGCGATGTATGTAAAATCAGCATCTGCTTGTTCTGAGAAATGAATATCTTAGCGATGTGAAACGACGACATCTTGCCCAACTTTATGTGCGCCCGCAGATGCGCGGCTCTGATAAATCTCCGGATGGATGCCCGTGGCCTTCTCATACGCCGCCGAAATGCTTGCAGCGAATTGTGCCGCGTGATTCGATTCGACAAGGTTCACGGTGCATCCGCCGAAGCCTCCGCCTGTGAGGCGCGCGCCTACACAGCCTTCCAGTTTGTTGGCCAGCTCGACCATGATGTCAGCTTCGGGGCAGCTTGCTTCAAAGTCATCGCGATAGCTGGCGTGGGCTTCTGCCATTAAGCGTCCTACGGTAGCAAGATCTTTCGCCTCCAACGCGTCCGCCGCTGCTACTGTACGATTGCTGTCAGTAATGATGTGACGGCACCGCTTGAGCACGTTTGGAGGCATTTCGTGTCCCCAGCGCTTGAGGTCGTCAACGGTCGCGTCGCGCAGCAGGCGAATTTCCGGACGATGGCGTCGGAGGATCGCCGTGCCTTCTTCAACTTCAGCACGGCGCGTACCGTATTCGCCACCCGCATGGGAGTGCTTCACCATGGTGTTGCAGATCACCAGACTCAGGTGTTTCGGAATGGGCGCTAACCGGTAGCCAAGACTGCGGCAGTCCAGCAGCAAAGCGTGATCGGCAGCGCCACAGCATGAGACGAACTGGTCCATGATTCCGCACGGAGCGCCGACATAGTCATTTTCCGCGCGTTGGCATAGCAGGGCGACTTTAGGTAGGGGAAGCTCAACCCCCGCGACATGGAGCATGGCCAGCATACTTGCCACTTCAATCGAAGCAGAGGAACTCAGGCCCGCTCCCAGGGGAACATCGCCGTCGAGAGTTAGATGGAATCCGGGAACGCTGATTCGCTCCTGCTGCAGGACTGAAAGCACGCCAAAGGGATAGTCGCTCCAGTGGTGCGAACCGTGTTCGCCAATCAGATCGAGCGAGAGAGATACTGATTCGTTGAAATTCCTGGAAAAGAGTGTCGCATTGCGGTCGGCAGCGGGAGAAACAGCCGCCAGAGTAGCGAAGTTGATCGCTGCCGGCATCACAAAGCCATCAGCGTAATCGGTATGCTCGCCAATCAGGTTGACGCGGCCCGGAGCCATGAAGACTTCAGGTTCCTGGCCAAACCGTTCCCTGTGGAGTCTCCTGATACCGCTTACATCTGGCATTTCATCAGCCTCAGGAAAAATAACCACTCCGACTACAATACACTACCCACTCGTAATTCGAGCGCCCAGTGGTCTTGCGCTTGAGGCTCAAGCTTCCGCGCGCCGCCTTGCGTCATCGCTGTCGCCAGGGAATCGCCCATCGCAGTGCATGGTTCAGGAGCAACGCATTGCTGCCGGTTTACTCCGCCTTCCGGCCAGCCGCCATAGCAAATCCAAAGCCCCAGAACCGGCAAATCCTTGGGATCAAAATGCAATTCAATCCGGCATTTCAACCGCTTGCGCTCGATGGCGCACCAGCCTTCCTGTGGAGACTGCGCGAAAAGCTTGTCGCCGGTTCTATCAGTAATCCTGCCGGCAACAGACAGATCGATAATTTCCTGATTGGCTAATTTCGTCTCAGGCCAGGGCTGCTTTGCCCCCCGCCTACCAAGACGGTTTTCCGCCGTGCCTTCGACTGTGACCTCGCGGACCGAGTCCGGCAGCAGAATGCGGTCTCCCGGCTCGACGGCGAACAGCGGATGCGCCGACCAGATGTATTCCACTGACTCTTTACTCAGATTCTGGATCCGATAGGCAACATGTAGGCAATCACCGTCAAGCCGCAGGGTCTTACTGAATCGCAGCCGAAGACTGAACCCGTCAGCGGACATTTCGAGTTCCGTCCCGCTCCGCGAAAGCGTCTGCCAGGGAACCTGCCAGAAATCTCCGTGGTCAGGAACCGACACCTTTCCCGAAGCTGTTTGCACCTCGCAGGCGGCCACCGAGGGAAGGCATTCATCCCACCCGCTGGCGTCGCTCTCATCGAATCTCATGTATGGAACGCGCGGAGCATACGGCCGCAACGGCTGCTGCAGCAATTCTTCTCCACTGGAAACGATCTGAATGGAAGCGATCTTTCCGCCAAGTGAAGGTAATACGGTCACGCGAAGGACGCCGTTTTCCAGCACGGCTTGTTCTATTCGTCCGCTGCTTTCATTGCTTTCGACGCTGCGTGGCTCAACCTTTTCCATATCTCATCCACCCAGTCAAGGTGTTCCGGCTTCATCAGCACGGATCGAAGGCATGTAACTTTGCTGCCGGCTGGCGCGTCCGGCCACGCGTTCTCTCCGAAATAGCTGATCGGTATCTGGGCAAGCGCCAGGTGCAAGTCCTCTGCTGCCGCATGATCGAATACTGCCGTAGCGAGCCTGGAAGATTCCTGCAATGTACACGCTTTCACAGCGAACACCAGAATGTCCAGTTCCGGTTCAGGACCAGTAAGAAATCGTTTGTCCTTTCGTAACCTTTCATAGATGCGCAGTGTCGCCTTTAGGCCGCACGCCAGTCCATTTGCGAACTCGCCGTCCGGCCTCAGCGGCAGAAGCCTTTGCGTCGCCCATAAGGCGGTTGCAGCGGCTCCGGCGCGAGAGCATTCCAGGCTGATTTCGCCCAGATGCAATTCACTCGAAGTGAAGTAAGTGTAGGGAGAGTCGTGCTTGTAAAGGCGGCCAACGGATGGATCGCGAAAGAGGATGCAGCCGCATCCGTATGGCTGCAGGCCGTGTTTGTGTGGATCGACAACGATGGAGTCAGCCTCATGAATATGCGAGAAGGCCTGGGCTGCATCTTCTGCCAGATTTGAGACCAGCTTGAAATAGCCTCCATAGGCCGCATCAACGTGGATGCGGAATCCGTAGCGCTGGCGCAGATCGAGAATCCGGTCGAGCGGATCAACCGCGCCTGACGAAGTCGTTCCCAGCGTCACGACGACCGTTTCCACTTCGCCGGACTGCAAAGCAGCCTGAAGCGCGGACAGGTCCATGCGGCCGCGAGCATCAGCTGCGATGCTTGCAAATGGCAGGCGCAGCACGGCGCTGATGCGGTTGTGGGTATAATGGGCGTTCTCTGAGGCGACGATTTTCTTTCCCGGAGCAAGCTCGCCTGCGACCCACAAAGCTTCGAGGTTCGCGAATGTCCCACCGCTGGTCAGATGGCCCAGGTATTCCGTCCATCCAAACATCGCCGCGATTTCGCGGACAGCTTCGACTTCAAGATGCGAGCTGGCGCGGCCTCCATCGAGCGCGTGGTTGTTGGGGTTGAGCCACATCGCCAATGCGTAGGCTGCGCGTGCGATAGGATGCGGCGGCTTCAGCATCTGTCCGGCGTAGAGCGGGTGGAAGTAGGGATAGTTGTCCGCGAGACGCCCAGTGATCTCTGCCAGAACCGAACGCATAGCGTCAGTCGATGGTTCCTCAAAGTCGCGAGTGGGCAGATGCGCGAATGACTGCTGCAACTGAGGCAGCGCTTCACGCAGAAGTTCGACCGCCTGATCGTGTTTCATAGGTGGCCACAGAATACCCGCTTCAACGTTCAGCCGGTAAATCCAATGCGCTTGTGGCTCCCGTCACAGAAGGGCTTGTTAGCCGAAGCGCCGCAGCGGCAGAATGCGGTCTGAGTGACCACAGATGCGGTCTGGCCATCGCCGTTCCTGACAATGACGGCTCCCTTCGCCAGCAGAGGGCCATTCGGCGCGAGGGTCAGGGTCACAGGCCCATTTGCCGCCTCGCCATTCGCAGCATCGGAAGCAGCTGGCCCAGGATCGGTAAATCCTATGCGGTAGTGAGAATCATCGCAAAATGGTTTGTTGGCCGAAGCTCCGCAGCGGCAGAAGGCGGCGCGGGTTTCCTTGAGCAGGCCATCCGACAGACTGATCTCCATGTCTCCGCGCATCAGCAACGGGCCGTTTGCGGTCACGGTGACGGTATTTTCGGCATCCGGCTCCTCGTTGAGAGAAGCGTCTTTCGCGCGATAGTGCAAAGCGCCGGTCGGGCAGCGATGGATGACCTCCGCTGTTTTGGCCGGGTTTTCGCCATCGGGGCTGACCCATGGACGTGCGTCTTTCTGAAATACTCCCGGCGCGCCGTGAATGCACTCTTCAGCGTGAAAGCAGCGCGCCACATCGTACAGGATGGTGATGCCTTGGCCTTCGTACTCTCTCACCTTGCTCATGTTTACGCCCTTATTGCAGGTACGTTTCGTCGATGTAGCACCAGCGCCAGCTCTCGCCGCGCTCCGCCGACTTGATGATAGGGTGCTGGGTCGCATGGAAGTGCGCGCGGGCATGGCGGTTCTTCGACGAGTCGCAGCAGCCGACGTGGCCGCATTCCATGCACATGCGGAGATGCACCCAGGTGTCTCCGGTTTTCAGGCAGTCTTCACAGCCTTTGCTGCTGGCCTTAACGTTCTTTTCGTGATCCTTGACGTGGGGACAGGTTGCTTGCGCCATTCGCCTCCTCCCGATGATTGAGACTCACCATTGTGCTCCGATTTGCAGCGATGCGTCGAGCCGTGGCGTCACGGCGACTTTACGATCCCGCGATTCAGGTCAGGCAGGATTCTCATGTGAACGAAGCAAATTTCTCCACGTCTCAACAATATCAACAGCTGGAAATACCCTCGCCTGTGAAGGCGTCCTTGGGATTGTTCCTTACTAAATTAATCGTGCTTTAATTACTGCTCTTCTTCGGAACATTCGGTTGACAGATCTCGAATGTCAGGCGCTTAATTCGGTACTTACCGTGACGATACCACCAAAGGACGAGGAGAACCTGAGGTGAACCGATGAAGCAGCTACTCAAGGAAATAGGCCATAACCCGCTGTTATGGGGCTTGGCATTCGTCCCGATCCTGTTCGTGTGTCATTGGCTTATACCCGAATCGCACACGCTCTTATTTATTCTCTCGGTACTTGCCATCATACCTCTGGCGGCTCTATTAAGCCTTGCCACGGAATCTGTCGCGCACCGGACTGGAGACGCAGTCGGCGGACTGCTCAACGCCACACTGGGAAACCTGACCGAATTGGTCATCGTTCTCGCCGCATTGCAATCCGGTCAGTACATGCTAGTGAAGGCTTCCATCGCTGGCGCGATCGTCGCCAACACACTCTTTATGCTTGGGGCATCGTTCCTGCTTGGTGGACTTAAACACCATCTCCAGGAATACAACCGGGTAAACGCCCGCTTTCAGGCGGGATTGCTCTTCCTAGCCACAGTAGCGCTTCTGGTTCCTTCAGCCGTCAAGGAAGCAGACTCGCCAGCGGGATCGGCATTCACCCAGAAGTTAAGCCTGGCGCTGGCCGTGCTGCTCCTCGCCACATACGCACTGGGGCTCTTGTTTTCACTTAAGACCCACCGCGAGTTGTTTGCCGTTGCGGAATCCGGTGAAAGCAGCGAGGCGCCACTGCCTCTCGGTGTAGCCCTCGGCACACTGGCCATCGTCACCGTGCTTGTCGCACTGGTCAGCGAGGTATTTGTCGAGTCCGTACAACAGGCAGCATTGTCCTTTGGTATGACGCCAGCGTTTGTAGGCTTCATCGTCGTGGCGCTGGTGGGCGGCGCGGCGGAGATGGGTTCAGCGTTTTCCGGCGCCCGTAAGAACCGACTCGACTTGAGCGTAGGCATTGCGCTGGGAAGCGCCTCCCAGATCGCGCTGTTTGTCGCGCCTGTGCTGGTGCTGCTGAGTTATGTCATTGGCCCTCAGGCAATGGACCTGCAGTTCTGGCCGGGCGCGGTGGTCATGATGCTGATCGCCACAATGGCAGCGGCCCTGGTCACCAGCAGCGGACGATCTACCTGGTTTGTCGGGGTGTTCGTGCTGATGGTTTATCTGGTCTTCGCGATGACGCTGTATCTGTTACCCCCTCGGGCACACTGAAAGCGCTACTTGCTTTCCATAACGACCCGGTCGTAAAGCTGCTGGGTGGGCCGGGCATCGTTGCGGTAGATCTTCGAAAACTGCTCGATCTCCGCTGCCGTAACCGTCACAGGATGCTTCAGCACATACCATGTCACGCCTTCACTGCATGGAGGTGTCGTGAGCGAACCATCAAACGTGTAGTAGCCGTGATCGGCGGGCAGCAGCCGGGCCACTTCAATCTGGATATTGTTGAGGTGTTCTTCCTTGTCCTTTTCCTTCGGCAGGTCGTTCCATAGTTCGTGCACCAGGGGGTTGTCCTCTCCCTTTTGAAGCAGAACTGCAACCACCGCCAGCTTGCCATTGGGATCGGCGTGCACCAGATGCGCCGTCATTGCAAAACCTCTGCCGTCGATCTTCTCTTCGCTTGGCCTGTGGAAATGGAATTGTTTGAGTTCATACTTCTTGCCGCCCACAAACATAAAGCTTCCGGGTGCGTAATTGATCATGATCGTATGGCCGTTATCAATAATGTCCAGCGGCGAAGCTTTGTAATCAAACTGGATGGGCGGCAGGTCGGCCCTTTGAGGATTGCGGATGTCGATAGGGGACTGGTGATGCCCATTCACGCACTGAGCAAACTCCGGCTTGAGTTCGCCCCAATGGCTTGGCCCGTGCAACTGTCCATAGTCCCAGGTATGTTCCGGATGCGGCTGCTCCTGCGCCAGGCCGGCGGCGGTTAGCGCGAGAGAGCAGCAGATGATTGCGAGGAAAGGACAGTTCCGAATCTGCATATCAGCTCCAATAAGTAACGCTGGATTCCTGACCGCATTGTCGCGACTATTCTACAGAAACCCTGTTTCGCGACAGCATGTTTTCATAAATGGTTTTGGGTAGAAGCACCGGCCTTCAGGCCGGTGAATTTGAGCCGCAAATCGAGAGGCTTTAGCCTCGGCAAACCACCCAAGAATTGGGTCTGACGGATTTATGAAGCACACTGTAGTTTCGGAATCACGAATTGCTCAAGACATCCATGAATGTCATGCTAAATAGATGAAGCAAGGATTTTTACTCTCGGCCATTGCCGGATTGCTCCTGGCCGGTTCCATGTCGGCCACTGCGCAGGAATTGGGCTACTGGCGCGCGGCAAGTGCGGAAGCCAAGTCTGTTACCGGCGATGTGGGATTTTCCGACGCGAAGCTGACCATCTATTTTTCCAACTTTGACATTGTTCATGCAGCCGATCTTGATTCGGCGCAGGTCAGCTCCGTCTTCGATGTGGACAGCAACAACACCGCCAACAAGGGCCATCTCTACAAGATGAACATACCCGGCGCCAGGAAGTTCCTGCACAAGAACACCCTGTGTGAAGGTGAAGATACGCAGTGGGTCGCAGCGTATGTTGAAGGGCGCACGCTGCACCTCGCCTTCTTCTCCGGGCAGAAAGTCCCTGTCTTTACGCTGGATGCAATCTCGAATTCATCGGCCCTGTGCGGGAGGTATAGCTACGAGCGTTGAGTGTGCTCTCGCGGCTTACCGACTCCTCGATCTCCAATTGCCGTTCGATGGATGCTACTAAGGTCCGCTCAAAGCCTTATCGATCTGTTTGGAATCATAACAATCGATCAGTTTTGACTGGGTTTTTGTTCGATGTATGTCGAAATTGTTTACTGCAAACGCGACTAAGTGGCACGCGCAAGTCCACGCTTCGCCTGAATCTCAATATAGACGTTGATGAGCGTGAGCGCGGCTGGGGTTACACCGGGGATGCGGCTAGCCTGTCCAATAGTTTGCGGGCGGACGCGGATGAGCTTTTCCTGCATCTCGCGGGAGAGGCCGCTGACGTTCTTGTAGTCGAACCATTCGGGGATGGCTCGCTCTTCCGCCTTCTTGAGCTTGTCGATGGCCTTCTTCTGCTGGTCAAGATAGCCCGCGTACTTGATTTCGGTTTCGACGGACTTGAGTTCGTTTCTAATGTGCGCGGCTAAAGGATGAAAAACAGGTCCTTCACTGCGCTGCGCTTCGCTCAGGATGACAGCCTCATGAATCCATGCACCAAAGAGAGCGCTATCCGTAGTTAGCAATTCTTCACGAATCACCGGGAAGAGCGCATCAATAGTCACCTCAGGGCGCTTGAGCAGTTGAGCATAGGTCTGTCCGGCGATGTTGCCGAGTTGCGCAGCCAGTTCCGGCAGAAGCGCTTGCAGGCGCTCAAGGTTGACCTTCTTTGTAGACAGCAGCTTTTCGAGGGCCACAGCGCGCGCCTGCTTCTGCTCGTAGTCAGTCCAGGCTTCGTCGCTGATGAGTCCTAGGCGGCGGCCATGAGGCGTGAGGCGGCGGTCAGCGTTGTCGATGCGCAGATGCAGGCGGAACTCGGCGCGCGAGGTGAACATCCGGTACGGTTCGTTGGTCCCCTTGCTGATGAGGTCGTCGATCAGGATGCCGGTGTAGGCTTCAGTGCGGTCGAGCGTGAATGGATGCTCGCCCTTAACATAAAGAGCGGCGTTAATGCCGGCCATCAGGCCCTGGCAGGCAGCTTCTTCATAGCCTGAAGTCCCGTTGATTTGCCCGGCGAGATAAAGGCCCTCGAACTGCTTGACGCGCAGGCTTCTGTCGAGTTCGGTCGGATCAATGGCGTCGTACTCAATCGCATATCCCGGCCGCAGCATCTCTGCGTTTTCGAGGCCGGGGATCGAGTGGACGATCTGCCACTGCACGTCCATCGGCAGCGAGGTGGACATGCCGTTGACATAGACCTCATGCGTGTTCAGGCCCTCGGGTTCGAGGAAGAACTGGTGCTGCTCCTTGTCCGGGAACTTAACGACCTTGTCTTCGATCGACGGGCAGTAGCGCGGCCCAGTGGCCTTGATCTGGCCGGAATACATGGGCGAACGCGAGACATTTTCGCGGATGAGACGCAGCGTCTCCGGCGTGGTATAGGCGATGTGACAGGATATCTGGCGCTGTTCAATCTCTTTCGTGCGGAAGCTGAACGGAGTCGGGTCGGCGTCTCCGGGCTGCTCATCAAACCTGCTCCAGTCAATCGTGCGGCCATCCAGGCGCGGCGGTGTTCCGGTCTTGAGGCGGCAGCCGCGCAGGCCGAGACGCTTCAGCGCCTCGCCCAGCAGAACAGAAGGCGGTTCACCGCTGCGTCCCGCGGGGTAATTCTCTTCTCCGCAATGGATCAAGCCATTGAGGAACGTTCCCGTGGTGATGACGACAGCGTCAGCGTGGACGATGCGGCCGTCACGCAACTTCACACCGATGATTTTGCTCGGCTTATCGGCTGCATTACCTTCCCACCCTATCGCAAAAGACGCGATAGGATGGGGCACCCTAGTGTCTTCATTTGAAGCGACGTCAGCAAACACCACATCCGCGACTTCGGCCTGCTTGATAAACAGATTCGGCTGCGACTCGAGCACCTCGCGCATTTTTACGCGGTATTGCTGCTTGTCGCATTGCGCGCGCGGCGACCACACGGCAGGACCGCGCGAGGTATTGAGCAGGCGGAACTGGATGCCGACAGCGTCGGCCACTTCGCCCATGATGCCACCGAGCGCATCGACTTCGCGGACGAGATGGCCCTTGGCGATGCCTCCGATGGCCGGGTTGCAGGACATCTGCGCGATGAGGTCGAGGTTCAGCGTGAACAGGGCGGTGCGCAGGCCCATGCGGGCCGCGGACATGGCCGCCTCGCAGCCGGCGTGTCCGGCGCCGACCACGACCACATCATACTGTTCCATAAAAGGCATTGAGCAGCTTCTATTTTACCGTGCGCCATAAGAAAAACGCGGCGGCCGAAGCCGCCGCGTTCAGGTAAACCGCTTCTTTAGAACTGGAAGCGGACCGCCAGTTGCAGCTGGCGGACGTTGTAGGCGAAGTTGCTGTTGTTGGTGCTCGTCGTCTGCGAGAAGGGCACCGAATACGGCGTGAGCGTGTTGAGGTGGTTCACGTTGTCGAGCGTCACGTTATAGGCAGTCGCGTTAACGGCGGTCACGTTCGGGTGGTTGGCGATGTTGAAGGCCTCGCCGAGAAATTCCAACGCGTACTTATCCTCGAATTTGATGCGCTTGGAGAGGCGCAGATCGAGAACGTTCGTTCTTGGCTGCTGGAAGTTATTGCGATTGATGACAGGAACGCGGTTGGCGCCGCCCGATCCGTTGAACGAGCTGGTGCTGATGATGCTCTGTGTCGTTCCTGAAGTGTCATAGAGCGTGCTGGATGCGCCGTTGATATTCGCCGAATACGTCAAACCGGTCTGCATGGCATAGCTGGGTGAGATCTCGAAGTCATTGACGAGGTAGCCGAGCCAGCCATTGGCGTGCCACCAGGAATCGCCGACGCCGTAGACGACGAGGCGGTTGGGCACGTTCTGGTTGGAGTTGCCATAGTCGAGGCGGATATTGGTCGGGTCGAGCAGCGAGGTAGCGCTGGCGCCGGTGGTGTTGTTCTGACCGAAATCAAGAGCATGCGACCAGGTGTAGTTGGCGTTCAACTCAACATGGTGCGACATGCGGTGCTTGAACTGGGCGACGAAGGCCTCGTAATTCGAGGTGACGCCGCTGAAGATATCGGTGATAGATCCATAGGCAGGGTTGGGGCGGAAGTTCTTGGTGGTCTCGCGGAAGAACACATTGGTCGTAAAGGTACTTCCATTGCCCAGAGGTCCGAGCTGTCCAGGATCGTTGACAATGAAGTTGACCGCTGTGGGAGCCGGCAGGTTGGTGTCAACGAAGTCGGGCAGACGGCGTCCCCAGGAGCCGAGCCATGAGAGGCTGAAGACGCTGTCCCAGCCCATATCCTGCTCAAGGGTAAGGTCGGCCTGATGGATCAGGGGCAGCTTGAAGTTGGGATCGAAGTAGTAGGCATTGCCGCCGGCTCCAGCGATGTTAGAAGTGCTGGTGAGCACCTGCGGGAATGTGGGAGCGCCCGGGGTCGTCGTCGTGAAGGAGACGGACACCTGTCCGGCGGGAGCACCGGTGGCGGATAGAGCCTGGTAGATGGTCGAGTTGATGGCGCGCGCGAAGAACATGCCGTATCCGCCGCGGAGGACGGTTTTGCCGGCGCCGTAGACGTCATACGCAAAGCCGACACGAGGACCGATGTTCGACTTGTTGTCAGGCATGTGAGTTGTCTGCGGGATGGCTGCGTTGGGGACGATCGGACTCGGGAACTGCTCGTACTCGTAGCGAATACCTCCGGTCAGGCTGAGGCGCGGTGAAAACTTCCATTGGTCCTGAGCGAAGCCGGAGTAGTCACCCGTCGTGAAATCGAATCCGGGAGAGCCGAAGGCCTGACCGAATCCCCCGCTGTAATGGAGGGCGCCGGGAGCCGTCGCTGCATTCTGCGAAAGATAGAGATCTCCGAGATAGTTGCCGATGGGCGTTGCGCCGGTGTAGCTGTATCCGCCGTACTGATTGTAGAGATTCTGGACCAGATCGTAGGTGTGGATGTAGTCGCCACCGAACTTAAAGTCGTGGTTGCCGCGAATCCATTCGACGGTGTCGGCAATCTGCCAGCGGCGCTCGTCAGGATAGGAAGGACGCTGCAGGAACTGCGGCGTGCCGAACTGGAAGAATCCGGAAAGGAAGACGTTGACCGGCAGACCGAGAGGATTGACGTAACCGCTCGGCGTGTTGATGAGGTTGTTCTGCTCGTATGTAGTTGGCGACTGGGCGAACTCGTATTCGAAGTCGCGTCCGTACATATAGCGAGCTTCGTTGCTGAGCGACGAAGTCAGGAAGGTGTCGAGCTTACCGACAATCCAGTTGTCGCGGACGTAATCGTTGCCGAAGCTGCGGATACCATAGGCGACGGCTGGGCTGGTCTGGATACCTGCAGGCGAGGTCCAGCGCATACGGTTGGCTTCCACGGAAACGTGATTGCGGGAGTTCACCTGCCAGTCGAGGCGTGGGAAGTACAGGGTCTGGTCGCCGGTACGGGGCACGGTGCCAAGCATGCTGGTGAGGTTCGAAATGCCCTGCGTGTAGACGCTGTAGGCGCTGTTTCCCGCACCGCTATAGGAAAGGCTGGTGATTTTAGAAATCGCGCAGACTTGCTGGTCCTGATACGACAGGCCTGACGAACTGCAGGTTTTGCCTGCGGGAAGCGTGGGGTCTGCCGGGTTGAAGAAGTTGGCATTCGCCGTTGTGCCGGTGATGGTCGCCGTACCGGGGAAGTCATGATAGAACTTGTCGGCGGCGAAGAAGAAGAAGAGGCGATCTTTCAGGATAGGACCACCAACACCGAAACCATACTGGCGGCGAAGGTCAGTCGGCTTGAAGGGCAGAACCTGGTAGGTTCCGGCGGGAGTCAGGAACGGCTTCGTAACAGAGGCATTGGTTGCGGCCCAGGCGGAGTCACGGTCGTAGTAGTAGCCTTCGCCGTGGAACGAGTTGCTACCGCTCCTGGTAACCGAGTTGACGATGCCGCCAGCGGAGCGTCCATATTCGACCGAGTAATTCGAAGTGTTGACTTGGAACTCCTGCACTGCCGCTTTCGAGAAGGAGTAGCCGGCGCGGGTGCGGCCACGCTCTTCAGAGAAATACGCCTGATTGTCGTCGGTGCCGTCGATGTTGACGTTGTTGAGCAGGGTGCTTGCGCCGCGAAAGCTGAGCAGGCCGTAGCCGTTGGAGTCGTTGACAACGCCGGGCGTAAGCAGCGAGTAGGACGACCAGCGGTAGTTGCTGACGGGCAGATCGCGCAGGACGGTTGTCGGAATCACGCCGGCAAAGTCAGCCGAAGTAGTGTTGATGACCGGCGCTTCGCCGGTGACCTCGATGGTTTGCGTAGATGAGCCGATGGTCAGACGCGCTTCGAGATCGGTGAGCAGGCCGACCTGTACAGTCAGGTCGGTGGATTTGTAGGCGTTGAAGCCACCCGCTGTAACGGAGACGCTGTAGGTTCCGGGCTGCAGATGAATGATGCGGAAATAGCCGGATCCGTCCGTGGTGGCAGTCTGCTGGGCATTGGTGCCGTTGTTCTGGACGACAACGGCGGCATTGGGAACGACGGAGCCACTGTTGTCCATGACGGTACCGCCGATCGCACCATCGACTGAGCTTTGCGCATATGCCCTGGACAAGCATGCACATGCGATAAAACATACGAGCATTGCGGCGAGCGAGGTTCGCCGTAGTCGTTGCAGCATTTTGGCTCTCCTAAAAAATTGAAACTCTTTCTGTCGGCCTGTACCCAACATTGCAGGTACGCATTAACGTTATCTCTGGGGCGCGCAATAAGTATTGATAGGCGCAAGGAATCAGAGACAGCCGCCTTCAGATTCCCATAACTGCTTTACAAACTCGTTAATAGGGATCGAGACCGCTCTTACTGTGTGGTTCCATAATAACTGAGGCGGATTTTATTTGCCCTGTTCAAAAGCGCAGGCGCATGGCCAGCTGGAGCTGGCGCTCGCGATAGAGAGTCGTGCTGTTGGCATTGGTAATTGTGCCAAACCGGGCCTGGCCATTGGCTCCGCTCAGGAAGGTGAGCCGCCCATTGCCGCCGGGTGCACTGGCGCCGTCGATGGTGTATCCCACCGTATCGATGTTCGTCGCGTTCTGGTGGTTGAGGACGTTGAAGATTTCGCCGACCACTTCGAGGTTGTAGCGCTCGCCGATTCGCGTGTTCTTGGCCAGCCGAGCGTCGATATTGTAAATGCGCGGATAGCGGAAGGTATTTCGGCCCACTGTGGGGATGCGGTTGTCGCCTCCGGAGCCATTAATGCTCGCACCGAGGCCGACGATTTTCGTCGATCGACAAATCCCCAGCAGGAATTGCTGATAGGAACATTCGAGCGATGGAATCGAGCCGGTGGTTCGCATCGTAAAGGGCAGGCCAGTTCGTAGCTCGACGACGGGCGCGATCAGGTATCCATTGACGATATAGCCCCAGAATCCATGAATCCGCCATGGGGCATGAGCGACGGCGCCGCCCGTAATACGGTGGCGAAGGTCGAAATTCGAGTTGCCGTATTCGAGCTTGAAGTCCGTCGGGTCGAGCACATCATGCAGATCGGCGAAGGTGCTCTCATTCTGGTTGTAGTCAACGGCATGAGCGTAGGTATAGGAACCGCTGAGGTCAAGCGCGCGCGAGTGATGGCTGAGTTTGACGACCCCGGCCCGATATGCGGAGTTGGTTTCGCTGAAGATGTCCGTGATTTGCTGGTAGTTCGGATTGATCCGCTGCGTAAAGAAATCCGTCGTGTATGTCCCGTGCAGCGGGCCTTTTCCAGTAGCGTCGTCAATGGTGTAGGTGATGGTGGGGAAAGGCTGGTTGCCGCTGAGATCAATGTTGGCGTCGATAAAGTTGGGCAGCTCGCGTCCAGCGCTGCCCATATAAGTAAAAGTCAGCGTGGTTTTGTTGGGAAGGGCCTGTTCGAGCGACATCTCGACCTGATGAATCTGCGGGTTCTGAAAACGCGGATCGAAATAGACGGCGTTGGGCGCAACCGCCAGCGTCGGCTTGTGGCTGAAGACATAAGGAAACGGCGGCGCCCCCAGATCAGTTGGCCGGTAGAAATAAGTCCTCTGGCCATTCGGCGATCCCGTAGCCGAGAGTGCTGTGAACACAGTCGAGTTGATGATGCGCCCATAGTAGATGCCATATCCGGCGCGAAGGACAGTGTGCCCCTTGCCGCCATTGTCCCAGGCAACACCGAGACGCGGCCCGAAGTTGTTGCGGTCGTGAGGGAGGGCCGCAGTCTGGGGAATGTCGGGGTTAACAAGATTCTTGTTGGTGTTCGGAAGTTGCTCGTACTCGTAGCGCACGCCGTAGGAGAGCGTCAGGCCATGGCGCAGCTTCCATTCATCGGAAATGAATCCGGCGTAATCGATGGTCTGAAATTGAAACTTCGTATAGCCAATACCCTGCTGAAAATACGCATAGCAAGGCAGATCGCCCACGCCAGTTGTTGTCCCCGAACAGTGATTGGGGAAGTAGTAGTCGGCGGCGAAGTCCAGCGGGTTGGAATAATCGTAGGTCCCGTTCTGGTCGTAAAGATTGTCGCTGTAATCGGTGACGTAATTCAGATCATAACCAAGTTTGATGGCGTGGTTTCCCTTGATCCATGTGATGGTGTCCACGAACTGCTGACGGCGCTCGTCGGGATAAGCAGGGCGGTCAAGGAACGCCGGCTTGCCAAAGCGGAAGCCGTCGCTGGATGCGGCAATCGAGATCTGTGGCGCGTGGCCATAAACATTCTTTGACAGGCTCTGCTCAAAGGGCGCGGGAGCCGGAGCGAATTCGGATTCGGTATCGCGCCCATACTGATAGCGGGCTTCGTTGAGCATGTTGGCGGTGAGGAAGTACTGCCATCGCGCGATGCCCCAGTCTTCTTTCACATAGTCGTTCCCGAAACTCGCAACACCATAAGTGTCCGACGCCTGCGTCTGCACGCCATTCAGCGATGACCACCGCATATGGTTGTACTGGAAGACAAGGTGGTTCCGCTCGTTAAGCTGCCAGTCAATCTTCGGGAAAAAGATGACCTGGTTCCCGTTGCGCGGAACGTCGCCGAGCAGACTGTTCAAGCCGTTGAGCAGATTGTTGTAGCTGGCAAGCGCCTGCGCTGGCGTCTGCTGGATGCGCCCGGCAAGCGTCAATATCTGCTGCGCCGAAGGCGTCTCGAAAAATTTCTCCGGAGTACCAGCGCGGGCCACGCCGGGAAAATCGCGCCGATACTGATCATAAGCAAAGAACCAGAAAAGTTTGCCCTTGCGGATAGGGCCTCCGGCATTTAGGCCCCACTGCTTGCGGACATCAGAAGGCTTGAAAGGCGTTGTCACAAAACTGCCCGTCGCAGTACGCGAAGTGAGAGTTGTAAATGGATTCGTCGCACCCCAGTTATTGTCGCGGTCATAGAAAAAGATTTGGCCATGTAGGTCGTTGCCGCCACTTTTCGTCACAGTGTTCACAACGCCTCCGGCAGCGCGTCCATACTCCGCTGAAAAATTCGACGTATTCACCTGGAACTCGCGCACTGCGGCCTGCGTTGTCGAATACCCGATGCGCGTGCGTCCACGCTCTTCGGAGAAGAACGCCTGATTATTGTCCGCGCCGTCAATAGTGTTGTTGTTCAGCAGGACGCTGATGCCACGAAAACTGAGCAGACCATATCCATTCTGGTCAGGCGTAACGCCCGGAGCGAGCAGCGCAAAATTCGACCAGCGGCGGCCATTGCTGGGCAGCTCGTCCACCTGCATCTGGTTGATGTTCTGCGTGACCGCAGCGGTCGTGGTGTCGATGATCGGCGCATTGTCGGTAACGCTGATGGTCTGCTGCGCGGTGCCTACTGCGAGCCTTGGCGCGATGTGGGTGAGCCGGCCTATTTCGACGGTGATGGAATTTTCGAGCAGGAGCGCGAAACCGTCAGCCCCGGCCATAAGCGTGTAGGTTCCCGGCGTCAGTTCCTCAAAATAGAAGCTGCCGGTTTCACTGGTTCTCGCGTTGCGCTCGAACCCGGTCGCCGGATTGCGAAGAGCGAGTTGGGCGTTAGGAATGGCCCGGCCTTCCGCGTCTAGCACTGTCACCGCGATGGCTCCGGCGGTGGTCGATTGGGAGATGCAGCAGGGGACAAGCAGAAGTGCGCACAGCAGCGCGAACCAGACCTTCAAAACCATCTCCAAAACAAATAAAAGAAACTCAGGCCGGAGACTAAGTCGATATCTGAGCAATCACGGAGCCTTGGTTTTCAGGTAGAAGCACCGGCCTTTAGGTCGGTAAATCAATGCCGGAAAAATTTACGGGCTTTAGCCCCGGCTCATCACTCAAACGACTCCTCAGACTCTTCCCTGATCCCCACAAACCAGCAGGCAATACTGCAAAGCCTGCTTTGAAGGGGCACGACTTCAGTCGTGCCGTAAACTTCGATATCACAGCGCCTTTAGCCGCCGAGGCATCGCTTTCATGCCAACACTAAAGCCAACACAAACCCGCAGCAGGACTGAAAGCCTGCTTCGTAAGGGCATGGCTTCAGCCATGCCGCAAGAGATGCAACCCTCAGGGGCTTTAGCCCCTGAGGTAAATGTTCTTCTTCCGACAATTTCAGGATTCGTGCTCCGAGCTTAGCCGATTCGTTAGACTAAACCATAGAAATGTTTATCGATGAAGCGCGAATCCGGGTAAAAGCCGGTGACGGTGGTAATGGCTGCATGGCCTTCCGCCGTGAAAAATTTGTGCCGCGCGGGGGCCCCTCAGGCGGCGACGGCGGACATGGCGGCGACGTGGTCATGGAATCGAGCGAGCGTCACAATACGCTCGTTCATTATCGCTTCAATCCTGAACACAAAGCCGACCGCGGACGGCACGGTGAGGGATCGAACTGCACCGGCAGCGATGGCGAAGACATTGTGCTGAAGGTGCCTGTCGGGACGTCGCTCTTCGACGAAGAGACAGGCGAGCTGGTGCACGATTTCCAGCGTCCCGATGAGCGCTTTGTGATTGCGCGCGGCGGACGCGGCGGTCGGGGCAACCAGCACTTTGCCACGTCGACGCATCAGGCTCCGCGTGAGCACGAGCTGGGCCGTCCGGGCGAGGGGAAGCGTTACCGCCTCGAATTGAAACTGCTCGCCGACGTGGGACTGGTCGGCTATCCCAACGTGGGCAAATCGACGCTCATCTCGCGCCTCTCAGCCGCAAAGCCGAAGATCGCCGATTATCCCTTCACGACGCTGGAGCCGAACCTGGGCGTTGTCTCCATTGGCGAAGCCCCGCACGAAGAAAGCTACGTCGTCGCAGACATTCCGGGGCTCATTGAGGGAGCGCATCTCGGCGCAGGGTTGGGCGTGCAGTTCCTGCGCCACATTGAGCGCACGCGCCTGCTGGCGCATCTGGTGGATGTGTCGGATTCAAGCGGCCGCCCCGATCCGGTCGAAGACTTCAAAGTCATCCTGGGTGAGCTGAAAAGCTTCGGCCACGGCCTCGACGAAAAACCAATGATCGTGGTCGCATCAAAGGCCGACGTAGCCAACCCCGACAAGCTGAAGAAGCTGCAGGCGATGGCCAAGCGGAAGAAGCTTGGGTTCTATGCGATTTCAGCGGTGACTGGCTTGGGTGTGGATGCGCTCAAGTATGCGATTGGGGATCGGGTGCGCGAGTTG
>Ga0126371_10000721_pt1 | contig 27600 bp, 24 predicted proteins | sample PanSoiMetaPlot_4_FD_110145 | JGI IMG/M metagenome (GOLD analysis project Ga0126371, IMG submission 110145) | Tropical forest soil microbial communities from Panama - MetaG Plot_4 | ecosystem: Environmental > Terrestrial > Soil > Tropical forest > Bulk soil | place: Panama | collected 2016-02-17 | reverse complement strand
GGATCCATCGCGACAAGGGCACCCGAAACCTCCGGAACCTGACACAGGGTGTACAGTCCCGGCACCTTGCCGCTGGGCGCGTCGGCTCTAGGTGCGATCGGGTCGACCATGACAACGTCGCCGGGCTTCACGACATCGGCTGCGCCGCGGGGATGGAAACCAAAGGTGCCGTTTTCGTAGCGCGGGCGCGCCCAGCGCATTTCCGAAAACGCAATGCGCCCCGTCGTTCCATCGGCGAAGCCGATCGCAGCCCCGTCCGGGTCGCTCCGGATCACCATCGCAAGACGCCAGCCGACATCGTTCGCGACGGGCGGCACGGGGACCATAGCGAGATGCGTAGCCCAATCGCCCTTCGGATCGATGCGCGTTACCGCACCGCGCCAACCGCCATGGCCGCGCTCATAGGTGATCAGCCCAGTGCGCAATGCTTTGTCCGCCGCCGCCTGCAGCTTTGGGTCGAGGCTGGTCCGCACCGACAGACCTCCCGTGTACACCACCTTCTCACCGTAGCGGGCGAGGAGATCGCGCCGGACTTCTTCAGCAAAATAAGTGGTCTTGACCTGCTCGGCTTCCTGCCGGCGATGCCGTTCGAGCGGCTGAGCCTCGGCTTCCGTCACCTCTTGCTGCGAACCAACTCCGTCCTCGAGCATGCGCTCGAGGACCCAGTCGCGGCGGGCTTTCGCGGCTTGCGGGAACCGGGCCGGGTTGTACGCGTTCGGCGCCTTCGGCAATCCGGCGAGAAAGGCGGCCTCGCCGAGTGTCAGCTCGTCGAGCGATTTGTCGAAATAGGTGAGCGCGGCGGCCGCCACGCCGTAAGCACCCGACCCGAGATAGATCTCGTTGAGGTAGAGCTCGAGGATGCGATCCTTCGGCATCGCCGCTTCGACGCGCGTCGCAAGCAGGACCTCCTTCACTTTGCGCTCAATCGAAATCTCGTTTGACAGCAGCATGTTCTTGGCGACCTGCTGCGTGATCGTCGAAGCGCCGGCTGGACGGCGGTTGGCGCGCAAACGGCTGATATCGCTGATCGCGGCCCGCAGCATCGAAATCGGGTCGATGCCGTGATGGCTGTAGAAATTCTTATCCTCAGCGGAAATGAAGGCGTTGATCACGGGTTTCGGGATCGCCTGGATCGGCACGAAAATCCGTCGCTCAGTGGCATACTCCGCGAGCAGCCGGCCATCGTCCGCCTGAACCCGCGTCATAATAGGCGGCTGATAGTGAGCAAGCTGCTGGTAATCCGGCAGATCACGGCCGAAATGCCAAAGGGTGATCCCGACGAATCCACAGGCGGCGATCGCCAGCATTACCGAGCAAACAAACAAAAACCTGAGAAGTTTAACCATTCTTCTTCGGTTTAAGACCGCCCCATGATGTCAGCGACCGCCGGACAACCGCCGCCCGACCTGCGGCGGCAACGCCCTCATATGCCCGCTTCGGGAGACCCTGCCAAGTTTGTTTTACCCTCAGGCGTTTCCCGACGCTGCTCGCAAGCGGGTGAAGCCGGGCATGGAGGGGAGGAAACCGTTGTGAGCGGCAAGGTTACTCTATACATTGAGTTTCGTGAACAATCGCCGTTCGCCAACCGGGCGCCGTGCCTGGTGGGCAACGCGACCCGATGCGCACAGTCGGCAGGTATCTGCCGTCGCGCAGCGTCGCGGCGCCGGGCGATACGGATTCCTAGGAACCCGAAGCCGATCAAGGCTCCCTGACGAGACCCGCATGGCCGATCTTCACTCGTTGCCCGATGGAATGGCTCAGGCGCCGACGGCTTCCTTGCACGCAGGCTCGCGCCGCCGACCGCTTTTTCGCGCGGCCCTGGCAGCGCGCCTCGGAGTTATGCCCGAATGGCAAAACGCATGCTCATCGACGCCGCTCACCCGGAAGAGACCCGGGTGGTGGTGCTCAGCGCCAATCGCTTGGAAGAATTCGACTTCGAATCGTCCACCAAAAGACAGGTAAAGGGGAATATCTATCTCGCCAAGGTCACGCGTGTTGAGCCATCGCTTCAGGCGGCTTTTGTAGACTATGGCGGCAACCGGCATGGCTTTCTCGCGTTCAACGAGATCCATCCTGACTACCACAAGATTCCGGTAGCAGACCGGGAGCTCGGCGAGACCGAGCCCGTCCACGAAGAACCCGAAACGTCGGAGGGCGAAGTAGAGGTTGCCGAGGCAGCGGGCATTTCGCTTGCTACGGCCCTGCCTGAGCCCATTCCGGTACCGGAAATGCCGGATGGCGGCGAGGACGAGCCGACGGAAGCGCGGTTGCCTGAGCAGTCCGTGGGCGTAGCAGACGAGTTAACGCCGCCCTTGACGACGCCGCAGGAGAAAACGGCTTCTCGCGAAGAAATTACCGAGACACCGAGTTTCGCGGATGCCCGTCCCTGGGCGGTTCCAGCCGAGCCCAAGATCTGGCGCGATACCTGGGCTGCGGCCGAACCCACGGACACTTCGGCGGACGAGGCCACCGCGGGCCCATCGCCGGTCGTCGCGGCCACGGCCAGCTTCGACGAGTCCATCGTATCCAACGAACCCGCCGGGTTCCAAGGGCTTGCCGGCGGACAAGCCGAAGCCGACACCCTCGCCGGTACCGATGGCAACGGGCTGGCGGTCGAAGTTCGCGCCGAGGATGTCGGCGAGAGCGAGGACGAGGAAGCCGAGCCCGTCGAAACGCTCGGCGGCGACGAGCTCGAAGAAGCCGAACATCATCGTTCGCGTCCGCTGCGACATTACAAAATCCAGGAGGTGATCAAGCGGCGACAGATAATGCTCGTTCAGGTCGCTAAGGAGGAACGCGGCAGCAAGGGCGCAGCGCTGACGACATATCTTTCGCTCGCTGGACGCTATTGCGTGTTGATGCCCAATACCGCTCGCGGTGGAGGGGTGTCGCGCAAAATCACCAATCTGAGCGATCGCCGACGGCTGAAGGACATCCTCGAGGAGCTCGATATCCCTGAGGGCATGGGGGTTATCGTCCGCACCGCCGGAGCGGAGCGCTCGAAGGCCGAGATCAAGCGCGATTACGAATACCTGCTGCGCCTGTGGAACGAGATTCGCGATCTGACGCTGCGCTCGACCGCACCTGCGCTGATCTACGAAGAAGGCAACCTGATCAAGCGGTCGATCCGCGACCTCTATACGCGCGACATCGACGAGGTGCTTGTCGAAGGCGAGGAAGGTTACCGCACGGCAAAAGCGTTCATGAAGATGCTGATGCCGAGCCATTCGAAGCGGGTCCAACCATACCGGGATGGGCAGATCGGCCTGTTTCACCGCTTCCAAGTCGAAAGCCAGATCGACGCGATCCACTCACCGGTCGCGCAACTTCGCTCGGGCGGTTATGTCGTCATCAATCAGACCGAGGCGTTGGTCGCAATCGACGTCAATTCGGGGCGCGCGACGCGCGAGCGCAACATCGAGGAGACGGCCGTCCGGACCAATCTCGAAGCGGCTGAAGAAATCGCGCGTCAGCTGCGGTTGCGCGACTTGGCCGGGCTGATCGTGATCGATTTCATCGATATGGAGGAGCACCGCAATCAGGTAGCCGTCGAGCGCCGACTCAAGGAGGCGCTGAAAAGCGACCGCGCCCGCCTCCAGCTCGGCCGCATCAGCGCATTCGGACTCTTGGAGATGTCACGTCAGCGGCTGCGGCCCTCGCTCGCAGAAACCTCGACGCAGCCCTGTCCGCATTGTGGCGGCACGGGGCTGATTCGCTCGACCGAATCGACCGCGCTCTATGTCTTGCGCTCGATCGAAGAGGAGGGGATGCGGCGGCGTTCCGCCGAGATTTGCGTCTATGTGCCGACGAGCGTGGCGCTCTACATCCTCAATCAAAAGCGCGACTCGCTCGTGCAACTCGAGACGCGTTACGGGATCCGCGTGCTGGTTGCGCGCGATGACGCGCTGATTCCTCCGGCCTTTCGGCTGGAGCGGGTCCGCGCTTATGACGAGCCGGGGACCGCAGCCTTGCCGGTTGTTCCTCTGACGCAAAGGGCCGCGCTGCGAGACGAAGACGAAGAAATCGAGGAGGCGGTCGACGCGGCCGACGTCGAGCAGGATACGGAAGAGGAGCGCAGCCGCGTCCGCCGCCGCCGGCGCCGCCGCCGGCAGCACGAGGAAGAGATCGCGCCGCGCGCTCCCGTGTCAGGAGCAGAGGCTGCGGAAGACGCCGAAGAGGAGGAAGGCGAAATCGATGGCGAGCAGAGCCGATCCAACCTTGATCAGGAGGCGGGCGAGGATGATTTCGAGCGGCGTCGGCGGCGTCGGGGGCGCCGCGGCGGCCGGCGGCGTGTGCGGCGCGAGGGCAGCGCCGAACCCGGCTTCGGCGAACCGCGGCCAGCCTCCGATACGGTAGAAATCCTGCCGTCACCGGATCCCGGGGAGGCGGTGGCACCGCCAATGGCCGCGGCGAGTGAGGATTCGGCTTTCGAAGTCGACCCGATCGCCATCGAAACGGCCAGCTTGCCGGCTCTTGCCGGCGATCCCGCTCCGCAAATCTCCGCTGTTGAAACTGAGCCGCCTCCCCCGCATGCGGGCGAGAGCGATCAGCTCGAAACACCACGGGTCTCGCCTGTTGGCGACGAGCCGAGCGCGAGCGAACCAGCATTGCGCACGGCCGAATCCGAACAAGGCGTGCCGCATGTCAGCGAAACTGAGCGGGTGTTGGAAACGGTCTCGACCCCATCGGAACTGGACACGGAGTCGCCGGTGCCGGTGCAGACGGTTACCGAGAAGCCGGCAAATCCGCGCCGCGGGTGGTGGCAACGGTTCATCCAATCGTAGAGGGCATCGCGGCTGTAGCCGCAGCCCGAAACGGCGGCGCCGCAGACTTGCCCCTACCATGTCTCACCTCTATCCTGAGCGATGTATTACGGGCATCATGCCCCCAATCCTATGGGGGGCGTGAGGCGCTTCCCGGTTGGCCGTGAAGGCTGCTGTAGTGACTTTTGGATCTTACGCTCGAGCCACCGCGGCCATACTAGCAGCTTCCGTAGGGTTTGCCCGCCCGATGGCTGCGGCCGAGACGGTCATCCGCGATAGCGAGATCGAGGCCGATATTCGGACGATGGTGACCCCGATCTGGAAAGCGGCGGGGCTCGAGCCGAGCGCGTTGCACGTCTATCTTGTTGAAGACAAGCAGATCAACTCGTTCGTCGCCGGCGGGCAGAACGAATTCATCAATACCGGTCTCATCACGCGCGCCCAAACCCCGAACCAGCTGATCGGCGTCCTCGCGCACGAGACCGGCCATATTGCCGGCGGGCATTTGACGCGCTTTCAGGAGGCAGCCCGCAACGCCAGCATTGAGGGTATCATCGCGATGGTGCTCGGCGCCGCTGCCGCGGTTGCCGGCCGAGGCAGCGGCGGCGGCGCGGCGTTGCTCGGGGCCCAGGGGGTCGCAGAGCGCTCTTTCATGGCCTATTCGGTGACGCAGGAAGCATCGGCTGACCACGCGGCGATGACCTTTCTCGACGCCAGCGGCCAGTCCGCGAAGGGGCTGCTTCAGTTTTTCCAGATCTTGCAGGGGGAGGAGATGCTCAGCGGTCTCCGCGAGGACCCCTACCTGCGCACTCACCCCCTGACGTCGGAGCGGATCGAGTACGTGCGCAACCATGTCGAGCACTCTCGCTTCTCCAATGTGCCGGATTCTCAAACCAATATCGACCTGTTGAAGCGCATAAGGGCCAAGCTCGATGCATTTCTCTTGCCGCCTTCATCGACCCTTGCAGCCTATGCCGACAAGGACCAATCGGTGCTCGCGCGCTATGCGCGTGCGATCGCCTATTACCGCATCCCAAAGCTCGACAGGGCGCTGCCGATCATTGACGGATTGATAAAGGATTTTCCGCAAGATCCTTATTTTCGCGAGCTCAAGGGGCAGATGCTGTTTGAAAACGGGCGCATTGCCGAGGCGATCCCGCCATATGAGGAGGCAGTGCGGCTCGCTCCGGCGGCGCCGCTGCTCCGCATCTCGTTGGCGCAGGCGTATATCGAGTCGAACGATCCCAAAGTGAATAAGCGCGCGATCGCTTATTTGAACGACGCGTTGCGCAGCGAGGACAAGGAAGCCAACGCGTGGCACCTGCTGGCAACCGCGTATGGGCGCGATAATCAGATCGGCATGGCCGCCCTGGCGCTGGCTGAGGAAGGGCTGGCCGCTGGCAAGAAGAAGGATGCGCAGCAACAGGCTGTGCGGGCAAAAGCGCTGCTGCCGAAGAACTCGCCGGCCGGCAATCGGGCCGAGAACATCTACCGCGACGCTGAGCATATCGAGGATTCGGCGGGCAGCGTCACGAACGTTCGTTGACTTCGGCCAGCTTCATCAACCTCGTCTTTCGGGAGTGTTCGCGACATGCCGCAGCGCGCGCCATTCATAGCCGGTATCCTGGTCTGCGGCGTTCTCGCCGCGGCGCCGGCTCAAGCGGCCCAAGCCGCGGAAATATCGCCTGCGCAACGGCAGGCGATCGAGGGGATCATCCACAACTATCTGATGCAGAATCCGGATATTCTGATCGAGGCGCTGCGCGGCGCGGAGGAGAAGCTGAACCGCGAAGCCGACGCCAAGGCCCGCAAGGTACTGAACGAACGTCGAAGCGAGATCTTCGACGAGCCCGCAACACCGGTGGGCGGCAATCCGCGGGGAGATGTTACGATTGTCGAGTTCTTCGACTACCGTTGCCCGTACTGCAAGCAGGTGCTGCCTTCATTACAGACGCTGCTGAAGGAAGATCACAACTTGCGCTTCGTCTATAAGGAAATGCCCGTCCTCGGGCCCGCATCGATCACCGCTGCGCATGCCGCACTGGCGGCGCAGCGGCAAGGGAAATACGAGACCTTTCACAACGCGATGATGGGGACAAAGGGTCAGATCATTGACGAGACCGTCTTCAAGGTGGCCGGTTCGGTGGGGCTCGATATCGACCGGCTCAAGCAGGACATGAAGGCGCCCGAGATCGAACGAGCTGTAAAAGATAACCTGGCGCTCGCCGAGGCGCTCAACATTCGCGGAACCCCGGGCTTTATCATTGGCGATCACATTGTCCCAGGCGCTCTCGCCCTCCAGGCGCTGAAAGAAATGATCGCCGAAGCGCGAAAAGGGTAAGCACGCGGTCGGGATTGTTTCGCTTCGATCGCAATGACAGCAAAAGGTCTGTCATTGAGAGGAGCGTAGTGACGAAGCAATCTCGGTTATGCCTCGTAATCCGGCTGGTTATTGGGGTGCGCGGCGATGAAAGGTTCGAGCTTGACGCAGTTCTCGTAAACCCGGGTGAGCGTCGGGTAGGGCGTAAGGTCGAGCCGATAGCGCTCGGCGTTGATAACCTGTGGAACGAGCGCGATGTCCGCAAGCCCGGGGGCCTCGCCATGGCAAAACCGGCCGGTGCGGGGATCATCCTTAAGCAGCGCCTCGAGAGCCTCGAAGCCTGCGGCGATCCAATGATTGTACCAGGCCGCAACTGCCACCTCATCATGGCCGAGTTGGTGCGTCAAATAACGCAGCACCCGTAAGTTATTGATCGGGTGGATGTCGCAAGTGACGATCTCGGCCAACGCCCGCACCCGCGCACGGCTCGGCGGATCCTTCGGCAGCAAAGGCGGATGGGGATAGACCTCGTCGAGGTATTCGATGATCGCCAATGACTGGATCAGGGTCTGGCCGCGGTCCTCGAGCGCCGGCACCAGCCCTTGCGGGTTGACGGCGCGATATTGGGGCCGGCTCTGGTCATTCCGCCGCAGATGGATCGCGGCGGTCTCATAGTCAAGTTTTTTGAGGTTGAGCGCGATCCGGACCCGAAACGCGGCAGAAGACCGGAAAAAGCTGTAGACCTTCATCGCTACGATCAGTAGACAACGACGCTGCGGATCGACTCGCCGGCGCGCATCAGATCGAACCCCTTGTTGATTTCCGGCAGCGAAAGGTTGTGCGTGATTAGATCGTCGATGTTGATCTTTCTCTCCATGTACCAGTCGACGATCTTCGGCACGTCGGTGCGGCCCCTGGCACCGCCGAAAGCGGTCCCTTTCCAGACGCGACCGGTGACCAGCTGAAACGGTCTGGTAGAGATTTCCTGGCCGGCACCGGCGACACCGATGATGACGCTCACACCCCAGCCGCGGTGGCAGCATTCGAGCGCCTGGCGCATGACCTGCACATTACCGATGCATTCAAAGCTGTAATCAGCGCCTCCCTTCGTGAGGTTTACAAGATACGGAACGAGGTCGCCTTCGACCTCCTTCGGATTGACGAAGTGGGTCATGCCGAATTTTTCGGCCATGACCCGGCGCGCCGGGTTGATGTCGACACCCACGATCATGTTGGCGCCGACCATCCGGCAGCCCTGAATGACATTGAGCCCGATACCGCCGAGACCGAAGACGACGACATTGGCGCCGGGCTCCACCTTCGCGGTGTTCATCACGGCGCCGATCCCGGTCGTGACGCCGCAACCGATGTAGCAGACTTTGTCGAACGGGGCGTCCTCGCGGATCTTGGCAACCGCGATCTCGGGCAACACGGTGTAATTCGAGAAGGTCGAGGTGCCCATGTAATGGCGGATTATCCCGCTGCCGAGCGAGAAGCGGCTCGTACCGTCGGGCATCACTCCTTGGCCCTGTGTCGCACGGATTGCGACACACAGATTCGTCTTCCGGGACAAGCAATATTCGCACTGGCGGCATTCGGGCGTGTAGAGCGGGATGACATGATCGCCTTTCTTAACGCTCGTCACGCCGTGCCCGACATCGACGACGATCCCCGCGCCTTCATGGCCGAGGATCGCCGGAAAGAGCCCCTCGGGATCGGCCCCCGACAGTGTGAATTCATCGGTATGGCAGATGCCGGTGGCCTTGACCTCGACGAGGACCTCGCCGTCCTTGGGCCCGTCGAGTTGGATTGTCTCGATGCGTAGCGGCTCCCCGGCCTTGAAAGCGATAGCAGCGCGAGTGTCCACGATCCCCTCCCTGGATTGACGTCTTGCCATCGGGCGATATTCCGCCCCCTAGCGGCGGCTTGTCCTATTCGTAGCGCGTCACGTGCGGCTCGTCTAGGAGAGCGCCGGGTCCATAAACCATCTTGTTTTGCGGCGCACACCCCGCATCAATATGACGGGAGCCGCCGCCGATTGATCGAAACTGCTCGCGGGAGGAAGAATGCGTGTCGCGATCCGGTGCTCTGCTGTGATTCTTATGCTGGCCCTCGCCGCGCCTCATTTTGCCTGGGCGGGAGACGTCGAGGCTGGCAAAACCGATTTTAAAAAATGCGCACTGTGCCACACCACGGAGGCCGGCAAGAACAAGGTCGGCCCGAGCCTATTCGGCATCGTCGGCCGTAAATCTGCGAGCGCAGAGAACTACAGTTATTCCGAGGCGATGAAGAAGTTCGACCACACCTGGGACCCGCTAACCCTCGACACCTATTTGGCCGATCCGCGCACGGTGGTTCCCGGAACGAAAATGATCTTTCCGGGGATCAAGGACGAAAAGGAACGGCAAGACGTTATCGCCTACCTGGAGACGCTGAAGTGATACCGGCTCCCTCTTGTCATTCCCGCGAAAGCGGGAATCCAGGGCCGCGGCGAACGTGCTTCGGATCCCTGGCCCCTCGCTTTCGCGGGGGTGACGATGGTATTCGAGCAGCAATGCGAACACCATGAGTGGATCTCGGCGTGTCTTGCTGCTGGGCTTATTCGCCTTGCTCTTTTGGGCGACCAGCGCTCAGGCGGGCGAAGAGGCAGTGCGGATCGGGTGGCTGTCGCGCGCGGTTCACCGCTCCTTGCCGCTATCTTATCTCGACCAGCCGCCGTCGGATGAGGGGATCCAGGGCGCGCGGCTCGGCATTGCCGACAACGACACGACCGGCCGCTTCACCGGTCAGGCTTTCGAGCTCGTCGAGATGGTTGTCCCGGCGGGAGGCGACATCGCTGCCGGCTTCCGCGAACTTGCGGGGAAGGGCATTCGCCTCGTCACGACCGATCTGGCGGCTCGGGAGTTACTAGCGGTAGCCACGATGCCGGAGGCGGCATCAACAACGTTTTTCGATGCGACGACGAGCGATGACCGGCTGCGCGGCGAGGACTGCCGCAGCAATATTCTGCACCTGTTGCCCAGTCGGGCGATGCTCGCCGACGCGCTCGTCCAATATCTCGTCGCAAAACGCTGGCAGAACCTGCTTTTGGCAGTCGGGCATGGCGACGGCGATAAGGAGTTCGCCGCCGACATCCGGCATGCCGCGCAGAAATTTCAGGCGCGCATAGCCCAGGAGAAACCCTGGGCCTTCATTCCGGGAGCGCGGCGGACCGATACCGGCCATTTCGCGATCCAGGCCGAGGTCGCGCGTTTTACGCAAGGTATCAGCTACGATGTTCTGGTGGTCGCCGACGAAGAGGACGAGTTCGGTGACGAGTTGTCCTACCATACCTTCGACCCGCGGCCGGTGGCGGGGACGCAGGGTCTCTTTCCCAGCGCCTGGGCGCGCCCGCACGAGCAATGGGGCGCCACGCAGCTCCAGGAACGGTTTCTGCACCAGGCCAAACGCTGGATGACCGACCGCGATTACGGAGCATGGATGGCGGTCCGGGCGATCGGCGAAGCAGCGACGCGGTCGAAATCGAGCGACCCTGCGGCGATCGCCGGCTTCATGCGCGGTGACAAATTCGAGCTCGCTGCCTATAAGGGCGCTCGCCTCAGCTTCCGGACCTGGGACGGCCAATTGCGGCAGCCGGTGCTGCTCGCCGATGCGCGCGCCCTTGTCTCCGTCTCGCCGCAACCAGGTTTCATGCATCAATTCTCCGAGCTCGACACGCTCGGGATCGATAAGCCCGAGACGAAATGCCGAATGGGTTAGCCGGAGCGTGCTCGTCGTTCCCGCGAAAGCGGAAAGCAAGGGCCGACAAGGTGCAGCGCTTCGTCTGGACCGCCGCTTTCGCGGGGGTGACGGTAATCCTTGCCGCCGTCTTCCTGGCCGCGTCGATCGCAGCGGCGGATACGATATATGTCTCGAACGAGAAGGACAACACGATCACCGTCGTCGACGGCAAAACTCTCGAGCCCAGCAAGACGATCCCGGTCGGCCAGCGCCCGCGCGGCATCGTGCTCTCGAAGGACGGGAAATCGCTCTATATCTGCGCCAGCGACAGCGATCACATCGAGGTGCTCGATCTCGCCAGGGACCAGGTCGTGCGCACGCTGCCGAGCGGCGCCGATCCGGAGTATTTCGCGCTGGATCCCACCGGCAAGCTGCTCTACGTCGCCAATGAAGACGATAACCTTGTCACGATTGTCGACATCGACCAGGGCGCGGTCGTTACCGAGATTCCGGTCGGGGTCGAGCCGGAAGGCATGGGTATCAGCCCCGATGGGAAATATCTCGTCAACACCTCCGAAACGACCAACATGGCGCATGTCGTCGACACCGCTAAACGCCAGGTCGTTGCCAATATCCTCGTCGACAGCCGCCCACGCCGCGCCGTCTGGACCGCCGATGGCGCGCAGTTCTGGGTTTCCGCTGAAATCGGCGGCACGGTCAGCGTCATCGATGCGACCAGACGCGAGATCGTCAAGCGTATCACCTTTGCCGTCCCCGGCGTGCCGACCGAGGCTATCCAGGCGGTTGGGATAGCGATTACCCCTAACCGCAAGCTCGCTTTCGTCGCGCTCGGGCCGGCCAACCGCGTCGCTGTCGTCGACGCGCAGAGCTATGAGGTCGAAAAATACCTGCTCGTCGGACAGCGGGTATGGAGCTTGGCCTTCAACCCGGACCACAGCCGCGTCTACACGACGAACGGGGTCAGCAATGACATTTCAGTGATCGACGTCGCATCGCTAAAGGTGATTAAATCCGTGCCGGTGGGTCAGTCGCCTTGGGGTGTCGTCTCCCGCCCGTGAGGCTTTCGTGAGCACAGTACCCGCATTGTCGATCCAGGGGCTCGGACACCGCTTCGGGCCGCGGCGCGTATTGAAGGATGTGTCGTTCTCAGTCGCACCGGGTGATTTCACTGTCCTGCTCGGACTGAACGGCGCCGGAAAGACAACGCTATTCTCGCTCGCCACCCGGCTCTATGCGCAGGCCGAGGGCACGATCCGCGTCTTCGGCATAGATATCCGCCAGCGGATGCTGGAGTGCCTGCGCCAGATGGGGGTCGTCTTCCAGCAGCCCACGCTCGATCTCGACCTCTCGGTCGAGCAGAACCTGTTCTACCATTGCGCGCTGCACGGCCTGGCGCGTCGCGATGCCGCGGCGCGGATCGCGGCGGAGATCGACCGCGTCGGGCTTGCCGATCAGCGGCGGGAGAAGGCGCGCCGCCTCTCAGGCGGCCAGCGCCGCCGTATCGAGATCGCCCGTGCCTTGTTACACCAGCCACGGCTGCTGCTGCTCGACGAGCCGACCGTCGGGCTCGACATCGCAAGCCGGCAATTCATGCTCGACCATGTGCGCCGGCTGTGCCGTGAGGAGAGGCTCGCCGCGCTGTGGGCGACGCATCTGATCGACGAAGTGGGCGAAGGCGCGCGCGTCGTCGTGTTGCACAAGGGCGAGGTGTTGGCCGACGGCGCCGCCGCGCAGCTGATCGGCCAGATGCGGGCGCCCTCGATGCGTGCGGCGTTCGAAAGCCTGGTGCAGGAGCGCGAAGCGGCATGAGCCCGATTCATTACCTGCGCTGCTTCGGCGGCATCACGAACCGCGAATGGCTGCGCTTTCTGAACCAGCGCGGCCGCTTCTTTTCGGCGTTGGTGCGGCCCCTGGTGTGGCTGGTGATCTTCGCGACCGGATTCCACTTCGTGCTCGGCGTGTCGATCATCCCGCCTTACGAGACCTACATCCCATACGCAGTCTATATCGCGCCCGGCCTGCTCGCGATGATACTGATGTTCAACGGCATGCTGAGCTCGCTGTCGATGGTCTATGACCGCGAGATGGGAAGCATGCGGGTGCTGATGGTGAGTCCGCTGCCGCGCTGGTTCTTGCTGTCCGCAAAGCTCTTGGCCGGGGTGATCGTCTCGGTATTGCAGGCCTACGCCTTTCTCGCGATCGCCCGGATCTGGGAAATCGAGCCGCCATGGTATGGCTACATTGCCGTACTCCCAGCGCTTGTTCTCTCCGGGCTGATGCTGGGGGCGCTCGGGCTCCTGCTCTCGTCGGCGATCCGCCAGCTCGAGAACTTCGCGACTGTGATGAATTTCGTCATTTTCCCGATGTTCTTCGCATCCTCGGCGCTTTATCCACTCTGGCACGTGAAGGAAGCGAGCCTGCTGCTTTACGATATCTGCGAAGCCAACCCGTTCACGCATGCCACGGAGTTGATCCGTTTCGCGCTCTACGGCCAGCTCGAATCCACCTCGGCGGTCGTGCTGATCGCCACAACAGCGATATTCCTGACCCTCGCGGTCTACGGTTACGATCCGGCAAAGGGGCTGATGGCGCGCCGCGCCGCGGAATAGTGGGTGATTCGCGGGTGCGCCTTCGGAGCATTGGCCGCGATGCTCATAGCCGCTGGGGCGGTACATGCGGCACCGACGCGAGGGGAGGATCCCGATTGGCCTTGCCAACAACGGCTGGTACCGAGACTCACAGCGGCGGCGTATTGGAGCGGCCCGCTCGACAATGTGGGCGAGTGGCGGGCCGATCCCGAGGTTGCCGATCTGGTCGGCCGCCTTGCGCCGAGAAAAGTCACGACGAAAGAGGGGCTCGCTGCGATTGCCGAGTTCGCGACCAAAGTAACCGCGGATCGGCCACGCCGCCTGGCCCTCGTATTTCGCGGGCTCCTCGAACAGACCGATAGTGAGCGCTCGGCGCTGATCGAGCAGCTGAAAGAGATCGGCCGGCGTCAGCGCGAGCTCGCCGATCTCGTCGCGCGGCTCGCCGCCGAGCTCGATGCTATTCCGCCCGACGCGAGTGGCGACGCCGCGGCTAGGCGGGTCGATCTGCAGCAGCGTCACGACTTCACCGCGCGCAATTTCGAAGAAATCCAGCGAACAATCCGCTATGCGTGCGAGACGCCCGTTGCGCTCGAGGCCCGCCTTGGCGCTTGGGCGCGGGCGCTGCAAGAAGCCGCTTCCAATTAGCGCGCTTTCGGCAGTGTCAGCCCCTTCACCGTTTCGAGGCCGCGAACGTTAGTCAGCACCGCGGTGCCGAAATCGGCGTCCGGAGCGTCGACGCCCGTCAGATCGGCGCCAGTCAGATCCGCCCCGGACAAATCGGCGCCTGAGAGGTTGGCGCCGGTAAGGTTCGCGCCAGCGAGGTTGGCAAATCGCAGCGACGCTCGGCCGAGATCGGCTTTCATAAAATTCGCTCCCGCGAGATTGGCTCCCGAGAGGTCGGTGCGCATCAGTCCCATGGACTGGTTCCTCATATCGGCGCCCATCATCGCCCCCGCGAAATTGGCGCCGCTCAGGTCGAGCCGGCTCAGCCGCGCAATAATGCGAGCACCCGAGAAATTGGCGCCTTTGAACGAGGGTCCCTCGGCCGCAGAAACATCAACGCCCGAGGAGACGACCGGCCCGAACAAGCTCGCCTTCGACAAATCGGCATTCGTGAAATTCGCCCGCATGATCCAAGCGAGATCGAGCTTAGCCCCGGACAGATTCGCACCGGAAAGCTTGGCCCCATCCAGCTTCGCGCCAAACAGGTTCGCCCCGGAGAGGTTTGCCCGTTTGAAGTCAAGGCCACTCAAATCGAGATTGTCGAGCGATTTCCCGGAAAAATCCGCGGGGTGCTCGCACGTCGCCGCCGCCAGCTTGTCGCGGACCTGCTCGATCGTGAGATCGGCGGCGGGGCAAGGCGACGCCGCTAATACTAGCAGCAACAGCCAGATCCATTTAGCGGCTCTGTTCAAGTCCCGCCGGGGCTCGCCACAACCACGATTTGCGTCTCTCATCTCTTCACCCTGCATCTGCAGGCGATCTGTAGGCCGATTTCTCGTTAGAAACGACGGGTCGGAACGCGATCGGTGGCGTTATGCGGTGCGAAGAGGCAATTTTCGGATCTTATTAAGGCGACAACATTGTCGCTCTCGCGCTCATTGCGCCGCCGTCACGGACGGGCGAGTTCCCCCTGCTCGTTGAGCAGCGGCACGCCGTAATCGCGCAGAATATCCGTTATTTCGCCGTGGTGCTTGCTGATCGCGGCGTTGATGCGGCGCCGCCATTCCGGCTCGTTCGCGCGCACGCCCATGGCGATGTGGTACTCCATGCGCGGCGCGCCGGGCTCGTCCTTGAGCGGCACGAGGGTGAGCGGCAGCTCATCGTGCTTCTTGTAGTATCCGGCGATCGGTCCCCACAGAAACCCGACATCGATTGTCCCGTCGACGACATCCTTGACCATGTCGTGGGTCGGGGATTCGACGCGCGTATCGACGCTCAACGCGTAGGGCTTGGCGTGCGACATCAGATCGTGGCGAACGAGTAGATCGGTTGGCGGGGTCCCGCTAACAATGCCGAGTCTTAGGCCCGCCAAACCCGCGTCTTGCGGGCCTGAAAAGCTGTGGCCCTTGTCCGAGCGGTAAAACATCACGTAGGTCGTGAAGTAATAGGGGTTGGTTGTCTGCATGACGTCGTCCCCCGCGACCGTCCCAATCACCAGGTCGCACAAATGCGCACGCAGCGTATTGCGAACAAAACCGACGACCTGTGGAAACCACGTGTAATCGACGGGAAACCCGAGATCTGCCGCGACCAGATCGGCGATCTTGTTCTCGAACCCCTCCTTTTTCTCGTCCGAGAACGGCAGATTGTTCGGATCGGCGCAGACCTTCAGCGTGGTGCGGTCGACGAGATCGGCGGTTTGCGCAAGGACCGGCCCGCCAATAAAGAGCAGGACGAGGCTCACCGGCACAGCGAGAAAGGGCTGCCGCACCATGAGAAGCCTCTCGACATTCATTGCTCGCCGATCCGCGTCGGCCGCCCGCGGCCCAACACGCCGTCGGCGCGGGCCTCTAGATAGGCCCAGATGTCGTCGAGATAACTGACGACATCCTCGACCGTTCCGAAGGGCGGCATGACATTTTCGCTTGCCGTGCTTACATTGGTCTGGCCGTTGATGACGACCTCGTCAAACTCGTCCTTGCTCATGTGCTTGACCGAGTCCACGAGATCCGGCCCGTAGGAGCTGCCGGCGCCGTCCGGCCCGTGGCAGCGCATACAAGATTCGGTGTACCGTCGCCATCCGTTAAACGTTGCTTTGTCGACCTTGCCGTTCTCGACCGTATAGGGCTTCTGCTCGCCTTCGGCCGCCAGCGGATGCGCCATACCGTGAACGAGCGCGGCCAGCATGAAAAACAACGGCGCCAGCACTCTCACCGGGGGTCCTCCCGAAAGAAAAAGCCGGCATCCCGACGCGGGATGCCGGCCCTCTCGTTTTCGTCAGGTCACTCGGGCAGCCCGAAGACCGTCAGGACGCCGCCCAGCTGCGTGTAGTTGGCCAAGGCCTTGTAGGCTCCGACCGCGCCGAGCCCGTCGGTGTCCTTCGTCAGGCCCGCCGCCATGCCGATCCCGGCCCAGCCGCCGACCCCCGACAGCACGGCGATGTACTGCTTGCCGTTGTGCGTGAAGGTGTTGACGTTGCCGATGATGCCGGACGGGGTCTTGAACCGGTAGAGCTCCTTGCCGGTCTGCATGTCGACCGCCTTCAGATAGCCCTCGAGCGTGCCGTAAAACACGACGTCACCGGCGGTCGCGAGCGCGCCAGACCACACCGAGAACGGCTCCGGATCGGACCAGACGATCTTCCCGGTACCTGCATCCCAGGCGATGAAATTGCCGAGATTGTTGTCGCCCTGCGGCGGGTACATCGACAAAGTTGCCCCCACATAGGGCTGGCCGGCGGTGTACGAGACCTTAAACGGCTCGTAATCCATGCAGACGTGGTTGGTCGGCACGTAGAAGAGCCCGGTCTTCGGCGAGAACGTGGCCGGCTGCTCGTCTTTCGAGCCGAGCGCTGCGGGACAGATCTGCTTGTAGTTGACGTCTTCGCCTTTGGAGCCCGGGGCATATTGGGCGACGACCTCCGGCCGGCCGGTCTGCATGTCGATCTTGGTCGCCCAGTTGACCTTCGGGTCGAACTTCTCGGCCACCAGCAGCGCCCCGGTCTCGCGGTTGAGCGTATAACCGAAACCGTTGCGGTCGAAGTGGACGAGCGCCTTCGTCGGCTGCCCTTTCACATTGATGTCGGCGAGGATCATCTCGTTGACGCCGTCATAGTCCCATTGGTCGTGCGGCGTCATCTGATAGACCCATTTGGCGATCCCGGTATCGGGATTGCGGGCGAAAATGGTCATCGACCATTTGTTGTCGCCCGGCCGTTGCACCGGGTTCCAGGTGCTCGGATTGCCCGAGCCGTAATAGACGAGATTGAGCTGCGGGTCGTACGAGATCCAGCCCCAAGTGCCGCCGCCGCCGATCTTCCACTGATCGCCCTGCCAGGTCTTCAACGACGAATCCTTGCCGACCGGCTTGCCGAGCTCGGTGGTGTTGGCGTCGACCAGGATTTCGTTGTCTGGTCCTTCCGAATAGGCCTTCCAGGCCAGTGAACCGTCTTTGATGTTGTAGGCGGTGACGCGGGCCTGAACGCCGAATTCGCCGCCGCTTATGCCGACGAGCACCTTGTCTTTGACGACGAGCGGGGAGCTCGTTCCGGTCTCGCCTTTTTTCGGATCGCCGTTCTTGACGCTCCACACCACTTTGCCCGTTTTCGCGTCGAGCGCGACCAGCGTTGTGTCTGCCTGATGCAGGAAGATCTTACCGTCGGCATAAGCGACCCCGCGGTTGACCGTGTCGCAGCACATCACCGGGATCACCGTGGGATCCTGCTTCGGCTCGTACTTCCACAAGATTTGGCCGTTTTTGTTGAGATCGAGCGCGAAGACGTTGTTGGGGAACGGCGTACTCAAATACATCATGTCGCCGATCACGAGCGGGCCGCCCTCGTGGCCGCGCAACACGCCGGTCGAGAATGTCCAAAGTGGCCGAAGGTTCTTGGCGTTGTCCTTGTTGATCAGGTTGAGCTGGCTATAGCGGGTATTGGCGTAATCGCCGGCCGGCATGACCCACTGATTGGGGTCTTTCGAGAGCTTGACCAGCTCGTCATTTGCGCTGGCCGCACCCGCGAACAGGGCGAGCACCGGCGCCGCGACCCAGAAACGATGTGCTTTTGTTGCTTGCATCCCTCCCTCCGTTTGATTCGACGACACCGGGCTGTGGCCCTATCTTGCCCGGTCCGGTAACGCTTAGTCCGGATCGGTTAATTCGCTGATGCTATTTTACTTCTGCTTGTTCGACAAGCGCCGGCGCCGCTATACCGGCTTTTGCGGCGGCACGTTGTGTTCGCAGCGCCACGCCGACAACCGCCAATTCGGATGCTCGGCCAGCCACTCCGAGGCATAGTGCTGGCCCCAAACCAGGCAAGCCTGTGGCGAAACCTCTTCGATTGGCCGCTGTTCGGTGCACGTGGCCGGCGCGGCTTGCAGGCAGAAGACGAGCACGAGTGCGGTCATGAGTATCCCTTATAGGATTGCGCCGTCACGGAAACGCCCGCGGCAGGCGAGCAATCTCCATCCCCATAGTTTAGGACTTTTAGCCGGCCTCGTCGTGCTTGCCTTCACCGCAGCAGCGGCCGGCGCCGAGAGCAACGACTATCCAACCTCGGCGCGGGCCGACTATGTCATCGGATGCATGGCGGCAAACGGCAACACGCGGGAGGCGCTGCTCAAATGCTCCTGCGCGATCGATACGATCGCCGCGCTGATGCCCTATTCGCATTATGAGCAGGCCGAAACGGCTCTCAGTCTTCAGGCCGGCGGCGGGGTTGGTGGAAGGGTCGGGCTGTTTCGCGATCCGCCGGAGATAAAAGCGGTCATAGAAGAGCTGCACCGCGCCCAGGCGGAGGCGAATCTGCAGTGCCGGTAAAGATGGGATCCGTTTGAACTGGTCTCTGAGAACGATCCTCGCGCCGCTCCACCCGGACGGCGTCAAATTCGTCCTTGCCGGGGTTGTCGCGACAATCTTGCTCTTCCTGCTCTGGGCTCCCGCCGGCGGGCTCGCTGCGATAGCCACGTTGTGGATCGCCTATTTTTTTCGCGACCCCTGGCGCGTGACGCCGACCCGCGCCGGTCTCGTCATCAGTCCAGCCGATGGCATCGTGCTGTCGGTTAGCTCCGCGGTCCCGCCGCCCGAAGTTGCGGCGAGCGACGCCGCCGTTGCAAAGATCGACATCTTTCTCAACATTTTCGATGTCCATGTTACACGCGCGCCGGTCGGCGGAAAGGTGACGGCGCTGCGCTACAGCAAGGGGCGGTTCCTCAATGCGAGCCTCGACAAGGCCAGCGAAGAGAACGAACGGCTGGTGATCCGCATCGCTCCGAGTGAGGGTCCGGGGGTGGTTTTTGTGCAGATCGCGGGGCTCCTCGCGCGCCGCATCGTCTGCGGGTTGCGCGAGGGTCAACAGGTCGGCGCCGGCCAGAGGATCGGCATCATCCGATTCGGTTCGCGCGTCGACGTCTATTGCCCCGCGCCTTATGTACCGATGGTCGCCGCCGGCCAGCGCACGGTCGGGGGCGAGACGGTGCTCGCCGACCGGATCGCACAGGAGCGGCCGCGTGAAGGTGTCGCGCAGTGAGAAATCTAGATAATTCCGGGCGGAGGCGCCTTCGAGACCGTTCGGCGCGCTCGCGCCGGGCGCAGATGCGGGTGCGGCCGCTGTCGAGCCTCTCCGTCAACCGCATGGTGCCGAATGTCCTCACCCTGCTCGCGCTGTGCGCTGGGATGACGGCGATGCGGTTCGCGATGGGCGGCAATTTCCAAGCCGCGGTGTTTTCGATCATCGCCGCGGGCGTATTCGACGGCCTCGACGGCCGCATGGCGCGTCTTTTGAAGGCGACGTCGAGTTTCGGCGCCGAACTCGACAGCCTGTCGGACTTTGTCAGTTTCGGCGTCGCGCCGGCGGCGGTGCTGTATTTGTGGACCTTGTCCGAACTGGGCGGCCTCGGCTGGGCGATCGCACTGCTGTTTGCGGTCTGCTGTGCGCTGCGGCTCGCGCGCTTCAACACTGAGACCGCCCACGAGCTGCCCTCCTACGCCGCCCCGTTCTTCACCGGCGCGCCGGCGCCGGCCGGAGCGGGGCTCGTCATGGTGCCGATGTTTTTGAGCTTCGAGTGGGGCGACTTGCTGTTCCGCTCGCCTTATCTCAGCGCCGTCACGGTGACCGGCGTCGCGCTGCTGATGATCAGCAAGGTCCCGACCGTCTCGCTCAAAGGGATCCGCATCCCGCACCATCTGGTGATCCCGACATTGCTCGCCTTCGGCGTCGCGACGGCTTTTCTCACCAGCGAGCCTTGGCTGACACTAATCGCCGTCGGCATCGTCTATGTCGGCTCGATCCCGCTGACGATCCGCTCCTATTTTCGCTTGAAACGCGCCGCCGAAGCACGTCCGGCCGAACCTGCCGACGCGTCCGCGCCCGTTTCGCTCCCGACACCCGCGGAGATCCCGTTCCGAGAGACAAGCCCGACCTCGACCGAATGGCGGCATTGATGATCGGTTAAAAACGGGCTTGCACTGAGCGCATCGTCGACGTATAGCCGTGCGCGGATATACGTCGACGTGCTAAATGGCCACGCTCACCCATCCCTCCAATCCGCTTGCGCTGGCGGTGCTGGCGCTGCTCTTCGAGCGTGCGATGCATCCTTACGAGATGGCGGCCACGCTGAAGCAACGTCACAAGGGCGAGAGCATCAAAATCCGCTACGGCTCGCTCTATACGGTGATCGAGCTGTTGCTAAAGCGGGGCCTCATCGCCCCCGTGGAGACTTCCCGCGCGGGCAAGCGGCCGGAGCGGACCGTCTTTGAACTCACTCCGCCGGGATATGACGAGCTGCGCGCTTGGATGCACGATCTGCTGTGCGAACCGGTGAAGGAATACCCGCAGTTCGCGGCCGGGCTCAGCTTGTTGCCGGTACTGCCCCCTGAGGAGGCGATGGTCCTGTTGCGGCAGCGGGCGCTGCGCCTGTCAGCGGAGGCGAGCCGGATCGAGGCGCAACTTGCCGCGCTCATGCAGCAGGAAGTGCCGGTTCCGACCGAGGAGCTGCCGCCGCAGCTCGTCGGCAAGAAATTTCCGCCGCTCTTCATCGTGGAAACCGAATTCGCGCTAGCGCTGCTGAAGGCCGAGCTCGCTTTCGTCAACGAGCTCGTCCGCCGCATCACCGAGGATGGCTGGGGCCCGATCGCGCTTTGGCGCGAATTGCAGGCGGACTGCGCACGCCGGCACGAGGCGCGGGAGGCCGCCATGTAGTCCAACGCAATTACCGAAGGCGGGCCCCGGCGATGCTGCAACATCGCCGGAGCTTGCACCCGAAGATCCCCCTCCCCTTCCCTCCCCCGCATGCGGGGGAGGGGCAGGGTGGGGTGCGCGGAGCGCGCCGGCTTCAGGCACGCAGGCACAAAGTAGCAGTGACGGCTCCGCGAGACCACGCTCGATCGATAGGAGCCTCTTATGCGCGAACCCTTCCAAGTCCTCATCATCGGCGGCGGCATCGGCGGCCTGACGCTCGCGCAGGGGCTGCAGCGCGCCGGGGTCAGCGCCGCGGTATATGAGCGCGACCGCACCCTAACCGACCGGCTGCAGGGCTACCGGGTGCATATCAGCCCGACCGGCAGCCGCGCGTTGCACGAATGCCTGCCGCCGCATCTGTTCGATGCGTTCGACCGCACCTGTGGAGCGCCGAACACGGCGGTCCGCTTCTTCACCGAGCAGATGCGCGTGCTGCTCGCCTTCGACAGCGATCTCGTCGCCAGCGCCGACCCGGTCGCACTGCATCGCGCCGCCAGCCGCATCACACTGCGTCAGCTGCTGCGCGCCGAGCTCGACAATGTGTATCTCGGCAAAATCTTCGAGCGCTATGAGCAGCGCGGCGAGCGGGTAATCGCCTATTTCGAGGACGGCACCTCGGCCGAGGGCGACGTTCTGGTCGCCGCCGACGGCGGCGGCTCGCGCGTGCGCCGGCAGTTTCTCCCGCATGCGCAGCGTATCGATACAGGCGTCGTCGGCATCGCCGGAAAGATCTTTCTCGACGCCGCACGCGATCGCATCGCGCGGCCATTGCTCGATGGCATCAGCCTTGTTGCCGCAAGAGGCGGTCTCGGGTTGTTTGTCGCGATCCAGGAGATAACCGGTGGGCCGATTGACGGCATCGGCAGCAACGAGCCTGCCCTCGCCGGCGCGGGAAACCTGTATGAAAACACGCGCAGCTATCTGATGTGGGCGCTCAGCGCAAAAAGGCAGAGATTCGGGCTACGCGAAGCCGACGGGGCGGCGGGTGCGGCGCTGACAGCTGCTGCTGAGCGCGCGATGTCCGGCTGGTCCCGGGCCTTCCGTGATCTGGTCGGGCTCGCCGATCCGACGACGATCTCGTGCCTGCCGATCCGCACCTCGGTGCCGGTCGCGCCATGGCGCCCCGGGCGCATCACGCTGCTTGGCGACGCGATCCATTCGATGACCCCCTACCGCGGCATCGGCGCCAATATCGCAATCAAAGATGCCGCGCGTCTCAAGCGCGCGCTGGTCGCGGCGCATCGCGGCGAACGCGACCTCCTCGACGCGATCGAGGATTATGAGTCCGGAATGCGCGACTACGGCTTTCGCGCCGTGCGCAACTCACTGAAAGCGATGCACCAGACCGTCACCGACAGCCGGGTGGCCCTGGCCCTCTCCCGCCTCTCGATGCGTGCGATCGACGCCTTACCGCCCGTGAAACGCATGGTTGCGAGGCGATTGGGAGAAGAATGAGGTTAGATTAACCGGGCGTTTGCGGCTGTTGCGCCGCCATTGCGTCGTCGATCTCCTTCGCGCGCTGCGCGGCCGGCCGGGCGCTGAGCCGCTGGCAATACCGTTCGAAGGCAGGCCGTTTCTCGATCATGCCGAATTGCATGCCAAAGCCGATGCCCGACCCGATATAGACATCGGCGGCGGTGAAAGTGTCGCCGACGACATACTCGGCCCGCGACACCGCGCCTTCGAGCGCGTCGACGACATTCTCGAAGCGGCCGTAACCCGCCATCCTTTCACGCTCCGGCGGCACGACAAAGCCCATCGCCTTATTGGTCCACGCCGCCTCGAGCGGGCCGGCACCGAAGAACAGCCAGCGGTAGTAGGGGCCGCGCAGGCGGTCGCCCGGCGCCGGCGCTAAGCGAGCCTCGGGAAACGCATCGGCGAGATAGGCGCAGATCGCCGCCGCTTCGGTCACGACCGTGTCATCGTGCCGGATTGCCGGCACCTTCCCCATCGGGTTGATCGCGAGGTAAGCCGACGCCTTCATCGTCGTGCCGTATTCGAGCAATTCGGTGTGGTAGGGCCGGCCGATTTCCTCGAGCATCCATCGGATGATGCGGCCGCGCGACTGCGGATGAGTATAAAAGACGAGCTCATCAGCCATTTGCAAATTCCTTTGTCGTCGGTTTTGGTGAGCCCGTCTTTCAACTCTGCTCGCGAGTTTCGTGGAAGCGGATGGCGGGCCATTCCTCAATTGTTGTGCGCAGATCCCAGGCGTTGCGTGCGAGGAAGACCGGCACGCCGTCATGGTCCTCGGCGCTGGCTGAGGGATTCCGGGCGCGGAAGCGGTCGAGCTCGGCGCGGTCGTCGACTTCGAGCCAGCGCGCCGCCTGATAGGGGGCGCCGTCGAGCCGCGTCTTGAGGTCGTATTCGGCGTCGAGCCGCGCCGTCAGCACGTCGAGCTGCAATGCGCCGACGACGCCGACAATCCAATCTCCGCCATTTGCCGGCTTGAAGACGCGGGTCACGCCTTCCTCGGCCAGCTGTTCGAGCGCGTGCTTCAGATGCTTGGACTTCATCGGGTCTTCGACTTTGACCCGCCGCAGGATCTCCGGCGCGAAATTGGGGATGCCGGTGATGCGCAGCGTTTCGCCCTCGGTCAACGTGTCGCCGATCCTGAGGCTCCCGTGATTGGGAATGCCGATGATGTCGCCGGGCCAAGCCTCCTCGGCGAGGTTGCGTTCGCGCGCCAGGAAAAACACCGGGGCCTGCACCGACATGACCCGCCCGGTGCGGACGTTCTTCAATTTCATGCCGCGCTGAAAGCGGCCCGACGCGATGCGCACAAAGGCGATGCGGTCGCGGTGCTGCGGGTCGATATTGGCCTGCACCTTGAACACGAAACCCGTGACTTGCGGCTCCTCCGGCGAGACCGGCCGTGGTTCAGCCGGCTGCGGGCGCGGCGGCGGCGCGAGCTCGCCGACCCCGGTGAGCAATTCGCGCACGCCGAAATTGTTGAGCGCGCTGCCAAAATAGACGGGCGTCAGATGGCCCGCGCGGTAGGCCCGGAGGTCGAAGGACGGACACAGCCCTTTCGCCATCTCGACCTCTTCGCGCAATTTCGTGAGCGCGGCCTTCGGCAACAGCCGCGACAGTTTCGGGTCGTCGCGGCCGCTGCAGCGGACCGGCTCCGTGACCCGGTCATGGACGCCGCGCTCGAACAAGAGGAGAGCATCGGCGAAGAGGTTATAGGCGCCAAGAAAATCGCGCCCCATCCCGATCGGCCAGGACGCCGGCGTCACGTCGAGCGCCAGCGACTGCTCGATCTCGTCCAACAGGTCGAACGGGTCGCGGCCCTCGCGGTCGAGCTTGTTGACAAACGTGATGATCGGCACGTCGCGCAGCCGGCAGACCTCGAAGAGCTTCCTCGTCTGCTCCTCGATGCCCTTGGCGGCGTCCAGCACCATCACGGCGCTGTCGACCGCGGTCAATGTGCGGTAGGTATCCTCGCTGAAATCCTGGTGGCCCGGCGTGTCGAGCAGGTTGAAGGCGAGGCCCTCGTGCTCGAAGCTCATCACCGCCGAGGAGACCGAGATGCCGCGCTCGCGCTCGACCGCCATCCAATCCGAGCGCACCCGCCGCCGCTCGCCGCGCGCCTTGACCTCGCCCGCCAATTGGATCGCCCCGCCAAACAGCAGCAATTTCTCGGTCAATGTCGTCTTGCCGGCGTCCGGATGCGAGATGATCGCAAAGGTGCGCCGGCGCAAAATCTCGTCGGTCAGGGTATTCATCAATCCACGTCAGCTGTTGCCGGAATAAAGGCGGTGGCGGGCACGCTGCCGGCTGCCCTGGTCGCCGGAGAGCTATATGATGAGCCCTGAGCTTCCTGCCAATGCTTCACACCCGTGGGAGACAGGCAGTGCGCTTTCTTCAGGGATACTTCGTCATGCTGTCGCGCCGTTCCGTCATAATGGGAGCCCTCGTCGCGTCGGCTAGCTTTCCGACTGTCGCGAGAGCGCAGAACCCGCCGGCCGGCAGGACGGAAGGCAATGCGGCGGGGAGGACGATCCTGGAGCTGCAGCGCCGCAATATCCAGGTGAATGGAAAGCCGGCTTCCGTCTACGGCATCCGCCAGCCGGACGGGACATTCGGTGTTACGACCGATGTCGGCAAGCCGTTTCGCGTCCGTGTCGAAAACAAAATCGATAAGCCGAGCCTCATTCACTGGCACGGTCTGACGTCGCCTTGGCAGCAGGACGGGGTGCCGGGCGTCTCGGGGCCGCCGATCCCGCCGGGCGGCACTGCCGATTACGACTTTCCGCTGCGCTTTGGGGGCACCTTTTGGATGCACTCGCATCAGGGGCTGCAGGAGCAGCTGCTGATGGCGGCGCCGCTGATCATCCGGGATCAACGCGATCGCCCCGACCAGCAGGAAATCGTCGTGATGCTGGCCGATTTCAGCTTCACACCGCCCGACCAGATATTCGCCGAGCTGAAAAAGAGTGGCAGCAAGGCTCCGCCCGTGGCCCAGCCTGTGCCACGGGCTGGGCCGCCACCAATCGCTAAAAAGGCATCGATGGCAGGCATGGCGGCGCCAGGAGCCGCCGCCAAGCCGGATCTGAACGACGTCAAATATGACGCGTTTCTCGCCAACGACCGCGCGCTCGCCGATCCCGAGGTGATCAAGGTCGAGCCCGGCGCGCGCGTGCTGATGCGCATCATCAATAGCTCCTCGATGAGCGCCTACCATATCGATCTCGGCCCGCTCGAAGGTGAGCTGACGGCGGTGGACGGTTTTGCAGTGACACCGGTGAGGGGTCGCAATTTCCCGATCGCAGTGGCGCAGCGGCTCGACATTCGCCTGGCGATCCCGCGGGCGCCGGCATCCCACCCAGTGCTTGCGGTGCTGGAGGGCGACAGCAAACAAACCGGCGTCATATTGGCTGCCGGAAACGCGCCGGTGGCCCGTATCCCGGAATTGGCCAAGATGCCTTCGAGCGCGCTGACACTCGATCTGGAAAGGCGCCTGCGCGCGGTACGGCCGCTAACTCCGCGCAAGGCCGACCGCGTTCACACGATAAACCTGACCGGCGACATGGCGAAATACCTCTGGTCGCTCAACAACGTCGCCTGGACCCCGAATGTCCCGCCATTGCCGATCTCCAATGGCGAACGGGTCGAGCTGGTAATGGTCAATCAGACCGGGATGCCACACCCGATGCATCTGCACGGTCACGAGTTCCAGGTTGTCGAGATCGACGGCAAGCGTTTCCCCGGTGCTGTGCGCGATACTGTTCTGGTGCCGCCGGGCCGACGTGTCGTGATCGCCTTCGATGCCAATAATCCGGGACTATGGGCCTTTCACTGCCACCTCCTTTACCATCTCGACGCGGGCATGTTCACGACGCTTAAATACGTTTAGGCATTGCCATGTTGGGAAACTGGAATGATAGCGTCGACCACCTCGTCCATCTACTGGTCGCGTTCATTCTGGCGTTGCCGATCGGATGGCATCGAGCGCGTGAGGAGCACGGCGCGGGTCTCCGTACGTTTCCACTTGTCGCAATGGCCGCGTGCGGCTTTGTGCAGACCGGAATATCGGTCCTGGGCGCCGGGGTCGTTACTCAGGCAAACATCCTGCAAGGTGTGATAATCGGTGTCGGTTTTATCGGTGCAGGCGCAATCATGAAGGAAGGAGCGGTCGCTACGGGCCACGCCACGGCTGCCAGCGTTTGGGTGGTGGGGATTATTGGCGCTGCGGTTGGGTATGGTTACTACGATATCGGGCTCATTTTAGCCGCTGCCAATATCGCCGTTCTTCTAATCCCCACGAGGGCTCCCGGCCGTTGAGCTGCGCCGGAGGTTTCTCAAGTTGATCCACTGTGACGACGGTCGCCCCCGCTGGCGATTGACATCCGCGGCCGCAGATTAATGGAGGGCGGTGGCACCCAACACCACGGAGGGCTCGATGTTGGACGGCGTGATGCTGCTGTGGTTTGTGCTCACGGCTGCTGTTCTGCTGTTCGTCGCTGTTGACATTCGCAATACGCCGGAATCTCCGGTCCTCAAATGGGGCTTCGTGCTGCTGACGGCGTATACCGGCGTGATAGGTGGGTTTCTCTACGTACTTGGCTGTCGCGAGCCACTCCCCGGCCTGCACGAGCAATACGTTGCTGCGCGATCGCGCCAAGTGTTGGGATCGACGATGCATTGCGTTGCCGGCGATGGCGTCGGTATCATCGCAGGGGCGATCCTTGCCAGTTTATTCGGCCTTAAGGGCTTGGCCGAGGTTGTTCTCGAATACATTCTGGGTTTCGCCTTCGGCTGGACGATTTTCCAAGCGCTCTTCAT
>Ga0126371_10000720_pt1 | contig 27609 bp, 20 predicted proteins | sample PanSoiMetaPlot_4_FD_110145 | JGI IMG/M metagenome (GOLD analysis project Ga0126371, IMG submission 110145) | Tropical forest soil microbial communities from Panama - MetaG Plot_4 | ecosystem: Environmental > Terrestrial > Soil > Tropical forest > Bulk soil | place: Panama | collected 2016-02-17 | reverse complement strand
CGGAAAATCAGCTTATTCTGGCTAGCGCTCATGTGGGTCCTAGTCTCAACCTTCGCGATCTGCCTGTAGTGTCGGTGACCACGTACAGGAGGTTCGTATGAACTGCGCCAATCACAGCGATCAGGCTGCGGTGGCGTTCTGCCGCACATGCGGCAAGCCGCTTTGCAACCAGTGCACCCGCGATGTCCGCGGAGTGATCTACTGCGAATCGTGTCTGGCCGCGCGCATGGAGGGCACGGCCGCAGCTGCGGGATTTGTCCCCCCGGGCCAGAACGTGTATCCGCCCATCGGTGCTCCATCCGGCTTTTCGCCCGTGATTCCTCCGGGTCAGTCTGGGCCAAACATCAACGCCGGGCCGAACCCGACGGTGGCAGGCATTCTCGCCGGATTCTTTCCCTTCGGCGTTGGCGCCGTCTACTGCTCGCAATATGCGAAGGGACTCTCGCACCTGGTGATCATGGTGCTTCTGATCATTGGCGTCAGCTCCGATGTTCCGTGGTATGTGCACATGGTCCTCGGCATTGGAATCGGTTTCTTCTACCTGTACCAGATCATCGACTCGGTTCGGACAGCCAGGGCAATCCAGTTGGGCGAACCCTTGCCGGATCCGTTTGGTCTGGCATCGATGTTTGGCAGTGGTGGCGGAACCCCGGCTGAAAAGAGCGAAGCGACGACAAAGGTTCCTGTTGCCGCGGCTGTTTTGATCGGCCTTGGCCTGCTGTTCCTGTTCAATACCGCCTTCGACTTCAGCCTTCATCGTTACTGGCCGCTGATTCTCATCGTCCTTGGCGTTTATCTCTTCGCCAAACATTGGGGACTGCTCGGAAGATATCGGCCGGGCTGCGTCTGCGAGCGCTGCCGCACACGCAGGCTCATGGGCCCGGCAATTCTGGTCACTCTGGGCGTGCTGTTCTTGCTCGATAACATTTCCGATGTCGATTTCGGGAAGACTTGGCCTGCGATCTTGCTGGTGATTGGTGTGGTGAAGCTCGTACAAAGTAACGCTTCTTACACGGGGCATATCGGTCCGCTGCCGCCGGGATCGTCGGTCTATCCCCCCAACGCTCCACCGCCTCCCGAAGTCGCAACCGGCTTTCAAGGAACGGCCACCGGCGGGGCGGGATCTACAACGCCAAGCGCGGATTCCTCTTCTGGTGAGGTGAAAAATGTCTAGCCCCGTGACCACTCCGCCATACTCGCCGATGCCGCCGCTGCAGCCGCGTCACCGTTCCTTTGCGGGAGCCGTCGTCCTCATCATCGTCGGGGTCGTTTTCCTCCTCGGAACGATGCGCGTTTTGTCCGTGAGCAAGCTCGCGCATTTGTTCGCCAGTTACTGGCCTGTCCTGCTGATTCTCTGGGGCGTGATCAAGCTCATTGAGCATCAGCAGGCACAGAGACAGGGCGCACGCGCTTCCGGTATCGGAGCGGGAGGAGTCTTCCTTGTCGTATTGATCGTTGTATTCGGCCTGATCGCAAATCAACTCCAACGTGTCAATTGGTCTGGCCTGCGTGATGAGATTGGTGACGACAGCGACTTCTCCAACATCTTTGGGGAAAGTTACAACTTCAACGACCATCTCGAGCAGCAGTTTCCCGGCGACGCGAGTCTGAAAGTCATCAACAATCATGGCGCAGTCAGCGTGCACGCCTCCGACGATGACAAGATCACCGTAGTCGTGCGCAAGCGTGTGGGCGCGGAAAACCAGGATTACGCCAATAAATATAACGGCGAAACGAAGCCCACGATTACGGCAACCGGAAATCTCGTAACCGTCGATTCCAGAGTTGAAGGCGCGGGCGATCATCCGATCGAAACGGACCTCGACATCTCCGTGCCACGCAAAGCGCCAGTCACCATCAACTCACGCCGCGGAGACATCAACGTCAGCGGCCGCGGCGGCAACGTCGACATTTCCAGCCAACATGCGGATACTTCCGTCGACGACGTCAACGCCAATGTGAAAGTCAGCCAGGAAAAGGGCGTGCTGAAGATCGACCAGGTGGTGGGGGACGTGCATATCGATGGGCGTCTGAATGAAGTTACCGTTACCGACATCAAGGGCTCCGTTCAACTCGATGGCGAATTCCAGGAGAGCGTCAAGCTGGAACGCATCGCGAAAACGGTGACCTTCAAGTCTTCGCGTACCGACATGGAACTCTCACGCATCGGCGGTTCGCTTGATCTCGACTCTGACGAACTGCATGCGGAAGATGTAACCGGTCCGCTGCACCTCACGACGCGCTCGAAGAACATTCGACTGGACGGTGTCTCAGGCGATGTGCGCCTGCAAAACGATAACGGCACCGTTGAAATCGTGATGCACGTTCTCGGCAACGTGCAGATCGATAACCGCAACGGCGACGTGCAGCTTAGCGTGCCTGATAAAGCCGGATTCCGCCTCGACGCTCGCACACGCGGAGGCGAAATTCAGTCAGACTTTGCAGAATTGAAAGTGAACAACGACGAGCGCGAGGCAAAAGCGACCGGCAGCGTGGGAAACGGTTCGTCGCATATCGTTCTGAACAACGAGCACGAAGGAATCGAAATCCGCAGGGCGTCAGCAACGCCGCCGATGCCGCCGGTTCCGCCAGCGGCGGCCAAACCAGCGAAAGCCTTGCCAGCTCCGAAAGCGAGTCCGCAACCGTCGGATAACTGACAAAAGGCAGGTTGAAAGTTTCAAGGTTTCAGAGTTTCAAAGTAAGAGCCATTTGGACCCGCAGCGAAACCAACGGCATGGCTCGCGCCAAAAGTAATCCGAAAGTTGGTCATTCTGTCCTTGCGAAGCGCAGCCAGGAACCCGCTGTTTGCCGACAGCTCCGGTGCTGTCAGGGAAGATGACGCTTTTACTTTGAAAGCGTGAAATTATGAAACCTTGAAACCTTGCTTCTCCCGCACCAACTCCGCCACCCGACCCAATACCTCATCCTCGCTCATCGAAGTGGAGTTGATCACGACGGCATCCTGGGCAGCCACCAGCGGAGACGCCGCCCTCGTACGGTCACGGCGGTCGCGCTCGCGCAAATCGGCGGCTACGTTCGCGGCTACTTCGCCTGAAATGTTTTGCTGCGCCATACGGCGCTGCTCACGCACCACCGGATCGGCATCGAGAAAAATCTTCAGATCAGCGTCCGGGAAGACCTTCGTGCCGATGTCGCGGCCCTCCATCACAACTCCGCCACCCACGCCCATAGCTCGCTGGTGAGACACCATCCACTCGCGAACTTTGGGATGCACCGAGATCCGCGATGCCCCTTCCGTCACATCGCGCTCTCGAATGCGGGACGAAACATCTTTTCCGTCGAGAAGCGTGCGATTCCCTGTAACCGTCGGCTCCAGGCGGATGCTCGAGCCGTCGGCGAGCTTGACCAGCGCAACCTCGTCGTCGAACGAGGTGTCTCTAGCAATCGCCTTGAGGGCCAGCGCGCGGTACATCGCGCCGCTTTCCAGATTCACGTAGCCCAATTTCCGCGCCAACCGCGCCGCAATCGTGCTCTTGCCTGCGCCCGCAGGCCCGTCAATCGCGATGATAAGTTTTTTGGGATTCTTCTCAGTGGAGTTTTCGTTCATGAGCCGCAGCAAGATTGTACACGGACCGGCTTGAGGACAAGACAGAGGCCGCACAGTGGATGGCTAAGACGACTCAGGTGGGGACGGCCGGCATCGGCCATCCTACGCTGGCACAGTTCCCTCTCGCACCTGCGCCGGTGTCCATCCAGAGTCTCGAAGCTTGCGAATACTTAGCACATCATGCCGCTTCGCCAGACGCACGCCGGACTCGTCGCGAATCAAGTCACAATGATAGAAGTCAGGAATCGGCGACCCGAGCACGCGATAGAGCAAAATCTGCCGCGCGGTCGACTTGAGTAAGTCCACTGCGCGCACAACCTCAGTGATTCCCATCGCCGCATCGTCGACAACCACGGCGAGCTGATAGGCAGGCACATCATCCCGACGCCAAACGATAAAGTCCCCAAAGTCTTGCCCGGCGATCATTCGCTGTGGCCCGAGATGTAAATCGGTAAAACACATCTCTTCCCCGTCAGGAACACGAAACCGCCAATTGACCCCGGCCGGCACATCCCATGGGGGGATGGCCGCCTCGGCCGTCCCGCGAAGGCGAAGCCGAGCGGCATCAGTCGCAGAAGCAGAAGGTCTGCACTTCCCCGAATAAATCGGCTCGTCATCTCCATCATTCGGCGCCCCAGCAGCCAAAGCCACATCCTTGCGTGAGCAACCACAGGGATAGATCGCCCCCATATCACGCAGCCGCTTCCAAGCTTGCAGATAAAACTCCCGCCGCTGGCTTTGCGTGTAAGGATCAAACGGCCCGCCGCAATCGGGCCCTTCCTGCCACCTGATCCCCAGCCAACGCAAATCTTCGATCAGCGCAGAAACGAATTCCGACCGGCAGCGCTGCGGATCCAAGTCTTCATTGCGTAGAACCAACGTGCCGTGATGTTGGGCTGCCCGCTGCGCAGCAATCCAAAACGTCCGCGCATGCCCGACATGGAGCAAGCCAGTAGGCGAAGGCGCAAGCCGGCCGCGATAACCTGAGCGGGAAACGTCAACGGACATAAGTCGCATCACCGAGCAGGGGCGCAATCAGAAGAGAAAGACAGTTTGCGAACCAGAAGGTCAACGTACGTCTCGGCCATGAGGTGATTTTTTCCGATTCCCAGTTCTTTCAGCAGTTCCTCGGCACTCTGCTTACCTTCGTCTTCAATCTGGTCAGGTCGGAGAACGACTTCAAGTTCCAGGAAATCCCCCAACTCTTCCACCCGATCGATATGGACCCTCATCTGCCCAATCCGATAGAGAATTCTGGTTTTTTTTTACTTCGCCGATGCGACCCAATGTCCGGGTGAGGATATCGAGCAGAACCTCGGGATGCGGGCAATCTGATAATGCGAGCAGCGAGCACGCCCTACATCTTCTCGCTCATATCGAATCAATTCGCCGCGCCCGGATTCAAATACTCGCAGCTTTAGACGGCCGCCCTTGCATCGAAAAAAGAAATCATGCTGCGCGATCGTTTCTGGCGGGCCATCGCTCTTGTTCGCAACCGCCGCAAGAACGGCAGCGCGATCTTTCAGGATCGCCTTGATTTCGACATTTTGCGGCATATCGAGATCTATGTGCGCGGAGGCGCCGGGGCCGCGGCTGCCTTTGCCGGGGTGATCTGCAACATCGACTTCCCGCCAACGTGCACAAAGCTGAGTTCACGCGCGGCCAGTAGTGCGTTCACCGCATCTTTCACTCGTGAGCGCGACACGAAATTCCCGAAGAATGCCTCTAGCTCGGCCTGCTCAATGGCAATCACGCAGTCGAGGTACTTTGATACCAGTGCCGACAGCGCCTCGGGCACCGACAACCCAACGCCTTCTTTCACCGCGTCCGGCTCCCAGCGATACAACAGATCCCACACTGACCCTTCACTTGCGCTGTAGTCCACGCGCGTGATGCGCAGCTTCGACCATAACTCGGCCAACGACTTATCGAGCGCCGCGTTCGAAAGGCCTCCCCCCAACCGCTCCCGCAATTTCTGCTTCGACCAGGCACCCTCGCGCTGGATCAGCGCAAAGACATCGCATGCAAGTTGTGAATACGGAGACCGCGTCCCTGCCTTCGGCGCCAGTTTGGGATTCCGCTCTCCCATCAATGCATAAAAATAAGGAAACACCGACGCGGCCACCAGAAAACCGTTGTTCTCTTCAAAAAGATTAGCCTCGAACGCGCTCTTCTCGCGCAACAACCGCACCATCAACTCCGTCGCCGGGGCCGCCCGCGGATCCTTGAATGCGTGCTGCCATTCGGGCAAACGGTCATCGGATCCTACAAATGCACCGATGAATGTCGGCACCAGCAGCGCCGGCCGTTGCGGATACATCAGGCAAAACCCGACATCCTCCAAAAACGTGCGCGCCGATTCGATTGTATGAATGGCCTTCCCATCCAGCCGCCACTTCTCGCGCCGCAGTTGTAGAAGTTCGAGGTCGGTCATCTGAGTTACGAGTCCCTAGTCGCGCGTCCCGAAAGAACCGATGCTCGGACACTCAGGGCTCCGGACACGCGACTAGATTCTCTTAAACGCTTTCTGGATATCCTTCACAGAATATCGCAAGACTACAGGCCTTCCGTGTGGACACGACATCGGATGATCGGTTTTCGCGAGCTCGGCAAGCAACCATGCCATTTTGTTTTGCTCCAGCGGCATATTCACCTTGATGGCCGCATGGCACGCGATCGATGCTGCAATGCGTGTGCGTATCTTCTCCAGATTAAGTGACTGTTCCTCACTCGCGAACTGATCGAGTAATTCGTGCAGCATGTGCTCAACGGCCCCGGCCTCAACGCCGGCCGGAGCGACTTTGATGGCGACACTGCGCGCGCCGAACGGCTCAGCCTCGAACCCATTGCGCGCCAGCTCATCGGAGATCTCCTGGAACACGGCCTGCTGCGCGGGCGATAGCTCCAGCACAATCGGCATGAGCAGCCGCTGACTCTCAACTTTCATTGCTGCCCGCTGCTTGAGCACCCGCTCAAACAACACGCGCTCATGCGCCACATGCTGATCGATGATCCACAACCCATCTTCATTTATCGCCAGAATAAAAGAATTTCGGACTTGCCCCACGGGTCTGAGTGTCCCGAGCGCCGAGAGCGTCGGCTCTTCCTCGCGAACATCGAGCAGAGGAGAACATCCGTTGTCAGGAACCGCCTCAAATCCCTGGCGAGGCAGGGTTGGTCCAAAATTCCGCGCCAGCGGGGCGGACTCGAGGCCGCGTGCCACCGGTATCGGCGCATTTGCCTCCAGGGCAATGCCGCCGTCAAATTGCAACCGCTCCGAGGTCGGTGGTTGAGGAGGCGCCTGCAACGCAAAATTACCATTACCCGCCGACTGTGCGGCAACGACCTCCGCAAGCGGAGAACCGGGAGCCGAAATCCCATCATCCGACGGTTGCCACTCTGCGCCCGGCGACAACGCTCCGGGTGTCAGCGCCTGGCTGGCCGTCGCATGGGCCCGAATCTCCGCCACGAACTGCGGCACCGGACGCGCTTTCATTAAGGCGGCCCGCACGGAATCACGCACGAAGTCGTGCATCGCAGCCTGTTGCCGAAAGCGCACCTCAGTCTTCGACGGATGCACATTCACATCTACTTCCGCGGCAGGCAACTGCAGAAACAACAACACGACCGGATACACCGGCGGTGGAATGATGTTCCGATAGGCTTCTGTCAATGCGTGCTGCACGAGACGGTCACGAATCAAGCGTCCATTCACAAACACGAAAATCGAGTTGCGGTTCAGTTTCTGAATCTCAGGCTTGGAGACAAAGCCGTGAATCCGCATCTCACCAGGATCTTTTGGCCCGGCTTGGTGGCGATCATCCTCTTCTTCTTTTCTTCGCCACGGAGGATGTTGAGGCAGTCCCCCTCGTTCGAGCGCTTGCCGTGCCGCCATCGGAATCAACTGGTCGAGTGTCTCTTTGCCAAACACCTGATACACACGCTCGCTGTGTCCGGCCACAGGAGGTGCGACCAGCATGGCATTCGCCGCGGAATGCAATTCGAAGTGCTTGTCAGGATGTGCCAGCGCGTAATGCGTGACAAGGGAAGCGATATGCGAAAGCTCGGTTGACTCAGATTTCAGGAACTTCTTACGCGCCGGCACATTAAAGAAAAGATCGCGGACAGTGATCGACGTTCCCAGTGGCAGCCCGGCCTCTTCGACTCGTGCCATCTTTCCTCCATTAATATCGATTACGGTGCCGGCCGGGTCTTCCGCCGCTCGGGTCTCCAGCCGCAGTCGAGAGACGGACGCAATCGACGGCAGCGCCTCGCCGCGAAATCCCAAGGTCGCAACGCTTAGCAGGTCTTGAGCATTCTTGATCTTCGAGGTAGCGTGCCGCTCAAAGGCCAGCATAGCGTCATCGCGCACCATGCCGCATCCATTGTCAATGATCTGAATCAGCTTCTTCCCGCCCGCCTCCACGCTGATCTTGACTCGCGTCGCTCCGGCGTCGAGCGAGTTCTCCAGCATCTCCTTCACAACAGATGCAGGCCGTTCCACCACCTCGCCCGCGGCGATCTGGTTCGCGACAGTCTCGGAAAGTACGTGGATCTTACCCATGGCAGAACAGTTCTAGGTGATTGGGATCAGAGGTCAGTTTCGCAGATGCACTCCAAAAAGCAAAATCGCGAACACGATCCCGATCTTACGAAAAATAGAATGATCCATGTCCCAGACAATTCGAACGATCTCATCACATGACGTCATTCCCTACAAATGACTTTCTACAACAGGCACCAGCCAACGGTCTATGAGGCCGTTGGGTGGTAAACACGTGATACTTGCGCAGGTTGGTCGATGATCGGGCCTTTATTGTGGCAGGTAGCGCAGACCTCATTGGTGAGATTGGGAACGGACTGCTTCGGCTGTTCACGTGGGTCGGTCGGGAAGACCAGATTCCCTTCGCGGTTGAACATACGAATCCGATCCACGCCCTCTTTGTCGGCAATGGTCCGCATGATGTGGTAGGCGGCTTTGGGGTCATCATCGAGCATGAACTGCCAGGTGGAGCCGGTGATGCTCCGGGAGAGCTCAGGGGCACCAAGAACCATTGTTTCCACCAGTTGCCTCTTTGGCTTGCGGAAGTTGAGATAGCCGCTTACCGTGCTGATCGCGACGATGAGAATCGTCAAGCAAAGGATCAGCTTGGGGCCAAGTTTTCGAGGCATTAAAGCGTCACTGCCGGTTTGCCACGCGGACGCCGGAGGCTGCCACATGCACAAGGCATTCCGTCACAAGCCTATCTGTCACTTCTTGCAGGGCTCCGTGATTGCTGGCGCGAGGACAAGTGATCTACGTCACACCACTAAGCAATGCGCTTGCTGTGATTTACAGTCGTCGAGCCGCGATTTTGGGCCGTCGCGGAGCCGTGACGCTAAGAGTCATCGCTCGCTCCGGACACCATGACTCCGCCCAGTTGGAATCATTGAATCCATTCCCGACAACTCCTAGGAAATGAGCAGCATCACATTCGGGCGCGTTATCGAGCGGTGCTGACTAAATGATCGAATCCCGCTTGCATTGTGCGAGCACATCCCGGCTTGGAGTCGCCACGATAGCTTATGCGCTTGTCGGCTGTTGTTGTCTTACTCGTCAGTGCAGGCGCAATGGCGCAACTGGCATTTCAGGCCGCCTCGCCTTCCTATGATGGCCAGAACGTCAGCGCGATCTCGCTAATTGCGAATCCGCACCGCGATCTGCAAACCCTGTATCCGTTGGTTACCCAAAAAGCGGGCGAGCCTTATTCACAAGAAAAAATAGAAGCGGATGCCAAGACCCTGCAGCAAGCCGGACATTTTCCCGAAGTCAAAGCAGCCGTAGTGCCAGAAGTCGGCGGCTTGAGAGTGTTGTTCCTCCTGGAACCGGCGTACTACCTGGGCATTGTGGAGTTCCCAGAGGCAACAAAGTTGTTTTCATATACGCGGCTGCTGCAGGTGGCAAATCTCTCGGACGAAGATCCCTACGACCCATCACGAATTCCTGACGCCCTGTCGGCTTTGCGAGATTTCTTCCACCGCAACGGATACTTTCAAGCAGAAGTCCATGGTGAGCCGGCCATCGATGATGCTCATGAACTGGTCAACGTGACTTTCGCAATCCGGGTCGGCAAACGGGCCAAGATTTCAACGGTCAATATCAACGGGGCGGAAGATGGGGAGAGACTGCGCTTGTTGCATGCGGTCCATTCACTTCGAGCACGGCTCTCAAGAGGACTGCTGAAGGCGGGGAAGCCCTATTCGCGGGAGCGACTGAGTGCGGCAACAACTTTGATCAAAAAAGCGCTCACCGGACAGCATCGCCTGGCAAGCAGCATTAAGGAGGATCCCCCGACATACGACCCGGAGACGAATCGAGTGGAAGTGTGGTTCACCGTTAAGGTTGGCCCGGTCGTGACCATTCGGACGGAGGGCGCCAAGTTAAGCGCAATTCCATTCCTCGGCAGCCGGCAGATGAAAAAACTGGTCCCCATCTATTCCGAAGGAACTGTCGACCGTGAATTGGTAGAGGAAGGACAGAGGAATTTGTCGGACTACTTCCAGAAAAAGGGGTATTACGACGTCAACGTTACGACGAACCTGGAGAGGAAGCCGGACCAGGTTGCGATTGTGTACAAGATCGATCGCGGACGAAAACATAAGGTTGACCGCATTATCCTTAATGGTAACTACGCTGTTTCCACGAAGGAACTCAATGCTCAGCTAGTGGTCAAAAAGTCGCACATCTGGACGCACGGCAGTCTCAGTCAGAAGCTGTTGAAACAGAGTACGTCGAATATCGAGGCGCTTTATCGCGATCGCGGTTATGAGGATGTGAAAGTTACCCCCCGGGCAGTAGATCGGGAACCGAAGATCGATGTTGATTTTGACATTGAGGAAGGACAGCAGACTCTCGTGCAGGACGTACAGGTTTCGGGAAATCAGAGCGTTCCCTATGCTCAGCTCACCGAGCCGAAGAGTTTCGAGTTGCGTTCCGGTGTCCCTTTTTCACCAAGGAAGATGGCCGACGACAGAAACCGGATTTCGGCGACTTATTTGAACCGCGGATACCTAAACGCGGAGGTCAAGGCAACCGCTCGCCGCGCAGACGGCGATCCTCATCGCGTGAACGTGGAATACGCGATCGACGAACATCAGATGGTGCGAACGGATGAGGTCCTCTATCTCGGTCAGGAACGAACGAGAGTCTCCTTGCTTAACAGGACGGCCGAGGTTGCGCCCGAAACCCCGATGCGCCGCGGCGATCTTCTGGAGGCGGAAAGCCGGCTCTATGATCTAAGCATTTTCGATTGGGCAAGCGTGGGGCCGAGGAAGCCTATTACGGACCAGAGCGACGAAATGGCTCTGGTAAAAGTACACGAAGCTAAGCGGAACGAGATCACGTACGGCTTCGGGTTCGAGGTCTCGCATCGAGGAGGAAATATTCCGACCGGGACCGTGGCGGTTCCGGGAAGCGGCGGAACAATCGGATTGAACGGATATCAGGTTGCTCCGAGCCAATCGACATTCGCCAGCCCGCGCGGACTCATCGAGTTCACGCGGCGCAACATGCGCGGACTCGGTGAGACCGCGAGCGCTTCGATCTTGGCGGCTCGACTGGATCAACGATTGCTGACTACCTATGGTCAGCCGCACTTGGTTGGAACGGAATGGAAGTCCCTAAGCAGTTTTTCGATCGAGCGCAACAGCCAGAATCCTCTGTTCACGGCTGCCATGGGGGATCTATCGTTTCAGCTTGAGCGAGCGATCGCGCATAAGAAAAATACGCGCGTGCAGATCCGCTATGACTTCAACAAGACAGCCCTGTCTCACCTCTTGGTTCCCGATCTCGTCCTTGCGCAGGACCGTAGTGTCCGGCTTTCAACCTTTTCTGCAACGTTCATTCATGACACCCGGGACAAGCCTCTCGACGCACACCATGGAATGCTGGGCACGGTCGATGTAGGAATCACCCCAACCGCCTTCGGTTCAAGCGCTAATTTTGCCAAGCTCTTCGGTCAGTACGCGTATTACAAACCGCTGCACTCAATCGTCTTGGCAAACAGTATTCGGATCGGATTAGCGGCACCCTTTGCCAGCAGCTTTGTACCCACGAGCCAGTTGTTTTTCTCAGGTGGCGGTACGTCATTGCGCGGCTTCCCGATTGATCAGGCTGGGCCGCAACGCTTGGTGCCGTTCTGCAACGTACTTCAAGGACAGTCGGGGTGCGTAAACATCACAGTCCCTGTCGGCGGAAAGCAGTTGTTCATTCTCAATTCGGAAGTACGTTTTCCGTTGGGAATCATGAAGGCATTGGGCGGAGTGGCCTTCTACGACGGAGGGAACGTATATAGCACAATCAATCTCAATAACTTCGTGAACAACTACACCAACACGGTGGGATTCGGATTGAGGTATGCAACCCCCATCGGCCCGGTGCGGTTTGACATCGGGAGAAATTTAAACCCGGTGCCCGGCATCAATCCTTGGCAGTACTACATCACAATCGGGCAGGCATTTTAGGGATCCAGATGAAATGGAAACGGACCATAACCTGGACAGCGATCAGCATTGGGCTTCTAGTCGTTGTTGTGGTCTTCGGTGGATACATTTACTTGAAGAGCAACTCCTTCCAACAGTTCGCTTTACGCAAGATCGCAGACGAGGCGAACCAAGCTACGGGTGGGAAAGCAAAAATTGGAGGGATGGATTTCAGTCTCAGCGGACTGACGGCGAATCTCTATGACATCACTCTGCGTGGAACCGAGAGCTCCACCCAGCCTCCGCTTTTGCATGCAGATAAACTCACCGTCGGCCTAAAGATTATCTCCGTCTTACACCGCCAAGTGTCATTGAGCGAAGTTCTGATCCTGCGCCCGGTAGTTCACGTTCAAGTGAGTGGCGATGGAAAGAACAATTTCCCAACTGCGCCATCGAGCCAGAGCAAGAGCCATACGAGTGTTTTCGATCTCGCCGTCGGGCACGCTCAACTCACGAACGGCGAAGTAGACTACAACGACCAGAAGACTTCATTAAATGCCGACTTTTACGATTTTGTGACCGACATTCGCTTTACTCCAGTTCTGAAGCAATATGAAGGAACACTTGCTTACAAGAATGGGCGTTTGCAATACGCAAAGTATTCTCCCCTTCCGCACAATTTTGATCTGACGTTCAGCGCAACTCCCGACAAATTGATCGTTAAATCGGCGAATCTTCATGTGGGGTCGTCTGATGTACTTCTGCGCGCACAAGTGTCGAACTACTCCAATCCAGAAGCCGACGGGACTTACCAGATATTGCTCCACACGCAAGACTTCGCAGAGCAGTATCCCGCGGCGAAAGCGCAGGGAAACGTCTCTCTCGCAGGGAAGCTCCGATATCAGGCGGTCGACAACCAACATCCATTACAAAGGGTCTCAATCGATGGGCACATTGCCAGCGAGATTCTGGCGGCCGCCGCTTCGGGAAAACGCGTGGAGTTGCGAAATCTCGCCGGCGACTACCGCTTGGCAGGCGGCAATCTGATTGTTAGCGATCTGCGAACAGACACGCTGGGTGGACGAATCGTGGGCCGCGCAGAGATGACCCACCTCGACGCTACTGGCGAATCTCATGTCCGCGCGTCTTTGCAGGACATTTCTCTTAGAATGCTTCAGCAGATTCTCGGAACGCAGCAATGGCACGGTGCCGCGATTTCCGGGAGGCTTGGTGGCAATCTTGAAGCCACATGGAAGGGCAGCATCGAAAACCTGCGCGCTCGGTCTGACCTGATACTACAGGCACAGGCAGGCAGTACGACAAACCCGGGCGCAAAAGAGATTCCGGTGAACGGAGCTGTACACGCAACGTACGATGGTCGGCATCAAAGCCTTGAACTGCATGACACATCGATCCGAATGCCGTCAGCGAATTTCACGGCGCAGGGCACGGTCAGCGACCACTCGAGCCTGCGCCTGCAGCTTGCGGCCAACGATCTGCAGCAACTCACCTCACTGTCACAATCGTTCAGCACAAGTCAGACTTTGCCTGCCGTTTCCGGGAGAGCGACCGTCAACGCCCTCGTGCAAGGATCGCTGAAACGACCAACCATTGTTGCGCAACTGAAGGCAAGCAATTTGCAGATGCAAGGAAGTGAATGGACGAGCGCGACGCTATCCATGCGAGCGACTCCGTCCGAGCTAAGCGTAGAAAATGGCCTCCTTCGGAACGCACGGCAGGGCCAGGCAACTTTCACTGCGGATATTCAATTGCATAACTGGAGTTACGAGCCTTCCGGTCGGATTCAGGCGAAGCTCGATGCGCAGCAATTCAGAATTGCGGATTTACAGCAACTTGCGAATCAGCACTATCCGGTGTCAGGCCTCGTTACGGCGAAGTTGTCTATGGATGGCTCAGAGCTAAGTCCATCCGGAAATGGGCAGGTTGAAATTGCCAATGCCAGCGCCTACGGCGAACCGATCCAAAAACTGAACGTAAGTTTTCGTGCGGACAACGGTGTGATTGCTTCGAAATTGAACATGGCGGCGAAAGCAGGAAGCGTTGACGGCGATCTTTCTTACACTCCGAAGACGAAGGCATATAGAGTGCGGGTCGATGTGCCCGGCATCGTATTACAGCAACTACAAACCTTGCAGGCAAAGAACCTTCCTCTAACCGGTACGGTAACGGCGTCGGTCCAGGGTGAAGGAACCGTGGAGGATCCTCAGCTCTTTGCGACTGTGACACTGCCCGAATTGCAGGTGAAGGGTAAGACGATCTCTGAACTAAGGGCCGAGGCTCGGATGGGGCAGCATCGGCTTGACGTGAAGATCGACTCCAAGGTGTCGCAGGTCGCCGTGCACGCGCAAGGGCAGATGGCCCTGACGGGTAACTACGATGCTCAGGCGCAGTTCGATACGGGCACGATTCCTCTCGATGCCTTAGTGGCTGCGTACTCCTCGAGCGTGCCAACTGGATTTGAGGGACAAACTGAAGTGCATGCAACGTTGCGTGGGCCATTGAAAGACAAAGCTCGGGTTGAAGCTCATTTGTCAATTCCGATATTGCAGGCCTCCTACCAGTCATTGAAAATCGGCATCGCACAGCCGATTCGCGCCGACTACGCCCACTCAGTCGTAACCCTAGAAGCGGCGGACATCGAAGGCACAGGAACTTCCCTGCATGCGCAAGGACGTATTCCGATCGCAGGCACCAGCGCTGCAACCATCGCCGCAAATGGCTCGCTTGACCTGCGGATTCTCAAGATTGTGGCACCCGACGTCCAAAGTTCCGGGTCGCTGGCGCTCGATGTAAAAGCCTCAGGAACGTCGGCCGCACCACAGGTTCAGGGACAGGTTCGACTTCAAAACGTCGCCGTCTCAACCCAAGATGCGCCCATTGGCGTTGAGAAGCTGAACGGCACGCTGGACATTTCCAACGATCGCGTCCAAGTGTCACAGATGAACGCAGAGATGGGTGGTGGACGAGTTTCTTTGGGAGGAGCGATTACTTACCGACCAAGTCTGCACTTCAATTTGGCAATGCAATCGCAATCGGTGCGACTCCTTTATCCTGATGGACTGCGCACGTTGCTGGATGCGAACCTTGCCTTTAGCGGCACGCGAGCAGCGTCCACGCTGAACGGACGCGTACTGATTGACAGCCTATCGTTTACTCCCGATTTTGACCTTTCGCATTTCGCGGACCAGTTCAGCACAGGTGGAACGGTCTCACAGCCCGGCTTCGCCGATACAGTCAAACTTGCAGTCTCAGTACAGTCCCAGGAAAGTCTGAGCGCAATCAGTTCACAGGTTAGCATTGCCGGACAAGCCGCACTACAGGTCGGCGGCACAGCAGCTAACCCAGTGATCACCGGACGGACAACTTTGACGTCAGGAGAGCTTTTTTACCGGGATGTGCGCTACCAACTCCAACGGGGTGTGATCACATTCGATGACCCGAACCAAACCCATCCGGTGCTGAACATTTCTGTAGCCACCACGATTGAGCAGTACAATCTGACTCTTAGTTTGCGAGGACCACTGGACAAGCTGACGACCTCTTATGTGTCTGACCCACCCCTGGCGACGGCCGACATCATCAACCTCGTGGCGCGCGGAAAGACTACGCAGGAGTCAGCCGCCAGCAGCCAAAGTACTGATTCGATGATTGCGTCTCAGGCCGCAAGTGAAGTCAGCAGCAGTGTGCAGAAGCTGGCGGGCATTTCCAGCCTACAAATCGATCCCACCATTGGAGGAAACGGGCAAAATCCCTCAGCTCGAATTGCGATCCAACAGAGGATCACCAAGAGTCTGCTTTTTACGTTCTCGACCGACGTATCGCAACCGGGCAGTGAAATCGTACAGGGAGAGTACCAACTGAATAAGCGCTGGTCGGTGAGCGTAGAGCGTGACCAACTGGGCGGAGTCTCCATTGACGGACGGTACCACTCCCGCTTCTGACATTCAGAGTCGTTTCTAAGCCACCCGATCAAGAGGCGCTTCAACGGCCATGTCCACCGCGGGCGCAGCTCGCGATTCGATCGACCCTTGCTTACTGCTCTTAGCGAGTTCCGAGTTGAGTTCGGCTCCCACCAGCAAGGCGAACGAAGTCCAGTAAAGCCAAGTCATTAAAGCAATCAATCCTGCCAGCGTTCCATATGTTCGATTGAAGTTGGCAAAATGGCGAAAGTAAATTCCCAGCAGAAAAGACAGCGTGTTCCACACCACGACGGCGAAGATTGCACCAGGCAAAGTGGCCCAGAATCTCTGCTTTACGTTCGGAGCAAAGAAATAAACAACTTCTACCGCGATCACCGTGAATCCTATGGCAATGGACCAGCGCAGGATCGGCCAAAGAATGGCAAAAAGAGAAGACAGTCCTAGATGTGCTGCGATCCATTCTCCAAATTGGGGTCCGACTACCATCGTCGCCAGCGCAACAAGGAGCAGCGAGCCTGTAATTGCCGCAAGGCCGATTGCCAGTGGCCGAGTCTTCCAGTAAGGCCGGTCATCTTCGGCGTCGTAAGCAATGTCTAAGGCTTCGATCAGCGCCGCAAACCCGGACGACGCCACCCACACAGTCCCTATCATTCCAAAAGAGAGCCACGTTCCGCGATGAGCTGACAAGACATCAGAGAGAACGGAACGCACCACATGCATGGCGTCGGAAGGCAGTAGTCGGCTCATTAGCCAAAGGACGTGATTGAATAGATCGCCGAACGGCAAAGAGCCGAAGACCGCCGAAAGGAAAATGAGCCCGGGAAAGACAGACAGAACAAAGTAGTACGACAGGGCAGCCGATACCTGCAGGGCATGATGGCGCATGACATCGTCGTAAGCAGAGCGAAGGGCCTGCGTGATACTGCGGATGCGCACAGGCTAACCATAGTTTCAGAAGCGGCAAGAGTGAATACCGAGATGACGGTATGCCGGAGAACCGTGGCGTCTGGGGCCCCATTCCCTTACTCAGTGGTGTAGTTCACTTCCAATCGCCGCACCTGACGACTTGAGACGTAGAGGGCGATGACGGCTACGACCAAAACGCCAAGTATTGCCCAAGGCGCGGAAATCGGTTCCGCGTTGGAAATAAGTAAGGCGAAAAATGGCGGCGTCCCCGGAGCCACGGGAATTTCGACAGGGCAAAGCGATTTCAAATAGTAGATGATGCTGAACTGCTTCAGAATGTTGGGAAGAAATGGATTGATCGCTTCCCAGATGAGGGCAACGGCAGCCGGGAAGATCGGGTTGCGAAACAGCATTCCGGCAACCAGGAAGAAAGCGCCGTATCCGATGCAGGCAAGTACGGTGACTCCCGCGTAGATCGCGGCGTACTGCAAGCCGTGGTTGTGGTAGAGGTATAAGTCTTGTTCGCTCGCGGTGAAGTGCCAAAGAAACGCACACGTTTGAAGAATCTCGCTGCTGACAAAGATCGTGCAAGTGGCAAGCAGTCCCGCCAGGAATTTCCCGGCCATCAACACATCGCGGCGAATTGGAGCAAGAAAGTAGAAATGCAGACTACGATCCAGGATCTCGCCGCGGAAAAGATTCATGAAGATTCCCAGGCAGCCAAAAAAGACCGCCAAGCGCAGGAAGAAAAATTGGAACACCCCGGCGAACATCACAGAATCCTGGCCGGGATTGGCATGGGTAGTAAGATTCAGGCTGACGACTCTGCCACCCGCTAAGCCCACATCCAGATCATTTCGGCCATCTGAATATCGGTAGTCTTCGTGAGCGATTCTTACATTAGGTGCTCCCACCATCGGCCGTTCTTCGACCCAATGGCTGGCGACCGGAGGCTTGCCGAGGATCGAGATCACCTCGTCTTTGGTCATGCCGGGTTGGATGGACGCGAGATCCTGATAGGCGACCCTTTTCTCGCCGTGGCGCGCGAACCCTTCTGATCGATGCTGTCGGTTTCCAACTGCGAACGCGAACGCTATGTAAAGCAGTACTGGGAGAAGCGCAAGTGCATAAATCCACACACCGCGCCTGGCAAAAAGAGTCTTTTTGAACTCGAGACGGATAACCGCCTTAATCTGTGCCCACCCGGTGCGGTTCATCGGACTACCTCCTCGTTGCCGATCAGGTATTCGTAGACAGAGAGGACGTCGTCGTCGGCCGGCGCAATGGATTCGATTTCGATTCCGTCCATGGCCAATTCATTCAAGGCAAGATAGAAGCGGTCCGCATCGCGCGTTTTCAGGAGAAGTCCGCGCTCATCTTTGTGGATCGAGACCTCGGTGGCCTGCTCGGACGTGAACATCTTCGCCGCGAGTTCACGCGGCCGGTTACAGCGAATCATGATCTGCGTGGGATGCTCCTGAATCTCTTTGCGCACGTTTTGGATTTGACCTTCGGCGACGACGTAGCCGTTGCTGAGCAGGACGACCTGATCGGAGATAATGTCGACTTCATGCAGGATATGACTGGAGATGATGACGTAGCAACCTTGCGATGCGGCCGAACGAAACAGGGCGATCATCTCGGCGCGCGCCAGGGGATCCAACCCGTTGAGAGGTTCATCGAGCACAAGAACTTTGGGATCGTGTGCCAGCGCCTGGGCGAGACGGATTCGTTGGCGCATTCCTTTGCTGTAGCTGGCGACATTTCGGTGGGCGGCCTCGCCCATATTCAGGCGTTCAATGGCCTGCCATGCGAGTTGCTGCGCTTCCGACGAAGGCCTCCCGGAAACAAGCAGATAAGAGTACAAGAATTGAAATCCGCTGAGCCCTTTCGGGAAGGCATCGAACTGAGTCGAGTATCCAACAACCTTGAAGAGGTTTTCGGGATCGTCTGTTCGGTAGCCAAGCACATGAATCTGGCCGCGCGATGGCATGACGAGTCCGGTCATAAGATTCATCAGCGTGGTTTTGCCCGAACCATTTGGACCCACCAGGCTGGTAATGCCCGGCGGAATCGACAGGTTGACCCGGTTGATGCCCAGGATCTCTCCGTAGAACTTGGAAACGTCTTCGAAGATGATGCGATCATTCATCGGATCACCTCGTAGGCGCGGACCTTTCGCAGCAGCAGCCACAAGCAAACCGTGCAGTAAAGCAAGATTGCCACCCACGCTTGTGTGATCGAGATGGCTTGCTCGATATCGACCTGAAACAGCGCAATCCAAACGGTTCCCATCAAGTATGGGAGATTCAAGAAGTATCCGAAGTCCGTGCGTAATACGGCGTTTACTGCCTGACCGAAACCGGCGCCGAAGAACATAACGGCCAGCAGCAACGCTCCAGCAACCATCCTCCACTTGACCCACGCCGAGAGTGCCATCGCTAGTAACGACAGGACTGCGATCCAGAGCAGCGAAGAAAGGATCAGGCTTCCAGCGATCCACAGATTGCTCCACGCCCAGCTCGCACCCGCGAGACTGGCTTGCATCACGAACAGGACGACGCCTGGAATCCAAGTGACTTCGGAAAGCAGAACAGCCAGCACAGATGACTTGCCTAATACATACTCGGTGCGTGAGAAGGGGCGGCAAAAGAAAAGCGGGAGCGCACCGTTCGCCAGATCTGGTGATACGAGACCGGGACCTACGAATGCCGTCAGAAGAAACGCCAGAGCGCCCTGCACGCTCATGTAGCGGAAGAAGAATTTGCTATCGATGGAGAGGATTTGAGCGGGAATGCCAATCTTGGCCAGGAAGCTCGCGCTGTGAGCCAGATAAATGAGGATCAGGCATGCAAGCGGAAAAAAGAAACAAATTACGAAAAGCGCTGTTTGCACCTTCGAGCGGAAGACGCTCTTACGGGAATAACGAAATAGAACGAGGAAGCGCGACCACTCTGCTGTGAGGGTGCCCGCGTACGGTTTGTAACTGCGCCTGTAGACTGCCATTGATCTTCTTGGCCTTTGTCGTTAACTTTCCATCGCTTTCAGGAAAATGTCTTCGAGCGTGTCCCGGCGGAAATTCAACCGGCGGATTCGAACATTTTGCTCCCTCGCCAGACGGAAGATATCTCGTGTTTCGATGCCGTCAGCCAAGATCACCTTCATGCGATTCGCCGTTACCGCGCATTCGCATCCGAGTCTCTCGATCGCAGCAATGAAGTCGCCATTGGCCCCGTAAGTTTCCAGTTCGAGGAATCGTTTATTCGCTCGCCGCTCTTGGTTGAGATTGGAGTAGTGAGCGATTTCTCCACGCTTGAGAATGAGTACCTCATCACATGTGTCCTCGACGTCGCGTAAAAGATGCGAGCACAGAATGATTCGCATTTCACGGCTGTCGCGAATCTCGCGGATCATCCGAATCATGCGCTGCCGTGCCGATGGGTCCAGCCCATTTGTTGGCTCGTCAAGAATCAACAACCTGGGACCGTGCACGATGGCTTGCGCGAGCTTCGCCAACTGCTTCATCCCCAGCGAATAAGTTCCTAATTTGCGATAGCGTGCTTCCGCTAGCCCGACGTAGAAAAGAGCTTCATGCGCGCGCTCGAGCGCCATCTCAGGACGAAGGCCCGAGAGTTCACCCATCATCTGGACGAAAGATACGGCGCTCATGTTGGAAATGAATGCGTCATTTTCCGGCATGTACCCAACCAGGGCACGAATCTGCCGCATCCCCCTGCTGATGTCGTGGGCGAAGACTTTTGCTGAGCCGGCGGAAGGCTTGTAAAAACCGAGGAGTGTATTGATCAGTGTCGATTTGCCGGCGCCGTTTGGGCCTAGCAAGCCGATTGCCTGTCCCTGAAGAGAAGCGGTCAGATTGCGCAGAATGTCGCGATCGCCGAAGCGAACCGAGAGACCTTGCAGTTCTACCAACGCGGGAGCACCAGTTTGCGTTCGTGCAACTGCGCTGGCTGGTGCTCCGACTTGGGTAATGGTTGTCACTGAGTTTGTGGCGTGGGATGGTGTAGGGCTCCGCCGCCCAGAAACATCTGCGGCAGGAACGGGCCATTATGTCCCATGGTGAGAAGAGTCCCCAAATCAAATCCCATAAAACCGGTATTGCTGGCTATGGCGATACTGCTCGGTTCGCCGTAGGCATAAATCAATCCAGGTGCGGAGTTTGCTGTCAACGCGTCGATGGACCGCCGCTGCTGTGCGGTCAAAGCTCCGGTAGCCTTGACTTGTTCCACCAGTGGACCAACTACCGGCCCGATATTGTGATAGAAGATCGCCGAGAAATTCGTGTAGCCGTCGCTCGGCACGAGCGCCTGGAACGTAGCCGAGTGCGGCAGCGAGTATCCCGCTTCGCGCGACTGAATGGCGCGAGAAATCGTGGCTGCGTCCGGAGCAGCGATCAGATAGCTATCGACGAATGTGTAGTCGACTTCTACGTTCGGTTGATTGGGGCCGCTGATCACAAAGTACGTGCGAGAATTGACCTGCCGCTTGGTGAGCTGCAGCGAGTGTCCTTGCGCGTTGCCCTCCCGGTTGAACGTTTCGATTAGCTTTTCGATTGTAGACTGCAGCGTGGTTGGATCGTACACCTCGAAAATCAGCTTCCAGCGCGGCGTTGGAATCATGGGCCCGTCAAAAGCCCAGGTTACTTCGCCGCCGAGGGGAGCGGCCAGATCGCCGAGGACGTTAACGCCACTCTTCGATTCAAACTCACTGAGGTGTTCATAGAAATCTGGATCGCCCGCGCCGATCATTTTGAAGACTTCTTCCATGATGTTTTTCGGATTCTTGATGACTGCCGAAGTCACCATGCTGGCCTCGGGGGAGACAAATTCCAGCGATCCCATACTTGCCGGTGCCGAAAGCCACGAGGCAACGCCCTGACGCTGCGAGGCGAACATCAAATCGGCTCGGCTTTCCGGCTTTCCACTGACTTCGCGGTATTCCATGGTCAAGTAGCGGACGTCTCCAATTCCAGGTGGCAGATCGTGCCGGTTGCTATCCGCAGGTACGTTGGCTGTGACAATTTGTTCCATATCGGCGCAAAAAAGCCACTGCACGCCCTGTTCATAAGCCTGCGCAACGTGCTGATAGAACGGGGATGCCTCGACATTTTGGCTGGCGGCCTGCGAACGCCTGGCCATAACCTGCAATTCGGAAGTGTCCGAAGTCGCGATCATCAGCCCATCGTTGACATAAACCAACAGCGGATGTCCTGTGGCAGGCACCACGTTCGAAGGATCATGCACGATCTGAAGAGGAGCTTTAGACGACTTCCGAGCTAGTTGCGTGTTTTCTTGTTGCAGAAAATCTTCCAGTCCGGGTTGGCGGACTCTGGCCAAGACGACCGGGGCCGTGTAGTTTGTTCCCTGCTTCACCACAGCAAAAGCGATCTCATCCCCAAGATAGCTGCTGAAAGTCTTGACCTGGTCGAGGACATCTTGCAGCTTTGGTCCGTGCCCCTTCTGTTGTTGCTGCCACCACTCGCGCAAGGCGGGACTCTGCTGCAGGCGATCATTGAACATCTGGTTGGCCTCGCTGATGGTGTTAGCGAGGTTAGGAATTGCCGCATAGACCACTGTGTTTCCTGGAACCAGCGGGAGAAGATCGGACGTGTAGCGCAATCCTGGGCTGGGAATGGCGGCAAACTGCTTCTGCAGGATGGAGAAGTCCCCAAGCAACGCGAGATACTTCGCAGAGTTGCGGCTCCAGGAAATCTCATTCTGAATGGGAACTTTCGATACGGCAGCGTTGGAGGTCGCCTGCTGTCCCGCCTGCAAGTCGGTTGTATCATTGGCAAAGTCGACGTGAACCACGCCCTCGATCACAGCGACGCGCGATCCCTTAACGCCTCGATTCACCGAGAAGATGGTGCCCTTTACCGAGACCAATCCATCGTCAGTGGCAACATAAAGATGCCCTGAGCGTTGTTTGGCAGCTTGCACGATGACTTGACCGCCCTGCAGATGAATCGTCGTGCCTTTCCACTGGCGAGAGACCGCGAGATCCGCGCGCTCGCCCATTTCAACCAGCGATCCATCGAGAAGACGGACGACGGCTGTTGAGCCTTTCGCGGTACGGACTTCGTCACCGTTCCGGATTTCGTAGCCGGCGGGAATAATCCGCATGTTGTCACCATCGATGGCGTAGAGCGAGCCATCGACCGACTGTACTGCCCCACGCACGGGATGTTGCCCTGGGAAGAATCCGTTAGAAAGAGCGAATGCTGCGACAACAACGGCCGCGACCGCTGCAGCACCCATTGCCCAGCGCCCGGCTGGCCAGGAAGCACGCTTGTTCTCCAAGCGCCAAACAGGTTGCGTCTCTCCCACTGTCTTGCGCTCCAACGCATGGCGGCAGGCCACACAGGCGTGCACGTGATCTTCAAAGAGCAGAGCCCGCGCCGGAACCAGCTGCTTCGCCAAATACGCCGGGATCAACGCCTGAAAGTCTTCGCAGGTGCGAAGGGACTGCGGATTCGAGGTCACTTCTCCCGCGATCGACTTCCAGACGCGTTCGCTGGCCTGGGCAACAATCGTTTCGGGAACCTCTTCCTCACGAATGGCAGAGAACAATTGTTCAAATTTGTCGTTTTTCATGATCTGTCTCCTAAGTGCGCTCCGAGTTCCTTGCGGAGCTGTCGCCGAGTGCGGTGAACAATTACGGCTACCAGCACCTGCGAAATACCGAGCATTGCTGCAATCTGGGGATTCGTGAATCCCTCAAGAAACCGCAGGGTGAAAACTTCTGCTGAACGCGGCTCGAGTTGGCTGATCGCCTGCGCAAGCGCTCGACGCAGGTCCGCGGTCTCGTTCGGAGCTTTGCCGCCAGGGAGGTCAATCAGCTCTACCGTACGATCGGACTGCCGCGACCGCAGGATGTCGAGAGCGGCATTAATCGCAGCGCGCCGAAGATAGCTCTCCTCGCTCTGTAACGACTCGGATGATGATCGGTGCAGCAGGCGCAGAAAGACGGTCTGCAAGACGTCTTCGGCATCCGCCGCGTTGCCCGTAATGCGGTAGGCCGTACGGAAGACCAGTCCGTGGTGCGCCCGGAATGCCCGATCGAGTCCGGCGGGAGCGCTGATTGTTAATTCCTCTGCCAATGCGCTTTGCAGGTTACTACCTCCCGGAGCTGCTTACATCATGAAAGACGACGGGGAGGCGAGATTATTACAGGAGGTACGCCATTCTCGGCTCGGAGAATCGGCCTTAGTCGTTGAAGGCGAAGCGGAAGTACCTGTACGGAAAGGACCTAGCTGCCAAGCTTCTCACCGTCTCCGGGCCGGTAACCGTTTACGAAATCTGCGGCGTTGGTACGCTTTTTTCCTTCGAGTTGCAGTTCGACCACTTCCAGCGAAGTACCTTTGGCACATCCAGCGAACAAGCGATCTCCTCGCGCACTGAGTATCCCCAGAGGGACACTTTCACTTGAAGCCGCTGCCTTCAAGATCTGCAGCTTTTTCTCCCGAAAGGTTGTGTAAGCTCCGGGCCAGGGCTGGAAACCTCGCATCCGATTGATGATCTCAGCGGCCGAGCGGCTGAAATCAATCATGCCATCTTCCTTTTTCAAAATTGGGGCCAGAGACGCACGCGCGTTGTCCTGTTTGCGGGGTTCAATAGTGCCTGCCTGCAATCCACGCAATGTTTGGATCGTGAGATCTGCCCCCATCGCGGCCAGGCGCGGCGCAAGAGTTTCTGAAGTATCGTCCGCGGCGATCGCAAGCTCTTCCTGCAAAAGGATATCCCCGGTATCGAGGCCAGCATCAATCCGCATCGTGGTATTGCCGGTAATGGTCTCTCCGCTCGCGATGGCCCACTGAATCGGAGCAGCGCCACGGTATTGCGGGAGGAGAGACGCGTGCAGATTTATGTTTCCGAAACACGGCAGATCAAGCATCCACTGCGGGATGATGCGGCCATAGCCTACAACAATAATGGCGTCCGGCTTGATCTCGGCCAGACGCGCGCGGAATTCTTGGTTCGCCTTGATCTTGTCGGGCTGGGTAATAGGAAGCCCGAGTCTCAGCGCAGATTCTTTCACTGGCGAGAGCACTAATTCGAGGCCGCGTCCTTTGGGACGATCCGGTTGCGTGACCACGAGATGGATCCGAAATCCCGCCCCGAACAGCTTTTCAAGGGTTGGGACGGCAAAACGAGGCGTGCCACAAAAGACGAGATCGAGAGATTGGGCCATCGGGTGACTGAGTCATCGGGTGATTTAGCCGTGCAATGATTTAGTCATTTAATCAATGAAAATCGTATGGCATCGAAGGTTTTCATTGATTAAATGACTAAATGACAATGACTAAATTCCCTACCATTCTCCGGCCTTCATTAGCTTCTTGATCTTCCGCTTCATCAGGTCGCGTTTCAGTGCGCTTAGATGGCTGATGTAGAGCTTGCCATTGAGATGGTCGGTTTCGTGGAGAAAGGCACGCGCCAGCAGTTCTTCGCCAGTCTTTTCAAAAACCTTCCCGTTGACATCCTGGGCGCGGACGGTGACTGTGTTGGGACGTGAAACGTTCTCTCGAAAGTCCGGAATGCTAAGGCACCCTTCGCTCTGTGTATGCTTGCCCTCAGTGTGAATGATTTCAGGATTGATGAGAACGAGCTTTGCGTTGGAGTCCTCTTTAAACGTGATATCGATGACCGCGATGCGGCGGCCGATGCCGATTTGCGGCGCGGCAAGACCGACCCCGTGAGCCTCGTACATGGATTCAAACATGTCCTCGATCAGCTTTTTCAGCTCACCATCGAAGACCGTAACCTTCTCCGCTGGTTTTTCGAGAACCGGATTGCCGAACTTTACGATGGGATAGATCATCAGTAGTTCTTGAGTTGCTGACAGTATCCTTTGTAATTGCGCACCGTTTCGGTCATCGAATCGCCGCCGAACTTGTCTAACGCGCAACGAGCGAGGGCGAGTGCAACCATGGCCTCGCCAGCAACGCCCGCCGCCGGAACGACGCACACATCCGAACGCTCGTAAGCCGCTTTGACTGGCTCTCGGGTCGAAAAGTCGACTGACTGGAGTGGCCGGCGCAAAGTGGAGATCGGCTTCAAGTATCCGCGAACCCGAATTTCTTCGCCGTTCGAAATACCACCTTCGATCCCGCCGGCATTGTTGTGAGTGCGCGAGAATTCGGTGAATCCGCTTCCGGTGTAACCGATTTCGTCGTGCACTTGGGAGCCTGGGATAAATGCGGCAGCCACTCCGGAGCCTATTTCGACCGCCTTCACTGCCTGCAGCGACATAACGGCAGAGGCCAGAATGGCATCCAGTCGTTCGTCCCACTGGGCGTAGCTGCCCAAGCCAGGCGGAACATTGCGAGCAACAACTTCGAAGACGCCCCCCAGGGAGTCTCCTGTGCGCAGAACCTTATCAACTTCTTCTTTCATGCGCTGCTCAATCTCGGGATCTGCGCAGTTTAGAAGGACTTCAGTGCGGTCGTACAATGCACTGATCTTTTGCCAATCAACCTGCTCGGTGACGCTAACGCCGCCTGTGGTAACGACATGGCTGAGAACTTCGATCCCGAGCGCACGCAGAAAAAGCTTGGCAATGGCACCCATTGCCACGCGTGCAGCCGACTCCCGAGCAGAGGCACGCTCCAGGATGTAGCGCGCCTCGGGAAAGTTGTATTTCAAAGCACCAGCAAGGTCGGCGTGACCGGGCCGGGGAGATGCAACGCGCTTGTGCTTGGCCGGGTCCCCGTCTCCTACAGGAAGAGACTCCTGCCAGTTCTTCCAATCACGATTGGCAATTTCGATCGAAACTGGCGACCCAATGGTGATGCCGTGGCGTACACCGGAAACGATGTGGGCCGTATCCGTCTCAATCTTCATTCTCCCGCCACGGCCATAGCCTTGTTGGCGGCGCCAGAGTTCCCGATCAATGAAGGGCTGGTCTACTTTGAGCCCTGCAGGGAGCCCGGACAGGAATGCCACCAAGGCTTCTCCATGGGATTCTCCAGCTGTGAAGTAGCGCAGCATAAATTTTTGATTGTACCTGAATGTGGCAGCGGAACCGGACTCTGGGGGGAAAATGCAGCTCAAAAACGCCTATCTGATCGCTCATTTGAATTTTCACAGCAACCGGAGGTTTCAGGAAGGATACAATACAGTACGTCAATTTTTCCTAGGCAGACATAACGAAGGTCGCGCCGCTCACCACTTTCTCTGGCCCCGATAAGGAGTACCTGTGTGCCCCGACGCACAGACGCCAGAAGATAGAACAATTCGATGTGCCCTGGTGCATGACTTGCTCTTGCTGCGGCAAGGCCTACGCCGTTTGCTTGAGGATCATCCAGACATCAGCGTAGTCGTGGAAGCCGGAACTGCGGACGAAGCGCTCCAGAGCGTCTTTGAGCATCGCCCCGAAGTAGTAATCCTTGAGCAAGCTGTGTTCGAGTGCCAGCCTGAACAGGCAGAGCGACTGATTCTACAAGAGTCTCCCAGTAGTAAGGTTCTGTTCCTCGCCACTCATAAAGAGGAACGCCTTCGCCAGCAAGGCTTGTCAAATTGTGCAATACGTCCAACGTCTGCGGAAGAGCTCGTGGCAATGATACGAACTGCGGCAGAAAGAGGAGCAAACCACATTTCCGATAGCCCGCTGGCTCGGGTTCAGGAGATGCTTCCACGGACTCGGATCCTGACCGCCCGGGAGCGCGAAGTGCTCAAACTCCTAGCGGAGGGAAGGACCGTCCGTTCGGTGGCGGCT
>Ga0126371_10000719_pt1 | contig 27650 bp, 23 predicted proteins | sample PanSoiMetaPlot_4_FD_110145 | JGI IMG/M metagenome (GOLD analysis project Ga0126371, IMG submission 110145) | Tropical forest soil microbial communities from Panama - MetaG Plot_4 | ecosystem: Environmental > Terrestrial > Soil > Tropical forest > Bulk soil | place: Panama | collected 2016-02-17 | reverse complement strand
CTTCCGCCAGAACGCGGAGGGAATCCTCAGGCACGCTGCCGTCACCCCGTGGGCCGATATTGAGCAGATAGTTGCCCGTGTCTCGGGAACAGGCAATCAGGTTCTGGATCACGCGCCGGGGACTCTTCCAATCATCGTCCGCCCGCTGGTATCCCCAACTGTCATTGAGGGTCATGCAGGATTCCCAGGCGCGGCCTTCGGTCTCTGCTTTAATCTGCTGCTCGGGAGTGGAGAAATCTCCGGGCAGCTTGTTGCGGTTGTTGACGATGATATCCGGCTGCAGCTCGAACACCATTTTGTTCATGCGCTCGGATTCCCAGCCAACCGCCTCGAGCGGCCACGCAACGTCGTACCAGAGCACGTCAATCTTTCCGTAGTTGGTCATTAACTCCCGGATGTGCGTGTGGATGTAGTCGACGAAGCGCTTCCGCGCGCCGTCATCGGTAGCGCAGCGCGCGCCGTCGGGGTGGTGCCAGTCCATCAACGAATAGTAAAAACCCACGCGCATGCCTTCGCCGCGCGCCGCGTCCACATATTCGCGGACCAGATCGCGGCCGGGTCCTTGCTTTGGCGCGCAATAGTCGGTGGTTTTGGTCTCAAACTGGCAAAAGCCCTCGTGATGTTTGGTGGTCATGACCATGTAGCGCATGCCGGTCTCCCGCGCGAGCTTGGCCCACTCGCGCGCGGGAAACGGCTTGGGCTTGAATTGCTTGGCCAGAGGAGCGTATTCCGAGACGGGGATGCCCTCGTTTTCCATAACCCACTCGTGGCGCCCGAGGATGCTGTAGAGCCCCCAGTGAATGAACATGCCGAAGCGCGCCTCGTGCCACCATTTCATGCGTCGCACGCGATCGGCTTCTTCGCCTCCAGGCGCGGTTTGTGTTTGAGCCTGCAGAGGCTCGAAACCGCCGAGGGAGGCCAAACCTGCCATTTGTCCCGAAAAGGCAGCCGCTGCAACGGCCGAGCCGGTATCGCGGATCCACTCCCGCCGCGAGGGATGATTTTTGTCCATCTGCTTTATGCTCCAACCTGCCGCCAGCTCATCCTCCGAGTGCTCCTGGTTCACAAGGAAGCGTGAGTCCGGCGTTGCTTTTTAGAAAACAAACTTTGCGCCGAACTGCAATTCCCGAGGCGTGCTCGAGATGCTGTGGATGACGCCGAGCGTGCCTGAGGTAACATCCGCGCCGGGAATCCCCAGAATCTGCAAGTTGAAGACATTGAACGCCTCGGCGCGAATCTGCAGGCTCTTGCCTTCGGAGATTCGGAAGCTCTTCGCCATAGAGAAATCGACGTCATAGAAAAACTGGTCGCGCAAGACACCCACACCGAAGTCGCCAAAACGGGAAACCCATTGGGAAGGGCGGTTGCACAGATGGGAGCCAATGCGCCGTTCGGAGCGGTCTGGCCGGGCGAAGAGGGAATGATGCAGAAGGCTGCCGGGTTGAACCGCTCAGATTGAGTTTGATTCGACGGATCAAAGCCCGCCCGGGCACCACGCCCGGACGGTCATCGCCACTGACCGAAGACCTGCCGATGCCTCCGCTGCCCGAGAGGCCCGCCGGATCGCCACCCCCATTGGTTACCTCAAACTTTTGTCCAGACCGCCCGATGAAGAACAAATTGCTTTCCCAATTCCCCAACACCTACGCGAGAGGCCCGTGCGTAAGGTACCGCTTCCCGTGCCCGAATGGCAACTCATAGTCGGCGCTGAGTGTGACATCGTGGGGGACATCGAAAGCACAAGGCCCATAGGACAGGCTCTCGTCCAAGTAGCTCGTTGCGGAACCCTTGGGTCCGCAACTGCTGACGCCCTGTGGGGAGGTCTGGACCGGTAAGTTCGGCAGCGGAGAAGGGAATTGCGCTGCATTGGCGTTGCCGGTCCAGTCGTGCCGGTCGGACTTGCTGCCCACAGAGGCAACCGAAACTTTCATGTTGGTGCCCAGCTGGCGCTCCAAGTCCACATGCCACTGCTGTGACGGCGCGTCGATACAGCTGCGATCGTTGGCAAAGCCACCGTTTTGGTTGAGCGTCCGCCGTGGACTCGCGACGTAAATGCGAAGAGGAAATGCTTTTAGCAAGTCGCATTGCAAATTCAATATTAAAAATATGTGTTTTACATATTAAAAAACTGAACGTTTCTTCGTTTAAAATGCCGGAATCAGTTTTGCGGGCCGGTAGCCCGCTTTAGACCGAAGGAGACTTTACGGATGATCCGCGCACGTGAATCAAAATCCGCGCCAGTCGGAGTGGTAGGAAAAGTGTTGCGCATTTTGGAAGCGCTCGACGCCTCTCCTACGGGGTTGCAGCTTCGTGAAATCGCCCAGCAGACTCGTGTCAACAAGAGCACCGCCTACCGGTTCGTAGCGCACCTGCAAAGAGAAGGCTATCTTCTTCGTGACGATGCCGGTGCCTACGTCGTGGGCCCGAAATTGGCAAGGCTGGGTGCCGGGATTGCTTATCACGCCACGTTGCGGAAGGTCAGCCGGCCGGCGACCATGGCCCTCTCGAACGAAACCAAGGAAACCGTAAATCTCGGCGTCCTGGACGGGCACGAGGTGCTCTACCTGGACGTGATCGAGAGCCCTCATTCTTTTCGCATGGCTTCGCAGCCGGGAATGCATCGTCCGCTCAACTGCACCGCTCTAGGCAAAGCTTTGCTCGCTTTTCTTCCCGCCGAGCACCGCGAAGAGCTGTTGCCCGTGCTGACCTTTGAGCGCGCCACTCCGCGCACGATTCCTAATCTTGCGAGGTTGCAGAAAGAGCTGGTTCGCGTCGTGCAGCAAGGCTACGCCATCGACGATCAAGAAGCCGACATGGGCGCGCGCTGCGTGGCCGCCCCAATCTTGGACGAGAGTGGAAAAGTTGCCGCCGTCATCAGCGTTTCCGGGCCTATCACGCGAATGAGCCGCGACCGCATTCGTGCCTATGCCCTCGCAACAAAAAGAGCGGCGCGAGCAATCTCCGCACAGCTTGGACATTCGCGCTAACGGCGACGAGGGAGAAATTCACGCCCGAGCGCAAGAAATTGGCCGAGCAAAGGGTTCCATCTTGAAGCGGCAAACCAGTCCAATCGAGAGACGCACTCGCGTCCGCGTACCTGCCCGTCGACCGGTGATTGTCTTCGCGGACGGCGCTAGGGCCAAAAGGAGAGTTTTCGACAGTAAGTAACGTCCGAAAAAAACGGACAGGTCCGCCTTGCTCGTTGCTTGCCATTTCAGGCAGATGCCGCTCTCATCCGTGGAGATTAAAAAACCCACCGTCAATCGGATAGTCTGTCCCGGTAATAAAGGCGGCCTCGTCCGAGCACAGAAACAAAGCAAGCGCCGCCACTTCCTCGGGTTTTCCCATGCGGCCTATCGGCTGCGACTGCGAGAGAGCCCGGAACATTTCCTGTTCGCGGCCGGGATAATTCTGTTTCAGATAGCCGTCGACAAAGGCCGTGTGCACGCGCGCCGGTGAAATGCAGTTGCATCTGATCTTGTGCGCCAAATAGTCCCGGGCCACGGACAATGTCATTGAGACAACGGCGCCCTTGCTCATCGAGTAAGCAAACCGATCGGCGAGACCAGCGGTGGCCGCGATGGAAGCCATATTCAAGATGACTCCACCGCCGTTGGCTTTCATTGCGTTGATCGCCGCATACATGCAGTTGTAGATTCCCTTTACGTTCACCCGAAAAATCCTGTCGAATTCCGCCTCGGAGGTGCCCTCAAGCTTCCCGATGTGGGAGACCCCCGCACTATTTACGAGGATTTGAATCGGGTTCTCCCTGGCGAGCCCCTGGAACAAATCTCTTACAGACCGCTGATTGGCAACGTCGCAAACATGCGACGCGGCCTTGCCACCGCATTTGACAATTTGACGAGCTGTGCTTTTCCCTCCCTCCGCATCAATATCCACGAGCCATACCAGTGCACCTTCCCGCGCAAATCTTTGCGCAATGGCCTGGCCTATGCCGCTGCCAGCGCCGGTAACCACCGCCGCTTTTCCGTCAAGCCGCTTGCTATCGGATTGCTTCCGCGCTTTCGTCAGTTGGGAACTCCTCCGTGAAGAAGATCATCTACGCTCGAGCCGAGTCGCACACAGCTCTCAGCGATGCGCCCCGCAAACACGGTTCGTGAGAGTCCCGATCTTTTCGATGGTCACGCTCACCTCATCGCCATCCTTCAGCCAGAGCGGGGGATTCTGAGCCATGCCAACGCCGCTCGGCGTTCCCGTAAAGATTACGGTGCCCGGAAGCAGCGTCGTGCTTTGGCTGAGAAACTCGATCAAGGCCGGCACGCCGTGAATCATGTCGCGCGTATTTGCGTCTTGCATCGTGCGGCCGTTTACCTGGGTCTGAATTCGTAGTCCATCGGGATCCCCGAGGGAATCCCGCGTCACCAGGCACGGCCCGAGTGGGGCAAAAGTGTCGAAGCTCTTGCCGCGGCACCATTGGCTCCCTCCTGTTTTGAGTTGCCAGTCGCGCGCGGTGACGTCGTTTCCGCAGGTATAACCGGCGACATAGTCGAGCGCTTGTTCGCGTGCGACATCCTTGCAGGCCCTTCCGATCACCACCACCAACTCGCCTTCGTAATCGATTTCGGAGCTTTTAGCGCGCTCCGGAAAGCGAATCGGCTGGGTCGGGTCCTGCACCGCATTTGTTCCTTTGGCGAAGACCTCGGGGTATTCGTCGATTCCCATACCCACTTCGTCCGCGTGGCGCCGGTAGTTTTTCCCGACGCACCAGATCATGGTCGGGACCACCGGAGCCAAAATCCTTCCGACGATGGCAGTTTCGCCGGTCAGTTGGAATCCATGCAGCGGATCACCCTCGACACGGAGCGGCCCTGGGCCTTGCTGCTCGACGGCATGATGAATCTTTCCGGCGGGATCTTCATAGCGGATGACTTTCATAAAGATTCGGAAGGCTGGATTTGCCGGCAAGCGCGAGAACAAACGACGTGCGTCAGGCGCCGTAGAGCTCTGGGCCAGTACCTCGGGTGAAATCCGGGCGTCATTGAACCAATGGAGTTTAACAAAGGTCGTCAACTTTATATACGAGGTCTCGTGTTTCACTATGTGAACTTTTGCTTTTGTCAAAGCGCCTTGGCTTCGACCCTGTCGAGTTGTGTGTCCTTCACTCCACGCGTGGCTAGCGTGCGGAAATCGCTCACATTCCTCAGCGACAAGACGCGGCCAGCGGACCCTGCCGGCGCCCCGGCTCAAGCCCTTTGCCATAGATCAGTCCCGGACCCACGATTCCGATGTTGTGCAGGTCTTCGCCCCAAATCAGGCTGTTGTGCCAATGACTGTGCCCGTAGTCCTGAAATTTGTTGTCGCCGGTGTTGGCCTCGGCGGCGTCGCCTGCCATTGGCGTCTCCGCCGCTAGGATCGTCGCGCCGGGCGCAAGATGAGCAGAATGTTGCTCTTCAGATGAATCGATTAGCACGGATAGGTTAGTCGAGGAAACCGCACGGTGCCTCAGCCCGCGGCGGCGGCAATGCCAATACCGGCACGCTTCAGGAACTCTCTTCGAAATGCGTCCATGATGCCCTCGCTTGGTAATCCTGCCAAAGATTAGTCGGACCGTTTGATTATGACCTGCTGCGGACACTACCTGCCTAGTCTCGCAATTTCAAGCCGAGAACGGCGATCAGCTGCGGTAAGATGATGCCGTGATTTTCAGAATTAGAAATGCTCGTTTTATATTGTGAAGCCATGACCAAAGGGTCGCCCGGTGACGGCCTTGCCCACTCCTAGGAAACCATGGACCTCCCAAACGCGCAGAGAATTTTGCGTTTCCGCGGGCCTCGCCACTGCCGCGCTACCGCTGGCGGGGCTCGCAGTCGGAAAGCAGCCCAGGGCCGGTATCCCGGACCTCGCAAAAATTGACCGGCAGCGCATTCTTGCGGCGGCGGAACGCTACCTTCATGAACTGCCCGTAACCATCACCGTTTTTTCCAGTCCGCGGAGCGCGGGAGGGCCGCACGATTATTTTTCCGAGGGAGACTACTGGTGGCCCGATCCCAAAAATCCCTCCGGTCCTTATATTCGCCGAGATGGTGTGTCCAATCCGGATAATTTCACAGCTCACCGGCACGCCCTGATTCGGTTAAGTTTGCAAGTCCCGACATTAACTGCCGCGTGGCTGCTTACGCGCGACACTCGCTACGCCGCCCACGCGGCGAAACACTTACGCGCGTGGTTTCTCGATCCTGCCACGCTGATGCACCCAAACCTTCAATACGCTCAAGCCATTCATGGCGTGACCACGGGGCGGGGAACCGGGATCATTGACACCATTCATTTGGTGGAAGTCGTTCGCGCTATCCCGTTTCTCGAGGAGTCCGGCGCCCTCTCTCGACCGGAAATGCGCGGCCTGCGAGGCTGGTTCGACGCTTACATGGACTGGATGACGACCTCTAAGAATGGCCAGGAGGAGCGGGACGCCAAGAACAATCACGGAACGTGTTGGCTGATGCAGGTATCCGAGTTCGCGGCGTTTACGACTAATAGGGAACTGAGTGAGTTTTCTCGAACGAGATTCAAGGCAGTCCTGGTGCCGGAGCAAATCGCCGCCAACGGCAGCTTCCCGCGGGAGCTTAGTCGCACGAAGCCTTACGGCTACTGCCTTTTCAACCTCGACGTGATGGCCGTTGTCTGCCAGATTCTCTCGACGCCGCAGGACAATCTTTTCTCCTATGCGCTTCCCGATGGCCGAGGGTTTGCAATGGCGATGGCCTTTATGTCTCCGTTCATCGCGGACAAAAAATCGTGGCCCTACGCACAAGACGTCGAGTACTTCGACGACTGGCCCGTGCGCCAGCCGAGCCTCCTATTTGCAGGAATGGCGCTCTCAAAACCTGAATACTTCGCCGTCTGGAGCAGGCTCGATCCAGATCCGACTGTGGAAGAAATCATCCGCAACTATCCGATACGGCAACCCTTCCTCTGGCTGTCTTTAATAAGGTAATGATTTTTTCAATTTGCTCTGTTTATCCCGACCCCCAGCCGGCAACCGCATTTCCATCGGCCCTGGCGCTTGCTGCCTCGTGGGATCCCTGGCTTGGCTATGCACGTCACGCCGATTTTCGCTGGTCAACCGCTAGGCCGGCTTCTGATGCTTGCGCTCTAGCCGGGTTGCCAATTGCGGGCGAAGGCTAGCGAGGTTCTTAAGTGTGTTGTAACAAAATGCCGCGCCCAGGCTTAGAAAGGCTACCGTGACCAAAAGGCTGGGCACCTCGGATGAGGATAGCGGTGAGGGTCCCTGGTCCTGGAAGAGCTTGAACTCGGAGCCCGCGAGTTCACTCTTCAGCGAAGCGGACTGGTCAAGGAGCTTGTCGGAATCGCTGACCAGCGCGGCGTTCACCTCTTGCTCGTACGCGGCAGCCAGACTCTCGCGTGCGGGATTTCCGTCTAAGGTCACGCGAAGCCAGGACTCTGCCTGCTCCCGGCTGGCAAATCCCGGCGCAGTTTCAAGGGCGTGCATCGCTTTGGACTTTGCTTCAGCGGTGACACTGTCTTCGGCGGGAGCCACGACGGAGACGGAGACGACCCTTTCTCGCTCTTTGGCCCGCCCTTTCCGCCTTGTCGGGGCCCGGACGTCGCTCACTTCCCGCTTCACCGAACTCTCAGGAATCGTCTGAACGGTGGTGGAGGCGGTGTGCAAGGTCGAAACCATGGCCTTGCGGTAGACGTCGGGTACAACGCTGTGGGCGCCCTCCTTGGAACGTGAGAATTGCTCCGCTTGCCTGTCAAGGGCTTCGGCAGCGGCAGCCAATTGTGCGCGCAATTGAGCGGCCTCCGACATCGATCGGAACAGTCGGACGGCGTCAAAGTGAGCGGCCAAGACGAAAACACAGGAAAGCACGACCGTTACCAGGCGCGCTTCGAACGTGAACCGCTGCGAAGCCCTGTCCATGACGTGATCGAACCAAGCCCGCAGGCCTTCCAAGCGCGGCTCGGGCGGAGGACCGACAGCAGGCAATCCTCCCGTGACAGGGCGGGCCTCCCGCTCTGGTTCCTTCGCTTGCGGGGTCGCGTTTTCCGTCGCGACGGCGATGCTGCCCTCCGCTTCGACCGGCTCGGCGTGGCGAACGATGCCTTCGTCAAAATCCTCGGCCGGCGAAAGAGGTTCATGGTGCAGCGACGCCACCTGCGAGGCGCGGCGTACGATGCCCTCATCGAAATAGGGCTTTGCGGGGGCGGGGACAGGCACGCCCGCTTGAGCCGCTCCTGGTCTCGACCTGGGTCCCAAATCGTTCTCCCCCCAAGCGATCATGAGCATGGCGCGCTGGGCAGCATCGGGCAGGGTTCCGGGAAGCGGTGCGGAGAGTTTCTCGAGGACGGCGAGCAACTCTTCGACATCGACGGAAGTGGCCAAGCGGCACCGGCTGAGCAGTCCGCCGAGAACCGCTCCTACGAGCGCCCCAGTGCGCCAGGGATGCTGGCAAAAACTGATCGCTCGAACGTAGCCAGCCAAAAGGTCCGAATATTGGCAGGTCGCTGCGAACGAGTGCTTGGCAATCCCTACTACAATTGGCGTGACAAAGAAGCCTCCAACCGCACCCATGATCCACGGTAACAGGGGAATCGAAGCGCTGGCTCCCTGCAGCTTCCCGGCGGTCTCCGGGGAAATGAAGTGGAGCCGGTCCACACGAAGGCGAAAGCGCGAAAAGATCGAGTCAGAAATCGTGGGTTGACGCAGGACTCTGCGGGCCATTTCCTTTGCCCAGCGGCTGGCTTCCTCACCGGGACAGGCGGTCTCGAACAGATCCACGAGGCTGCGCCGCAAATTGGCGCCGCGCAGCCCTAGCAAGCTGACGACCACCTGCGTGGCCGCGGTGATAAACAGGCTGACGACGAGCATTAGCACGACAAAAGCAATAACAGTGTCAAGATGTTGAAACATGGTGGTTTCCCGATGAAGCTGTGAAAAGTATAGAGGAGACTGCGATGGCGGGCAGAGAAAAGGCAGGGTAAGTATCTTTATCGTTAAGACCTCGGGCGCGGACTCTGGCCGCGGCAGTCTTGTGTGCTTGTTAGCATACGCGACAAGATCAGTGCTTCGTAGCTAATCTTGCCGATGAACGCGGCTAAGGCTATTCCGATCTGACCGTCTGGCGTGCAAACAATTTGGCAACCTTCTCCAGCGTGTCAATCTCTGATGCGGCCTTGTCCTTGCGAATGCGAACAATTCGCGGAAAGCGCAACGCATATCCACTCTCGTGCCGGCGAGACTTTTGGATGTTGTTAAACGCCACTTCGAGCACGATCGCCGGCGTGACGGTACGTCGATGCCCATGATCCTCAATCGTGTGTTGCAAGAAAAAATCGGTATATTCGCGGATATCCGCATCGGTTAAACCCGAATAAGCTTTCCCGATGTTCAGGAGCCTCTCCCCGTCCCGCACCGCAAAGGTATAGTCGGAAAGTACCTTATGCCTCTTGCCGTGACCATATTCCACGGCGGTGACGACAACATCCAAGGTCGCAAACGGCTGCTTTAACTTGAACCACAAACCACCCCGTCGGCCCGGTACGTACGGAGAAGTCGCGGCCTTCGCTACAATTCCTTCGTGCCCGGCTAACAGCGAATTGCGAAATGCCAGCTGCGCTTCGGCGGCAGTTTTGCATTCCGTACGTCTCGCAACGTGCAACGCCGTTCGAGCGTTCGCACAAACTACATCGAGATATGCCTTGCGTTTTGTCAAGGGCGCACTCAGCAGCAGTTCGCCATCTTGATAAAGCAAGTCGAACGCGACATACCTCACTGGAATATCGTTTTGTAGGAACATATCCAGGCGTTTACGTCCCAGCCGCTTCTGCAATTCCGTGAACGGCAAGGGCCGGTTGTCGCGCCAGGCCAGAATTTCACCGTCCAGGATCAATTCTCCTGGCAACTCGCGAATGGGCTGCACGAGCTCGGGAAACGCTGTGATCTCATCGAGAGTCCGCGAAAAAATCCGCACTTCGCCGCTTTTGTCCTTGTGAACTTGTGCCCGAATTCCATCGTACTTTTCTTCTACCAGCAGCGAGTCGAACTCCAGCTCTTCTCGTTCGTCGAACAGATCGTCCGGAGTCTCAACGGGCGCTGCCAACATGAATCCTATTGGATGAAACAGATGTACGGTGGCACCGGCCAACTTGCCTTCTGCCGCCAGCGTCAAGGTTTCTCCAATGTCGGCAGTCAGCATGTTTGCGCGGCGAACTTCCGCGAGTGGACACTCGAAAGCCTTCGCAATGGCTTCTTCGACTAGGCTTTCTTTCGACCCAATCCGCAGGTCTCCGGTGGCAATTTTCACGATATATTTGACATCGCCTGAACTGGCGCGCCGAAAAGCATTGGCGAGCAGCTCCGCCTTCTGCGTTTGTCTCCGCGCAGCTGCCAGGTCGTCAAAAAGCCGGGCCACATCGGCAAGGGATATGTCCCCCTCGCGATTTGTGCGGCGCAGGAGCTCCTCGGCCATGTCGCCTAGGTCTCCGTGCTTCCGATACGTGGCCGCGATAGCGTGGCTAGGCTGGCCAGCCGTTTCTGCGATCACACGGGAAAGGTTGGCGGCACCAACCCCCAACGTGCGCTCGTCATGTCCAGCGAAGACGTGCGCCGAAAGAAACCGTGCAGCGATCGCGGCGTCGGTAGCGCTGAGAGAATTAAAAAATTCGCTGATCAAGCGCACTTTCTCCAGCTTTTTGGAGGTGGCGCCGACAGCGTCCGCGATCTGTACAAAGCTGCGCACAATGTTCTCAGCTACGTCTGGCCCACGGGCGATAATGCAATTTTCGCAATCCGTGATGCAAGAGATACACGCATCAACGCCGGGGAGACCAAGCCATCGCCGTCTTTGAGCGCCAGCTCGGGCACGACGTCAGGTTGCTCGGTGGGGTCGCCTGGTTCGATCGAGCCGCGTGATCCCGACTTCCCAACGCGGAAGCCCGTCCGGGTGATTCCCTTGTCCATAGAAATGTGAGAGGCTGACAAGATCGCCCCGGAGAGACCCGGCGCGTGGTCGTATTGCAACGTTCGCGACGCGGAAGTCACGTCATTTTGGCTGCGGATGAGATTTTGGCGGAAGGACACCGCTCCCGAATCAGAGACTGCGTACAATTGCGTGAATTGGAACTCCTCCCGGAGGGCAAATGAGAGAAAGTCCAGTTAGGCCTGAGATCGTCGACTGGCAGCAACCGCCGCCGCGGCGACGCCGCCTATTTTTCTTCGCGCTCGCTGTGCTTGTTGCTCTCATTCTTAGCAGCCGGACTGTATTGTCTTATTATGTCGAGGGGCTGTGGTTCGGATCGCTCGGTTATGAAGACGTTTTCCGAAAAACATTGGCCCTTCAGTGGACAGCCTTTCTAGCATTCTCGGCGGTCACATTTCTCATTCTGTACGGTTGGTTCCTAGCGTTGCGGCGGGTATACGCACGCGACTTGCCAAGTGGCGGCACAATCTTCATCGGGGGACAACCGTTTAAGCTGCCGGTCGATCGCATCCTGGGCCTCATCGGGCTCTTGGCTTCTCTCATCATCGCCCTGATAACCGGTACCAGCAGCATGACGGAGTGGCCAACGTTTGCATTGTATTGGTATGCGCCGCGAAGTACCGGCGGCGTGCTGGATCCAATCTTCGGCAGGCCGATCAACTTCTACCTGTTCACGCTTCCCGCATGGCAGTTCGTCGCGAGCTGGCTGCTGACGCTGGCTGTGATTGCCTGTGTCGTCGCCGTTTTCTTTGTTTTTGTCACCGGCAGCACCCGGATGCTTGCGGGGGGCCGAACCAGATATATCTCATTGCCGTGGCGCGGGTTTTCCATCGCGTTTGCATTCTTACTGCTGACCCTCGCGATGCGCGTGTACATTGGCCGGTTCGAGCAATTATTGGACAATCATACGATTTTCGATGGTGTGACCTACACCGATGCCCACATCATGCTCACGGGTATGCTGGTGGTTTGTGTAGCGCTCGTTCTGGGCGCTGGAATTGCCTGCATCAACGTGGTGTCGGCGCCGCGCGTGCGCTGGCTGCTTGGAGCCGTGGTTCCGGCAGTAGTCTGTTACCTCGCTGTTCAGATGCTGGGCTGGTACGTAAGCAGCTTTGTTGTGAAACCAAACGAGCTGGCTCGCGAGCGGCCCTACATTGCGTACAACATTGACTTCACGCGGCAAGCCTTTGGATTGAACCACCTCTTGCGGCGCGAATTCCCCGCGGAGACTACCGTCGAGGCGGCTGACGCGGCAAACAATCAAGCTACGCTCCAAAATATCCGTCTGTGGGACTGGCGCGCACTCCAGGACACGCTACGCCAGATTCAGGAAATCCGCACCTACTACGATTTTCCCGACATCGACATTGATCGGTATGAGATCAACGGCACCATGCGTGAGGTAATGCTTGCCGCACGCGAGCTGAACATCGACAAGCTCCCGGAGAGCAGCCGCAACTGGATCAACGAAAAGCTTATCTACACGCACGGTTACGGTATCACCATGAACCCGGTGAATGGCTTCACCCCGGAAGGACTGCCGACGCTGATTCTGAGTAACATGCCCATTCAAAGTACCGTGCCGAGCATGGTTGTAACGCGCCCGGAGATTTATTTCGGCGAACTGACCAACACCGACGTGTATGTAAAGACCCGGCAACAGGAATTCAATTACCCACAGGGCCAAACGAACAGCCTGACGTCCTACCAGGGCACCGGCGGAATCCAGATCGGCGGTTTCCTCCGACGCCTCCTCATCGCACTCGACTGCGGCGACGTTACCAAGCTCCCGTTTAGTGACGATGTCACGAAGCAGAGCCGGTTGCTGATGAGGCGCAACGTCCGTGAACGCGTGACCGCGTTAGCGCCATTCCTGACTTACGATTCGGATCCGTACATCGTCATCGGTGACGACGGCCGACTTTCCTGGGTTATCGACGCTTTCACGACCTCGGACAGCTACCCCTATGCGACGCATTACCCTCTCCGCAGTGCCCCGATCAATTACCTGCGGAACAGCGTGAAGGTAGTCATCGACGCCTACGATGGAACCACCGCCTTGTACGTGTTTGATCCACAGGACCCAATTATCACGGCGTATCGGCAGATTTTTCCAGCCCTGTTCAAGGACGCGGCGGCCATGCCTCCAGCGCTGCGCAAACACGTGCGCTATCCCGAACTCTTGCTTAAGCTGCAGGCCGCCGCTTATACCGTTTATCACATGACGGATCCACAAGTGTTCTATAACCGTGAGGACCTATGGGCCGTTGCTTCAGAAGTCGGCATGGACGAGTCCGGTGAGCAGAAAACCTTGGCAATGGAACCGAATTTCGTGCTTATGAAACTGCCGGGCGAAACCAACGTCGAATTCGTCGAGATTCTCCCGTTCACGCCGGCCAATCGGAACAACCTGATTGGCTGGATTGCCGGACGCAGCGACGGGGCACAGTATGGTACGTCGATAGTCTACGACTTCCCGAAGACCAAGCTGGTAGACGGCCCACTGCAGGTCGAAGCGCGTATCGATCAGAACGCCCAACTGTCCGGACAATTGACGCTGTGGAATCAACAAGGTTCCCATGTCCGACGCGGCACTCTGCTGGTTATTCCATGTGGGCGTGCGTTGCTGTATGCGGAGCCGATTTACCTGCAGGCCGAACGGAGCCCAATGCCGGAGCTACGCCTAGTGGTGCTTGCGCTGCAAGACCGGCTCGCCTACGGAGCCACCTTCGACTCGGCGATGAAGGCTCTGTTTGGAGGAGAGGCCTCGTCGCTGTCTGCCGCTGCTCCTGTCGAGGCGGAAAGAAACACACCAGGGGCTTCTCCCGCGAAAAAGCCCCCTGCGGATCTGAACGCGCTCATTGCTGGAGCCGCCAAAGACCTCGCCGACTACCAGCGACTAACAGCCGAAGGCAAGCTCGGCGAGGCTGGGCAGAAGCTTGAACAGTTAAAGCGCAAGCTCGGCGAGCTGAACGCACGCCAAAAATGATTGCTCCCGACACCCGAGAGGCTCCGATGCCGCAAGGACGCTAATCAGGAGCAGATAGCGCGAAAATTCCGCTAGTCGTTTCGCCCCAAAATAGCAGCCGACTCTAAAATCAAGGAAGTACCCGAGAAGCCTGTAACACGGTCACACGCGTGAACCTCGACACTTTTAGGTGCGATTCTTCGCCTCATCCGTGCTCGTCGCAAACGGTTATTTGAAAACCTCGCTCTTCGGCAACAACTCGCCGCACGGCAGCGAAGACATGCCTGCTGGTGCTCGGTTTCAATGTGTGTGAGAGAACCATCTCCCGCCGGATGCGTAGTGTCACGAATGGTTCGTCCGAGTTCGGCATACTAGATTTGGAGGCGTTGCCAAGTCTTGGATTTTATCCACAGGTAGGAGATCAGCACGCACACCGACCAAGCAATGGGCAGCGAGAGCCAGACCAAATCCACAGGCCAAGCAAGCGGAATGGCCGTAAGATAGGCGATGCCAAGCATGGTGGCGGTCAGAACGAGCTCGATGCTAACGGCCGCCTTCACGTCGCCCGTTCCCAAAACGGCGCCGAACCACATCTGAGCCGGAATGACAATTAACATCGCCAGAGCCACAACGCGGAGGCTCGCACTGCCGTCCGCGAGCAGGGCCCACTCCGGCGCGAACAGCGCGAAAAACCAACGAGGCGTCAACAAGGCGAAGACAAGAAGAGGCACAGTCGCTACGAAGGCGCAGATAATCGCTTCGCGCAAGAGAGCTCCGATGCGTTCCGGCTGATTCCTGCCGACAAAGCGGCTAACCATCGAGTACGACGTTTCGGAGAAACCTTCCGTAGGTATCCAAAAGACAACGTAGCAGGTGTACACGATATTGGCGATGGCAAGCGCGGCCTCGCTCACGCGCTCAAGGATCAAGAAGAACACGAGCCAGCGAACCGTCTCGAGGCCACGTTGCACCACGATGCTAGCCGACATGCGGCTGAGCAGGCGCAGAATGCGCCAGTCAAAGCCCGGGAAACGGAAGAGGTTATAGCGCGTCTGGTTAAAGGCGCGCAGGGTATACAGCGTCAGGAAGAGGCAGGAGAGGGCCTCGGCGGCCACCGAAGCAAGCGCGGCTCCCCGCATGCCCAGCGTGGGAGCCCCAAATCTTCCGAAGATCAAGACATAACTGAGCGAGATGCTGGTGGCCGCGAGGATGATTGTCGCAGGGGCCAGGGCGCCGGTTTTGCCGGTAGCGGTCAGCAACGCACTGTAAGCGAAATTGGCCCCCGCCAAGAATATGCCCAGAGCGGCGGTCTGCAGATAGCTGTTGATTGCAAGGCGCACCGCGCTAGATTCGACAAACGAGCTTCCTACGATGGGCCATCCGACCTTAAGCGCGACCGTTGCGGCGAAACAGATGAGGAGGACGGCAACAAAGCCTTGATTGAATACGGCTCCCACGGCGTCGGGCCGGCGCTGGCCGGCACGGCGCGCGGCTAGGATCTGCATGGCTTCGACCAAAGCCAATGGCAGAACTAAGACCAGAAGCATGACTGAGTCTGCGATTGCCAGGGCGCCTAGTTCTGTGACGCCCACGCGGGCCAGAAAGATAGTATTAATCAGATGCAGGAGCGTCTCGCTGACCGCGGCCAGGATGATTGGCAGTGAGACTCTCCAGACGAGACGCGCAAGCTTGGTCATAGACTCAAAGATATAAGCCGGAACTGCGGTGATGACCAGTTCAGGTCGTATGTTTCTTGGTCTTGGTGCAAACGATCCCCTGCTTAATCAAGGAGGGCGATCTGATATGCGGCGCGGTTTAGGTGCATAACCATGCAGGAAAGCAGCGCGCCGCTCTTGTGGTATTCGCTGAGATTGAAGTAGGCCACCTCCAAAGCAAAGTTGGAAGCAGTGTCCTCCAATTTGCGGTTTTTCTGGAGTTCGCGCTGATAGTCCTCCGTCCCCACCTTGAGGTCGTGGAGGTGCGAAGAATTCAGTACGACTTTGGGCAAGCGCACGGAGTTGCAAATGCCGGAATAGGCTTCGTCCACAGAGACGTCGATGACGTCAGTGATTTTCTCGAATTCGGCTATTTCCGCGGGCTGAAGCAACTCCGTGCAAATCAATGTGCTCTCCTTGGTGATGGGAAAGACGAGGCAATCCAGATGGTAGAGATACGGGTCAGTCAAGCAAATCTTGATGACTCGCATATCGAAGTTTTTCTCCATCCAGTCGTATGTCTCTGGTTCGGACCGAATGCCATAGCCTCCCACATAGAGGTTGTCATAGAGATGTTTGAGTTCGGCTTCACCCTCGAATTTGGTCGGCGGAATCCAGACCTCATAACCCATCTGTTGGAAGAAGTCGACGCCCACACGGGATTCGCCACGGCGCGGCTCAGACGCAAAGTTGGATATAACCACGACATTCTTGCTTTGGAGGTGCTCCAGAACGATGCCCAAATTCGCGGTATAGACGAGATCCTACAATTGAGCGGCGCGGGGCGACGGTAGCGCGTAAACTAGCGCTTCCGCGGATAGATACCGATAGAGCTCAAGGAACTGCCAGCAAGCCCGCTTGAAATCCGGTCCTCGCCGATCCGGCGGCAGATCCTGCATCCAAGGATTGTTGGGCACCTCGGTCGAAAGAGAAAACGGAAAATTGACGAGATATGATGGGCGGTCGAACTGAGTGGGATTGAGCCACGGAGAGCGAGTGGCGGGCAGGGAGAGGACGTGTTCAACCGGTGGTTGGCTCACTACAGTAGAGAGCGGTGTGCTCATCGGAGAGTTCTCCTCGTTTAGATTTGCTTACTTTCCGTGCATAGGCCGGGAGGGCCCGCGGGCAACGCCGCTACGGAGTGCGCACTGGCCTACGAAGGGCGCACTTCACGGGTTGCTCTTTCAGTGATCCGGATTAACGGGTCAGTTCCTGCTTCCACGTGGTCGCCAGTTTCCTGAAGCGGTTCGAATTCGAATCGGGAAGACAACGGAACCACTAAATCAACCTGTGATCCATAGCGCACTTGCGAGAAACGCTGGCCCTGAAACACCGGCTGATTCTGCTTCAGCTTGAAGGGAACAATGCAATCGACATCGTAATCAGCGATCTGCAACATGTAGTACGCTTGCCCCAAATGCGAGGAATAGACACGATTGACGACGCGCTGATTATGGTGCAGATAATCGAGGGATTCGGGAGAAACACGCAGCTCCCGCAAAATGCTTTTCTCGACATCGAGCATCGGGTGGTTGTAAGTGTCTATCGGTTCCACGGGGACGAAAGAGATGGTCCGGGATAAGCAATTCGGTTGGTGTGAACATCAAAGAAGGTCATGAAAATGCCAATCACGAATGATTCACAGTCGTAGCGCGTATCGCGCAAGGCCTCTTGTAAGGAATAGGGCCGCCCTTTGATCTCCACGATGCACTCGTCGGGACGGACCTGGCGCTGATAAAGAATGATTCCGTCGGCCGGAGAAAAAAAATAACCCAGGTCCGAATAGGATGGCCGGATAGGATCCCGGAAGAAGTGATATTGTGAGATCCAACTGGCGGACTTCTTCTGAAAGGGGCGGACGTCGTTTTCCAACCAGTCTGGCAGTTCTCAGCCAAACAGGTTAAGAGCCAACAGGCCGGAGGGATTGATTTGGTCGAGCAGACGGACAATAGCAAGGCGTGCCCAATGCCTCACATCAGGTAAATAATCTAATATGGGGTCTATAGAACACCCGACAAGTTTGGGCCGAGGGATTGGCTGCTGCCCTTTGCCTAGCAACCAAGAACTCCCTTAGCAGCTAGCTGGGTCCTCGCCCTTGGCAAATGAGATAACGGCCAGCGAACCATTCCGTCGCGAGTGGACTGAAGGTCAAGCGCTTGTATAGTTGCCGATCGAGCACTGCGGGGATAAAAAGACGCCTCCTCTCGCGTAATACACATTCCATCAAAGAGTAGGTGCGCTGTTTGTCGAAAACCACGACGCTGTGGACGTCACGATGCAGCGAGTTCTTACCCGTCCACGCAGACGTCCGCGTTTTTCCTCCCGTCGAGACGACGGAGGGATCGTTATCAGCACTATATAGCGGTAGGATTTCTTAGGAGCTATCGCCCGGTGAGAAATGCCTTTGGACCTCTTTGTGCGCCGCTCACAGGCCTGGCCGACGCGCTTCAGGCTCCTGAGGCAGCTAGAAGTGCGACCCAGTACTTGGCCACGAGTCTACGCCCCAGGCCAGACACAGTACTGTCCGGCATTGCAGTTCACCTTCTTCCCTCCAGCTTGCTACGATTCTGCCTAGGTTTCCGAACTACCGTTTTCAGAAGGAGAAGGCGGTACATATGTGGCAAGACGCGAGCTATTGCTGGGTCGTTCTTTGCAAGAATCATTGGTTTCATATGCGGCAGAATTTTTTCTTCCGGCATAAAATCCCGCTCGCCGAGACCGATACTGTGACTCCTCTCCCTCCTCTCGGTAAACATTTCACGGTCCGGTGCGATGATTGCAGAAAGACGTATAGATACAAGCCCACGGACGTGCGGAGAGTCGAGCTAGAACTTCCGGCGTCATTCAAGCCCCATCCACTCTTTCAAGAAGAGGCCTTTCAGGATGAGGCTATCGGCGATTCAAATCGAAGTACGCAGCCGGAGCCGCATCAGAAAGAACCACCGCAAGACGAACCACCCAAACAGGGACAAACGCGAGCCAAAGGTGCCTGATAATTTACGGCGCGACTCCAAGCGGTTCCCGAAGACATTGACTGGACGACAGATCCATAGGGCTCGCGATTGCGCCATCTGGCTACCCGGTCTGGCCCAAGCCGAGTCGAAAAGGATTGCCGGTATGCCCCGCAATGGCGTACCAGCCGGTCGCTCCAATATGCAAAAAGCGTTTGTAGGAGAAACCGAAGCCCGTGTTTAGTTCGCTCGTTGCCGCGATTACGCCCAGGCCGTCCGGAATGGCTTGAGCAGGCCTACCCAAGCCGATGAATGGCTGTCCCCCGCCCACGTGTTGTCCCTTGCCCAGGTTGTTCTGCGCAACTCGAATGTTGTTGAGCAGGATTCGCGCCGTATCTACGTCCCCGTTAAAGCCATCAATGTCGAGGTTTCTCGGTAGACGTCGGGTGAGCAAGGCGGCCGCTAAATGTCCTGTTCCTTCTAGCCATACCGCGCTGGGACTCGGCTGATTGGAAAATGGGTCCGAGGGCGCAAGGAAGCAAGCGCTCTCCGCGTTTTCGTTCTCCGCTAGCGGAGGCCGCATGCTCTGCGTGGCAAACGTGACCCCCGAGACGCGAATGTTGCCCGTGAGATTGTTGTTTAGCATCGGAACCAGGTCGCTGTTGTAGGTCTGAGGTGTGTCGGTCACCGCAAGATTGGTTTTGCACCAGTCGATCGACGCGGCATGGTCGCTGTTCAAAAACGCTTGGAAGGACCAATCCTGCACGTCCTCAGGAATGTTGTCTTGGCTCAGGTTGGGATTAACGCTGACCCCATCAGGTCCTGTGCCCGTGAAGAAAAATCCTCCCGGGGCGTAGAACATGGCATCCACAAAGATGCGTGCGTGATCGGCCCGACCGGTCCAGGTCGCCGACTCGCCGGTCAAGCGAGCCAGCATGGTGAAAAGTGCATGCACATCAATATTGTGCTCCGTGGATTTCACTTGGTTGGCTCCGACGGTAAAGTTGTAGCCGCCTGCCCCGCGCGTATCAAATGTGTTGGTGAAAATCCAATTCCCCAACCGGACAGCTCCGTCCAAATAGGCCTCAATTCGCGTGCGATTCGCCAGTTGCGCGAGCGCCATTCCCGTCCATGCCAAGTCTCCCGTAGCGCTGCCTTGGAAGAAGAAGGGGAAACCGGAGGGAACGATAAAAGCTCCATTCGAGTCTGGATGGTCGACGAAATAGGCTTGGCGCACCCGTCCGTCCGCCGCAGGATCGATCTGCTGAGCGTACAGCAAGCCGTTTCCCAGCACCTCGGCGCGAGTCAGGTCCTGTCCGAGACCGCGGAGCAGGCGGGCCATGATTTCGACGGCATTGTCGTAAACGAAAGCGGTGCTCTCCAATCCGATTTCGTCCGAATAGCTTTGGGACAACCGTGTGGTCGATCCTTGAGAATAGGCGTCCATCATTGTGTCCAGGAACAAATATGCGTTTTGCAGCGAGGCTCGGAATCTTTCAGCGTCGCCTTGAAACAGAGATTCAGAATTGGCTTGTTCGTCTTCGGCCGCTCGGGCTAGTGCTGTTCCCGGAACCGCCGTTACTCCAACTGCTGCTGCCGCCGCCCCTGTTTGGAGAAGTCTACGCCTCGAAAATTGGTTGGCAGTCATTTGGACACCCCTGTTCGACTCGCGCTGCAACCCTTCGCGCGCGGCCAGACTGAGGCTCGGCTAGGTGGGCCACTAAGACAGAGAGAGATTATTCTGTCTCCGGTATCTCGTGTCAACCCACTCGCGGTGATCGAGAGGCATACTAGATCGCTTCGAATTTGAAGAGAATCAGGTGACACTAATCAGTGGGTATGCAAAGTCGCGAGACGTACATTGTTCTCTCGCTTTCGCGAAGTGGTTGCCCGCCGCCACCAAAGCCTCGTCGTGAAGCTGTCTCTCGTCAGAATCGTCGCTGGCCCAACTTCGATGGTCGCCGTCGTAGCTGCGAGATAGGGGGTAACACGTGGGAAGTGATTCACCAATCAAGCTCCAAGCATTGACAGGGTTTCTTTCGGTGACCGCCTTAGCTGTTCACCCCAGACACCCGCGCGGTTACTCAACGGTAGGAGATCTGCTCAAGTTTGCCAATGCCCTGATGACGCGCAAATTGCTGACCGTCGCTTCGACGGATTTACTGATTGCTGGGAAAGTAGAGGCGCGGGGCCGGACGGCAAATCTGCCTATGGGTTTGAGGATCAGCGCGACAAGGAGGGAAACGGATGGGTGGGCCATGGTGGCGGCGCACCCGGCATGAATGGCGACCTGAAGATTTACGCCAAAATCCGGGTACGTTATCGCGTGTTGGCGAACGAGGATCGTCCGGCGGCGCAGCGAATCCCGGATTGTCTAGATCCGCGCCTACCACAGGGAAAGTGAGACTCGCGAGCGCCACCGAAAAGCCGGGGAAGCCAAGCAAGTGCTTGAAACGAAGCGCGCCAATCCGTAAATCGTACTGGCAGACTCCATCGTGATCGTTGGAACCGGGCGACATCGCGTTTGCTCCGGCAGCATGGCCAGGGCAGAGAATTCCCAAAAGCTTGTAAACTTCGCAGGAGCGAAACCTTGAACGCAGGCGGGATCACTTCAGAACTCATCATTGTCCATGCCTCGCGTTAGCGGATCCATCGGAGGGCGATCAGGCCGGCCAGGAGTACGATCAGAGGTACCCAAAAATGGATGTCGCTCAGGATAGGAGACCACCAGCGTTGCGGTCGTTCATTGACGCTGTGATTTGGCATGAGAACCTCCTGGTGAAACCTTTCTGGGTTTGCAGCCAGTCGCCACGAAATCAGGGTTGCCTCATACTATTTCTGTTGCTCCCGTCAACAAACTGCTTGACAAGGTTTATCCGCGGTGTCAGCGTCCTAAGCGCTTAGAGCTTAACAAAGTCGAAGGTGCTAGGCTATGGTGAAACTAGGAATCGCGGTAATTGGAGTGGGCGCGCTCGGAAGGCGTCACGCTGAGAACCTGCGTCGAGGGATTCCGACAGTTCAACTGATTGCCGTGGCAGATGCGGATGGCACGCGTGCCAAACGAGTGGCCAGTGAACTGGAGGTCCCACACCACTTTGGCAATGTCCAGGACTTGCTGGATCGCAAGGACATCCAGGCGGTCGTTGTGGCCACGCCCTCGCGATTTCACGCATCGATTACGCAAGCCGCCGCCGCCGCTGGCAAGCATGTCTTCTGTGAGAAACCTCCCGCGCTATTGATGGAAGAAGCGGAAAGTGCCATGAATGCAGTTGCTAAGGCGGGCGTTCAATTCCAGATCGGCTTTATGCGCCGGTATGATCCCCCCTACGCAAAGGCCAAGAAAATGATCGAGGCGGGTGAAATTGGTGAACCAATTCTGTTTAAGTCCATCGGACGCGACCGCCAGCCGCCACCTCGGAGCTTTTTCCAAGGAGGCATAAATGGGACACTGTTCGTGGACGCCGCGATTCACGAATTTGATCTAGGGAGATGGTTGATGAACGATGAAGTCGACGAAGTTCACGCGTACGGTGGTGTGCGCGGATGTCCGGAGTTAGCGGAGTTCGGCGACGTCGATTCCGCGGTTGTGAACCTGCGGTTTGGGCGCGGCGGAATCGGAAACGTCGAGTGTCTTCGGAAGTCAAACTACGGCTACGACATCCGCACGGAAATTGTAGGATCGAGAGGAGCCTTCGAGATAGGATACCTTCGACAAACTGCGGAACTCGTGCTGACCAGTGCGGGCGCTTCGTACGACACAGTTGACCACTGGCTTGTTCGTTTTGCTGATGCTTACCTGAACGAGCTGCGAGACTTTGCGGACGCAATCCTCAACGAAAAACCAACGCGAGTCGCCGGGCAAGAAGGCCTTCGCGCGCTTGCGATTTCTATTGCAGCCGAGCGTTCTCACCGCGAGTCTCGTCACGTAGCCTTGCAGACGAGTATAAGATTTGAAGGAAGCACGAGGGATGCAGCTGGCTTGGAAATCGCAAGGTGACTGAGGCGAAATCCAGCGCGCTGCCGGCTCAGGACTCCTATGAGCGGCATTGCCAGAATCAATAAATTGCCTGCTGTTCCGCGAGACGGGCGTGCGGCAGCCATGTCCATCGCCAGTGCTCCAGTAAGCTGCGGCATCAAGGGACCGGTTGCACCACCTTCGGCGTATCCGTATTCCAGAGCGTTGGATGCTCCTAAATGTCCCGTACATGTGATGAGCAGAATCGGCGCTGGGGATGGCTTTGGTGCCGGATTCCTGCACGGACTGATTCGCGGTCTCAGTTGGACGAGTGCTTGCGGTACGGCAACGCTGTGGCCGCGATTGTCGTTAGGAGAGTCAGTTGTTCAGATGCAATGCCATACTTGAAAGAGCTTAACGAATTCCTCGCTTTGAATACCCGATCGGGAACCCACGAAGCCTCGGTCGAAGCTCCGCGGCTCGAGGAGAGGCCATGAAGCCGCTCAAGCCCCATAAGCGCAAGACCCTCAAGGCAGCAAACATCTACGACGTCGCCAAAAGGGCGGGGGTTTCTGTGTTCACGGTTTCGGCGGTTATCAACAAAAGCGGACAAGTCAGCTCATCCCTCCAGGGGCGCGTCGAGGCGGCTATCCATCAGCTTAATTACCGCCCCAATCTTTTGGCGCGCAGCTTGGCAAAACAGCGCACACACACGATCGGCATCATCCTTCCGGACATTGCGAACCCGTTCTTCCCGTTCGTTGTGCGCGGGGTAGAGGACATCGCTCAGAAGGCGGGTTACAGCACTCTGTTGTGCAACAGCGATAACAGGCGGGAGAAAGAGGAGAATTACCTCGAGTTGCTGCTCTCCAAGCGCGTTGACGGCATCCTGCTCACGATGGCCCCTGGGCGACTAAACCCTCGGCTTCGGCGAATGCTTGCTGATATGAAAGTACCGATCGTTCTGGTAATGCGCACCGCCAGCGATTTGAAGGCTGACGTGGTCTTAACCGATGATCACCGGGGTGCATTCGAAGCCGTGGCGCATCTGGCGCGCATCGGTCATCGCCGAATAGGCCTCGTTAGCGGTCCTCTGGAAGTGAGTAACGGGGCCGCGCGGTGGAATGGTTATCGCAAGGCGCTCGAAGCGCACGGACTCTCATGCGATCCAGACTTGATCGTGGAAGGTGACTATCGAACCGAATCGGGCTATCGCGCCGGACTCGCGCTACTCCCTCGACGTCCTGACGCCGTTTTCGTCGCCAATTACCTGATGACGGTTGGTTTCATGCAGGCCGCTGACGAGATGGAGATGGCGTGTCCGGACGATTTCGGGCTGGTGAGTTTCGATGACTATCCGTGGCTCCGCTGTTTTCGTCCTCGGCTCACCACGGTTGACCTGCCAAAATACGAACTCGGCGCCAAGGCCGCCCAGCTCTTGCTGGAGCGTGTCTCGGGCAAGCAAGGACGCAGCACCGTTCAGAAGCTGGCGCCACGATTGTGCGTGCGAGAGTCTTGCGGATTTACCCTCCATTTGCGAAATGTTGAACGAAAAGTTTTATCCCAGGATTCACAAAGAAGCAGAAGTTGAAGTCGGCCCGTGGCCCGACTCTCGTTAGAGAAAGCGTTGCAACTATCAACGTCTACGCCGGGCCGTGACTAATCTCGCTGTTTTCGCAAGATGCTTCTAGGACGAACAAGATTGCTGTCCTCGCCTCTTCCTCGCTACGCTGATTGGGCTTGGCTAGGCGCTTAGAGTAACAAAGTGGATCTCGATGAAATCTATTACTATCGCATGGATCATGCGAGTGGCTAAGCCTACCATCGTCTTTACCCGAACGGTAGCGAGACATGACCCTGACCGTCACCAGCGGCAGGTCGTCGCGGGCTTGGGTACCACGTCTATTATTTAAACTGTTTGGCAGGGAGTGCGCGCTCCCTCTCAAGCACCGATGTTCCGCAGCGCGGCTGGGTCCGTCCTCCGTGGAGAACATGGATTCGCGCTTCCTCTGATCCCGGCTCCCATGGTCAGTGGCAAACTCCATTCCGTAAATCCTTAAATGACCTGCGAGCCTCAGTGATGAATTCGTACTCGTAACTTTTCGGCAGAAGAGCCCGGTGCAAAACTCAGAAGGGCGCCTCCGTTCTTACTCGTCGGCAGGGCGTTGCGAACGGCTGAAGCTTCTTTCGGTCGGCCGATGCGTAGCCGCCAAGGTCGGCGAGAAGCTAACTTTCCTGATAATCCTGAAGGCCTTTTACTTTTCTCGTAACGGCGACCAGCGGAAGCCCGCACCAATCGTGGGCTGATAGTATTCACGCTGAATCATGTACAGCGGGCTGCCTTGATAGAAGCCAAACACTTCGTTGTTGACATTCAGCCCGTACATTATGAAGCTCAGGCCCTTGCCGAGACGCATGCTGCCCTGAGCATCGACCTGGAAGTGAGTATAAAAGTAGATGTCACTAAGCGGTCCAGTAACGCCGCCTGGCGTGCCGTCAGCAAATTGGTAGCTGTAGATATTGGCTTGGTTGTACGACAGTCCCACGCGCAGCGAGATGCGCCCACGGTCGTAGGTCGGGCTGACGTTGAAGGCATTCGGGGACATCCGCAGCAGTCTTGGATGGTCTGAGCGGCCCGGAATGCCAGAAGTTCCCGACGCCGTGTAGCCGTAGTTGGCAGAGAGGCCCAGTCCACCCCAAGCCCCAGACAGAGAAGAAAAGTGCTGGAGGTAGGCCGCTTCAAGACCGCTGATCCAAGCGCTCCCAGCATTCACAGGTTGCGTCGCCAGCCAATTCCCCAGCGGTCCGCCGGGTGGTTGATAATTGTCCAGGAAGAAGGTGTGCGCGATGATGGGGTCGTGCAGATACTTATAAAAATATCCGAACGAAATTATGCCGAATGGGTTCAGATAGTGATCAAAAAGGACGTCGATATCGTCACCGGTTTCGGCTTTAAGGTTCGCATTGCCGAAGGTAATGGCGCCCCTATTTCCCCCGTTCGCGGCGAGCGTCCAATCCAAAGCCTGGGCAATGTCCTGCTCTTGAGGCCGTGAGAGTCCCCGCGCATAAACGAAACGCAGATAACTGTTCGACCCGACAGCATAACGAAGCGAAGCGCTCGGAAGAACCGTGACATAGGATCCTGAGAAACTGTTCGGGGTGAAGCTTGAGGGGCCAACTGAAAAGTTAACCACGCGGTCGGTGGTGCCCTCAAGGCGTAGCCCGGCAATAAGCCGGAAGCGGCTTGACAAGTCGATAGTGTTCATCACGTAGCCGGCGCTGACTTTCTCAACCAAATTGTAGAACGAGGGGTCTTGTCCGAACGTGCTGCTTGAGGTGAACGCGCTCGGATTGGCATTCGCAAAGGCGATGGCATCTTCGTAGTTTGCGTTGTAGCCGAGTTTATAGTCGCCACCGTTGTAGTAATTATTGTTGGTCAGGCGGTTGGGGAAGCTAGAAAGAAGGACCGTACCATTGGGAACCAGCGTGAGCCGGTAGGTGTCGGCAAACTTGTGAACGTTTCGGAAGCTTCCTCCGATTTCGATGGTGGCCAACCGCGAGCCCAGGTGATACCGCTTGGCCCCAGCGCCAGCGGCCTGAAGATTGAGTTGCGCAGAATGGCCCAGACTCCTATTGATGTTGTTCAAGGCGAGATTCGCAGGGTTGTATCCTTCCGTAAAACACGCCGCGTTCCACTGCGGCAGGTATTGATTCTTGGTAGCGGCTGGGTCATATTGGCACGCGCTTGTAGCCAGAGTGGAATTGAAAACCGCCGTCGAGTACGGCGCGTTGCCGTAGAAAGAGCGCGAAGCGGACAAATCCCAAGAAAACCAGGTGGTTGTCTGAACGTGCCTGCCTCCAAGCATGAGGCTTCCAACTCCAATATCAGGATTGCGAAGCTGCGCGTTGAAGGTTGGCGCTGCGGTGCATGGTGCGACCGTGGTGCCAGTGCCATCGGTCGGACAGCCCACATTGCCGGGAGCGAGGAGTTGAATTCCCGGCGTATTGTCTGTAAGCGTATAGGCCCAGCGTTCGCCGTAGTTGTGGAAATCCGAGTACAGCCCGCGGAAATAGATATTCGAGCCCTGCCCAAGCGTATAGTCAGCGCTGCCGGCGAGTCCCCAACGCGTCCGGAAATAGCGGTATTCGCGAATGTCCATCGCGTCTTTCCAACTCACAGTGCTGCCATTGGCCAAAGTCGCGACATCGGGAACCGGCTCGATGTCGTCAATGCCGCGCCCATTCCAGTCGTACGAACCACCGATTAATACGCCGAACCGCTTGCTCGCACCAAACCGCTCGCCGATTGTGCCGGCTTCTTCCGTGAGCGAGCGCCCGTTCACGATCGGCGTGTAGCCTCCCATGCCGCTGAGCGAAATAGTGGGGCGCTCGGTTGCCGTCTTGGTGACCAGGTTCACCGAACCGCCGATCCCGTCGCCCTCCATGTTTGCCTGCAAGGTCTTGTTGATTTCTACCGATTCGACAATGTCTGCGGGGATGGCGTCAAACTTGATCTGCCGAACTCCCGGCTCCGGAGAGGGAACGTTGATACCGTTGATGGTGGTGTTGGTAAGACGCGGATCTGTTCCCCGGACCTGCACGTATTTTCCTTCGCCTTCGTCGCGTTCGAGCGTGACACTCGGCAGCCGCCCGAGTGCGTCCGCCATGTTGGCGTTGGGCAAGCTGCGGATCACCTGCGCAGGCAAAACTTGGACTATGTTGTCGGCAGTGCGCTCAATGTTAATGGCTTCGGCTTCTGCGGAAGGACGTTCTGCCGTGACCAGGACTTCTTGGTTCTCTGACTGCAAGCTCAGCTTCGCTTCCACAGAGGCAGCCTGACCTGCCACCACATTTACCGTTTGCGTGAACTTTACAAAGCCTACATACGTAACCGTGATGGTGTAACTTCCCAAATCGAGATCATTGATGAAGAACTGACCCTGAACATCGGAAACAGCAGTGAGCCCCACTGGATCAACAGATATTTGGGCACCCTGAAGAACTCCACCGGATCTGTCCGTTACGCGGCCAGTGATCCCTCCTTTGCCACCTTGTGCGGGAGTGCGTTCCGTTCGTGCCTGGGCAGGTATAGACAGTAAG
>Ga0126371_10000718_pt1 | contig 27659 bp, 23 predicted proteins | sample PanSoiMetaPlot_4_FD_110145 | JGI IMG/M metagenome (GOLD analysis project Ga0126371, IMG submission 110145) | Tropical forest soil microbial communities from Panama - MetaG Plot_4 | ecosystem: Environmental > Terrestrial > Soil > Tropical forest > Bulk soil | place: Panama | collected 2016-02-17 | reverse complement strand
CTGACGTCGCATGGCACGAAAGCTAGCGCGCGTGCAGCGGCGAACATGTCGCCAGAGCCGTTAAGCAACTGGGCTCTGAGTTTTGGGGAAGATATGCTGGCAGTATGGCTGACTTGGTTCGCCACCGCGCACCCAACGATCGCGATCGTCGTGGTTGGCCTGCTGCTGGTAGTTTCGCTGTACTTGCTTTACCACCTGTTCCGCTTTTTGCGGCGCACGCTCCGCAGGCTTGCGGAGACCTGACTCACTTCACGTACATAGCCAGCCAGTCAAAGAACGTCTTGTACCAGAGTTGGGCGTTTTGCGGCTTGAGAATCCAATGGCCTTCATCGGGAAAAACAACGAGTTTTGATGGCACTCCCTGGCGCTGGAGCGCGCTGAAGAATTCCAGGGATTGCGTGTACGGCACGCGGTAATCTTTCTCGCCGCAGATCACCAGTGTAGGCGTCTTGTACTTTCCGAGCTCGGCGGCGTAAGTCGAAGGGGACCATTTCCTGTAGTTTGCTTCGGCGGTCCAGGGCGTTCCCTGCATGTCGTGTTCCTCGAACCAGAGCTCCTCAGTGGCGTACATGGAGAGCTTGTCATAGACACCCGCATGACTGATGATGGCCTTGAAGCGATCGGTGTGGGTGGCCAGCCAGTCGGCCATGTAGCCGCCGTAGGAGCCGCCTGCAGCTGCCAGACGGGCCTTGTCAATGAAGGGATATTTGGCGATGGCCGCGTCGATTCCCTTGGTGATGTCCACATAGGCGCGGCCGCCCCAGTCGTTGCTGATCTCGTCGGTGAACTTTTGGCCGTAGCCGGTCGAGCCACGGCGGTTGATCATCAGCGTGACATAGCCAGCCGCACTAAAAACTTGAGCGTTCCAGCGGTATCCCCACGCATCGGACCACATTGTCTGCGGGCCGCCGTGCAGCAGAACGAGCATGGGATATTTCTTGCCCGCAGCAAATTGCGGGGGCTTAAGGAGCATGGCATGGACTTTGCTGCCATCGGCACCTTCGAACCAGAATTTTTCCGGTGCGTTCATTTCCAGCGTCGCCAACAGGGCATCGTTTTCGTGAGTGAGTTGCTTGAGTCCGTTGCCATTGCCTGAGGCTACAAACAGCTCTGCGGGCATGGTCAGACTGGTGCGTTCGGTCACCAGCGTTTTACCGTCGCTGCTAAAAGAGTAAGCGCTGTTATAGCCATCGAGGACCTTCTTTGGCGTGTCACCCGCACGAGGCTCCATGGCGTAGAGGGGCTGGAGGGTTTCGTTCTCGGCAAGGAAATAGATGGATTTGCTGTCCGGGGACCAGGAAAGATTCGTCGCGCTGCGGTCAAAGCCTTCGGATAGATTTTCGATTTTCCCGCTCTTGCGGTCATAGAGCATGACGCGCCAGCGATCCGCTTCATATTCGGCGGTGAGCTGTGCGTGATAGGCGATGGATTTGCCGTCGGGTGAGTAGACGGGATCCCCATCAAAACCAGGATTGCTAGTGATTCTCTTTGGTTCGCCGCCGCTTGTTGGGACGACGAAAAGTTCGCCATTGGTGCTAATGGCTTCGACTTTGTCGGGCACGGCGGTGTAACAGATTTCTTTGCCGTCAGGGGCAAAGCCGAAGTCGCTGACCTCGCCACGCTCGTCGGGAGGAATGTCGTAGTCGGCGGTTGGCGTGAGGTCCTTCGCTGCGGCGCTGGCGTCAGCCGGAATCACGAAGAGGTGACTTCGTTTGCCGTCGCTCCAGTGGTCCCAGTGGCGATAGAGCAGATGATCATAGATGCGCGCCTTCACCTTGCTTTTTTCTTTTTCTTCGTCGCGTTTACGGTTGCAGGCATCGTCGTGGCAATCGAGATAGACCGCCGAGGTGAAGGCGATGGTCTTTCCGTCCGGAGACCAACGAAAAAGGTCGGTGCCCGTGGAGAGTGTTGTCAGCTTCTTAGCCTCGCCGCCTTCCATCGAGAGCAGATAGATCTGCGAATTACCGTCGCGCGTCGAGAGGAATGCCAGCGTTTTGCCATCCGGCGACCAAGCGGGGGAGCTGTCGTGTCCACTTTGCGTCAGCTGCATGGCCTCGACACCAGCGACGCTGATGAGCCAGATATTGCTGCCATTGCGGTTGGCGTCCATGTCGGGAGTAGCCCCGGCATAGGCGACCCACTTGCCATTGGGTGACACCTGCGGGGAGGAGATGCGGTGCAGCTTCATCATTTCGTCGAACGTGATAGGGTGCTTTACCGGGGCCTGCGCTTCTGTTGTTGCTCCCACCAGCACAGATACTGACAGCGCCGCCCAAACCACTCTCGACAATCGCATCGATTGCTCCTTGTTGACCTCAGCCACAGCCCCAAAACACTGCATCATCGCACTAACAGGAACGCTCAGCAACCCGGGGGGTCATTCGGTTTTCCGAGTCGGCACCCCCACAGCCCAGATGTAGCCGTCGGGATCGGCGAGCATGACGTCGCGCCAACCGTGAGGGAAATCGCGTGTTGCCTGGATGATGGTTGCTCCAGCCTGGCGGGCGCGCCTTTCGAGCATGTCCGGATCGATCCCCAACACGCGCAATTCCGCTCCTGTGCCTCGGAGGCCGGAAGCTTCGAGTCGCGGACCCAGAGGGTGACGGTCATAGGTATGGTCGGCGTGCAGCAGGAATTCGAAATCGAGAAGGTGCAGGAGGGCAAAGTCCAGATCGGCGTAGCGCACGGCAGCGCCGAGAACGCGTTCGTAGAAATGCAACGAGGCCTTAATGTCGCGCACCAGTAGATTGACGGAAAAGCTAGGCATGCTACGGCCGTATTCATCGGCAGGCATGAAGGCGTTGCCAGTTTCCAGCTTGCTCACACTTTTATCTCCTTACAGCGATCCAGTTTGCCAGAGCGATAGCGGAGGTTGCCCCCATGATGGCAAATTCGCTGAGGCCCATCTGTGCAGCGAGCACCACGGAGAACAGAATTCCGAGTCCGGAAAAGAGGTAAGGGGCCGGTAACTGGAATCGGGCCCTGCCGTCGTCGCGCAGGCGCAAGATCGGAACAGCCACGGCCATCGCCAGGTAGACAGCGAGTCGCGAGACGGCCGACAGAAGCGCATTCCAGTGAAAGTCGCCAATCATGGCAAAGAGAAAGACGAGCAACGAATAGAGCAAAATCGAAACGTGCGGTGTGTGGTATTTTTCGTGGATGATACCAAGAAACTTCGGGAAGTCGCCTTGCTGGGCCAGGGCAAAGGTAAGGCGGGGAGCGTGAAGGACATTCGCGCTGAGGTAGCCGTAGCCCGACAAAAGCGCGGCCATGGCGATCGTTGCCGCTCCGCCGGAACCGAGAAAGCGCTGGGCTGCATCGGCGAGCGGGCGTTCTGAAGTCCCCGCTCCGGGCAACGTTGCGACCGTCACGTACTGCACAGCCGTGTAGATCAAGCAGACGGCAACCAGAGCGGCGAGTAGCGCAATCGGAGTGTCACGCTTGGGGTTTTCCGACTCCCCTCCAACAAACAGAGCACCCTCAAAGCCGCCGTAGGCATAAACCAACAGGAGCATGGTTTCAAACCAGGTTTTGACGGGCACAACCGGCAAGTCCAAAGGCACGCGCAGACCGGGTCGGGCGGTCAATGCCCAGAAGCCAGCGACTGCGAACGCGAGCAGGAGTCCAACTTTCACGGCGGTAAAAAAATTGCTGAGGTTGCGCCCCATTTTCACGCCGCGGCAGTTGAAAAGCGCCAAGTGGCCGATCAACACAACTAGAACCAGAAATTTGCCCTGCTTGTTGGCGAGTTCGGGCAGAAATTTCGCGGCGTAGCTCCAAACGAGGTTAGCGGCGGCGGCCGGCGCTGCAATGCGTGTCAGCCAAGTCATCCAGGCTACCAGCAGCCCCACGAATCGGCCGAACGCATCGCGGGCGTAGAGATAGAGGCCGCCGGTTTCTTCGTAACGGGACGAAACTTCGGCGATGCACCCGGCGATGATGAGAATGCCGGCACCTGCCACGATACAGCTCAGCGGGCTCCAGCCGTGCAAATTGCGGGCGAGGTCTGCCGGCAGTTTGAAGATACTGACGCCGACGATCGAATTCACCATCAGCGCCGTCAGGCTCCAACGGCCGATCGTGCGTACCAGACCCTGCGGCCTTTCCGTCACCTTGTGTTTTCCTGTGAAGCTATTTCGCCGGGACCGCCGCCGCGGCTTTCATCTTAGTGATCTCGGTCAGCACGTCAGACTTGCCGCTGATCGCTTCCAGGTGCGGATAGCGTTCGCCGCCGTGATAGTCGATTTTATAGGTAGAGAAGTAGTCCCCATTTTGGGCGAGCAGATCGATGGGATCGTTGGAGTCTTTAGCGCGGCGGATGGCGTCCCGTAACAGATCGGGAGTCCACTTGCGGCCGTTGACGGCAATCAACTGCATGCCCGGAGTTAGTCCGGCATGGTCGGCTGGCGATCCGGGAACGACGTCCTGAATTTCGCCGCCATCGGGCCCCCCGGGGGAGTGCGCCTCGAAGCCCAGAGAAAATTGGGTGTCTACGGTGAATTCGGCGGCTTCCTCGGACCGTTGGTGGTCGTTCATTATTTCGTTGAACACCAGCTTCCAGCCGCTGTTCTCGATGCCGCCCAGCGGAGCTCCGGGGCCATGCGACTTAATGCGATCCAAGAAAAAGGTTCGCCAATTATAGGAGGCCGTGTCGTTCATTGCGGCTACGACGTCCTCGAAGGTATAGGTTTCGAGCTTGGGGCCGCTGTTTTCGCCGCCGTGGAATTTTCGGCAGAAATCGTCGAGTGATTTTCTGCCCCTGCTTTCACGTCGGATAATGGTGTCCGCCTCGAGCCAGATCAGCGTGCTTTCGTCGTAGTAATCTACGCTGCGGCGCCAGGAAGAGCCCGCCGGCGGGGCTCCATAAAGCAATTGAGCGGAGATGGCAGTGTCTTCCAGGTCGCGCCACGTCCTGCCCGGGCGATCATTCAGGTAGGCCGCGGTGGCGGCAAGGTTTTCGCGGAACTTTTCCGGGGTCCAAAAACCCGCGCGGGCACTCAGGATTTGTCCGAGGTATTGTGTTAGGCCTTCGTAGACCCAAAGAAGGTCGCCTCTCATCGGCTCCTGATAGTTAGGGGTAGCTAGGCCCGCGGGTCGACGGTATTTGCCATTCCAGGAATGCACGGACTCGTGAGGCAGCAAATCCATGTGCATTTCGCGAACGTCCGGGTCGAGGAACAGCGCCTCGGGTGTGCGGTTGTCACTGGATTCATGATGCTCAACGCCATCGGGCGGCATACGGTCGGTTAGGGCCAGAAGAAAATCGTAGCGGCGGTAATGGCGCACGCCGAAAAGAGCCAGCTCCTCAGCGATCAGTTGGCGCAGATGCTGTATTTCGGATGCACTCGCCTCTAGCGCCGCGGGTCCGTCGGCGGCCACATGGAGCATATGCGGCGGCTTCTGCCCTGGTGAGAGGTCGATGTCGCGGAAAAAGGCCCCTGCTATTACTGGCGAATCCAGCAAGGTTGTGAGCGAAGCCGAAGCAAAGTCGATTTCTCCAGCCGATTCTTTCAGCACTGGCAGTGCCGTGCCGTATTTCCAGCCTGCCGGCAGCCGCAAACTTGCAACGTAGCGCAGATCGTCGGACTTTGCGCCTTGCGGGTAGAGTGTCAGTTGATACCAATTGAGCACAGCGAGTTTGGACGTCGCTGCGGGATGCTCACGAGAACCATTGGCTTCGGCGGGCGAAAGATAGTCGAGCTTGATCTCCAGGCGCTTGGCGCCTGAAGGTACATCGAGATGGAACGCGAACATGTCCACGTCGTCGCGGCGCCAGGGGACCTCTGTTCCGTCGGCCCATATCTTCAAGCCGGTTAAATCCACGACGGGTCCGACAGGAGAATGGTCTCCGGGGATCCATTTCGGATAGACCAGAGTGAGGGGCCCGGGTTTCACAGGAAGAGAAATCCGGGAATGAAAGATGCAGCGCGGGGCCTCTCGCAGATCCGCCTCAATTCGTGCGGGGTCTTCCGGCGTTTGCGCAAGACAGCCACACCAACCACAAAGTCCTGCCACTAGGGAAGCCACCACAAAACGCAGAAAGGAATGAGTTGGCAAAAGGACTCCTCCCGACCCGCGAAACAGTATCACACTCGCTCGGCGTGCCGTCCAACCGGCCCTTTTGGCTCGCCGCCGCCCGCCGCTCACACTCCAGTGGTTCTGCTACAATTTGCCCATGGGTCCCGCCATTCATTCCTCGCCACTTTTTTCGCGCAATCTTCGCAAGGAATATCCGGTGGCCGTGCGGGGTGAAGGCTCGTGGATCGTTGCGGCCGACGGCCGACGCTATCTGGATGGTTCCGGCCAGGCTGCCGTTGTCAGCATCGGCCATGGTGTTCCGGAAATCGGTCAGGCCATGGCGGAACAGGCCAGCCGAATCGCGTTCGCGCACACCACGCAGTTCCATTCCGATCCCGCGGAGAAATTGGCTGCTCGTGTCTTGGCGATCGCGCCGCGCAATTTCCAGAACGGCGGGCGCGTGTATTTTACTTCTGGTGGCTCCGAGGCGACAGAGACGGCAATCAAGCTGGTGCGGCAATATTGGCTGGAGAACAGGCAGCCGGCGCGTTTTCGCGTGGTTTCCCGCGTCCAGAGTTATCATGGAAGCACGCTCGGGGCCATGTCGGTCAGTGGAAACGCCGGGCGCCGGGCACCGTACATGCCTATGATTCCCGAGTGGGGTCATGTCGCGCCTTGCTTCTGCTATCACTGCCCGTTTCGCAAAACGTACCCTGAATGCAATGTTGCCTGCGCGGATGACCTCGATGCATTTTTGAGTGCGAACGATCCTTCATCGGCGGCGGCCTTTATTTTTGAACCTGTCGTTGGCGCCACGCTGGGCGCTGCCGCGGCAGTCGATGGCTACACGGCCAGGGTCGCGGAGATCTGCAAGAAACACGGTATTTTGCTGATCGCAGACGAAGTGATGTGCGGGATGGGACGGACGGGAAGACCGTTTGCCTGCCAGCACTGGGGGCTCGAGCCTGACATCATTTTGGCCGGGAAGGGAATTGCCAGCGGTTACGCACCGCTTGGAGCAGTTCTGGTCGCACCCCGCGTTGTGGAGGCGTTTGAAAAAGGCAGCGCGGCCTTCATGCACGGGTTTACCTACCAGTCCCATCCGGTTGCGACGGCCGCGGCCAATGCGGTCTTCGATTATCTGGAAGCACACAAGCTGTTCGATCGGGTGGCGCCGGCGGGAGAAACGCTCCGCGAGACGCTTTCCGAACTCGAGTTGCACCCGCATGTCGGGCAGGTTCGTGGACTGGGACTGCTGCAGGCGGTGGAATTTGTAAAAGACAAATCTACCCGCGAGCCCTTCCCGAAAGAAGTGGGCATCGCGGAAAAGATCCGACAGGCTGCGCTCGAGAAAAATGTTCTTACCTATCCCTCGCAAGGGGCGGTGGACGGCTCGCGCGGGGATCACCTTCTCCTGGCGCCGCCTTTTATCATTGGAGCGCAGGAGTGCCAACAGATCGCCGATGCCTTACAATACGCGCTGGGTACGGTGTTTTCCGCCTAACTGCGGTTGGTACTTTGCTTCATATATTCATTTTTCCTAGCGATGGAGATCGCTGATGCGGCGTTCTGCCTCCAGTCTGGTGTTCTTCTGTTTTTCGCTGAGCTTCCATTCATCTGCATTCGCCCAGGAAAAGCCCGCAAAGCCGCGGGCACGCGATCTTGGTATTCCCTTTGATGGCTCGCCGGGGCCAAATAACGCCATCACCGATGTAGCTGGCGTCGCCGTCGGCCACACTACCCTGGTCTCCGGGGAGGGGAAGCTTGTGGTTGGAAAAGGTCCGGTCCGTACGGGGGTCACGGCAATTCTTCCACGTGGGAAGGAATCGCTGAGCGATCCGGTGATGGCGGGGTGGTTCTCGCAGAATGGCAATGGTGAAATGACGGGAACGACCTGGATCGAGGAATCCGGTTTTCTGGAAGGACCCGTGATGATCACCAACACGCACAGTGTGGGCGTCGTTCGCGACGCGGTCATTCAATATCGCGTGGCGCACGGGAAGCCAGATGCCAGCGGATACTGGTGGTCGCTGCCGGTCGTTGCCGAGACCTGGGATGGCTGGTTGAATGACACCAATGGCTTTCATGTGAAACCCGAGCATGCCTTCAATGCCATTGATTCCGCGCATGGCGGGCCGGTTTCGGAAGGGAATGTTGGCGGCGGCACGGGGATGATTTGCAGCGGCTACAAGGGCGGAATCGGGACTTCTTCGCGTAAGCTTTCCGATAAGGATGGCGGCTACACGATAGGCGTGCTGGTACAGTGCAATTTCGGGTCCCGGCAAAATCTGCGCATTGCCGGAATTCCGGTAGGGCGCGAAATTCCTTCCGAAGATCCTTACGCCTACCAACCATCGCAGATTGCCGAACGCGGTTCGATCATCATTGTGGTTGCCACGGATGCGCCGCTGGTTTCGACGCAGTTGAAGCGTCTGGCTCACCGGGCAACTCTGGGACTTGGGCGCCTCGGCAGCATTTCGGGCGATGGCTCCGGCGACATCTTCATCGCATTTTCAACGGCGAATCCCCACGCTGCATACTCGAAATCTGTCGTGAATATTAAAATGCTGCCCAACGAAGCGCTTGATCCGATATTTGCAGCCGTGGTCCAGGCCACCGAAGAGGCCATCGTCAACGCCATGATCGGTGCGGAAACTATGACCGGCATTGATGGCCATCGCGTTATTGCTTTGCCGCACGATCAACTGCGTGCGGTGTTGAAGAAATACAACCGCCTGCAGTAGCACGGGTTTTCGTGAATAACCAGCAAGCGCGACGCTTAGTTTGCCCATGCAGCTAATCCCCGATGGCGTCTCACCGATCAAACGACCTACGATATGCAACGTGCGTCCCCCCTGGTTCACCCTGGTCGTCGCGCTTTCCCTTTGTTGTTGTGCGAAGCCGAATCGGCCAGCTTCGGTTGCCCTCACCCATGTTACGGTCGTGAATCCCGCCGAAAAGAATCCTCTGCAACCCAACGCCACGGTTTTGCTCGACGGGAACAAGATTCTCGATGTGGGACCTGACGCCTCTATTTCGATTTCTTCAGGCACACGCGTGATGGACGGGACTGGAAAATTTCTGATTCCCGGCCTGGAGGACATGCATATCCACTTGACCGGCGCCGGTGAACCTTCGGGAAGTCGTGAATTTATGTTGCCGCTCCTCATTGCCAACGGGGTCACCACGGTCCGTGACATGGGTGGGGATGCCGAGCTTCTCAAAAGACTCAAGAAAGAAATAGACTCCGGAAAGACCCTAGGTCCGCAAATCTTCTATACAGGTCCGTACCTCGACGGCAACCCGCCCTCGTTCCAGCCTTCCATCGTTGTGGAGAACCCTGCCGATGCGCTTCCGGCCGTCCGCCGACTAAAGGCTGAGGGAGCGACTTTCATCAAGGTGCAGTCGCGACTGAAAAAGGAGCCTTTTTCGGCAATTGCGGAGGCAGCGCGTCGGGAAAACATCCGGTTCGTAGGCCATGTGCCGGATTCGGTTTCCCCAGCGGAAGCTTCCGATGCCGGCCAATACAGCATAGAGCATCTTACTGGCGTTCTTCTGGCGTGTTCTTCGAAAGAACAGGAACTGCGGGAGCAGCAGCTGCGCGAGCCGCCGCCCAAGGAAACGCCGCACCAAGCGAACCTGCGTCAGCGTGCCTGGCTGCAAGCGGTTCTGGACACTTACTCGCCGCAGAAGGCTCAGCAGCTGTATGAAAAATTCCGTGTCAACCACACTTGGCAAGTGCCGACGCTTCCTTTGTTGATTCATCTCGCGTATCTCACCCCGGAAACCGATTTGGAAAACGACCCCAACCTGAAATACATTCCGGAGAATCTCCAACGGATCTGGATGGAGGGGAGAACCGAGAGTCTTGCGAATCGGACCACCGCGGACTATGTCCTTCGTGAAAAGCTCGTGAAGGCCTCGCTCGAGGCCATTCGCGATATGCATGCTGCTGGCGTGCCGATGATGGCAGGAACAGACGCCGCGGCCCCCAATGTGTTTCCTGGATTCAGTTTGCACGAAAGCATCGCCGCATTTGTGCAGGCGGGATTCACGACACAGGAAGCATTGGCAACCGCCACCTCCGGGCCGGCGGTGTTTCTCGGCCGCGCGCACCAGGAGGGAACGATTGCAGCGGGGCACCACGCAGATCTTGTCCTGCTTGATGCCAATCCGCTCGATGATATTCGCAACACGCGAAAGATTCGCGCCGTGATTTTGAACGGGCGGGTTCTGGATCGCGCAGCGCTTGATGCGATCTTGCAGCGTGCCGCTGAATTCGCGACCAAGAAGCACTAGCGTGACGAGAGAGTGTAACTTGGGGCGCACAAACGGAAGCCCGCCCGACCGACGGCTGTTAGGACACCGGCCTAGAGCGAAACCGGCGCGGTTTTGCGGAGTGGATTGAAAAAGGGAAGCGGGACGATCTTTGCCGAGACAGTCTTACGCGAAGCTTCGACGGTCAGCTCCATGCTGAGTGTCGAGCCCAGCGCGGCGCTTTCGCGGCCGACCGAGGCCAGTGCGATCATTCGCTTTAGCGTAGGCGACCAAGTGGTCGACGTTGCCTTGCCCACCTGACGCCCTGCGCGATATACGGGGACGGCGACGCGCGATGCGGTCGCCGGGACTTGTGGGGCCATCTTAACTTTTTCATAGAGCGCTTCTACCTCGCTCCAGTTCACTTCCAGACCCACCAGCTGCCGCGCAGGGCCGCCTTTCTTCGCTTCGGCAGCTAGCGCCTCGCGGCCCACAAAATTGTCTTTTTTCAGATCCACGAGTTTGCCGAGACCGATTTCGCCTGGTGTGTATTTGTGTTCTTCGATCAGAGCTCGCTTGCTGGAAATGTAGTCCACCTCGATCAGGATGAGTCCGGCTTCGATGCGTGCGATATCCAGTGCGACCATACCGGCAGGGTGAATATCGAAGGCGCGGCCTTTATCCATCAATTCATCGAACACTTTCAGGGCGTCTTCCCACGGCACCCAGACCTCGTAGCCAAGGTCGCCGGTGTAGCCGGTTCGCGAGATGTCCACCGGCACACCGGCAATGCTTCCGTGAGTTACGCGAAAATACTTGAGGCCCGGGATGTCGGCTTCGGCCGCAGCGTTTAGCAACTTCCCAGACGTGGGACCTTGCAGTGCGAGCGCCGCGACTTTTTCGGAAATGTCCTCGATCTGCACATCCAAGCCCAGGGAATTTTGCTGGAACCAGCGAAGACTGGGATCGGCGGCCGTCCAGCGATAGTCGTTTTCCCCGAGGCGGGTTATGGTGCCATCGTCAATCACTTTGCCGTCGGGGTCGCACCAGCAGCAGTAAATCACCTGGTCCACCGCAACTTTGTGGATGTCACGAGCGATGACGCGGTTGACGAATTTGCTGGCGTCTCTCCCTCTGACGCGATATTTGAACAGCGGTGTAATGTCGATCAGCGCCGAGGAATTGCGGATGGCGTTGTACTCGTGCTCGTGCGTCATCTCGTAGACGCCGACGGTGTAATAGCCCGACCACTCTTTGAAGTTGAGGCTCTCGCAAAGAGCGAGGGTTCTTTCGTGAAATGCGGTTCCGACCGGCACAGTGCCTCCGTGAAAGCCCTGGGACCCAACATGAACTGTTCAAAGGAACATGAAATTATAGTTATGATTTCCCCGCACCTGCAAGCGGAGGCCTCAGAACCGAATGGCGCGCGGGATTCCCATGTCCTTGTGAAGCGGGCCTACTCCCAGTAGAATATTTGGTTCTCGTTCGATTCTGTTCTCCTTTTCATACTGGAGTCATCGCGCATGGCGCAGTCCTACGATGTTGTCGTCATCGGAGGCGGTCACAACGGGCTTGTGAACGCGGCCTACCTGGCGAAAGCCGGAAAGAAGGTTCTAGTTCTGGAGCGCCGCGGGGTGCTGGGCGGAGCGGCGGTTACGGAAGAAATCGTTCCCGGCTTTCTTTTTTCGGAATGCTCCTATGTTGTTTCGCTGCTGCGACCGGAAATCATCCGCGAATTGGATCTTCCGCGTCACGGTCTGGAGATTCTTCCTCTGGATGGCACGTTTTCGCCAATGCTCAATGGCGACTACCTCTGGCGTGTGAACGATCACGCCAAAACGCAACGCGAAATCCGCCGGCATTCACGGCTGGATGCTGAGGCATACGACGAATTCTCGAAGATGATGACGCCGATGTGCCGGTTCGTGAAGCCGATGCTTTCGATGATTCCCCCCGATCCTACGACGTTGAATCCGAAGGACCTGAAGCAGCTTCACTTTATGCTGCAACGGTTCCGTCAATTAAGTTCCGAAGAGCGTTACACGCTAATTCAGCTGATGACGATGAGTTCGGCTGACTTTCTGGACCAGTGGTTTGAGACCGACGTGCTGAAGGCGACGATGTCCGCTTCTGGGATTATCGGGACTTTTCTCGGCATTCGCTCGCCCGGTACCGCTTACGTTTTGTTGCACCATTATATGGGTGAGATTGATGGAGCTTTCCGCTCTTGGGGATTCAGCCGTGGAGGCACTGGGGCCATCTCCAACTCGATCGGGTCGGCGGCACGCGAGCTCGGCGTCGAGATTCGCACCAATTCGCCGGTATCGAAGATTATTAGCAAGAACGGTCGAGTCAGCGGGGTTGCACTGAAGTCTGGAGAAGAAATTTCGTGCAACGTCGTTTCGTCCAGTGTCGATCCGCACCACACCTTCCTGGATTTCATAGAAGCTAAGGATTTGCCTGGCAGTTTTGTGGACAGCGTGAAGCGTTATAAATTCCGCGGCTCTTCCGGTAAGGTGAACCTGGCGCTAAGCGGCTTGCCGAATTTCAAATGCCTCCCAGGGGTCGGCGCGCATCTTCGCGGTGCCATTTCGATCTCACCCGGCATGGAGTACATGGAGCGGGCTTACGACGACGCCAAGTATGGCCGTTACTCGCAGCGGCCGTACATTGACATGGTCATTCCGAGCCTTACCGATCCCTCGGTGGCGCCAGCCGGGATGCATGTACTCTCGTGCTTTGTGCAATACGCGCCCTACAAATTAGCCGAGGGCACCTGGGACGATCATCGCGAGGCGTTTGGCAACAACGTGATCGACACCATTTCCGAGCACGCACCAAACATAAAAAAACTGATCATCGGCAAGCAGGTGCTCACGCCACTTGACCTCGAGCGCGAATTTGGTCTCACGCAGGGCAACATTTTCCAGGGTGAGCTCTCACTCGAGCAACTTTTCTTCTTGAGACCCGTTCCCGGGTGGGCCTACTACCGCACGCCCGTTCAAAACTTATATATGTGCGGCTCGGCAACGCATCCTGGGGGCGGCATCATGGGTGCCAACGGACGCATCGCCAGCCAAGTAATCCTGAAAGAGTGGAAGAAGGCAGCCAACTGACCATGCCCATCGGAGACAGAGTCTTGATCATCGGCGGGGGGCACAATGGGCTAATCACCGCTTTCTATCTGGCCAAAGGCGGTTTCAAGCCCACCGTCCTCGAACGCCGTGAGCATGTCGGTGGCGGCGCAGTTACCGAGGAGTTTTATCCAGGTTTCCGGGCATCCACGCTGGCGCACACGCTTGGGCCGCTTCGCGCTGACGTTGCGCGCGAATTGCAACTCGAGAAGTTCAATCTTCACGTCATTCAGCCGGAGCCGCGCCTATTTGCGCCTGCTCCGGATGGGCGCGGCATTTTGTTTTATGGCGACGCCGCGAAAACAGCTGGTGCGCTGGCGCATCTTTCGGCGAAGGATTCCGGACGATTCACGGAATTTGCAGAAGCCCTGGACACGATGTCCGAGATTTTTGGTCGCATTGCTTCGATCACGCCCCCGGCTATCGATCATCCCTCGCCTGAAGATTTTTGGAATCTTTTTACGACCGGGCTCTCGGTTCGGGGACTCGGCAAAACCGGTATTTTCGATTTGATGCGCTGGGGACCGATGGCGGTCGCTGATTTTGTCGCTGAGTTTTTCGACACAGAGCTTCTGCGCGCCGCGATTGCCGCGCGGGGCATTTTTGGCGCAAATCTTGGTCCCTGGTCGGCAGGCTCCACGGCTGTGCTCCTGTTGCGAGCGGCAGCCGATTCCCATCCCATCGGTTCAGCGGCATTTCCACGGGGCGGTTTGGGAGAGTTTTCGCGGGCGCTCGCCGAAGCCGCGAAGGCTGCGGGCGCAGAGATTCGCCCGAACGCTGCGGTCCAGCAGATTCGCACGAAGAACGGCGCAGTATCCGGTGTGGTGCTTAGCGACGGCGAAGAGATCACCTGCCAAGCGGTCGTCTCCGGAGTCGATCCGAAGCGCACCTTCTTCCAGTTGCTTGATCCGGCGAACCTCGATCCTGTTTTTGCCATGCGGATGAAGAACTTCCGAGTTGCCGGAAGCGTTGCCAAGGTACATCTTGCACTCGGCGATCTGCCAGATTTTCCGTCGCTTTCTAACGCCGTCGCCCCCGATGGCTTCCGCGAGGCCCTTTCCGGGCGTATCCACATCGGCCATGAAATCGACTATCTCGAGAAGGCGTTCGACGCTTCGAAGTATGGCGAAATTTCCAAGGCTCCGGTACTGGACGTTACCATTCCGACGCTGCTCGATCCTTCGCTCGCCCCGGAAGGCAAGCACGTTTTGTCGGCGTATTTCCAGTTCGCGCCTTACAAGTTGAGGATCGGCACCTGGCAGGAACGCCGCGGTGAGCTGGCCAACACGGTCATTAAGACACTGGCGGCCTACGCGCCGAATCTTCCGAACCTCGTTGAAGCCGCGCACGTGATCTCGCCAGCCGACTTGGAATCCACCTACGGATTTACTGGCGGCCACATCTTCCATGGGGAACTCGCGCTCGACCAGATTTTTACGATGCGACCGGTTCTCGACTGGGCCCGTTACCACACCCCTGTGAAGGGGTTGTTCCTCTGCAGTAACGGCACTCATCCGGGTAACGGATTGACGGGCGCGTCCGGGGCAAACGCCGCCAGGGAAATTATTCACGAGCTGCGGTAAACCATCGCGCGGCGCTGGCCTATGCAATTCGCGTCATGACCACGATTAACCGCGACAAACTCAAGCTACTCCACCAGCGTGAAGCGCAGCGCTTCGTCGCAGAACACCCGCGCTCCCGGGCGCTGTACAAACGCGCGAAGAATTCGCTTCTCGGCGGCGTGCCTATGAACTGGATGAAGAAGTGGGCTGGCGAATTTCCTGTTTTTGTCACGCAAGCGAAAGGCGCGCACTTCACCTGCGCTGATGGCAAGAATTACGTCGACCTTTGCTTGGGCGATACCGGGGCCATGACAGGACACTCACCCGACGTGGTTGCCGAAGCTGTGGCGCGCCGCGCCAAGGAAGGTATTACGCTTATGCTGCCGACCGAAGACGCCATCTTCGTCGGAGATGAGCTGAAGAAACGGTTCGGGCTACCCTACTGGCAGTTCACACTGACCGCCACCGATGCGAATCGCTTTTCTATTCGCATCGCCCGCGAAATCACGCAGCGATCGAAGATTCTGGTTTATCACTACTGCTATCACGGTACCGTGGATGAAACTTTCGCTACGGTGCACGACGGCCTTGTTGGCCCTCGCCGCGGCAACATCGGCCCGCCAGTCGACCCTGCTGAAACCACGCGCATGATCGAGTTCAACGATCTGAACGCTCTCGAGGACGCCCTGAAGCAGAACGACGTGGCTTGCATCCTTGCCGAGCCGGCGATGACCAACGTCGGCATCATCCTACCCGATCCGGACTATTGGAAGAATGCGCAACAACTCGCGAAGCGATACGGCTCGCTTTTCATCGCCGATGAAACGCACTCGATTTGTGCTGGGCCCGGTGGGTGCACGGCTGAATGGAAACTTGAACCCGACATGCTTGTCTTCGGCAAGTCCATTGGCAGCGGTATTCCGGGAGCCACCTATGGCTGCACCGAAGAGGTCGCGCAACGCATTTCCGCGAGGATTCATCTGGAGGATTGCGACGTCGGCGGCATAGGGGGCACGCTGGCCGGCAACGCGCTTTCACTGGCTGCTATGCGAGCTACCTTGGAATACATCCTAACGCCGCAAAACTTCGTCAGAATGATTCTGCTCGCCGAGCGCTTCAACAATGACGTTGCGGCCGAAATCGGGAAGCACGGTCTGCCGTGGAATGTCCAACGCCTGGGTTGCCGCGCCGAATACACTTTTTGCCAGCCGCCGCCGCGCAATGGGCGCGAGTCTGCGGCCGCGGCGGATTTCGAGTTGGAGCGCTTCCTGCACCTCTATGCACTGAATCGCGGCGTATTGCTCACGCCGTTTCACAACATGGCCCTTATGTGTCCGGACACCACGGCGGGAGATATTGACCGGCACACGCAGCTATTTGCGGAAGCTGCGGACGAACTGGCCCAGCTGTTTTCTTAGTTGCGACGTGGTCTTCACACCGAGACGGTGGTGATGCGCCTTCTCACGTCTGATGGCAAGACACGGGCTCTGCGCGTATTTGTATCCAGGCAAACCCCGGTCAGAAACGTGCGCGCCGAAATTTCCTGGGTTTGCTCGTTGGTCATTTCGTGAAAAAAGAGGACGGCCTTTTCACGAACTTCCTGGAACCCGGATCGAATGGTGATTAGGTCGCCGGCGAGGAGCTCACGCTTGTACTCAATACGCTGTTCGACGGCAACCATACCCATATTTTCCTCGCGCATGCGCAACGCGGAAAGGCCGACCGAGGCCAGAAGATGCCAGGTTGCTTCGTCGAACTTACCGACGTACCACATCACATTCATGTGGCCCATGTGATCGCAATGCCAGGGATAGATGGTTCCACGATAGGTGAGGGTGAGTTCGGCCATGGTCTCCGCTCAAAGGACGGCACGCGCGATACCGACCGGTTCGAGTTCAGTGGACTCTGATTTTACGCGACTAGCTGGCCGTTCCGGTGGGAAATCCGGGTCAGGAGCTGGCCGGGAAGCTTGGCGCATTGCGGACGCGCTCGGCCTGCAGGAGATGGCGACGCTCGTGAGCGGTGAGGATCTGAAAACCGGTTCCGACGGTGAAGCGGATTAGGGGAACGAACGGGTTTTTGAACCGGATGCGGTTGATGTCTTTTCGTTCGGCCTGCGAAATCGTTTTGCGGAGCGCGCCGTTGCTTGCAACAAAGCGCTCGAGGATGGAAACCTCGATTCGCGTTGACGGTCGAATCTGCAGGGGAGCCGAGATTCGCTTGGTGCCCGGCGACGGTTCAACAAAATTGCGGATGAACCATCTGCCAAACCATCCCTGAGTGATCTGTGACACAGGAGCATCTGGTTGTCCCTCTAATGCCACCTGCATGGGGGCCAGATAAGACTCATTCGTCATGCACAGGTGCTCGAGACATTGCCCTATGCTCCAAGAACCCGCGGCGGGTGCCCAATTGAGCTGCTGTTGCGTGAGACCAGCAAGCAGTATCTTGGCCGCTTGGTCGCTTGCCGCAAGGTCCGCGGCCAGCTGGGTAGGCCAAGACGATGCATCAGATGGAGTAGACGCTGACATATCAGTATCGTGCGTTACAGACGGCCGACCGCTTGATTGCGCGTGGTGTCGGGGTCGGTTTGCGTTGCAAACACATGGCGGAACATCGCGATCGTGGCCGCGAAAGCCTGGTCGGTAGCTTCGGGATCAAAACGTGGGCCCTCGTCCCGGGCGAAGGCGTGCTCGGCCGGGAACAGGCGCATTTGGTAGCGGACCCCCGAGGCTTTCAGGCTGCGATCCACGATGGCCCGCGCTTCTTCAGGGACGTGTGGATCCTGGGAACCGAAGATCAGCAGAAGCTCACCGCGAATTTCCTTCGCGCGCGCCAGCGACCGAGCGTCGGCGTCCTGGCCGAGCTTCCCGTTGTGGATGCCGGTACCGTACCAGCAAGCAGTGGCGCGAACGTCGGGTTCGAGCGCGGCGCGGAAGGCAAGATGCCCACCGATGCAAAAGCCCATCGCACCGATTTTTCCAGGCGCGACTTTGGGATGCCTGGCCAGCCAATCGAGGCCGGAACGGCAATCGGCATCGAAGTGCGCGACCGGAGTTTTCAGGGCATTGTCGAGGCCGCGCGTGCGACCTCGATCATCGAAAGGAATCGCCGTACCGGGAGGTTCGATGCGGCGGTAGATTTCCGGCGCAGCAGCGACGAAACCGTAACCTGCCAGGCGCACGCAAAAGCGGACCATCGGCGGCGTGAGTTGAAAAATGTCCGAGTAGCACCAGATACCGGCGTGTTTTCCCTCGGCCTTGGGGGCGGCGACGAAGGTCCGCATGGGACTGCCGGGAAGGGGAATATCGACGTATTCGCTTATGACGATCATGGATTGGTCCGCGGTGATTTTGGAGTGGCGGCGCTTGGCAGTCAACAGGTTCCTCGCCGGAACCCGGCATGGTAAGGTAAGGCGTGAAGTATCAAAGGCCGCCCAACTCCCGCCCGGGGAGGATCCTGTGGCCAGCAAAGTCGTTCCATTCCCACAGCCCAAAGAGCGGCGCAGAGCTCTGCTCATCGAAGCACTGCCGGAGTCGAATCCCGATCTCGAGGGGCTGTTCGACGAGCGTTACTGGTCGGTGAGCTATGCGGCGAACAACGCCTCGGCACTGGTCATGGCGAAGATCGAGAACTATGACCTGATCCTGACCAACGCCAAAACGACCGGCGCCGAAGATGTGGATATGCTGCGGAGACTGCGCACGGTGAGGCCTCACACGCGCGTCATCATCCTGGTCAAGGAGTGGGTGCCGGGAGACATTTTAAGCGCCATCCGGAATCATGCTTTCAGCTATTTCACCTTGCCTGTTGCCAGAGACGATCTGCGCGAAATGATCGAGCAGGCCCTGCACCAGCCGGTTTGGGACGACGGCATCGAGATCATTCAGGGGACGCCGGAGCATGTGGCGCTGGCGGTCCGTTGCGACTTGGGGACGCTCGACCGGCTGACGCAGTTCATGCGTGAAAGCGTGGCGCTGCCGCCGCAGGAATGTGAAGAGGTGGCCTTTGCGTTCCGCGAGGTTGTGATGAATGCGATGGAGCACGGCGGGAAATTCGACCCCGAAAAATTTCTAGAGATTGGCTACCTGAAATCCAAGCGCATGGTAATGTGCCGCGTAAAGGATCCGGGGGAGGGATTTTCTATGGACGAGATTCGGGCCGCGGAGCTTGATCGACCTATCGTGGACTTGTCCGATCAGGCCGGTGCGGAAAAGCGGGGCGAGCTGCCCTGTGGTGGCATAGGGATTCTGATTTCGCAGAAGTTTGTGGATGAACTGATTTTTAGCGAAAAAGGAAATGAGGTCTTCTTGATCAAATATCTGCCGCACGTTCCGCGAAGGCCGGTCGGCGAGGTTTAGATAGGCGCGACAACAAAAATTAATGGTAAAACGGGAAACCGCCAAGGAACCGTGCGGCATCAAAGCTACCGTAAATTAGCCAGGAAGGCCTTAGACTAGGAAGCGTGAGCTGCGGGGACTTCATTTTAGGCGGGCGTATTTATGGCCGCGACACTGCGGTCTGGCTGGCGCTGGCTGCACTGCTTTCCGCCGGGTCTGCTCGTGGACAAGATACGCCCAACGCGGCGTCCCTCCCATCAAACCAATCTACAACCCAGCAGGCTTCTGAGCCGCAGCAGGGCGGGGTGATTCGCGGCACGGTGGTAGACAAGACCGGCACGCTGCTGTCCGGGGTGCGCGTGCGGCTGGCACATGAAGGTCAAACGACTGGTCCGGAGGTGACCTCCGGAGAAGACGGGCAATTCACCTTTGTGAATGCGGCAGAGGGGACCTTTCAACTGACCTTCATCGCCGCGAGCTATGCGACGCAGACCTATTCAGGAACTCTACACACCGGGGAAGTGCTCGCAGTTCCTCAGATCACGCTGCAACTGGCCACCGAGGTGACCACCGTGCGCGTGGAGGAGAACACCGTCGAGATCGCCCAAGAACAGATGAAGGATCAGGAGAAGCAGCGGGTGCTCGGAGTGATCCCGAACTTCTATGTGAGCTACGTGCCAAATGCCGCGCCTCTGAATGCCAGGCAGAAATACGAGCTAGCGTGGAAGGCCACGGTGGACCCGGCGACATTTCTTGTGACCGGCATGATCGCCGGGGCGCAGCAGGCGACCAATGCCTACAAGGGATACGGGCAGGGAGCGCAAGGTTACGCTAAGCGCTATGGGGCGACCTACGGAGACATCATCATCGGGACGTTTATTGGATCGGCGATTCTTCCGTCGATCATGAAGCAGGACCCGCGCTACTTTTATAAGGGGACGGGCAGCACGAAATCGCGCTTTTGGTACGCGATATCGAATGCGGTGATTTGCAAGGGAGATAACGGTAAGTGGCAGGTATGCTATTCGAGCCTGCTGGGAAGCCTGGCAGCCGGCGGAATCTCGAACGCCTATTACCCGGAAAGCGATCGCGGCGTCGGGCTGACGTTTCAAAATTTTGGGATTGGTATTGCCGCGACGGCAGGCGTCAACCTGCTGCAGGAATTCGTGCTGCCGAAACTGACTCCGCACAAGCCCGCCAAAGCCCTCGATCCGTCCACCCCTTAAGTCGGCTATACTTGCGTTCCTATTGTGGGGGAAAGCCAAATGGCCAACTACTATTTGTTGAAAACGGAGCCGTCAGAGTATTCGTTTGCCGACCTGGTTAACGATGGTGGAACGCAGTGGGATGGTGTGTCCAACCCGGTGGCACTGAGGAATATAGCCGGAATGAAGCCTGGCGACCGGCTGGTAATTTATCACACGGGAGACGAAAAGAGCGCGGTGGGGACAGCTACGGTAGTTTCGGTGGAAGTAAAGAATGCGAAAAGCCCGGTGTTAGCAATCAAGTCGGGGAACGAGTTGGCAAAGCCGGTTTCGCTGGCGGCGATCAAGAAAACGCAGATATTCAAGGATTCGCCGTTGGTCAGGATTGGGAGATTGTCAGTGGTGCCACTGACAAAAGAGCAGTACGACTTTTTGGTTGGCAAGTAGACATTCGGCAGGTATCACGGCCTCCGGTTTTGGCCGGACGGTCACAAGCTGGGGAACCCGCCTCCGGAGATCACTCGAAAAATCGTGGAGGCCGATCTAGCGATTGACGAGCTAGCAAGGCACTCGTTTGACAGCGGGTGCGGTCTAACTAGATCAGTATGAAAGGGTTGTGGTGGCTTGTCGGGGTTGTTGGCTAGCCTCTATAATTGAGTTTTAGCGAAACGGGAGGAAGCGACATGGCGACTGCCGAAGCGAAAGTGCACATTCCGGAGTTCATCAACGAGCCATTTATCGATTTTTCGAATGCAGAGAATCGAAAAAAAATGGAAGAGGCGCTCAAAAAGGTGCGCGCCGAGTTTGCCCACGAGTATCCTATGTGGATCAACGGCCAGAAGGTGGTGACGGCTGGCAAGAGGAAGTCCACAAATCCGTCGCGGCCGTCGGAAGTCGTTGGTGTGTTCCAGGATGCTTCGAAGGAGCAGGCTTCCGATGCGGTGGAGGCGGCGCACAAGTATTTTGACGTGTGGAAGAGGGTGCCCGCCGAGACGCGGGCGAAGTATCTGTTCAAAGCGGCGCAGATTGTGCGCGAGCGGAAGTTTGCGTACGCGGCGCTGGTCTGCTACGAAGTGGGGAAAACCTGGGTCGAAGCGGACGCGGACGTCGCCGAGACGATCGACTTTTGCGAGTTCTACGGACGCGAGATGCTGCGGCTGGCGGAACCCCAAAAGTTGACGCCGATGCGCGGCGAGCGCAACTACATGGTGTACATTCCGCTGGGCGTGGGCGCGGTGATTCCACCGTGGAACTTCCCGATGGCGATTATGGCAGGGCTGGTGGTGGCGTCGCTGGTGACGGGAAACACCGTTGTGTTGAAGCCAGCAGCAGATTCACCGACGATCGCGGCGAAATTTGTGGAGATTTTGCACGAAGCCGGCGTACCGAAGGAAGCCGTGCAGTTCCTGACCGGATCAGGTGCTGTGATTGGGGACGTCATCGTGCAACACCCCAAGACGCGGTATATCGGATTCACCGGGTCGAAGGAGGTGGGCTTGCGGATAGCCGAATTGGCAAACAAGCCGCAGCCCGGTCAGATCTGGATCAAGCGCACGGTGCTCGAGATGGGCGGCAAGGACGGCATCATCGTGGACGAAGAGGCCGACATTGACGCAGCCGTGGAAGGTACGGCGCAAGCGGCGTTCGGGTATCAAGGACAGAAGTGTTCGGCGTGCTCGCGCGTGATCGTGAGCGAGAAGGTCTACGACACGTTTCTCAACAAACTGGTGGACCGGACGAAGAAGATCAAAGTAGGTCCCAGCGACGACCCAAGCAACTACATGGGGCCGGTGGTCAGCGAGAACGCCATGAAGGGGATTCTCAACTACATCGACGTCGGAAAAAAGGAAGGACGGCTGGTGACAGGCGGCGGGCGCGCGCCGGGCGATGGCTACTTCGTGGAACCGACGATCATTGCGGACGTCGACCCGAAGGCTCGGCTTGCTCAAGAAGAGGTGTTCGGTCCGGTGCTCGCGGTGATCAAGGCGAGGAATTTCGACCACGCGATGGAGATTGCCAACAACACTGAGTTCGGTTTGACCGGCGCGGTGTATTCGAACAATCCTGAGAAGATCCGGCGCGCGGAAGAGGACTTTTATGTGGGGAACCTGTACCTGAACCGGAAGTGCACCGGTGCGATGGTGGGCGCACATCCGTTCGGCGGGTTCAATATGAGCGGGACCGATTCGAAGACCGGGGGAAGGGACTATTTGCTGCTGTTCCTTCAGGCGAAGTCGGTAGCAGAAAAAGTCGGCTGAAGAAATTGAGGTAGAAGTAAGGCAAGAAATCAGCCCTTCACGAGTGGGTCTGAGGAGAACAGGAGAAACCTCAAGAACCCCACATGGATACTCGTGAAGGGCTTTTTGTTTTTGATCCCGGGGCCCCCTCTCCGCGGCCCTGGTGGTTGTTGGCGAATCCCAATTGGAAGATTTGCGCGCTGCCGGTGACTACCGTCTAAAGTTTTTTGCGGGTTTTACTATTTTGCAGTTTGTGTGCTGGAGAAATACGTCGACCCGCCCCACAAGTTTTCTGGGCTTATCCCGATGATGGGTTACCTTCTACGGGGGCAGGGACGGAAGATAGATTGAAAGAGGGAAGAGAAGATTTGCCAGAGCGTCGTCCTGAAAAACTTGAATCGGCAGTTAGGCGGATTCGGCGGGTTCGCGACGCGAGGCCACTTTGAGGACACGGTAGACAGGATAGCTGACGGCGAGGGCGACCAGGGTCAGGATGGAGTTGGCCCGGTCTTCCCGGACGGCTTCGATGAGAAAGCCCATGGACCCGAGCAAAGCGAGAATTGTGGTCCATGGGTAGCCCCACGCGCGGTAAGGGCGTTCGGCTTGCGGATCCCGTGCGCGGAGGACGAATAGGGAGACGAAGGACAGCATGTAATTGGTGACGAAGAAGAAGGCGAGCATGGCGATGACTCGCTCGAATTTGCCGATAGCGAAGACGACGCCAACCAACGCGCTAAGAAAGAGGGCCACGGTGGGTGTGCCGCCTTTATTGATCCGAGTGACCTGCCGGAAGAAGAGACGATCACGACTCATGGCGTAGATGACTCGCGCGCCCATGAGATGAAGCGCGTTAATGGAGCTGAACAGCGCGATGATCATGATGGAGCGGAAGACGGTGTCGCCGTAGCGCCCAAAGACGCGCTCGGCAGCAAGTCCCAGGGAGAAATCGTTGCCGGCGATTTGATTCATCGGGAGAACATAGAGGACTGCTGCGTTGATGAGCAGGTAGATGACGAACAGGGAAGCGAGACTGGCAAAAATCGCTCGGGGGATGAGATAGCCCGGATTCTTGATTTCGTCGCCAAAATAGATGACGCCGTCCCAGCCGTCATAGGTATAGATGGTGGCTTGCATACCGAGGAGGATCGCCGTGACGAGCGCTGCGCCGACCGGAGCGGCAATCGCCGGAGCTGCCACAGCTTCGGCATGTGCGGCGCGGCCCATGGAGAAGCAAGCGACAACCATCACGAAAAAGACCAGCCCTTTCAGTAACGTGGTGAAGTTTTGCACCCTGCTGCCCATACTGACGCTTTTCCACTGCAGCAACGCGAATAGCACGATCACAGAGACTCCGATGATTTTGATGCGGAGTATGCTGTTGAGAACTGGAAACAGATGCGCAGTGTATTCGCCGAAGACGATGCCAACGGCTCCGGTTGTGCCGCAGGTGGAGATCCAGTCGCTCCAGCCGACGATGAATCCAGCATAATCGCCCAAGGCGCGGCGAGAAAAATTGTACTGGCCGCCACTGGATGGAATCAGCGTACCGAGTTCTGCAAGCTGGAATGCACTAAGCAAGGCGTAAAATGCGCCACCGATCCAGACGGCGATGAAGAGCCAGGGATTGGGAAGGCGAGAAGCAATGTCGCCGGGCGTGCGGACAATGCCCACGGAGATCGAGTTACCGACGGCCACAGCAATACCGAAGCCGACGCCCAGGATTTGCAGGAGTTTTCCTTTGTCTTTGCGGTAAGGTATCGTTCCCGGCCGAGACTGGGCGACGTCAGGTGCAGACGAAGTTGACAATGTGCGATCTCAAATTGGAATGAGCGATGCGCCATCATACGCAGGTGTGGGGGAAAAGCAAAGGGGACTGGTTACCGACGGCTGTTGATTGGTGGCTCGCGAGGACGGCTGATATCTAACGCAGGTTGGCCCAAAAAGACAGAAAGAACCTCTGTGGGTGGATCGGAGTGCCGCGCCGCGCCCCCGCAACTACCGCGTGAATTCGAACTCCGTGTCGGATTCCTTCGGTTTTTGTGGCTTGCAACGGCGCCGCTGTTACTCGAGGAAATCAGCCATTTCCAGGCGTAAGTTACCTGCGTTGGCGGCGTAGGTGAAGCCAGTATCGGCATCAATGGTGCCTTCGCGAATGGGCCTTTCGATTTCAGCGTCGAAGTGCTGCATGCCGTCGGTGGTCGAGCCATCCCGCTTTGCGTCGAGAAGACTCTTGCCTTCAGACTCGCCCTTTTCGATGTATTCGCGTGTGCGCATGGTGGATTTGAGGCGCGATTCAGCGCACATTAGCTCATTTTGGGCAGCCGGGGAATTTCATGGTCGGCGAATTCGACGAGCAGTTGGTTGCCGGGTTGAGTAACGGTGCAGCGCAAAGAAGCGCAATCGTTGACGATCCAGTCGGCTCTTGCGGCGAGGAGTTCGGCGTCTTGGCTGGTGGTGCGAACCGCAAGGACCCGAGCACCGGCTGCCTTTCCGGCGCGTGTACCAGAGGCGGCGTCTTCGATGACGACACAGTCTGCCGGCGAGAATTGTAGAGCGGCAGCACCTTTCAAATAAGGCTCCGGATTTGGTTTGCCGTGCGCGACGTCACTAGCAGTGACGAGGTGGCCGATAAAGTCCCAGAGGCCCGCGGCGCGGAGGCGGACTTCCGCGAGGGGACGCGTGGCGGAGGTGACAACGACGCGCTGTTTAAGCGGTACGGCAGAGAGCAGGGCGCGGGCACCGCCAAGGGCGACTACGTCATCGTCGTCCTCGATTTCGCCGCGTTCCATCCAAAGATTTTCTTCCTCGTGGACTCCGGGCGATGCGTCGGGGAGAAGTTGCTGAATGGTGGCAAGAGACGTGCGGCCGTGAGCCGCGGCAGTCACGCTCTCCCCGTCCATGTCGTGCCGCGCGGCCCAGCGGGACCAGACACGAGCGATGGCCGCGGTAGAATCGACGAGGACGCCGTCCATATCGATGAGCAAGGCAGAGCAGAGGATGCGAGGCATAAGACTTAGGATAAGGGCCATTCCCTGATCCTAGAAACCCAAATCTGTGAACGTCGACAGCAAAGACGTAATTTCGCCGCTCAATCAGGAAAGCTGTGGGGGCGGCGGGACCGCGTAGTTCGAGGGGGAGGAAGTGGCTGGAGCTATTACAGAGACACTCGAGGGCTAACTATCCGGGAATCAGGACCAACTACTCTTTCCAAAGACGGAAGCCGCCGAGGAAGGCGTTGGCGTTGTTGCCGAGACGGGCGCCAGGAGGAACGGTTTTGAGTTTTTTGGCGTTGCCGCCGCCGAGAACGACATAGTCCGCGTCAAGAGCTTCCTTAAGCAGTTCAACAACTTTTGCGACGTGCCGGCGCCATTTCTTTTTGCCTAGGCGCTCGAGACCACGCAGGCCGAGGTAGTCTTCGTAGGTCTTTCCCTTGCGATAAAGCAAATGGGCGAGTTCCATGGGTTGGAGGGCGCCCTCCACAATCATGGCGGAACCGAGCCCCGTGCCGAGGCCGAGGAAGAGCATGCGGCCGCCTTGGTAGCTGCCGAGAGCTTGCATCGAAGCATCATTGACGATTTTTACGGGCCGGCCGAAGGCTTTGGCGAAATCGAATTTCATCCAGCCTTTGCCGAGGTTGTGTGGCTCACGCAGCGGGCGGTCGTTGATGATGGGGCCGGGATAACCGAGGGAAACGCCATCGTAGTCCCAATCTTTGGTGACCTGTTGGACTTGCTTGACCATGAGAGCGGCCGTCATCTTCGGACCGGAAGGAAACTTGGTTGGCTCCTTTTGCCCAGTGGCGAGCAATTTGACGTTCGTGCCGCCAACGTCGATGACGAGAATGCGGCGAGGTTTTACCTTTTGTGGAACTTTCATCAGCAATCCTTTGCTCATGCGGAACAGCCCGCGGCCGCTCGTGCGTCAGGAGGCTCGTCCGACGCCGAATTCTTATACCACAGATGTTCACAGGAGAGATGGTTTTGGGTCGGCAAGGTTACAAGGAAATCAGCGGTAAATGTCCCCGATGTGGGCAGAGCTTGAACCGCTGCTGGCACAGATGTTGGCGTTCAAGCATTTTCACATCATCTACCCATTCAAAAGAAATCGAATGCGAGTGAACTGTTTGAAGCCTCGAGGATTCTTTCGAAATGCCTTTATCGCCATATCCAAGCATTGACGCCTTCGCGGTCCTTAGCCGCACGACGTGCTCACTTATGCCACGGGCGGCAGGTTCATTACGCCACATTCGCCTTGCCGTCGGCTTTTACCATTTGAGCGGTATTGATGAAAGCTAAAGTTTTGTGAGACTTCGTATCAAAGACGAAATATGGACCGGGTGACTCAGTGGCCAGCTCTTTCATGCGGTCGAATGCAAAGCCCAACCCTTCGGCGGCTTCTACCCACATTGCATCTTTATCGGGTACGCCTCGGAAAATATCGAACCTAGGGACGGTCATTTGGAACCTCCGCGGCCTGCTGAGACATGTTCCCAATTCGCCGTCGCCCCTTGTAAATGTGAGCTTGCGGTAGGTTGTGAGAGGTTAAACGTACTCCGATTATGCGGAATTAGCAATGTAGTTTCCTGGACAACAACTGCACTCAAAGTGCTGGAAACAAGTAATTTACGTTTTGCCACATAAACATTGGCTAGTTTCGGCTGTTAATTCAGCCTGTTTTTGTAGCACGTGTATCACGAATTCGGAGCTCTATTGAATCAAGCAAGCTCGAAACCCGGGAGGCGCAACGCTTTCCGGTCGAAGGTCAGCGTCTTGGAACAACCTCTTTTGTCGCCTAGCGCTGCGATCGCGGCGTCGGCGAATGAGCCTTGCCCACCCTTGAGTGCGACCATGGCCGTGAACACCTCCTGCTCATCCTCGACAAGGAGTACATCTGTCTGCAGGATTCG
>Ga0126371_10000717_pt1 | contig 27688 bp, 25 predicted proteins | sample PanSoiMetaPlot_4_FD_110145 | JGI IMG/M metagenome (GOLD analysis project Ga0126371, IMG submission 110145) | Tropical forest soil microbial communities from Panama - MetaG Plot_4 | ecosystem: Environmental > Terrestrial > Soil > Tropical forest > Bulk soil | place: Panama | collected 2016-02-17 | reverse complement strand
GGGATTGTGGTGGACACGAGCTTTTTCACCGGCAATTATCCGGAGCGATTTTCGTTGGAGGGCTGTGATTTGGACGGCAAGGCTCCGTTCAACATCGAGAAAGCGCGACTGAACGCGGAAAACGCGCGTTGGACTCAAATCATCCCGGAAATGCAATTGCAGGGAAATACGCAAAATCTCTTTCCTGTAGAAAGCCCCCTGCGTTTTACGCATCTGCGGCTGCGGATTTATCCGGACGGCGGTGTTGCGCGGCTGCGGGTTCATGGCGAGGCCCTTCCCGACAAGAGGCGATTCGTGCGTGGCGAAATTAATTTGGTGGCGGTCGAGAACGGAGGGAGTGCTGTCGCTTCGAGCGATCAGCATTATGGTGCTCCGCGAAATCTGCTGATGCCCTATCGCGCAGCAAATATGGGCGATGGGTGGGAAACCAAGAGGCGGCGCGGTCCGGGTCACGACTGGGCCATCCTGAAATTAGGTATGCCCGGTACGATCCATCGCGTGGAACTGGACACTACGCATTTCAAGGGAAATTATCCTGATTCTTGCTCGCTTGATGCTGCAGATTCAGGAAAACAAACTGTCAATGCGTCCAACCCGCAAGCGCTCTTTTGGCGAGAAGTATTGCCGCAAACAAAGCTTAAGGCAAATAGTCGGCACATTTTCACGGATGTTCAAGATGCGGGAGTTATTACCCACGTTCGACTGCAGATTTATCCAGACGGAGGCGTAAGCCGGCTTCGGATTTTCGGCAAGCCAGAGACCTCCACCCGTGATGGTGGTAGTGGACTAGAACAGCTGAACCAGTTACCGCCGTCGCAAGCCATTAAAGGGCTTCTGGATTGTTGCGGATCACGTAAATGGGCGGTGGCGATGGCCCGGTCGAGGCCGTTTGCAACGGACAAAGAGTTGCTCGCGGCCGCCGACAAAATCTGGCAAGGGCTCAAAGAAAACGACTGGCGGGAGGCCTTTCATCACCACCCACCCATTGGCGGCAGGCGCGCTAAAACCAAGCAATCGTCAAAAGCGAGCGGCTGGTCAGCGAAAGAACAATCCGCTATGAAGACCGCTGCGCCTGGAGTCCTGGCAGCACTAGCGGAGGAAAACCGGACCTATGCCAAGAAGTTCGGGTACGTGTTTCTGATCTGCGCAACGGGAAAGACCAGCGACGAAATCCTCATATCCCTGCGGCGACGCTTGTCTAATCCGCCGGAAGCGGAGTTGCGCGCCGCTGCGGAAGAGCAGCGGAAAATCACGCGGATTCGTCTGGAGAAACTAGTCGAGTCATGAGCAAAATCACCACGCACGTTCTGGATATCTCCTTGGGCCGCCCCGCTGCCAATGTCCCGGTGTTGCTGGAAGCAAAGGTGACGGGCGAGGAATGGAAGGAAGAAGGTCGCGGTTCGACCGATGCGGACGGGCGGTTGAAAGAATTGGCCGCGGGGAAGAACTTGCGGGCGGGCACTTACCGTCTGACCTTTGACACTGGAGCTTATTTTGCGGCGCGCCAGACCCCGGGATTCTATCCGGAGGTGAGCGTTGTCTTTCAGGTGCGTGATGCCGAGGAGCATTATCACATTCCGCTGCTTTTGAGCCCGTTTGGTTTTTCCACCTATCGTGGGAGCTGACCGATGGCCGTTCGTCTTGGCAAAAATAACTATGGCAAACAGCGGGTACGCATCCTGCAGGTGACGCGGCATACCGACCGCCACGAGATCAGGGAATGTACCCTTGGCATCCGTCTCGAGGGCGACTTCGAAACGGCACACACGAAGGGCGACAATAGCAAGGTTTTGCCGACCGACACGATGAAAAATACCGTGTACGCTCTGGCAAAACAGCAGCGAATCAAATCACCGGAAGTGTTCGGCTTGCGACTAGCAGACCATTTCCTGGCAACTCAGGCGCAGGTCAACCGAGCCCGTATCGAAATCCAAGAAGTTCTTTGGAACCGGTTCGTGGTCAATGGCGGAGCGCATCCTCACACGTTCACAAGGTCCGACGGGGAGAAGCGCATCGCGCAGGTCATTGCATCCCGTTCAGAAAGGATCCTTTACGCTGGGATCGAAGGGCTGGTCGTTTTGAAAACGACAGACTCGGCGTTTGAAGGGTTCGTGCGCGACAAGTTCACCACTCTCAAGGAAGATCGCAACCGCATTCTAGCGACAGCTGTTCGTGCGACCTGGCTCTATCGCACCGAAAAAACGGAATTTGACGAAACGTGGAAAGGCGTTCGCCAGGCATTACTCGAAGCGTTTGCCGCACACGATAGCAAATCATTACAGCAGACCCTGTATGCCATGGGTAAAGCGGTGCTCGAGAACTTTCCGTCAATTCAGGAGATCCGTCTCTCGCTACCGAACAAACACTACAATCTTCTTGATTTGGCGGCTTTCGGAATGGAAAACGCAAAGGAAATCTTCGTGCCCACCGATGAGCCTCATGGGCTGATCGAAGCAACACTGCGCAATGCCTGATCAAGCGCTCATTGTTTCCGGCCGTCGAGAATTTTCAGAAACGACGCGCTGCGCAATTCCTCCGCGGAAAGGGTCGTCAGTTTCTGTGCCTCCGCAGCGGTAGTCGCGCCGCAATTGATTGCGCGAAGGAAGAAGTTCAACAAGCCCTGGCCGGTGGCGGCATCGTCGAAGACTTCCCCAACCAGTGTCGCTTGCGCCGCCTTTTCAATGAAATTCCGTAAACGCTCGGAAGCCGCGTCAAGGCTTTCGAGGAAAAAGGAATAGACCGCGGCGTATCGCGTGACAAGCTGGGCCGGATGCAGGTCCCAGCCCTGATAAAAACCATTCTTCAACGAATGACGAACGTGCTCATAGTGCAAGCGCCAAGCGCGATGCACCGCAGCTCGATTCTCGTCAATCTGAACAGCCGACAGCCGGGAAGGATCGTCTCCAGCGGAGTGAATCGGAACGGGCAGGATGTTCGTAGCGCCGTCCGAGAGCCAGAGGCCTGTGCCGGCGTAGGCCACCTGCATCATTTCACGCGCAAAATCGCAGGCGAGGTGCATCATGTGTTGATACGCCGCCGTGACGCCGCGTCCGGCAGTGTAGTCGTAAGTGCCGAAATGCGCACTTACACAGCGCCCGTCGAGCGCATTGGCGAGGGGCAGCAGGTTGACTTGGCCGCGTTGGTCGAAGATTGATTGCGGCGTTTCGATCATCAACTCAACCTTCAGAGCTTTTGGGGGCAGATGCATTGCCGACTCAAGCCGCGAGCAAACGGCCGCTAGCGACGCCGATTCCTCCGGAATTGTGACCTTCGGCAGGGTGATGAAAAAGTTGCGAGGAAGCTTTCCGCCTGACTTTTCCATCAGCTCTGTAAGAAAAATATCCAGTGTGCGGATACTGCGCGCGCGGAGCTCCTCGCTAAACGGCTTGATACGAAGGCCGATGAACGCCGGCAGCGAGTTTTCTGCCATCCCTTTTGCCAACTCGGCCGCAGCAGCTGTGGCGTAGCGGTCTTCCTCTGCGTCGGGCCGGTTGCCGAAGCCGTCCTCAAAATCGATACGGAAGTCCTCGACCGGTTCGCGACGGAGTTTGTCGAGTACGCGCTGGTAAAGCGTAAACGCAAACCAGGCTTGGGGATGTTCGTTGCGTGCGGCGGCAGGGTCTTTTTTTATGGCGCTGGAAAGCGGTGTTAAGCCATCTTGCGCGACATCGCGTGCGCCGGGAAGATCGATCGCTTTGGCAAAAGTGAGGAAGTCCGGCGCATATTCGTTCACCACCTTGATCGCCTTCTCTCCCAGCCGCGCAACGGTGTCGGCGCGAAATAGGTGCGCGCCGCCATAGACCGTATGCACGGGCTGCCGGTCTCCACGCGGCCCGGGGTATTGCGCGGTAAACTCCTGATGCGCTTTTTGCAGAGGGCGGAAAATATCCTGAAGGGAGTCTGGAGTGAGTGACCTTTTCAAGCGGCTCTCCCGAATTCCGAAGTATTCGGCGGAAATCCTCACTACCGAGCATACATTTGTTTGGCGGCAAGACGAAGGGACCAGCGTTGTGCGATCGGATGAAGGAAAGGTCAGAACAGGAAATACCGCTGGGCTAGCGGAAGTACGGTAGCCGGTTCGCAGGTGATCACGTGACCGTCGACGCGCACCTCGTAGGTTTTTGGATCCACTTCGATGTTAGGGGTTGCGCTGTTGTGCAGCATCTGCGCCTTGCCGATGTTGCGGCAATCCCTCACCGCGCGCGTCATCTTCTTAAGGCCTAATTTAGCCGGCAACCCCGCAGCCAGGGCCGCGTGAGACATAAACGTGATGGCGGTCTTCGCCATGGCGGCTCCGAACTTCCAAACATCGGGCGATAGGTTGCGCGCGGGATAGAGTTCCTTGCTCAGTCGGTCTACCAGCGCGGTTTTGCCCGATCCCACGGGCCCGGCAATGCTCACGCGATACGCTCTGGCACGGACTTCATTTCCCATGAGCGACGCTCCTGACATTCGAGGTTGTATATGGGCGCCTCGATTGGAAGCCCATTATATAGAAGGAATCTTCTCCGTGAGGGCCAGAATCGCGGCCCGCACGGAATTCTTCAATGAATTTTTCAGGAGTGACCCATCGAAAATTGGCGTGCTCCGCCGCGCCAAGAAGGAAGCCAGAACGTTATCTCCGTTCCCCTGAGGCTGCGACCGGCTGTAGTCGGCCTAGGGCTTTCCCTTCGGCGAATACTTTCTCGGTTGCTGTTGATGTTGCTGCATTTCCACCTGCTGCTGGTAGTGGTGCTGCGCCATCTCCCGCGTCTGCTGGCGATGCTGCTGTTCGAGTTGGGGCATCTTCTCCTTGTTTGACTGTTGCTGGGCATATTGTTGATGCTCTTGCTCCTGTTTCTGCTGGAGCTGTTGCCGCTCTTGAGCTTGCCTGCCGTAAAGCTTCTCCTGGTCTTGCTGGAATCTTTTGTCCTGCTTGGCGTCCCCGGTGCTCGGAGGGCTCATTCGCGAATTGGCTGGCAGTTCCTTCGGATGAACCGCGCTTCCGGGGAACCCGGCCGCCTTCTCCGGGCGATCCGAGCCGTAACCCCTGCCTTCCTTGGCGTGCATAACGCTGGGTTCGGTAAAATTGCCGGGCCGCGAAGTTGCTGCGACCGGCGGTTTTCCGTGGTTTACAGAAGCGCGTAGCTCGCGATTGTTGCGCGAAGCTTCCACATGCTGCATCTGAGCGGTGACCGGAGGAATGTGTCGATCGTGCTGCGCGGACTCTTCTTCCGAAGTTGGACGTGCTTCGATCCCTCCGCGTCCTCCGTTGTAGCTGATGCGCGAGTCGCCGTAGTTTTTCACGATCGTCGTGTTGTAGACGTTATGAATTTCGGTCACGTTAACGTTGTTGACGGTGCGGTTATAGAAAAAGCGCTTGCCCTCCCAGTGACCGCCATCATACCCGTGACCGAAATAGCCGTAACCGTAATTGATCCCGCCGTAGAATCCAACGCGCGGGCCCCAATACCCGGCATGAAAAATGTATCCGTGGCCGCCCCAGCCCCACCACGCCGGAGTCCAAAAGAGTCTCGGCTCGGGAGCTAGCACCCAGGTGCCCGGCACCCAGTAGTAGTCATAGCCATCCCACGCCCAGTAGCCCGGAGTCCAAACATAGCCGTCGCCGGGGCAAAGCGGCTGTTCGTAGACAGGCAATTCCGGCGGGCCAAAGGAGACCGAGACGCCAACGCTGATTTGCGCGTAGGAAGCAGCACAAAGGGCGAGCGTCCCGAATACTATAAAGACGAAGCGAGTCGAAAAGAGTCTGTGCATTCACTCTCCTTCTATTTGCCGGCCAACCACTGCCTGGCGCGACCTAGTTGCGAACTTGGTCGGCCGTGAACTCATGATATTCCCAACGGGTTCACCTGCGTTGGCTGGGTTCAGATCGCTTCCCATCGGAAAAGGAGCGCGGAGTCAGGGCTGCGGACAGGGCGGATGGGAAAAGCCTCTGCCTGGGATCACAAGGCGATCCCTCAGGCAAACGGTAGGATACTCCATCCTTCCGATGATTCTGTCCGCGAAGCAAGCAGGCGTGTTCAATCGGTAGTGGCGCGATCGGCTTGTGTCGTTCAGATTTTTTCCAACCCGGGGAATTCTTGTCATAGAGTACGGGTTGTTTTGCGAGCGACTGTTTCGCGAGGACAACCATGTTGAGGCCGATCCTTTGATGCAGGAGGTTGTTTGCAAGGCGCCGCGAGTCCCTCGAAGACGATGGGGCATCGCGCTGCTGCTGGGTTTCGGCGTGCTAGTAAATTATTTCGACCGTGTGAATCTTTCAGTCTCCAAGGACGCGTTGACCGAAACGTTCGGTATCTCCGCGGTCATGTTCGGCTATCTTTCCAGTGCTTACAACTGGACCTACGCCGCGTTGCAACTCCCGTCGGGCCTGATTCTCGACCGATTCGGAGTAAAGCTCGTCGGGCGCATCAGCACGTTCCTCTGGAGCGTGGCATCGTTTGCCGCCGCGATGGCCACTGCGCTTCCGGGGTTCTTCGGCGCGCGATTTTTGCTGGGGATCGGGGAAGCACCCACATTTCCCGCAAATTCCAAGGCGATTGGATACTGGTTTCCGACGCAGGAGCGCAGCCTGGCTACGGCGATGTTCGATTGCGCGGCAAAATTTTCCTCGGCCGTCGGAGTGCCATTTCTCGGCATTCTGCTGCTGCGATTTGGATGGCGCTGGAGTTTTGCCGTTACGGGCCTAATCAGCCTGTTCTACTTTTTGCTGTTCTATGTTTTCTACAAGAATCCCCAGGAAGACGAATTGCTTTCGGCGGTCGAGCGCGAATTCATTCGCAAGGGGGGTGCCCAGCCGGAAGATCGTGTGCAAGCCGCCAGAGGCGCCCCGCTGCTGTACCTTTTGCGGCAACGCAAGGTGTGGGGCCTGGTGCTCGGTTTTGCTTCATATAACTACACATTCTATCTCTTGCTCGCCTGGCTTCCCTCGTATCTTTCTGCAGTCCACCACGTTGATCTGCTGCACTCGGTCTTGTACACCACGGTCCCATGGACGTTCGCGACGGTCGTAGACCTGGTGGTGGGCGGCTGGCTCGTGGATAGGCTTGTGCAAAGCGGCCGTGATGCCTCGCGCGTGCGCCAAGTGATTCTGATCGGCGGCACCACACTCGGCCTGTGCATGCTGGGTGCCGCTTACGCGAAGAGCGCCATGGGTGCCTTAATCTGGATCAGCCTGGCGATCGGAGGATTATCGGCGGCATCGCCGGTAGGCTGGTCGGTTCCATCGTTAATCGCGCCAAGGGAGAGCGTCGGCACACTCGGCGGGATTCTGAATTTCGGCAATCAGCTATCAGCGATTGTGGCGCCGATTGTCACGGGTTACGTTTTTCAGCTGACAAATTCGTTTTTCTGGGCGTTTGGCGCGGCGGCACAATTCCTTGCTCTTGGCGTGGCTTCTTATATTTTCCTGCTGGGACGCATCGAGACGATCCCAGAACCCTCTTAGTCCGCGCGCTGCTGCGCCGCGGTGTAGTGTTTCGTTGCTCGCGTCCGCGAGTTGTAGACTTCCATGCTGCCGTCCGCCGAAACTGTCAGCTTCAGGTAATTGCCCTCATCCGGCCCCTGCAAATTCGCGATGAGCGGATCGGGACTGTTGTGGGCCGCGCCGCCTTCCTTGGAATAGTGCACCTGCCAGAAATCCTGGAGTTTCGGGGCGCTCTTCACGATGTCCCACGAAGTGGGCGCGCCGCCCTTCGTTTCTCCATTGTCCATAATCGAAAGGCGCGGTGTGATGGCTGCGAGCAACGCTGGGCTGTTGCTCTGCGACGAGCCGTGATGCGAAACGATGTAGACGTCCACGGCTCCGAGCTTGTTCACAGGGCAAACCAGCTCGAGTTCCTTGTCCCAGGTGAGATCGCCGAGATCAAGGATGCGCACCTTGCCGAAGGTAAGCAGGATTCCAAGCGAACGCGCATTCTCCGTCTGGTCCGCGGAACGTTTCTCGGTATTTGCGCAAGCGGCATTCCGTGCACCACCTTCGGCGAGTGGTTTCGGCAACACGGCTCCGTCCGAGCTCACCACTTCCGCGTGAATGCCGTTGAGGGGTAGAACGTCGCTCACTTTCACACTCATGCGTTTCACTTTCTGCTCCGCGAGCAACTTCTGATACTCCTCCCATACTTGTTCAGTCGCTTGATCACCGGGTTCGCGATTTGGACCATGGTCAATAAACGTACCCACGGGAATTTTCGCAACCAGTTGCGGCGCGCCACCCGCGTGATCCATGTGGTAATGCGTCAGAAGGACAAGATCGATTTTGGGAATACCAGCCAACTTGGCCGCGGCGGCGATGCGACCCGCGTCCCGACCGGCGTTGCCGGGCCAGCCCGTATCAATCAGGAGAGACTCTCCGTCAGGCGTCAAGAACAGAGTCGCCTGGCCTCCCTCCACATCCAGAAAATAAACCTGCAAGGACTTTGCAGGTGGTGCGGCCGGCATTTCCATCGCCAGCCTCAACAGCACAGCGACCACAGTGACGGCAGCCAGCGCGCCTCTGGACGTACGGCTGCGCTTCGCTTGAAGGTCGCGGGAAAAGAAATCATTCAGCGTCATGGTGCACCTGCCCAGTCGGCAACTTGTTTTGCGAAGGCAGCCCGGCCCCGGGGACAAAGCACTGCCATCGGGTAGTGTCGCACGCGGAGGCCGGACCAAACCAGGTTGCCGAGCGAAGCGGCCGGGAGAAGAAGCAAGCGCATTTTGTGCTAGGCGTTATGCGCCAGCGATTTTTCGAGGTTTTCGAGTTCTGTGATTCTTGCGATCAGCCAGCTCTTGAGCGCTTCTTCCATCTCAGTTTCCGTCCCACATTCATAGTAATGGGCCACCGACTCTCCGGTAGGTTTCAGCGGAATATGGCGGCAGGGAAAAGCCAACTTTTTGCTCTCCTCGGGAACAAACTTCATCAACCGGCATTCGGAGCAGGGCCGCAACTCCCCTTTTGTCTGATAATTAAGGCAGGTGGGCGAGTCCTCGAAGATAAAGCTCGGGCGCCAAGGAAAACGGGGCCCGTTGCTGTAGCCTCCACCTTCGACAAAGGCCAGTTCTGCCTTCAGCAGCGTTAGCAGATTACGTCTGTCTTGCATGGGAACAACCCCTTTCTGACAGTTCCACCTTTTCTCCACCAGTACCGTGACTCGAATCACTTTTAACGGTGATTAAAATCACTGGCTCCGCCTGCTTTCGGGAGTATCAAAGATCACTGGTGTAGGTGACGGTATGCTTGGTGGTCCGAGAAGACCTGCAAACCGGTTCCAATTCCTGATCAATCCGGATGGAGGCCTGCTTCCGGGGGGTAGTCCTATGCGCACGCCTTATGGCCTCGAAATTATCGAAAATTGCCTCGTTTGTCCCCACCGCGAGGACCGTCTTTTCTGCAACTTGCCCGAAACATCCGTTAAAGCGCTCGCGGCGATCGCCTCCTCGGCCGCCTATCCCAAGGGCGCCACGCTGTTCGTCGAAGGGCAACCCGCTCGCGGTGTGTTCATTCTGTGCAGCGGTCGAGTGAAGCTGTCTACATCCTCGGCGGATGGGAAAACACTTATCCTCAGGATCGCCGAGCCGGGCGAAGTGCTGGGTTTGCCGGCCACAGTAACCGGCTCAAACTATGAACTCACCGCCGATATCATCGAACCGGCCCAGGCCAATTTTATCGCCCGCACCGAATTCCTGAATTTTCTTAAGGAAAACGGTGAAGCGGCGCTGCGCGTGGCCCAGCAACTTGGCGAAACCTATCATTCGGCGATCGCCGAAATGCGCACCATCGGTTTGTCTCACTCCGCGAGTGAAAAACTCGCGCGGTTCCTGCTGGAGTGGTCGGCGACTGGTTCTGAAGAAAAAGGCCAGGTCCGCATCAAAATGACCCTGACGCACGAAGAAATCGCGCAAATGATTGGTTCTTCGCGGGAGACGGTTACCCGCTTGCTCGCCGAATTTCGCCGGAAGGGATTGCTGCAGATCGTCGGTTCCACGCTGATCCTGCGTAGCAAAGCCGATCTTGAGACGATCGTTAATAACTGACGGGCCGTTGATCAAGGTGGTTGTTCTCAGCCGGTCTTATTGCGGCCCCAGCTCCACCGCGCGATCGTATCCCGTCATTTCCAGATAGCCGACACCTCGAACCGTAGCGCCGTTCCGCGTTCCTTGAACGGTGATGGCGCCTTCCCAATAGTTGGGTGCGAGCCGCCGGTTGCCTGCCAGTTCTTGGGATTTCAAGCGCGTAGAGGCCTGCAACTTCAAGCCCAGTTTGGGTACTTCCATCGTCCATGCAATCGGATACCTTGCGGAGGTGACAGAGCTCGTCCACGTGCCGCCGGACGGGAATAGGTGGAAGTCGGCGGAAGGCAGATGGACGGACCTTCCCTGCCCGTCGACGAACGTGCCGGAGGAAAAGGAATCGACAGAGCCGTCCTTCCTTCGGAATTGATAGAGCATCAGCTCAGAGTTGTCGTCGAGTTGTACGCCGAGCCAGTCCCATCCCACCTGGTCGTCTCCGAGCTGACGCGTGAAGAATTCGTGATCCATCCAGGAGGTACCGTTGACTTGCAGGTTTTTCTCGTTGCGGGTGATGGTGCCGGTAGTTTTCAAGCGCGTGAAGGAGATGTAGTGCGAGGCCTGGCCCACGCTGGCTGATTTCCGGCTGACACCGTTTTCTCCTTGAATCACGGGCGGCTTTTGGGGAGCCAGGGTCAGCTCCAGCGAGAATTGCCCGTCAGTCGCGATCAGCTGTAGCTGATCGTCGCTGTTCCAGCGCAACTCCCAATTGCCATTCCAGATTTTTTTCCGCGTTTTGTCTGCTCCGGCGATTCCTGGGCCGCCGCGGTTCAAGCGTTCCGTGTAGTAAAACTTGCCGCCATCAAGGTCGCTGAGAGCCAGATGCGCAAGATACAGATCCCGTAAATCCCAGGAAGCTGTCTTGTCTGGTCCGCGATCCACGCCTTGCCGGAAGAACGTTAGTTCGAATCCATACTTGTGCCCGTCGCCGGAATCCACATTGCCAGTCGTGTACCACCACTCCGTCTGGAATTCCTCGTGATTGAAGTGATCCCGGGGAAACTCGAAGCGGTACCCAGGTAACGCAGTCTTGTACTGCCCGGACGCCGTGGAAGCCCAAGCAAGCAAGAAAAGGAAGAGCAGATTTCTACTCTTCATGGAGCACCTCGAGCCAATTAATTCGCAAGGCAACCCGCGCGGGATACAGCCCCGAAATTAACGTTGCCGCGTACACCACGCTCAGCGCACCCAGCAACACTGCGACGGGCCAATGGAAACGGATCGTCCAGCCGAACGATTGCTTATTGATGACAAAAACCAGAATCAGAGAAAGAAAATAGCCCAGTACAAAACCCGCTAGACTGGCGAGCAAGCCAAGCAGGCCCGCTTCCACCAAGATCATTGTGCGGATCTGTTCGGACGACGCACCGAGAAAGCGCAGAAGACCTAGTTCCTTTCGCCGGTCAATTACCATGGCAATCAGTGCGCCTGCGACACCCATAACGGCAACAAGTACTGCGACCGCTTCAAGCGCATAGGTGATCGCAAAGGTGCGGTCGAAAATGCGCACCGCCTCGCGGCGAAGATCACGGTTGGAAAAAATCAGGATGCGGTATCCCGCGGCGACTTGCTGAATTTCGCGGCGGACATGTTCCGGATCTGTACCGTTTGCAAGGAAGACGGCAAGGTTGGTAGGCGTTGGATCTGGAAGAAAGTTCAGCAGGATACCGCGATCGATTAGGATGTAGCCGCGCTCGCTGGCGTAGTCGTAGTTGATATCTACAATCCGAAAGGCGACACGTTCAGTGCCGAGGGCTAGCCTGATGATGTCACCAGCCTTCAGTTTGTGCTTATAGGCAAAGGGTTCGCTGACAACGACGTTGTTTTTTCCGCGAAGCTCGGCCAGAACCTCGTTGGTAGGGCGCCCCGAAAAGAAGTCGGTGTTGCGATTCGGGCGCAAAACCCGGAGGTCGAGAGACGCCAGTGTTACCGGCATCCCCTCATAGCTGATTTCGTACGCACGCAGACGTTCCACGCCTTCGACACCCGGGAGCGCGGCGATCCTTTCAGCGAGTTCGAGAGAGATCGTCGGGTGGCGGTCGGCCGCGGGATTTCCCGCCGGGCGCAGATACAGATCGGCGGGCAACTGGCTGGCCATCCAATTCACCACGGTCTGGCGGAAACTTCCGACCATGATTCCGACCGATACCATCATAGCCACGGCCGTTGCCAGCGCACCCACCAGTACGGAAGTTCGCCTCAGCGAAGCTGCCAGGCCGCGCGAGGCCAGCAAAACCTCCACCCCCAGGAGCTTTCCAAGTGTTCTGCCTATCGAGCCCGCGATGAAATTCGCCAGGGCCGGGATTGCATAAGCTGCCGCGACGATCAGCAAAACAGTGGCGAGGTAGCCAAACAAGGGCTTTCCGCCGACGGAAGGCATGGCCGCCGCCAAGGCGCCAGCCACTGCCAGCAACAGCGCGATCACCAGATCGCCCCCTTGACGCAGGCGGGCTACATATTCCCGGCGGCCGAGCGCCATGGCATCGGATGGTGGAACCTGCATTGCTTCGCCCGCCGGAGAAAGTGCCGACACGATCGCTACACCCGCGCCAACCAACATCGCGAGCGCCACCGAATAGGATGTCAGCGCGATCACGCCAGGCCGGCTGCTCACATAGAGTGCCTCGACTGTGGCGCTCATGAGTTTTACCGCGCCATTGGCCATGATTCTTCCCAGCAGCAAACCCGCCACCGCTCCAACCAAGCCAAGGCAGGCCGCTTCTCCGAGAAACGAGGCGAAGACCTGACCCCGACTTGCGCCGAGCGCGCGCAAGATTCCAATTTCATTGCGTCGCCGCACCACGGAAACGGAAATCGTGTTGTAAATGAGAAAAGCGCCGACCACCAGGGCGATATAGCTGAGAAGGCGCAGGTTCCAACGGAAAGCCGCCAGCATCTTGCGATTTCCCTGTGTGCCTGTCCCCTGCGGCCGCACTTCGACACCCGCGGGCAGAATGTTTCCGAGTCTTTTCTGCCATTGGTCCACATTCGCACCCGGCGGCAGCTTGATCAGAATGCGGTCCACGTGCCCAAAGCGGCCAAGGGCCCTCTGCGCGCCGGCGATATCCATCAAAACAACATCTTCGTTCACGGATTTTTCAGGCAGCACACCGCGAACGACGCAATCGAGAACCTTATCGTTGACCAGCAGCGCGAGATGCTCGCCGACACCCTTTCCCAGATGCGGGCTCACCCAAATACTTTGCGGGTCCTCCAGCATTACCAAGGATTCTTCGCCGCTCGGCTCGCTCGAAGGTTGATTTATTTGGAGAGAGTTTTGCAAAGCGTAGTTACCTTCGCCAATCAGATCCAAACCGATCAACGGCACCGTTTCGTTCGTAACTGTATTCACGGCGAAGTCTTCCATGCGAGGAGAAAGACTTAACTGGTAAGGCTGCACTGCCAGTGTGGCGACGAGACTCTCCGGCACTCCGCCGGCAGCGACAACCTCGAGGTCGTTGCCGCCAGTTAGAGTTTCCATCGAGGAGCGGAAGGAGCCTGCTGCCGCGTCGCCTGCAAGGTCAATTGCCAGCACTACTGCGACTCCGAGCGCCACGGCCAGGATCGTCAGGCCTAAGCGAATCGGCTCGTGCAGCAGCGGCCGCACCATCAAGCGATAAAAGAGCCGGAGTTGAGGCATGTCAGCGCCGTGTGATGTCTTCGATATGCCCGTCGCGCAAGCGAACCAGCGTGTCACAGACAGCCGCCGCTTCCAGGCTGTGCGTGGCCATAATGGTCGCCGTTTTTCGTTCGCGCGTCAGCCTGAGTAGCAGATTCAGGATTCCGTTGCCGGTCGTTGAATCCAGATTTCCCGTCGGTTCGTCGGCAAGCACGATGCGCGGCGACTGGGCCAGCGCCCGCGCGATCGCCACGCGCTGCATCTGACCGCCGGAAAGCTGATGAGGATAGCGGGCGCCAAGTCCGTCGAGTTCCACCCAATGCAACCGCTCGAGCGCGGTGTCACGAGCGCCGCTCTTGTTTGCGAGCAGCAAAGGCAGTTCGACATTTTCCTGAACCGTCAGCGTGTGCAGCAGTTGAAAAGACTGAAAAACGAAGCCAATTTTTGTACGTCTCAACTCTGTCTGTTCTTGGTCGTTCATGCCCGATGTGGGCTTGCCTTCAATTAGAACCGTACCGGTGGAAGGAAAATCCATCGCGCCTGCCAAGTGGAGCAGCGTGGATTTTCCGCACCCGCTGCGTCCCACAAGCGCGGCGAACTCGCCTTCCGCTACATCCAAGGTGACTCCGTCCAGGGCAAGAACGCATTGACCATCCGTTACGTACTCCTTACGGACCGATTGCAGAGACAGAATCGCCATTCCCATGCCGCGCTGCCTTGGACGCTATTTGAGACTCGCCAGTGCCTTTTCGACAGCGGAGATGAGCTCTTTCGAATCGGGCTCTACGGCGGAATCAAACCGCCCAAGCACTTTGCCGTCCGGGCCGACGAGAAACTTCGTGAAGTTCCAGCCGATTTCCCCACCCGTCGATGGGTGCGCCGACTTGCCGGTGAGAAAGGCATAAAGAGGGGTGATGTCGCTACCCTTCACCGAAACTTTGGCCATCATCGGAAAGGTCACGTGATACTTTGCGGTGCAGAACGTTTTGATCTCCTGGTTTGTGCCCGGCTCCTGCGCACCGAAATTATTCGCTGGAATTCCCACGATCACAAACCCGCGGTCGTTGTACCTTTCATACAGGGCTTCCAGCCCCGAATATTGCGGAGTGTACCCGCAGCGGCTGGCCACGTTCACAATCAACATGACCTTGCCTCTGAAAGTGGAGAGAGCTGTAGGCTGCCCGTCAATCGAATTCAAATTGAAATCGTAAACGGTCTTTTCCGCAGCCATAACCGTCATCCCCAGTAGTGCCAACAGAACAAAGAATCTTTTCATCGTTGTTCCTCAGGATGGTTGCGACGCCCCGGGCGGCTTGCCGCAAGCGTTTCTTTCAGCTTCGTTGGCCCAAACCATGATAGGCCACTCACTCCCGGGATGCCTACGGTCTTCTCTCTCGGCTCGCTTGGCTTGACCTGGGAAGTGTGGCTATTGCAACAAAAGCATGGTCAGACTTTTCGCGGGCAAGCGTAGGTGTACGGTTTTCCCCGTCAAGTCGGCTTGACCAGGTCCGAAGAGCGGCACAGCGTTGGCCGCTGTGTGCGCCGGAGTGTCTTCGAGAGGCAGGGTAAAATCGCGTGCGGAGTCTCCTGCGTGGAAGGCGACGAGAATCCTCTCTTCTTCGGTTTCTCGCAGAAAAACATACGTTGCATCGTCGGACGCCAGGCTCCACAGTTTTCCGCGGCGCAACGCGGGATGCTGCTCCCTTAGCCGCAGCAAAGACTGCGCGTAGCCAAAAATGTCCTCCTGAGCTCGCGTTCTGCCCGCTTTCGTGAATGCGTTCCGCGCATCTTCGGTCCAGCCACCGGGAAAATCATGTCGATTGTCCGGATCGCGGCCGCCGGTCATTTCCAGTTCGTCGCCATAGTAAATTTCCGGGATTCCCCGAATCGTGAAAATCAAGCCAAAGGCCAGCTTAAGTTTTCCCGAACCGCCTTGGGTGGCATCCCCAAGGCGCGTCGTATCGTGATTTCCAAAAAATGACACAAGAAAGTCGGGATGCGGATAAAGCGAGTCCTGTCGGAGAAGGTTGGCGAGCTTTCCCACCGGAGCCCCGTTCAAGACCTCCCGCAGCGTGAAGTAAAGGGGAAAATCAAAGAGCGCGGTCAATTGCGTGTCCACGCCGTCCCAACCCGTTCTCCCGCCTTGAAAAAATGACGTCACCGTAGGGTCGGGATGAGGCACTTCGCCAATCGTCGAAAGCCGCGGATAGAGCTTTCGCAAGCCTGCATGCCACTGCTCCCAAAACGTGCGGGACACGCAGGGAAACGCGCCAATGCGGTAGCCATCCAAGCCGGAAGCTTCAGCCCACCAGATGCTGTTCTCCGTCAGGTATTGCATTACCAGCGGATTTTCCGTGTTCACGTACTGCAAGATACCAGGGGAGCACGCCGCTGGCAGACCTCGGCGGAGCTGCGGCGGTGCATGCGGATCCGCCAGCGATTCGAGAACGCCGTTAGTAGTCTCTTTCGGGTTCCCCTTGCCGTAGAAATTGGCGTTGACGGAAGACGCCGCGGTCAGGTGATGCTTCGCATCGCCGTGGAACCAGTCCGACATCGGGGGATGCGCAACCCAGGGATGTTTCGGCCCGACCTGATTCGGCACCACATCGAACAGAATCTTCATATGCTGCTTGTGCGCGGCCTGCACGAGTTGCTGATACTCCGTCAGCGTGCCGAGGTGCGGATCGACCGCATACAAGTCCACCGCGCCGTAGCCATGGTAGTCCTCGGTCGCGCCGTTTTTCACGATAGGCGTCAACGACAACGTGGTCACGCCTAAGCCTTTCAGATAGTCGAGACGCTGCTCGATCCCGCGCAAGTCACCGCCGTGCCAGGCACGGGGATTGTTCCGATCGTGCGAGCCGGGGAACTCGGCCGGGTCATCGTTGATCGGATCGCCGTTAGCAAAGCGGTCCGGCATGATCAGGTAGATCACGTCGTCCGGCGTCAGCCCCTGGTTGCGGCCCAAAATCTGCGAGCGAGCGGCCAGGGGAAGCTCGAATGTTGTCTCCCCGCGAGCCGTGGTAATCCTGCAAATGACCGTGCCGCTGCGCAATTCCGGTGCGAACTTCAACCATACGAAAAGATAAAGGCCATCGCCGGTAGATTGCGTACGGCTGATGGTCACCTCACGGAGGTTGCAGCTTGCATGTGTGGCTTTTAGGTTCTTTCCAGAGAGAAGCAGCATCAGGTCCGGTGTAAGCCCCACCCACCAGTTCGGCGGCTCGACCTTCAACACCGCAGGGGCCTCGAGCTTCGCAGCTTCTTGCGCCGCAAGCGCGCCGCACCACCCGAAGACATTGAACAGCATCGGCAACCAGGCAACCCGCAGCAGCTTGCCTCCAGATTTTCGCGCTCGGTGTTTCATAGAAAGATTAGCGGAACCGTAGGTGCCCGAAGGCTGCTGGCACATGAAAGTTGGGTTGCTCGCTCATGGTTGGGCTCCAAGCCGAATAAAACCTTGGCTCCTTGGTTCCTTCCACCCGGTAGAAATTCGCACGCCAGCTTTTTTGTGGATCGAACAAGAGCGTGAGGCTTCGCATCGGCACCGCGAGTTCCGCGGTCCACGTCTTCTTGTTTGTGTCTTGCATTACGCGGCGGCGCAGACCGCTGTGCATCTCCTCTTTTTGGCCGTTGGTGATTCTCAAGTCGATCCAGAAACCGTTCGGGCTGACTTCTAATTCCTGGTACGCCGGAAGGTCGCCGCTGTCGGGCTGCAGGAATGCCTCCGCCACATCGCGATCCCAGAGTTGATCTCGCCAACCGTCTGCTCGTGCATCGGAAAAAACAAAGAGGTCACGGTACTTGCAGTGGAACCGTAGAAACAGCGTGTCTCTGGTCCACAAAAGCCGGACTTCGGTCTCTCGTCCCGGGTCCGCGTTCGCGCCCTTCCAATCCCAGTCAAACTGTACGGCCGGGGCCTTTTCCCAGGACGCTGCCTCCGGAAACCCTTCCGCATCTAAGGTTCCCTTCAACTGCACGGCATCGGCCGTGGGCAGATTCTGTTGTTGTGGAGGGTTCATCATCCAAATAGTGTAGTGCAGCCCAAGCGCGAAGCTAACCCACAATCCGGCGAGCCCCGGCCCGGCTGTACGGCCAGCAAACTCATTGCGCACGCGCCTAGAAAGCGCTCCGAGCATCCGCATGCCCACATGCTACCATCCGATTTGGCCCCGAATTGGGCTTCCGGAAGGAGAAAAACCCTGTGGAGACGCGTCGCAGCTCGGCGACCACACGCGGCGTCGAGGTCCGCACTGAACCGAAGCGCCGCCAGCCGTCCGATTTTCAGTTCCTCAAGCTGCAGATCGGCGGCAGCATCGCTCGTATGACACTGAGCCGCCCGGAGCACAATCTTCTCAACGAAGCGTTTCTGCGCGAAATTTCCGACGGTATAAGCCATGTGGCCGAGCGCCAGGACGTGAAGCTGATCGTCCTCGATTCGGCGTGCAAAGTTTTTTCTGGCGGCATCGACGTCGGCGAATACACCTCCGAACGCGTCTTCCAGATGATCGATGCGTTCCATTCCGTGTTCAGCGGCATGATCGAAACGTCCAAGCCGGTGCTTTCGATTGTCAATGGCCCTGCGATTGGCGGCGGCGCGGAACTTGCTGCATTCGGAGACTTGGTGATCGCCACACCGAAGGCGCGTTTCGCCCAGCCTGAAATTACCATCGGTGTTTTTCCGCCGCTCGCTTCCACGATTCTTCCGTTTCTTGTCGGGCCAAAGGTCGCTCTCGAGCTCGTCCTTCTCGGCGAACCCGTTTCTGCCGAGCGTGCGCTCGAGCTCGGCATCGTGAATCGCCTGGTTCCTGAAGCGCAGCTCGAGGCCACGGTGAACGATCTCATTTCCCGTATCACTGGCCACTCGGGCCCGGTTCTTACCATGGCCAAGAAGGCCATCCTCGGCGGTATGGGACTTTCTCTGCGCGACGGCCTGAAAAACTCGATGAACATTTTTCTCAACGAGCTCTATCGACTCGAAGACTCGCAGGAAGGTTTGCGTGCTTTGGTCGAAAAACGGAAACCCAACTGGAAGAACCGTTAGCGGTAAAAATCGGCTGCTCGTTGACACCCCCACACGAGCCGCGTAAACTCATGCAGACATTCAGCAGGCCAGGGAAGTGGGGAAGTGCCGTGCAATTCGGCCGCGGTCCCGCCACTGTGATCGGTTGAAATTCCGAAAGCCAGGTTACCCTCCCTAGCCGCCGTGGTTGGGCCTACTTCGCGAGAGAGTACGCCTCCAGCGCGATCCCGGTTTTCTTGCCGGGATTTTTTGTTGCACCAATCTCGCAGCCGGACTCTTGTCAGGGGAGCTTCGTGCGGCAAATCATGTTCCATCGGGCGGGCCTTCGCGGTGTCCGGATCGCGGCTGCCGGGCCTTTCGACGCGCAATCCACCGTGTTTCCAGCCGCACCCGCACCGGAAAAGGCGGCCCGGCAGGTGTTGCCAAGCACGAACACCTCCCCTCGATCGAATCCATCGCATATCGCCCGGGACGTGCTACCCTCCGCGCAGGAGATTGCATGCGTCCGCTAACCCTTACCCGCTTGTTTCTGCGTTGTAGCGTTCTTGCGGCGATTCTTTTTGTTGTTGTGGTTGTCGCCTTGAAACTCGGCGCGGTCCAGGTGTCCCTCTATGGATTGGGCAAGGATCTGATCAGCGTCCTTCTTCACCGCACCAGTTCGCTTTCGAGCGACTACGGCATGATCGTGCTGGATATTCGCTTGCCACGCATTCTTCTTGCGATCATGGTGGGCGCTTCCCTTTCCGTTGCTGGCGCGAGTTTTCAGGCCTTGCTTCGCAATCCGCTCGCCGACCCTTACGTACTCGGGGTTTCTTCCGGAGCGGCCCTCGGGGCGATCGTGGCCCTGATTCTCGAAAATCGCCTCAACGTCTCGCCGGAAATGGCCGGGCTGGTTACCCCACTAGGCGCGTTCGCGGGTGCGGCCGTGACAATTGCCGTAGTTTACGTCCTGGGCCGGCGCGACGGGGAAATTGACAGTACCACTCTTCTTCTCGGTGGCGTCATCACCGCTTCGTTTTTGTCCGCCGTGATCATGGTGCTGATGACGACGCTCTCCGGCAACAACCTGCGGGGCGCGGTCTTTTGGCTCATGGGCGATCTTTCCACACCCCAGCCGCGCAGTCTGCTCTACTTCCTGTCATTCGGTTTCATCGCCGCCGCAGGCGCGATCTACACCACCGCCTCGGACCTCAATCTCCTGCTTGCGGGAGAAAAGGAAGCGATGCACCTGGGCGTAGACGTCCCACGGGTCCGAATCGTCGTCTACCTGGCCGTCTCGGTTCTTACGGGTCTAGCCGTCTCGGTGAGCGGCCTGATCGGCTACGTGGGCTTGCTGGTTCCGCATATTATGCGCCTGATTTTTGGCTCGGACCATCGTATGCTCCTTCCCGCCGCGGCCCTGGGAGGAGCCATCGCTTTGGTTATCGCCGACACGCTGGCTCGCACGGTAACTTCTCCCACCGATATTCCCGTTGGCGCCATGACCGCCATTGCCGGCGCACCTTTGTTTATCTATTTGCTTCGCAGGAGATTTGCATGAGTACGGCAGTGCGACATCCCGTTCCTGGCGAACCGCCGCGCGCGAACTTGGATGTTCGTTTGAGTGTCGAGCAGGTCAGTTACGCCTACGCCCCCAATCCTTCGCAGGCGCCTTTGTTCACCTTGGAAGCGATGAGTTTTCAGGCAAAGCCTGGTGAAGTTGTCGCGATCCTCGGTCCCAACGCCAGCGGCAAGTCAACGTTGTTGAAACTGATTTCCGGCGCACTTGCACCGCTTTCCGGCCGCATTTTCCTGAACGGATTCGCGACGCATTCCTTGCCTGTGAAAACACGTGCGCAGCGCATAGCCTTGGTGCAGCAGGAGAGCCGTTTGCTCTTTCCTTCGCGCGCCTGGGAGTTTGTTCTACAGGGGCGCCATCCCTACCGGGGCGGCTTGCGGTTCGAAACCGAGGAAGACGTCATTATTGCCAACAACGCGCTCGCGCAGGTGGGCGCTACGCATCTTGCCGATCGCTGGATGGATAAAATTTCCGGCGGAGAAAAACAGCGCGTGATCTTGGCACGTGCGCTGGCCCAGCAACCGCTGTTGTTGCTCCTCGACGAGCCCACGCTGCACCTCGATATCGGCGCACAAGTGGATCTGCTCGAATCCTTGCGCCGGCTGGCTGCTCAGAATCGGTACACCGTCGCGGTGGTCACGCACGAATTGAACCTGGCCGGTGAATATGCCGACCAGGTTGTGCTGTTGCAGCGCGGCAAATGTCTTCGCGTTGGTTCCCCGGCAACGGTGATGCAGCGCGAAATTCTGGAGCAGGTTTTCCAGGCACCGTTATCGGTGGAGATGACCGCCTCCGGTCGGCCGCGTATCACGCTTTTCTCGAACACTTAGCAGTATCCCCGTCCACCCCAACCCGGCGGCTCTCGCCGCCGACACCCTTCACCAACAGCGGGCTCTGCCCCTCCACAACCACCGCGGACTTCGTGCTCGGGAAGACGGTGTAAAGCCGTCGCCGCCGCGCGACTGTAAGGCGAATGGACCGCTCGCTTGCCACTGCAGCCCTTCCGGCTGCGGGAAGGCAGCGAGAGAACTCGCAAGGCTCTGTAGAGACCGACACTTCGATCGGCCGCTGCAAGCGCCAGGCCCAAGCCTGGCCAGCCGTACGTGAGTTCGTTTTCGCCAAGCCAGGAGACCGGCGAAGTCTGCAGCTCGTGCAAATGCGCTTGCACAGGCCAACCTTCAAGCTCCCGCGCGTGAGGGAGCGGAGGAATCATGAAAAACACATTCGCGTTTCTTTTTTTGCTTTCCGCTTTAGTCCTAATCGTTGCACCTTCCAGCGCAATTCCGCACCCGCAAAATAGTGGTGCCCACGTCACTGGAACGATCACCGATCCATCTGGCTCCGCAATCGCTGGGGCACAAATCGTCGCGAAGGCTGGGGGTGCAAGTTCGAGCCAGTTGGTCACCACGGTTTCTGCCTTTGACGGCTCCTACGCACTCGCGTTGCCACCCGGTGTGTATCAACTGAAGTTCGCGCATCGTTCCTTTACTACGAGAGAGACCAGCCTCGCTCTTGCAGCTGGCGAATCGCGCGTCATGAATCTTCAGCTGGAGCTCGAGCGTCTCTCCGACAGCGTTATCGTCACGGCGCAATCTCTCCCTGCAACGGCCGAGCAGACCACCGCGCCGACCGACGTGATCTCACGCGAAGTGATTCAGGATCGCCAGGCTGCATCGCTTCCCGAGTTGTTGCAGTTTTCCCCAGGAATCGCTATCGCCCGCACCGGGCCCTTTGGCGGCAGCGCCTCGGTCTTCCTGAATGGGGGTAATTCGAATTTCACCAAAGTTCTCGTGGACGGAACGCCGATTAATCCTCCGGGCAGCGCAGTGGATTTCTCCAGTCTTACTACGGAAAACATTGATAAGGTCGAAATCGTGCGCGGGGCTGAAAGCGCCATATACGGGAGTGACGCCGTCTCTGGCGTGATACAACTTTTCACGCACCAGGGAGAAACCCGCGTTCCCGCCTTCGACGCTTTTGCCGAAGGCGGTAATTTCGCCTCGGGCCGCGGGGGTGCTGACCTTAGCGGTATTCTCGGCAAGTTCGACTACTCCGCTGCTGCAGCCTACTTCCAGACCGACGGGCAGGGCCCGAACAACTATTTTGTGAATCGCACGCTTTCCGCGAACTTCGGTTACGCCTGGTCTGACACCAATCAATGGCATCTCGCGCTGCGCAACAACAACAGCGACGCCGGCATCCCCGGGCAGACGCTTTTTCTCCCCCCTGATCTTTTCGAAGGCTATGCCCAGCACATCTTTTCGGCCAACGCTCGTTGGAATTTCACCACAGGCCACCACTGGCAGCATCAGCTAATGGGTACGGAATCCTACACACGGCAACGCAATTTTGCGAACCCAGGCGATGGCTCTCCCTTCGACTCGATTTTCGAATTCAATTTGGCTGCGGTAGACGCGCAGTCGAGCTATGTCTCCCGGGATTTCATCGCCACAGCCGGCTACCATTATGAAGTTGAAAACGGAGGGATCAACTCTGTCATCCCCGGCCACCTACGCCGCAATAATCAGGCCGGATATTTCGATTTCCGCTACACGCCCTTTCCGCACCTCACGCTGGATCTGGGAGTTCGGGCGGAAGCCAACGACAGCTTTGGCACGCGCGTAGTTCCTCGCATCGGCGGTTCGTATCTCTTGCATAACGGCAAGGGCTTTTTCGGCGACACGCATTACCGGGCGTTTTACGGACAAGGCATCCGGGAGCCGCGTTTCGATGAGACTTTCGGCAGCGATCCCTGTTTTCCCGGAAATCCCGACCTCAAACCGGAAGCCAGCAAAGGCTGGACTACCGGCTTTGCCCAGAAACTCGCCTCGGACAGCTGGAAGATTTCCGCCGACTATTTCTACAGCCGCTTCTACAACATCATCGGCTTCACCGAATGCCAGTTAAACGGGCTTTGCACTCCGCTGCCCGGATGCCCGTTCGGAAACGGTACCTTCTTTAACACTGACCTGGCGTTCGCGCGTGGCGTAAACCTTATTTCCGAATTTCGGTTCCGCAAGTGGCTCTTTCTTAACGGCAACTACACTTACGACGACACACGCGTTGTCAAATCCCCGAATGCCGCCGACCCGGCGCTCATTCCCGGAAATCACCTGATTCGGCGTCCCGTGAACTCTGGCTCGCTCGGCTTGAATTTGTCCTATGCGCGAATCAACTGGAATTTTATGGGCTATTTCACGGGTGAGCGTACCGACAGCGATTTCCTCGGCCTGGGGCTGACGAGAAATCCCGGCTACGCCCGCTTCGACATGGCCGCCAGCTACCACGTTGCTCGCGGCCTGTTCGTCACGGGCCGTGTCCTGAACCTGTTCGACAAGCAGTACCAGGATGCCCTCGGCTATCCGGCGCTGGGGCGCTACTACATGCTCGGCATGCGCTACACCTTCGCCGGCCGCGATTAGCAGCCTTTCGGTCGGTCGGGCCTGTTTGCCTTGAGCCTCGAACGGTTCAGCGCTCTTAGCTAAGGAGCCTCCCATGCTTGAACCCATTCTTTTTTGCTGGAGCGGCGGCAAAGACAGCGCGATGGCGCTCTATACGCTGCTGCAACAGAATAGTGTATCTATCGCATCGCTGCTCACCACGGTCACCGAGGGCTACAACCGCATCAGCATGCACGGAGTACGTCGCGAACTGCTTCATCGGCAGGCAGCTTCACTCCGCCTGCCCCTTCACGAAGTCTTCATTCCGACCCAGTGCGTCAACGCCATTTACGAAGCGCGCATGGAAGAAGCCCTGCGCCGCTACCTGAGCCAGGGGATTCACCGCGTGGCCTTCGGTGACATCTTCCTTGAAGAGCTGCGCCTCTACCGCGAGCAAAATCTCGCCCGCGTCGAGATGCAGGCGCTTTTTCCCATCTGGAAGCGCGACACCCGCGATCTGGTCGGTGAATTCCGTGCGCTCGGTTTTCGCTCCATCGTTGTCTGCGTGGACAGCAAAGTCCTTGACCCGAGTTTCGCCGGACGCGAACTCGATGCTTCATTTTTTGAAAATCTACCGCCCAACGTGGATCCCTGCGGTGAAAACGGAGAATTTCACACCTTCGTCTTTGATGGCCCCATCTTCGCACACCCCGTCCGGTTTACCTTAGGCGAAATCGCCGAGCACAATTCGTTTGTCTTCCGTGATTTGCTTCCCAAAGAACTGCCCAAGGAGGCCTAGTTCATTCCATGCTTTGGCACAAGTCTCAACATCAGGTCCTCGCTCGCGCTGTCCTCGTGGCCGTAATGATTTCTGCCGCGGCGATTCTTCGCATCGCTCCTCATCCGTGGAACTTCACGCCCATCGGGGCTATGGCTCTGTTTGCCGGAGCCGCGTTCCGGGATCGCCGCGCCGCGTTCCTTTTTCCCCTCGCAGCACTGTTGGCGGGTGACCTCTTGATTGGCATGCATCGCCTGATTGCGGTGGTCTATGCCAGTTTTCTTCTGGAGGTGCTCATCGGTACATGGCTCGGCAAACGCCGGAGCGCTCCCCGCATTGGTGTCGCTGTTGTCTTCGGGGCACTTGAGTTCTTTCTGATCACGAATTTCGCTATCTGGAAGGTCTATGACGCCTACCCGCACACGCTCGCCGGCCTTGGCGCCTGCTATCTCGCCGGCCTGCCCCTGTTTGTCAACACCCTTGCCGGCGATGCTCTCTATGCAGCGCTCCTTTTTGGCACCTTCGCCCTCGCCGAACGACTCCAGCCGGCACTCCGCCAACCCACCAGCCACGCAGCGGTGCGCCCATGAGCGCATCCTTGCGGCCCCGCGTCGGTGTCGGAGTTCTTCTCGTTGATGCTCAGGACCGCGTGCTGCTCACGCTGCGCAATCGTGCTCCCGAATCTGGATGCTGGAGCATCGTCGGGGGCAAACTTGATTTTCTCGAGACCCTCGAAGCATGCGCCGTTCGCGAAGTCCGCGAAGAAGTCGGCGTCGTCGTAGCTATCGAGTCCCTGCTTTGCGTGACCGACCATTGCATTCCAGGCGAGAACCAGCATTGGGTCTCTCCGGCATACCTGGCGCAGATCCGCGAGGGCCATCCGGTCAACTGCGAGCCGGACAAGACCGCCGCCGTACAGTGGTTCCCGCTAAGTGAGCTTCCCGCGAATCTCACTATGACCGCCCGGAACGCTATCCACGCCTACATCCGCCAGCATCCGAGGTCTGCCCGAGAGGCCGCACAGTGATGCTATAATTCCTGTTCCACCGTGACGAAATTCGCCACAGAATCGACCATTTCTCCCGAACTGCTCGCCAAATACGAGCCCGTCATCGGCCTCGAAGTCCATGTGCAGCTCCTCACCAAAACAAAAATCTTTTGTGGTTGCTCCACGCGCTTCGGTGATCCGCCGAACAGCAACGTGTGTCCTGTTTGCCTGGGCCTTCCCGGTACGCTTCCGGTTCTTAACAAGTGCGCCGTCGAAATGGCCATGCGCGCCGCCTTAGCCATTAACTGCACGGTTCACGAACATTCGCGCTTTGCCCGCAAAAACTACTTTTATCCGGATCTACCCAAGGGCTACCAGATTTCGCAATACGAACTCCCGCTGGCCACCGGCGGCTGGCTCGAAATCGAAGTCAACGGAGAGAAAAAACACGTCGGTATCACGCGACTGCATCTTGAGGAAGACGCGGGGAAATCGCTCCACGACGGCTTCCCGCAATCCGGCGAGAAAACCTACGTGGACTTCAACCGCTGCGGCACGCCGCTCAGCGAAATCGTTTCCGAGCCGGACATGCGTACGCCCGACGAGGCCTACGCGTACCTCACCACGCTGCGCCAGATTTTGCTTTACACCGGCGTCAGCGACTGCAACATGGAGGAAGGCTCACTCCGCTGCGACGCCAACGTTAGCGTTCGCCCGCGCGGCTCCAAGGAATTTGGTACCAAGGTGGAAGTGAAAAATCTCAACTCCTTCCGCTATCTCGCCAAAGCGCTGGAGCACGAAATCGAGCGCCACATAGGTATCATCGAATCCGGCGGCCGCATCCCTCAGGAAACGCGTCTTTGGAACCAAGCCGCAAACCGCACCGATTCCATGCGTTCGAAAGAAAAGGCGCATGATTATCGCTATTTCCCGGAGCCGGACTTGCTCCCTGTTCACGTCGGCGCGGCTTGGAGCGACGCAGTTCTGCGTTCTCTTCCTGAACTTCCCGGTGCCAAGCGCGAGCGCTTCGTGTCGGCCTACGGCATCACACCCTACGACGCGGGCGTGTTAACGGACTCTTATGCGCTTGCAGATTATTTCGAAGGCGTGGTGAAAGCCGGTGCGCCTGGCAAGGCCGCCGCCAACTGGATGCAGACCGAACTGTTGCGCCGCCTCAACGACTCCAGCAAGGAGATCGCGGCGAGCCCGGTTTCGCCAGCAGCGCTTGGTGAACTGGTCAAGCTTGTGGACTCCGGTAAGATTACCGGCGCCATCGGCAAGAGAGTTTTCGCAACGATGTTTGAAACCGGCCGCTCCGCCGCCGAAATTATTGCCGCCGAAGGTCTCAGCGCCCAGGTCGCGGACGACGCCATCGAAAAGGTCGCGCGCGAAGTTATCGAAAAGAACCCGGACAACGTCGCAAAATTCAGATCCGGCAACGAGGGCGTGTTCAAATTCTTTGTCGGCCAGGTGATGAAGGCCACCAAAGGCCAGGCTAACCCGCAGGCCGTCAACGACATTGTCCGCCGCCTGCTCTCATAGCCGCGTAATCTTGCGGTCGGAACCGTGGGTCTTTGGAAACGACGATTTCGCGCCCCAAAACTAAAATCCAGGAGGCCAGTTATGCTCAAAGTAGGCCAGAAGGCGCCCGACTTTACGCTCACTTCCGACGAAGGCAAAGAAGTATCGCTGAACGATTACAGAGGAAAGCGCCTGCTGCTTTTCTTTTATCCCAAGGCGAACACGCCCGGTTGAACGACTGAAGCGTCCGAGTTTCGTGACGCAAAATCGAAGTTCGACAAGCTGGGAGTCTCGATAGTCGGCGTCAGTGCCGATGCCATAAAAGCGCTACAAAGTTTCAAGATGAAACAAAAGCTCAACTTCACCCTGCTCAGCGATCCCACGCATAAAATGATCGAATCCTATGGCGTATGGCGCATGAAGAAATTCATGGGCCGCTCGTTCAAAGGCATCGTGCGCAGCAGCTTCCTGATTGGCACGGACGGAAAAATCGACCAAATCTGGGACGAAGTCAAAGCCAAGGGCCACGCCGAGGAAACCCTCGCGCAGCTCATCGTGTAGTCGTCCGCTTCGCTTTTTGCGCCGGGCTCGTCTCAAGCTCGTTCCTTCGGCTCCGGCTAAAGGTTGGCCCTTAACTCGTCGCCTGCTGGTTCGATCAGCATATTGTCAATGAGGCGTGTCTTTCCGATGTGGACGGCCAAGAGCACGTAGGCGTGGCGCGAGATCCGCACCACCGGCTCAAAGGTCTCTGCGTCCACGATCTCCGCATAGTCC
>Ga0126371_10000715_pt1 | contig 27738 bp, 18 predicted proteins | sample PanSoiMetaPlot_4_FD_110145 | JGI IMG/M metagenome (GOLD analysis project Ga0126371, IMG submission 110145) | Tropical forest soil microbial communities from Panama - MetaG Plot_4 | ecosystem: Environmental > Terrestrial > Soil > Tropical forest > Bulk soil | place: Panama | collected 2016-02-17 | reverse complement strand
GCCGAAGGGCGAACAGATTTTGCTGCGCGTCCGTGATAACGGGAGTGGCATACCGCCTGAGGTTTTGCCGCATATTTTCGATGCGTTTTTTACCACCAAGGAAGATCAGCTTCGGACGGGATTGGGGCTGGCTGTGGCGCGCAGCATCGTGGAGCAGCACGCGGGGGAGATTTTGGTCCGTTCCACGCCGGGGGAAGGAACCGAGTTTACGGTGATGCTGCCGGCGGCCGCGCCGGTGGCAGCGGAGGTTCGGTGAGGCGGAATGAAGTAACGGGAAGCGGGGAGGTAGGCATGGCGACCGTGGTGGATAATTCGTCGGCAGTCAAGACAAAAGGACGAATCTTAATTGTGGACGACGAACTGGTGGTGCGTGACTCGCTCGGGAAATGGTTTACCAGCGAGGGTTACACCGCTCTGCCGGTCGGCAGCGCCCGGGAGGCGCTGGAGAGAATCCAGGAGACCGAGTTCGATATCGCGTTGCTCGATATCAAAATGCCGGGCATGGACGGGATGGAACTGCAAGGCCGGCTCAAGGAGGCAGAGCCGGAATTGACCGTCATCATGATGACGGGGTACGCGTCCGTGGAGACGGCGGTGCAGGCACTAAAGCGAGGCGCGTACGACTACATTACGAAGCCGGTGGACCCAGACGAGCTGTCCCACCTGGTGGGCAACGCGCTGGAACATAAGCGCGCGCGCACGGAAGTGGCACGGCTGCGCGAGAGCCTGCAGGAGATTCTTCCGGGAACAGGACTGATCGGCAGCAGCCCGGCGATGAAAAAAGTGTTCGAGCTGATAGAAATGGTGGCTCCCACCGACGCGACGGTGCTGATCACCGGAGAGAGCGGTACTGGCAAGGAAGTAGTGGCGCGGGCGATTCATGCCGCCGGCGGGCGGCGCTTCATGCCGATGGTGACGATCCACTGCGGAGCGCTCACCGAGACGCTGCTCGAAAGCGAGCTGTTCGGACACGAGAAGGGTGCGTTTACGGGGGCACAATACCGGAAGAAGGGCAAATTCGAAGTAGCCGACGGTGGAACCGTATTTCTGGATGAGATCAGCGACATCAGCCTGAAGACCCAGACGGACCTGCTGCGGGTGCTGCAGGAGCACGAAATTGTGCGAGTGGGCGGCAACCAACCGATCCGGGTGGATTTCCGCTGCATAGCGGCGACAAACAAAGACCTGGAGGGACTGGTAAAGGGCGGCACCTTCCGTCCGGACTTGTATTACCAGCTGCACGTATTTTGCATCGAACTGCCGCCCTTGCGGGACCGGCGAGAAGACATTCCGCTGCTGGCGTGCCATTTTCTGCAGAAATTCTGCAAGGTGACGAGCCGGGCGGCGCCGCAGATGGCGCCGGAAGCCATGGATTTGCTGGTGCGGCACGACTGGCCGGGCAACGTGCGCGAGTTGGAAAACGCCATAGAGCGGGCGCTGGTGGTGGGACGCGGCCCGGAGATCCAGGCAACCGACTTTTCGTTTCAGTTCCAGAACGCAGCGCCGGCGGCGGGCCGGACACTGGATGACGTGGAGCGGGCTCACATTGAACGGGTTCTGCGCGAAACGCAGCACAACCTGTCGCGAACGGCGCGCATTCTGGATATCGACCGAACGACGCTGTACAACAAGCTGAGGCGCTACGGAATGCGTTGAAACCGATCCATCTCATCGCGTTGGCAAACGGAGAAGGCGCCGGACCGGCGTTGAGCGTGCTGGAGTCGCTGGCGGCCGCATTGGCGCGTGTGTTCCAGACCCCGTGCCAGATCCTGCCCGATCTGTTCAATATTTCCTTCGCGCGGGACGCCGGCCGCCAGCAGTATCATTCCACCGCGATCCTGCAACGGCTGGAACGGCGCTGCGACCTGGACGCCCGGGTGCTAGGCGTGACATCGTGCGATTTGTTCGTCCCGGTACTGACGTTTGTGTTCGGGGAAGCGCAGCTGGACGGCAACTGCGCCGCGGTATCGCTGGCGCGGCTCCGCGAGGAAGCGTACGGAATGCCGCCGCGCGAAGACCTGCTGCGCGAGCGCCTGTTGAAGCAGGCTGTTCACGAGCTGGGTCACACATTCGGGCTGCGGCATTGCGCCGATTGGCAATGCGTGATGGCGTCGAGCCACGCGGTGGAGCGCGTAGACGTGAAGAGTGCGGAGTTCTGCGCGGTTTGCCGGGAGAGTGTGTTTCGAGGCGGCCGGGGGTGAGTCAGGCTAGCGCGACTTGAGGAACCCGGCGTGACGGCGCCTACCGGCAGTTGTGTCCGCTACGTCCCGGATCCGGTAGATGTTTTTGCGAAGTTGAGAGGCGGTGACTGGCACAAATCGGCTTCGAATTCCAGCATAAGGCACGTACGATTGAGTTTTCTCCCGGAACAGTTGGCATACGGGAGTCGGTGTGGATTTACGGTCAGCCGGTCCGACTGAATGGTATACTGCCAGCACTGATGAGGCCGGATCGAAACTCGACGTTGACGCGGCGGAGCGCGCTGCAGGCGCTGGGCGCGGGAGCAGGACTGGGTACCGGAATGAGCCAGCCCACCACGCCGGCTGCACTCGTCTTGTCGCAGATTCTCAATCGCGTCCAGTTCCGCGATATTCCGGCGATTCCGGTCACCTACGCGAAAATGATTCTCGCGAGCACGCTGGCCAGCGCGGCGGCGGGGCGCGATATCGGTTCGGTGGCCATAGTCCGCGACCTGGCGAAAGAGCAAGGCGGGAAGCCCGAGGCGCCTGTCTGGTTCGACGGAACGCGGCTCCCCGTGAACGTGGCGGCCCGCGTGAATTCCATGCTGAGCGATGCCGCGGCGTCGGATGACAGTGATTTGCGGAATGTTGCGCATACGGGAACCTGTTTGACCTCGACCGGGCTGGCCTTGGGGGAGCGCGTGGGCGCCACAGGCCCGGAAGTGCTGGCGGCGATGGTGGCGGGCTATGAAGCTGCCGGGCGGGTAGGCGCGGCGCTCGGTCCAGCGGGGGAGGCAGTCAGCGGCAGTTTCGGGAGCGGGTTTCACGCGTCGATCATCGTGGCTTTTGGAGGGACGGTGACGGCGGCGAAGCTGCTGCGGCTGAGCGACGCGCAACTGGCCGAGGCGATCGGGATTACGGCGACTACAATGGGCGGCCTCTCAATCGGCACGAATAGCTGGGCGCGGGAATATCACGCCGGGAATGCAGCGCAGTGCGCGGTGAACGCGACGCTGGCGGCAGGTCGCGGATACACGGTAAACCCGGACATGGTGGAGGCGCGGCGCGGATTTCTGGCGGTGTTCGGCGGACAAGTCGAGACGGCGGCGCTCACGCGACCGATCGGGGATGACTGGCAAATCGGACGGTACCTTGCGGTAAAGCTGGTTCCAGGTGCACACGCACTGCAGCCGGCAGTGGAAGCTGCGATCAATGCGGCGCGCCAGGCGATGGCGTCCCCGAACGAAGTGGCGCAAATTCTGGTTTCGGGACCTCAGATTCGCGTATCGGCCGGGAGCCCGGCTCCGAAGGATATGATCGAGGCGATTCACAGCCTCGCCTATTTTGTGGCTTCGGCGGTGGCGGATCGCGACTTTTCGTGGGTGCATATCTCGCCGGAGAAGATTCGGCGGCCGGCGGTCGCGCGGCTGATCGGGTTGGTGGAGACGGACCCGGCTCCACCGGCTGTGCATTACAACTGGGGTTGGGGCGCGACCGTGACGCTCGTGACTACGGCCGGAAAACGGTACAGCAGCACAGTAGATGCGCCTCGGGGGTCCGCGCCACGCGGCATTGAGTGGGCGGATATCGACGCCAAATACCGGGCGTTGATGCCGGGATCACGGCTGACGGCGGGGAGGATCGAGCAAGTGCTCCAGGTGGTTCATGAGTTTGATCACGTGAAGAGAGTTGCGGATCTTGCGCGACTGCTGAGTTAGCCCGGATCACGCTACGGCGCCGCGGGTTACGACGGCTTCGGCGAGCGCTTCGAGGGCTTTTTCGCAGCCGGCGCGGTCGACATCGTAGTGCGTGACAGCACGCATCTCCCGCTCGTTGATGCCGTTGATGAGCACACCCAGCTGCTTCAGGCGCAGGCTGATATCGGCGCTGACCAGGCCGGTAGCGCTGACGTTGAACACGACGATATTGGTGGCCACTTTCGCCGGATCGACCTGAATCCCCCGGATACGGGCGAGGCCCTCGGCCAGGAACTTGGCGTTAGCATGATCGTCGGACAGTCGACGAGGGGTTTCATCGAGAGCGACTAGGCCGGCGGCCGCTAAAACTCCTGCCTGGCGCATGCCGCCGCCGAGACGTTTGCGGTAGAGCCTGCCGCGCGCAATAGCCTCGGCCGGGCCGGTCACCAGCGAGCCGACGGGCGCGCCGAGGGCTTTCGAAAGGCAGAACATAACCGTGTCGACCGGGGCCACGATGTCGCGGACAGGCACCCCAGTCGCGGCAGAGGCATTGAAGATACGCGCGCCATCCATGTGGACTTTGAGGCCACGCTCGTGAGCGCCGGCGCAGATTTCGCGGATGGCGCGGATCGGGTAGACGGTGCCGCCGGCCATGTTGTGCGTGTTTTCGATGGAGATGAGGCCAGTGGGGGCCCAATGCGGCCCGAGCGGACGCACCTCGCGCTTGATCTGGTCCCAGGTGAGGATTCCGTCTTCGGCGGGGATGGGGCGCGCCACGCAGCCGGAAAACCAGGCCATCATCGCCAGCTCGTAGTTGAGCACGTGCGAACGCGATTCACAGATTACTTCCTGGCCATGGTCGGTGTGGATCTTGACCGCGATGGTGTTGCCCATAGTGCCGGTTGGGACGAACAGGCCGGCCTCTTTGCCGGTGAGCTCGGCGGCCCGCCTTTCCAATTGATTGACAGTGGGGTCCTCGCCATATACGTCGTCACCGACTTCGGCTTCCATCATGGCGCGACGCATCGACGGCGTCGGTTTGGTCACGGTATCGCTGCGCAGATCGATCATGAGATGAGAAACTCCTGGAAAACTTCGTTGGAGAGCAACACTCCGCGGCCGGTGAGCCGCAGGATGCCATCTTCGGTTTCGAGCAACCCGGCGTCCAGGAAGCGCTGAATGGGCGCCGCAAAGCGGTGCCACTCCGTGGGAGCGGGACGTACCCCCGCGGCCAGCCGCAGGCCGACATAAAAACGCTCTTCGTCGAGGTGTGCCGGCGCCGACTCGGAGGCCTGGCCCTCGACATACTCGCGGGCCGATTCCGGATTTTGCCGCCGCGTGCTGCCGTCAAAGGAGTGCGCGTCGGCGCCGAAGCCGGCGTATGGCTCGAGCTTCCAATACTTCAGGTTGTGCTGCGACTCGAAACCCGGCCTGGCAAAATTGGAGATTTCGTAGCGACGAATTCCGAGGGCGGCGAGGCGCGCGGCTGCCGATTCATAAAACGCGGCGGTCTGGTCGTCACCAGGTGTTTCCGCAGCGCCGTAGCGCACACCGCCGAGCAGCATTTCATGGCCGAGGCGGCTGTCCTCATCGACTTCCAGCATGTAGACGGAGACATGCGGCGGGGCGAGGCGCTCAATCCAATCGAGCGACTCCCGCCAGCCAGCCTCGGTTTGCCCGGCCAATCCCGCGATCAGATCGATGTTGATGTTGGTGATGCCGACTTCGCGCAAAACTGCGATCTCGTCCTGCACGTTTTGCGCGGTGTGCTTGCGCCCCGTACGGCGGATTTCGCACTCCACAAACGACTGCACACCGAGGCTGACGCGATTGATACCGCATGCTGCCCAGGCGCAAGCGCGCTCCGGGGTGATTGTGCCGGGGGAAACCTCGAGAGTGGCTTCGGTCCAGGGCCGGCCGGGGATCAGCGCCGTCAACGCGCCGAGATCCTCCGTTCCCAGAATGCTCGGAGTGCCGCCGCCCCAATAGACGGTTTCAGGCTTCCAGCCCCAGGCGTGGGCGCGCAATTCCGCCGCGAGCGAAGTCACATATTGCCGTTCCAAGTCACGTGGAAACACGCCGGACGCGAAGTTACAGTACGTGCACTTCTGGGCGCAGAACGGATATGACAGATAGACGCCGGGCACCGATGTAACCATCATAGCTGCCAGCAGTACACTGGAGAGGTCATGCCTAAACTGAATGCCCGGCCCGAGCCCGTGGAGGTCGATTTTCGGCAGTCGGCCTTGGTAGTAGTGGATATGCAGAATGCCTTCGCGAGCAAGAAGGGGATGCTCGATCTGGCGGGCGCAGATATTTCCGGAGCGCCTGGCGTAGTGCAATCAATCCAGGCGATTCTCGACGCGGCACGGCCGGCAGGCATACCGGTGGTGTACCTACAGATGGGTTACAAGGCAGATTTGAGCGACAGCGGTGGACCGGCGTCTCCCAACTGGCACAAAGAATTAGGAATCCGGATGATGAACTGCCGTCCGGAGCTGAAAGGCAAACTGGTGACGGTGGGCAGCTGGGATTTCGAGATCGTCGATGAGCTGAAGCCGCGGCCCGAAGACCTGGTGATTGTGAAGACCAGGTACAGCGGTTTCGCGCACACGGCGCTGGACGCGCAACTGCAGAAACGAGGCATCAGGTTTCTGTTTTTCACGGGAATTGCCACCAATGTGTGCGTTGAATCCACACTCCGAGACGCATTCTTCCTGGATTACTGGCCGATTCTCATCACGGATGCGGCCATGGCGGCCGGTTCGCCGGCAATGCACGACGCCACAGTGCACAACGTGGAAAATTTCTTTGGATGGACGATGCCGGCAGCGGACTTCATCCAGAGCGTGCGCGCGGAAGCTCAGGCGCCGGCGACTGCGAGGTGGATTCCGAGGGCGGCCATCGCGACGCCGGAAACTTGTGTGACGAGTCTGCCGGCCGGCCCAAACTTTTCGAGCAAGACGAAGACGGCGAGGGCGGCGACCCACACCAGGTTCATCACCCCAACCACGAACAGTACTGCCATCAAGGCCCAGCAGCAGCCCAGGCAATGCAGGCCGTGATGCAGGCCCATCTGAAAGCCACCAAAGGACCCGTCGCGCCAGTGCGTCATCAGGAAGCCGAGCGGGCCGCGGCAGTGGGCCAGGCATACGTTCTTCCAGGGTGTAAGCTGATACGCGCCTGCGGCGAAGAGAATGACGCCGCCGAGGCGGGAACTGGACGCCGCCATGGCCGGCGAGAGCATCGCGGTCTGGTGTAAGAGCCACTGGCCGAGCGTGGCAATGGCGCTGAACCCGGTCCAGACGACGAAGTAGCCGAGGCCGAACGCCAGGACTTCCGGCGAGACGCCACTTTGGCCTCGGCGGGTTTTGGCGGCGGCGAACAGCAGGATCATGGGCGCTGCCGAGACGGCCATCATGCCGATCATCATCACCGCCCACATGGCAAAGTTAAAAAGAGCGTCGGTGACGGTCCAGGGCCCGTGCACGGCCATGCCCATCGCGGCCATCGCTTTGTCGTATTCCACGGAGGAAGCCATCTGGCGGTCGAGGCGAAATAAGTATGCCCACGCCAGGACGGTGATTGACGCGATGCAGGCGGAAATGAGAATGCGATCGCGGCGCGGGAGCGTGGCGATCGAAGCGGCGCTAAGCACTCTTCCAGGAGAACGGCGCATACTGGCCGTTGTTCCTCCCGGTGGTGTCGTCCCAAGAAAGGCCAAGCGCCCGGACATGGCTTTTGGAGGCGTGGGCGAGGGCAAAGCGGTCGGTGGCGGGATGTCCGGTGTTCTCCAGCCACATCGGCTCGGAGGCGCCCACGTTGAGGCCTTTGGCGCCCTCGGCGGCCATATCGACGAACTGCGCGGCCCGCACCGCCCATTTCATCCCATCGCGTTCAAATCGGATAGGAGCAGGCTCCAAGCCAAGAAATTTACCCACGAGGCCAGAGAGGCCGGCGATTGGGCCGCCGGCGGATCCACTGCCGATGGCGGCGAGGGCGTCGCGCTGCTGGGCGTTGGCCCGGTCATCGACAATCAATCCGACCGACCAGTTGCCTTTGCCCATTTCTTGAGGTGTCAGGCCGAGTAGGATGAAACCGAGCCCGTCGAGCGAAAGGCCGCCGTAATCGCCGCGCTCGATTTGAAACGCCATCGCGAACGTGCACGATCCCTTCGTCGGTCTGGCAGTCAACTGTGACGGTACACAAGGACACACGAAGTCGCAATTGCAGGTCTCATAGTATTGCCCATTGATCTTCCAAGCGATGGCGGCCATAAAGTCACCTCCAGGTGCTCATTATACGTGTCGCGGCGCGTTGTAAGCTGGAAGTTTCGCTCTTCGTGCCCGCACTCGATCCTCTGCACGCCTCGGTCGCATTTGGAGCGGCCCTCCTGGCCGGACTGGTGAATTCCGTGGCCGGCGGCGGCACGCTGCTGACCTTTCCGACCCTCATCTGGCTGGGCCTCAATCCGGTCGCGGCCAACGCCACCAGCACTGTGGCTGTCTGGCCGGGCGTGGTGAGCAGTGCCTGGGGCTATCGGCGGGAGCTGCGGACCATCGAGTCGCGGCTATTCTGGCTGCTGGTTCCGAGCGTGATTGGAGGGCTCGCCGGGGCGTGGCTGCTGCGCTTTACACCGCCCGCGTTGTTCGACCGGCTGATTCCCTATCTGCTCCTGTTCGCCACGCTGCTTTTCATGAGCCACGGGCTGGTGGGGCGCTGGATTAAGTCGGAAGCGTTGGAGCAAGGCTCGGCACGCTGGCTCGGCGCTGTGCTGATTTTCCAGTTGCTGGTGGCGGTCTACGGAGGTTATTTCGGTGCGGGCATCGGAATCTTCATGCTCGCCGCGCTTGGCTTGATGGGCTTGACCGACATGCACCAAATGAACGGCCTGAGAGTGTTGCTGGGCGGCACGATGAACGGCATCGCCATTGTGTATTTCGTGGCGAACCGGATGGTCTTCTGGCCGGACGTGCTGGTGATGGCAGCGGGCACGATCGTCGGCGGGTATGGCGGCGCCGGGTTGGCTCGGCGTTTGGGCGCACGCGCGGTTCGTCGCATTGTAATCACGATCGGGATGGCTCTGGCCGTGTCGTTCTTCGTGAGACGGTAGCAGCTAGTCGCCGGATTGCATGGCGGGTTGGAGGACCGGCTGGGGTTTCTTGCGAAGGCTCCGCCATTTTTCAAGGAAGCTCGCCATATAGGTATAAACGACCGGCGTCAGATAGAGAGTCATCAATTGGGAGAACGCCAGGCCGCCTACGACGGCCATGCCCAGCGGGCGCCTGGCTTCGCCGCCGGAGCCGTACCCGAGCGCGATCGGGATGCCGCCCAACAGCGCCGCCATGGTCGTCATCATGATCGGACGGAAGCGAATGAGGCAGCCTTCGTAGACCGCCTCCAGCGGCGATTTGCCGCTGCGCTCGGCTTCGAGCGCGAAGTCGATCTGCATGATGGCGTTCTTCTTGACGATGCCGATCAGCATAATCAAACCCACGAAGCTATAGATGCTGAGCTCGATTTTGAACAACAGCAGCGTCAGCAGCGCGCCAAAGCCCGCCGACGGGAGGCCTGACAGGATTGTCAGAGGATGGATGTAGCTCTCATAGAGCACACCCAGCACGATATACACTACCAGGACCGCGATCAGCAGCAGCAGGCCCATGTTCTTCATCGAATCCTGGAACAGCTTGGCGGAACCCTGGAAAGTGCCGGTGATGTTGCCGGGGAGGATCTCCCGAGCGGCCTCTTCGATTTCGTCCGTTGCCTGGCCCAGGGAAACGCCGGGGCGCACACCAAACGAAATCGTTACAGACGGCATCTGCCCGGAGTGCGGGATGCTATTGGGGCCGGCATTCAGTTTCAGGCGCGCAATTGCATCCAAGGGAACCAATTGGCCAGTGTTTGACTTCAGATACAGGAGTTTGAGCGAGTCTTCCTGGCGTTGATACTGTGGCAGCAGCTCAAGCAGCACACGGTATTGATTGTTGGTGCCGTAAATGGTCGAGACGAGCTGCGGACCGAAGGCATCGTAAAGCGAGTTGGCGATGTTGTTCCAGTCTACATTCAGAGCAGCCGCTCGGTCGCGATCAATCGAGATCTGGATCTGCGGGTTTCGAATTTGCAGGTCGCTGATGACGTCAACCAATCCTGGCAGCCGGCGGATGGCCTCTTCGAGTTTGGGAGCCTCATTGTAGAGTTGATCTGTATCCGGCCCGTACAGCGTATAGTCGTAACTGGCGTTGGAATTGCGGCCCCCGACGCGGATCGCCTGCGGCACCTGCAGAGTCACTCGCAGACCGGGTATGTTGGAGATTCTCGGGCGAATCCGGTTCACAATCTGGTCGACCGTAGCCACTCGCTGCCGACGCGGCCTCAGCATGACGTTCAGGTTCCCGCCGTTCGCGCCCTGCCAGCCGCTGCCGCCGGTATTCATGAAGAAACTGTCGACGTCGGGATCCTGAATGACGATGCCGGCTACCCGGTTTCCGAACCGGACCATTTCGTAAAAAGACGTTCCCTGCGCGGCTGTGAGCCGCACGTTGAACTGGTCGTTATCCGTATTGGGAATGAATCCCTTGGGGACCACGACATAAAGGGATACGGTCGCGCCGATCACCGCCAGGAACATCACCAGCATCACCGGCCGGTGCACCAGCGTCCATTGCAGCGTTCGCGCGTACAGATCGCGAGTGGCGTTAAAGGCACTCTCGATCCAGCGGTACAGGAATCCGTGTCTTTCGACCCTGTTTTCCCGCAGGAAGCGACTGCACAGCATAGGAGTCAGGCTGATCGAAACCAGTCCAGAGATCAAAATGGCCGCGCAGATGGTGACGGCGAACTCGCGGAACAACCGGCCGAGAATGCCGGACATGAACAGAATGGGGATGAACACGGCGGCCAGCGAGAGGGTCATGGAGACGATGGTGAACCCAATCTCCTTTGACCCGAGCAAGGCCGCGACCTTCGGTTTTTCGCCCTTTTCGATGTGCCGGACGATGTTCTCAAGCATGACGATGGCGTCGTCGACCACGAACCCGATCGACAAAATCAAAGCCATCATCGAGATGTTGTTCATGCTGAAATTCAGCAGATACATCACCGAAAACGTGCCCAGAATCGAGAAGGGCAGCGCCATCGCCGGAATCATGGTAGCGGACAGATTCCGCAGAAAAAGAAAGATCACCATGATCACCAGGCTGAGCGTCGCCACCATCGTGAATTGGATGTCGTTGAACGCCTCGCGGATATTCTTGCCGCGGTCACCGCGGATCACCAGTTTTGCTGCCGGCGGGATTTGCGAATTGAAATACGGCAGCAGCGCCCGGATGCGATCGATGACATCGATGGTGTTGCTGCCCGGCTGGCGCGTCACCTGCAACTGGACGACATTGGCTCCGTCTTTACCGAACTCCCGTCCGTACATCTTGGCGGTCTGCTTATCGTCCTGCACGCTATCGATGACGTGGGCGACTTCATTCAACCGGATCGGTTTGCCATTCCGGTAGGCGACTATGATGGGTCCGTATTCGGCTGCGCGGCGCAATTGCCCGTTTGCCAATACATTGAAGGCCCGCTGCGGCCCATACAAAGTGCCGGTGGGAAGATTCGCATTCCAATTGTTGATCGCGTCCTGGATCTCGTTAAGCCCGAGCTGACGCGTGGCCAGCGCGTTCGGGTCCATTTGCACCCGCACGGCATATTTGGCGGAACCCCAGATATTCACCTTGGCTACGCCCGGCACCATGGAGATGCGCGTAGCGACCATCGTCTCTGCGTATTCGTCGATGTCGGACAGCCGCATCGTCGGCGAATACATGGCCAGCTGAATAATCGGTTCGTCGGCTGGGTTCTGTTTGTTAAAGGAAGGAGGGGTCGGCATGCCGGGCGGCAGCAACGGCATCGCGGCAGCGATCGCAGTCTCGACGTCCACCGCCGCGCCATCGATATCCCGGCTCAGATCGAAACTAAGCGTGATCTGCGAGTTTCCCATCGTGCTTTGGGAAATCATCGAATCCAGGCCGGCGATGGTGGTGAATTGCCTTTCGAGCACAGTGGCCACCGACGACGCCATGGTCTGGGGGCTGGCGCCCGGCAGGTTCGCCTGCACGTTAATGGTGGGATAGTCGACCTGGGGCAGGTCGCTCACTGGCAGTGCCCGGTACGCGATGACACCGAACATCGCGATCCCCAGCATGAGCAGGCTGGTAGCGATAGGGCGCCGGATGAATCCTTCCGAGAAATTCACGTTTTATAGTTGGGCGAAGGCCACTGCCCGAATGTTACCCCGGCGGCAAAAAATCCGTATCTAGCCTTTTAGAGTCAGTGTCTTGGAAGAAACACTAGGCGGCGGTGGTTTGGAGCGGAATCCCGGCCTCCGCCAAGGCAGCTTCCACCTCGGAAGGCCGCAGGCGGCTGGCATCGTATTCCACAAACAACCGGTCGAGGGATGGCGCCACTCGCACCCGCTGTATACCGTAGATGGCATGCACATCGGAAATGGCTTGCAGGAGCGAATCGTCGAGCGGCTGCCGCAGCTGGAATTGCATCTGAACCTTGGTCATGTTGTTGTTTCTACTATAATTACACGAACTACGGCATCACGCACTTGAAGTTTGCTGCGTCGTCGGTGCTACCCGATCCGCTGTATCGCGCTACCTGCGGATACGGGCAGAGTGGCCGGGTACGCTCCACGCCGCTGGCGGGGTTTCCATCGGTCCTGAACCGGCTGGCGATGATCGAGCCCGGCGCCTGGCGGTTTTCCACCCAGCGCTCCAAAGCTTTGCTGACGCTGTGCTCGGGCTCCGCCGAATCCACTCCGTTCTGGCCGAAACTGTCCGGGCCGGGACCGCCGGCGCAATGCAACATGCCAGGCACCAGATAGAGCCGCACAAACGAATCGGTCTGCCTGGCGCCCATTTTCGCCTGCACGCTGTGGAGGTAATCGATCGAATTGAGCGGCGAAATCGCCGGATCGTTCCAGCCGTGATAGATGATGAGCTTGCCGCCGCGGTCCTTGAAGCGCTTCAGATCGGGATCGGTGGAGTTCAGGGTGCGGGCGAGCTTATCATCGGCCAGCTTTAGATCGTGGTCCAGCTGGAAGGTTCGGTAATCCCACGACGCGTTGTCGAAAACCATATTGGAGAAAAAGCCGGTTCCGAAGCCGTACTCGAGGCTGGTCGCTGGTCTCGCGCCGGTGATCCACAGCGCCCAGCTGCCGGGAGCCGCTTCGGCGCCGGGCATGTGTCCGGGGAAGACCAGCTTGCCGCGTGAATCCTGCGGCCCCTGATAGAGCTTCTGCAGGCTCGCCACTTGCGGCGCGGTCAGGCAGCTATCGGAGTCCGCTCCTCTGCACAGCAGCTGCGAGGGATCGAAGCGGCAACTGGCAGGATCGTTGAGCACGCCGTCTTTGACGCCATCCTGCGCATCGCATGCCGCCAGCGCCGCCGCCTGAATCGCTGGAAGTTTGGATGGGGGAATGCGGCTCGTCGGATCATTGAGGAACACGTCTTCTGATCCTGCCACTGACAGCAAATGCGTCCAGTAGTTGGCGGGGGCTCCGGCGAGGATGCCGTCGTAGTCTTCGGGGAAGCGCTGCGCTTCCATCAACGCTTCACGGCCGCCGTTGGAGCAGGAGCTGAAATACGAATGCCGCGCGCGGTTTCCATAAAACGCGGCGATTATGCCTTTGGCGTTCTCGGCAGTGTCATGAATGGCGCGGTAACCGAAATCGGTGATCTTCTCGGGATGGTTGAGAGCCCAGGTGGCGTTCAGCGCGTTTCCTTTGTGTCCGGTGTCGGTGCCCGAAGCGGCATAGCCATTGGCGACCGCGTCGGCCATCCCGCTGTAACCGATGGTACCTGCGAAGCCTCCGTTGCCGAGTCCTTCGTAGCGGCCGTTCCATCCAGGGGTACCCTTTGGGTCCGGCATCCATACTTCGAACTCGATGTGCGAATCGCTGGAAGGCGCGATGACGCCCTGAACGCGGCAGAATGCAGGCAACTTTTTGTAGTCGAAACCTGGGCCGCCATCGGCGGGGCCTCCGGCCGGGACGAATCCACCGGCAGGAACCGCTTGCGCCGCGGTGATCGTGGTGTTGGCCACCTTCAGGTTGGACAGGCTTTCACAGGTGGTGGCCGCGATGACCGGCGCGGTCAACACAACGGCACATACTATAAGCTTCATGGCTTCCTCTCCTACGCGGTTGGCTCCTCCGCGGCTCCGAGTTCTTTTATCATACGCTCGCGCATCGCGAATTTTTGTACTTTCCCGGTTACCGTCATGGGGAACTCTTTGACGAAACGAATGTGACGCGGGATCTTGTAACGGGAAATCTGGCCGTCGCAGAAGGCGCGAACGTCGGCTTCGGTAACGGTCTCGCCAGCACGCACCTTGATCCAGGCGCACACCTCCTCGCCGAACTTTCGATCAGGGACGCCAAAAACCTGGGCGGCTTCGATCTTCGGATGCCGGAAGAGGAATTCTTCGATCTCACGCGGATAAATATTTTCGCCGCCGCGGATCACCATATCCTTGATGCGGCCGACAATGTTGCAGTAGCCTTCTTCGTCGATAGTGGCAAGGTCGCCGGTGTGCATCCAGCCGGCCGCGTCGATTGCTTTCGCGGTCTGTTCGGGATCGTTCCAGTAGCCGAGCATCACGGAGTAACCCCGAGTCAGCAGCTCCCCCGGCGTGCCCCGCGGCACGATGCGGCCGGCGGCGTCGACGATTTTGACTTCCTGGTGCGGGTGAATCCGGCCAACCGTGGAAACGCGGCGTTCGGTCGGGTCGCCGATCGCGGTCTGAAAACTGACGGGGCTGGTTTCCGTCATGCCGTAAGCGATGGTGATTTCGCGCAGGTTCATCTGGCTGATGGCGCGGCGCATGACTTCGATGGGGCAGGGAGCTCCGGCCATAATGCCGGTGCGCAGCGAGCTAAGATCGAAGCGCGCGAACTCGGGATGCTCCATTTCCGCGATGAACATGGTGGGCACACCGTGCAGCGCCGTGCAGTGCTCGGCTTCGACGGCTTCGAGGACAGACAGCGGCGCGAATGCCTCGCTGGGGAAGACCATCGTCACGCCGTGGGTGATGGCGGCCAGGTTGGAAAGCACCATGCCGAAGCAATGGTAGAGCGGCACGGGAATGCAAAGGCGCTCCCCTGGACGCAGCGCCATGGCCTCTCCGGAAAAAAAGCCATTGTTCAAAATGTTGTGGTGGGTGAGCGTGGCGCCTTTCGGCAGGCCGGTAGTCCCACTGGTGAACTGGATATTGATCGGATCGTCGAACTGCAGAGTGCCCGCCAGTTCGGCCAGCCGCGCACGCTCGGCGCGGCCGCTCAGGCACACCAACTCGGAGAAGGCCATCATGCCGTCTTGCGCCTGATCGCCGAGATGAATGATGGTTCGCAAGCGAGGCAGCCGGCCTTCCCCCACTAGCGTTCGGATCATGCCCAGGTAATCGCTGCCCTTGAACTGAACCGAGGTAATCAAAGCGATGCATCCCGATCGTTGCAGCGCATGTTCCAGTTCGAGGAGGCGGTATGCGGGATTGATGTTCACCAGGACGACGCCTGCTTTGGCGGTAGCGAATTGGGTGAGCACCCACTCGGCGTTGTTCGGAGACCAGATCCCGATGCGGTCTCCCGGTTTCAGGCCGAGCGCGATCAATCCCGCAGCGATGGCGTCGACGCGCTCTTTTAGTTCGGCATAGGTCCACCGGATCTGCTGGTGTCGGACCACGAGCGCTTCCAGCGAACCCCAGCGTTCCGCGGCGCGATCGAAATGGACGCCGACCGTCTCGCCAATTAGAGGTATGGTGCTCGTGCCGCAGACGTAGCTGGGAGAAGCCATGAGTGCCGGTCGAGGGTCAAGATATCACATCTACGGCCGTAGGCCGCTACGGAATCAACACCACCGGCGCCTGCCAGAATGCCGCCTTCTGGCTGGCCGGATCGAGCACTGTTACCTGGCAATTGTATTCGCCGGGCGGCAGCTTTGCGAGCGAAAGGCTGAATTTGAGGGGCATCGTTTTCAGCCGGTTGTTTAACGACTCAGTTACTTTCATCGGCGCCGTCTCGAAGGCTTTCGCCTGTCCGCGATAGAACGTGACGTAGGCCAGCAGGGGCTGCGCTTCCGGCGTCAGTTGCTGATAGGCCTGCAGGTAAATGTACATGTCGCGGGTTCTGCTGAACACACGCGTTACGCTGGGAATCAGTTTCTGCCCTTCCTGCACCAGCGGATTGACGGATTCGGCCTGGCCTTTGTCTTTGGCCGCGTTGAACAGCGCGCTCTTCATATCTGTGCGCTGGCTGCTCAGCACCACCGAGCTGATGGCGACGCGCTTCTCCTCCTTATTCAGGTTCGGAATCACGAACGGAGTTTCGTAAGTGCCGATGCGGCCGGTTTCCGCGTCGCGGGCCAGGAACTTTAGTTTGTATTTACCCGGCAGCAGCGTGAATCCGGTGTCGTATTGAATCGGGCGTTTCGCCAGTTCGGCGGCGGTGGCGTCGCTGAGTTTGATATCCACTTTCTCGCGAACGTTGGAGACCGTCGTGCCGAAATCATCCTTGATCTCGCCGATGAAATCGAGCAGCGTGTGTTCGGCACCACCTTTCTTGGCCAACGCCAACTCGCTGCCGGGGATTTTCACCACCAGCGGAACGAAATACTCGGCGCGGTTGAGCTGGAAATAATCGAGCTCCATCGCAATCGTAAGCTCGGTGATCGGGTCGCCTAGCATCAGGGCGTCTTCCAGTTGCCGCTCTTTCTCGACCGTGCTGAACTTACCGAACTGCTTGCCGGCGAAGTAGCCCTGGCGGAAGTCGACGCTGGCGGTAAGGCCGTTGTTGAGCGTGACTTTGACGCGGCGGTATTTGCCGTCGAGCGCGGCATTGCTGGTGTAGTAGCCGATGATGTAGTAGCTCGACAGCGCCTGTTGGGCCTGCGCCATGCCGCGGCCGAGGTCGTTGAAATCGAGCAGCGCCTTGCCGCCCGTATCGGCGGCGAGGGCGTAGAGCGTGTCCTGCGTGCGCTGCAGGTTGGATATGACGCCCATCGCACCTGTGCCGTTATACATGGCAATGCCGCCTTGCGAGCCGCGGCTGGCATCGCCAAGGGGAGCCATCGCCACGAGGCCGCGCGCGTCGATCGGCCAGAAGGAAACACCGGCGCGAACGGCCGCGTTTTCGGTGGCGTGCAGCTGAGCCTGGTTGTCGACACCGTTCAAGCGCAAGCCGCTGGCGAAATACACCAGCGCCTTCTTTTCATTGAGCGAGCCGAGCATCTTGGCGGCGGTCTGCAGCGCGGCTAACTGGCGGTCGGTGTTAAAAATGTTGAACTCGGCGTCATCCTGGCCGAAGGCGGCGCCGGTATCGGCGATGTTGGTGGGGTCGTCGGAGTTCTGGTCCTCGCCGACCACCAGGGTTTCGATGATGCTCAGCAGGCGGTCCTTGTCGTTCGTGAAATCCTGCAGGACCTGGACGGCTGCGCCTTGATACGCCATCAGGCAGATCAGGTCGTCCGGCGTTAGACGCGTCTGAATAAACTTGCGGGCCGCGTCAAAGGCGCGCAACTGATCGCCGATGGGCATGGCGCTCATATCGAAATACAAGGCGAGCAGACGGCGGTCGCGGTATTTCACCGTGCCGGGAGTTTCGGTCGCGATCTGTGTGCTAGGCAGCTTGGCGAGAGGCGTGATGGTCGCTGGCTTAGCGGGTTGTGGCTGCTCGACCGGTTCCGAAAGCTTCTGGTATTCGAAGACGCGGATCATTTGCGGCACGCCGTCCTCGGTTACGGTGAAATCCTGCGCGGTGAGTCCTTCGACCGGCTTGCCGCTTTTGTCTCTCACGGAAACCTGCTCCACCACGAGTTGGGTACTGGTCGAGAACGTGGCGGGGCCAGTAGCAGGCGTGGCGGCGTTCTGGCCGATCTGCTGAGCGAAAGCCGTGAAGGCCGCCAGCAACGCGGCGGGGAACGCGAGGGTCGGTCGCATCATCATCAGAACCTCATTCGAAGGCTGGTTTGCAAGGTGCGCATGGCGTTGGCGTACGGCGGCAGTCCGAACAGAGCGCCGGACACGGTGGTGTTCCAACTCGGATAGGTGACGTGGTTGAGCGCGTTGTTTGCGTCGAAGCGCAGGTCGAGGCTGAAGCGGTCCGACAACTGGAACGTCCGCGCCAAAGATGTGCCCAAGACGAATTGCGCGGGGCCGGTGATGGAGTTTCGTCCGGCATTGCCCCACTGACCGGAAATCGGCGCCGCGAACGCAGCCGGGTTGAGAAACAGGCCCGCGGGCGCGGTGTAAAGCGGGGCTCCGGTTACCTGAGGGCGCAGGTAGCCCGTGAATCCGGTTCCCGCGGAATTGAGCGGATACACAGGGGTCAGCGGCAAACCGGTGCCGGCCGTGATCGTCGTCATTGCGGTCCACTGCTTGTACAGCGCGCCGCGCCAGCCGTTGACCAGCGTCCCTCCGTGCAGACCCATGCCAGTTGTGTACTGCATCTGGAAACTCACATTGTGGCGTTGATCGAAATTCGAAAGACTGCGCTCAGCTCTCAAGTTCAGCCAATTCTGCGCGATCGCTGCCGGCGCGGCGGGAGCAGACGGCGCACTGCCCGGAGCGGCGCTCCCAGGCGCGCCTCCGCCTCCACCCTGGCTTTGATTCGGGTTATTCGGGCCGGCGGTGCCGCCAATGGTTCCGCCTCCACCGAGGAGCGCATCGTCGTCGATCGATTTCGAATACGTGTACTGCAGGGAGGCTGCCAGACCGGTTCGTAGCCGGCGCCGTAGTTGCAGAATACCCGCTTCCCGAGTCGAATTCCCGTTGGACGTGAGGTAAATGAAACCGCTGGGGCACGTGGGGCAGGGATTGGCGGCGCCGATCGGATAGGTGTTCGGCAGAAATTCCTGCATGCCGCGAGTGCCCTTGCTGCCCTGATACATGGCCGTCATCACCAGCGAGCCGGGCAGATCGCGCTGCACCGACAACTGCCAGAGCTGTGAATATCCGATGCGAAAGTTCGGGTCAACGCCGAAGGTATTGGGCGTGACCGTCGGCGAGGCATTGAACCCATTCGCCAGGGTGAGAGGGTTGTTCTCACTGTTGGGAACCGTCAAGCTCTTTGTGCCGGGTAGCTGCGGCTGTTGCGCCATTTGCATGGCGATCGGCAGATACACGGAGGTGTTGTAGTAGATACCGTAGCCGCCGCGCACCACCATGGAGGACGCCGGGAACGGCCGCCACGAAAAGCCGACGCGCGGCTGAATACCGTGGCGGTCGGGTCGCATCAGCGAATCCGTATAATGATTGCCAGTAAGCAATCCCGTCGGGCTGGCAGCCACCACCGGCGCCTCTGCTGCGAACGGGCCCAGGACATCAAGGTTCACCAGGCGACTGTACTTCTCTGTGATCGGCGACCAATATTCCGAGCGAACGCCGAGGTTCAGAGTGAGGCCGGGGCTCATCCGCCAATCGTCGACCACGTAGGCATCAAACGAGTTCGCCCGAAAATACTTGTCGGCGTTACCAAAGGCGATCGAGCTGGTATCGGGCACACCGAGCAGAAAGCCAGCGAAATCGAAGCCTGCCGCTGCGCCGTTGAACGTGAATTGCCCCCGCGGATCCTGCTGGCTGAGCAGGTTGAACTGCTGGCGGCGCACGTCGCCGCCGAACGAAACGTTGTGGCGGCCGCGATTCCAAAGATTGTCCGACGAGACGCCGGTGGTCTGATTGCGGGTGAACGACGGCAGGCCATCGGTCAACGCCGTAATGCCACTTGAAAAATTGAGCGCCGGAGGACCGAAATCGGTTGGATTGCGGCTCGTACCGAGGATACCGGCTTTGCCGGCTATGTCGGCGCCATTTTCAAAGTACGGCTTGGCGCGAAGCGCCATCCGGCTGTACTGAAATCCGAGGTTGGTGAAGAACCGCTGGGTGACGTTGTGCCGCCAATTGAGATTGAGGTTGAGGCCGAGCGAATCGTTGGTGTCGAGGAAGCCGAATAGGTTCGGGTTATCGGCCCGCGAACTTTGCATCGCGAAGAGGCCCGAGACCTGGTTTCTTCGCCCAATCAATTTATTCATCCGGGTTTGCAATGCATCCTGATGCGTGGTGCCGACCGTGGCGATCTGGTAGTTGTAACGGCCGCCGGCAAAGTTCGGCAGCGGATACAGATTCAGCAGCGCCTGGGCTTGCGGGCTGATCCGGTACTGCGGAATCTGGTTTCCTGTGAACGGTACGCCCGAGACCGGATCGAAAATCGGCACGGGCTGCCCGGATGGCGTGAGCACATGGGAAAAATCGCCGGCGCGCTCGAAGGCATCCGGTACGATGCCAGGCAAAGTCGAGTCGTTGCGGTTGCGGGTCCACTGGTAGTTGAAGAAGAATTGCGGGCCATTGCGCGGCAGCAGCCCCGGAATCTTGAGCGGCCCGCCGAACGCTGCGACTCCGCGGAAATTGTTGTACGCCGGTTTGCCGGTGTTCTGGCCGGTGACGGAATACGGGGTGGCATCGAGCGCGGAATTGTCCATGATGAAGCCGAGGGCACCCGTGTAGAGCGACCTCGCACCCCGGCGGTTGTTGCCGAAGGCTTGTGCCAGCGCGAAGGGCGAACTGGAGCCATTGTTCGCTGTGCCATTGATAAGAAGGCCGTCCGCGGCGCGCTGGTTGAGTTCGGTCGAGTTCCCGGCGGCGTCTCCACCGGGCGTGGCATTTTCGTTGGCCGGCGCGCCAGCCGCTCCATTGGGGTTCGCCGCGTTGAGATCGGCGCGCTGGAAGGCGGTCTGCGTGTTCGTGGGCCCCACCGGAGTGTTCTTGCCGCGCTTCGGCGGTTTCGCGGGCGGCGCGGCGGTCTTGGTTTCCCCTACGCTCGCTGTCTGGGGCGCCGAACCTGGCTCCGGCGCAGGAGCCACCGTCTGAATCTGCTCCATCGGCAGCATCTTCAATTCCCAGTCCGGACTCGGCGCCTGGGGAATCACCGCAATTTCCTGTTGCATGGCCGCGAAGCCCGGCATCTCGATCTGCAGCTTCCAGGTGCCGTCCGCCAAATCGGGAAACTGGTAGGCGCCCTGGGCGTCGGTGATTGCGGTGAACGTCTTGCTATTTTGCGTTGCCGTGACCGTCGCGCCCGGAACCGGCAGACCACCGAACTTCACCAGCCCATGATGCTCCGACGCCGACACGAGTAGTGCGATCAGTGACAGCAGTGTCCCCAACTTCAAAATGGCTCGTCCCCTCATCGCTCGTTAATTTTCCGAAGCCTTTTCCACGCGATCGATGACGATCTGTTCGACCGGGCCTTTGTCCGACTCCAACTTCAACCCCAACTGCTCCTGCAAAGCGGTGAAAATGGTCGGCCCGTTGGGATCGGGCGGAGGCGGTGGCTCCACACCGGCGGGCACCGGGCCGCCGAGAAAGCCTTGCGGGCCATCCGGGGTCCAGGTGAGATGGATATCGTACTTACCAGTCAGGCCGGTCTTATCGAGCACGGGCCGCCTGACTTGATTCGAGAGAACCTGCGCGATGAAGTCCATGCCGGTGGCCTCGCCGGTTAACTCGCCGCGCCCCATCCGCATCCGCCCCGCGTTGGGCCCGGCCGACTTCGCCTCCTGGAACTTCGGTCCGCCTTTCGCAACTTGCAGAGTGTAGACCAGCTGGTCTTTCGTCTCGCGATGCACCACGAGTTGGAAGCGATCCGCCAGCAACGCGCGCAGGCGCTGCCGCATCTGCTCCTGGAAGGTCTTGCGCTGCTCGTCGGTCAGGTTTCGCATCGCATCCGGTTCGGCAGGCGTGTCAGGCACGCTTCCCGACCGCGCCTGAATGTCATACAACTGCGTATTGAGCCACGGAGGACCGCCGCTAATCTGAAAATCGCGGACATCATAGGCCAGTGTAAGCAGCAGTCGAAGAGTGACGTTGCTCGCGCGCAGGCCACCGCCGGGCATCAGCTGAACGCCCATCGGGACCGGGCCGCCGCCTGCCGGTGCAGCGGGCTTGATCGACGCCACCTCGAAGGTCAGCGGTGCGGGCTGAGCGGAAAGCCCACCGAATGCGGCGAGCCAGAAGATCGCCGCGGTGCATTTCCATTGCATGACAAGGCTCCCTCTCAATCCCGTTCCCCCCGGGCACACGTATCTTCTATATGACGATCTAGACGCAAGAAGTATGACGAAAGTGCCGGAAAAATTGTCACGGGCCTCAGTTTTCAGACGGCGGCTCCGCCCGATCGATAACAAGGAAATCGACCGTGCCTTTCCCGGCTTCCAATTTCAGGCCCAACTGCTCCTGTAACGCCGTGAAAATGTTGGTGCCTTCCGGATCGGGTGGGGGTGGATTCAGAGGGGGAGGCGGATCCCCCGGCCCGCGCAACTGGCCGGGTTCCAGGGTCCACTGCACCGTGAAGTCGTACGCTCCGGTCAGTCCTGTCTCGTCGACAATGTTGCGGCCTAACTGCTGGGACAACGGCCGGATGAGTAGGGAAATTGGCGCCGAAGTTCCGGTAATCGTCCCGCGTCCGACCCGCTCGCTCGGGTTATGATTGCCGTCCGCCTCTTTCAACTTCGATCCGCCTTTGGCGACCACCAGTTGGTAGATGGATTCCTGCCGGGTCTCTTGGTGGACAACTAGATGGAAGCGGTCGGCCAGCAGGGACTGCAGCATCAGCCGGATCCGCGCCGCGCCCGCCGGACCGGGCGAGAGCGGGACATTGCTCTCCCCGTTGGCTTCAATGCTGTACAAAGCCGAATCCACCCATCCGGGCCCGCCCGTGATCTGGTTGCTGCGCAAATCGTAGGCGAATCCGATGAGCTGATGGAGATTCGCGTTCGTAGTGATGAATCTTCCTCCCGGCCGCATGATGATGCCAAAGCGCGGATCCTTGGGATCGCCCGGTTTCACTGCTGCCACTTCAAACGACGGGCGGTCCGCACTCTGTGCCAAGGCAATGAAACGGGGAGCGCGGGAAGCCGCCAGCGCGAATGCCAGCAAGGCCAACACGCACGCGGCGATCCGTGCCCAGGAGACCCGGGCCGAAAAGGAATGGCTGCGCCGCAAAATCATCTCAATCCGATCGCCAAGCCGCGAACCGCCTCCGAAGATTCCTGACGCCAGCAATTCGCCGCGCCGCGAGCAGAGCAGATCGAACAGGCGCGCCAGGCTGGCGGCATAGGGCCGGGCCGCGCCGGTCGCCGACAGCACCCAATCGTCACAGGCGATTTCGCGCTCGCGTTCGATGCGTCTCAAAATCCAGAGGGCTACGGGATGAAGACCGAAAATGCCGTCGACGAGGCGCACCGCGAGGTTCGTCCAGTCGTCGTAGCGGGTGATATGCGCGGTCTCGTGAAGCAAAACGTGGTCCAGTTCCGGTTCGGTTAGTTGGTCGAACAGCCCGGCCGGAAGGATCACGGCGGGGCGCAGAAAGCCAACCGCCATCGGCGCGGGGGCTTCCCGGGAAATAAGCAGCCGCGCGGACCGCACCGCGGCGGGCAGTGGTAGCGCCGACAACTGGCCGCGAGACTTGACCCCTCGCAGGTAGAAGTAACTTCGAAAGATTTGCTGCAGGCGGTAGAGCAGGAGGAGCGCCCAGATTGCGGCGACCCACAACGGCCAGCGCGGAGCGCGTTCTGCGGGTACGACGAGGAGCGCTGGCGGGTCAGGAAATGCCGGCGACAAGATCGCCGGCGTTACGGGCTGCAAATTCGAATGAATGCGGCGCAAGGAGACATGGCGCGGCATCGCCGGCAGAATCAGCACCACAGCCAAAACCGCCCACCAGATCCAGTGGCGCGTGGCGGCATTGATCGTGACACGACTCTTGGCTAGACCTGCCAACATGAGGCCGGTCAGGCCCGCGAGGAGCGCGGCCACCCAGAGGCTATTCGCGACTGCAAGCAGAATGTCCGCCATGCTATTCATGCGGCTCCTCCTTCAACAACTCTCGAATGCGCTCGCGTTCACTCTCGTTCAAGTCTTCGCTTTTCACGAGATTGAGCACCAAAGCTTCCGCCGAGTTTCCGAAAAACCGGCGCAGCAGGTGGCGCACCGCGCCGCGGCTGGCCTCCTCACGGGTCACCTGAGCCCGGTAGACAAACGCGCGGCCCTCTTTGGGCTTGCTGTGCCGGACATATCCTTTGTCTTCGAGAATCCGCAGGGTGGTGAGCACGGTGTTGTAGGCCAGGCCCAACTGTCTCGGCAAAGCCTCGGCGACTTCGGCCACCGTGGCGGCGCCTTTTTCCCAGACGACCTCCATCAGCCGCAGCTCGCCTTCGGTCAGGCTCGGCGATTTCTTGCGGGCCACGCGGCACTCCCCAAAACTAAAGAATTAAGAGTCAAGCCGATTATATGAGCCGCCCGTTAAGGTTGTCAACTAATGAATTAAGAGTTCGGTCAGTTTTGCAAGGGGAAATACTGAGATTTTCGCCGACGTGCACCCACGAAATTGAAGATGCCCAGATGGTGGCGTGCCTGGCTGATCCTGTCGGGATCGATCGTGTGGGCCGGGACTGATTCGCTTCCGGTCTATCGGATTGACACGGTGGCCGGAAGCTCGGACGTCGGGGATGGAGGACCAGCCCAGACCGCGGAGTTCGGAAACATCGAAGGCCTTGCCTGCGACCGGTCCGGCAATGTGTATCTCTCCGATACCGATTCTCACCGCGTGCGCAAAATCAGCGTTGATGGCGTGGTGACCACCGTTGCCGGGACCGGAACTGCCGGCTTCGGCGGCGACGGCGGACCCGCCACCCAGGCCTTTCTCAACATGCCATACGGCCTCGCTGTTGGACCCGCGGGTGACCTCTATGTGGCCGATTTGGGCAATCACCGGGTACGTCATATCACCCCGGACGGAACCATCTCCACCGCTGCCGGCAACGGGGCTTGCGGTTCTACCGGGGATGGCGGGCCAGCCGCCGCCGCGGCGGTGTGCGGCCCGCGGAACCTCTTTCTGGACAGGGCAGGGAACCTCTACATCTCGGAGTTTGAGGGTCATCGCATTCGCAAAATCTCTCCCAGCGGCATCATCTCGCGAATCGCCGGCCTCGGCAGCCCGGGCTCCGGCGGGGATGGCACACCGGCGGTGCAGGCGCAGCTGGCGTATCCGGCGGGCCTCGCTATGGATCAGCGGGGCATTCTGTACGTCGCCGATTCTCAGAACCAACGCGTTCGCCGCATCACGCCGGACGGTTGGATCAGCACCATTCTCGACGCCTCTAAAGGTGCGGTGCTTCTGACGCCGACCGGAGTCGCCGTCGATCACAACGGCACAATCTATGTCGCTGATCAGAGCTACTCGGTCCGCAGTTTCACACCGAATCGCACATGGATCACCGTTGCCGGGACGGGTATCGCGGGGTTCGCAGGCGATGGCGGAGCGGCCCCTCGCGCGGAACTGACCAGCGCTAACGACGTCGCCGTGGATACCGACCTCAACGTCTACATTGCCGATGGCGTGCGGATCCGGCGCGTGAACACAGAAGGTGTGATCCAGACCGTGGCTGGTGACGGCTACGTGAGCGCCGTCGGCGACGGCGGGCGCGCTACACAGGCTCGTTTATTCCGGCCCTCCGCGGTAGCGTTGGACCCGGCAGGCAATTTGTACGTCACCGATACAGGAACCGAGCGCGTGCGCAAAGTCACGCTTGCGGGCAACATCGAGAGCGTCGCTGGCACCGGAGCAGCCGGTTTCGTCGACGAAGGCGTACAGGCTTCCCATTCACACGTCAACGCGCCGATGGGAGTGGCGATCGATGGCGCAGGCAATCTGGTCTTTGCCGATACCGGTAACCAGCGGGTCTGGCGCGTGAGCGCCACGGGGTTAGTCTCCACAGTCGCGGCGGGCGTCGACCTGCGAGAGCCGCGGGGAGTCTGCTCTGGTCCGGAGAACACACTCTTCGTAGTCGACAGCGCGAACCACCGCGTACTCCGTGTTGCGCCGGATGGGCGCACGGCCCCAGTGGCGGGCAGCGGCACACAGGGTGACAGTGGCGACCAGGGGCCGGCCCGCGACGCTCGGTTTAATGAGCCCACCGCCTGCGCGGTCGATGCGGACGGCAATCTTCTGATCGCCGACACCCTCAACCACCGGATTCGCAAGGTCACCCCGGATGGAATTATCTCGGCGGTTGCAGGCACGGGCCTGGCAGGGTCGAGCGGTGATGAAGGCCCCGCGCGCGCCGCCCTGCTCTCCGCCCCAGCCGGCGTGGCCGCGGATCGCACCGGCAACATTTTAGTCTCCGATACCGGCAATCATCGGATTCGGCAAATCACGCCGGATGGCACAATCCATGCGATTGCCGGAGGCGATACGGCCGGTTTCGCCGGCGATGGCGGCCTCGCTTCCGCCGCCCTGCTCAATGCTCCGGGCGGGCTGCAGGCCGACGCCGCAGGCAATCTTTATTTCGCGGACACCAATAACAATCGCGTGCGGCGTCTGACCCCGCAGGCCGTGCTTCCCCCGCCGCTATTAGTGGAACTCTCGGCGCTGAATGCGGCCAGCCTGCGCGAAGGGCCCGTGGCCCCCGGCGAGATCCTGACGGTCTTCGGCCAGTCGCTCGGCCCGGCGGAAGGAGTGGCTGGCACTTTCGATGCCGCGGGTGTGCTCGCCTCCAACGCGGGCGGGGCCGAAGTCCGTTTCGACGGCATCGCGGCTCCCGTGTTCTACGCGCAGGACCGGCAGGTCAACGTTCAGGTGCCGTACACGGTAGCGGGAAGAGATATTACCTCATTGGAGATCCGGTATCAGGATCGCATCGCGCGGTTGACGCTGGCCGTCGTGGACGCCGAGCCGGCATTGTTCCCCGTGGCCACAAATCAGGATGGCACTCCAAACTCGGCTGCCGAACCCGCACCGCGCGGCACCGTGGTGACGGTTTATGGAACCGGTGATGGGCTCACCGACCGGTCGAACCAGACAGGTCGGGCTGCCGAAGCCCCGTATGCTCACCCCAGGCTCTCGGTCAGTCTCACGGTCGGCGGAGTCTCCGCAGAAATCCTCTATGTGGGAAGCGCGCCCGGTTTAGTCGGCGTGCTCCAGGTGAACGCGCGCATACCCGGCGGCTACGTGCAGCCGGGCGCGGCATCGATGATCCTCACCGTAGGCCGTGCGAGTTCTCCGGCGCTTCCGATTTGGCTGCGCTGAAGCGGCTGTTATCCTGGGACCGATGCTCGCGGTTGCCCTGACCATTGCCGGTTCCGACCCGAGCGGCGGCGCGGGCATTCAGGCGGATCTGAAAACCTTCCATCAGTTTGGCGTCTACGGCGAGGCCGTGATCACGCTACTGACGGTGCAAAACACCGTGCGAACGGATCGAGTCGAGGTCATGCCACCGCAACTAGTGTCGGAACAGATCCGCGCCGTGCTCGACGATATTCCCCCCGCAGCAGTGAAGACCGGATCGCTCGGGTCGGCAGAGGTGGTCTGGGCCGTAGCCCGGGCTTTGGAGAGCTACCTCGCTCCCCTAATCATCGATCCGGTGCTCATAAACAAACACGGAGTCCCGCTGGCGTCGGATACGGCCTGGGACGCCATCCAGCGCGAACTGTTGCCCCACGCTGCTCTGGTGACGCCGAATGTCCCGGAAGCCGAGGCGTTCACCGGCCTCACCATCCAAAATCCGGAGGACATGCGGAAGGCGGCGTTGCGTTTGCGCGAGATGGGTGCGCGCGACGTATTGATCAAAGGGGGCCATCTTCCCGGTCCGCCCATCGACGTGCTGCTGGTGGGCGATTCCTGGCAGGAGTTTCGGGCGCCGCGTCTGGAAACCCAGCACACGCACGGCACCGGTTGCGCCTATTCGGCGGCGATCACGGCCTGTCTCGCCCGCGGCATGGGGCTCCGCGAGGCGGTCGCGCGCGCCAAGCAGTTC